>ERZ772967.1230-NODE-1230-length-17925-cov-9.798041_pt1 | contig 17925 bp, 7 predicted proteins | sample MGYA00511677_ERZ772967 | MGnify/ENA primary metagenome ERZ772967 (study PRJEB29015, sample SAMEA2737931) | human oral metagenome | biome: human oral; feature: human-associated habitat; material: dental | place: China | collected 2146 ...
TGGCGGCCATCAGGTCGGCGGCATGGCCCATGTCGCGCAGCTTGCGGGCGCTTTCGCGGCCGAAGAACATCACCTCCATGGGGATGCCCAGCTTGCGGCCGGCTTCGGCCACGTTGGCGGCCGGCTCCACACCCAGCACCGGCACGCTCTTGGGCAGGAACCAGCGCAGCAGGTAGCCGTCGTTGGCGGCCACTTCCACCACCTTGCTGTTCGGCCCCAGTTTGAAGCGTTCGGTCATCTCGTCGGCGTAGCGCTTGCCGTGGTCGAGCATGGCCTGGACGTAGGAGGAGAAATAGGCGTAGTCCGAGAAGATGGCTTCACCGCTCTGGAACTCTTCCAGCTGCACGAGGTAGCAGTTGCCGCAGACGTAGGCGTGCAGGGGGAAGAACGGCTCCATTTTGTTGAGGTCTTCCGGCTTGCGGATGGCGTTGGCCATGGGCGACATGCCCAGGTTGGCCACGGTGTGGCGCAGCTGGGTGCCACAGAAGCGGCATTTGGCATGGGTGGCGGCCAGGGCAGCGAGATCCTTGCGGGCGGCGGAGGCGGTTTGGATTCCGGACATGGTGGTGTTGTGCAAAAGGAAGCCTGAAGTCTGGTGGCTGCAGACGCGGTGGCTGCTGCAGCGGCAAGCCCGCAGTATGCGGCGAAGGCATGCTGTACGGGTGTAAAACAGATGACGGATTCGGCGACAGCTTGCAGAATGGGCAACCGATTCTGAAACATTGCGCCAGGTGCGTCACCGTACCACAGGCAGCTGTCGCGCCGCGACGACAGACTTGGCATTTTGGGTCTGATGGATGCCGCGAGGGGGATGAACGGTTGGGGTATTACCCCTGAACGACAAACGGCGCCCGAAGGCGCCGTTCTGGGGTGCCGGGGGCAGCCCCCGGCACAGATCCGTACGGGAAGATCAGAAGATGCTTTCGCGCACGAAGATCAGGTCGTCCGGACGGACCGGATCGTCAAGCTTGGGCTCGAGCACCTGGATGTTGCGGTCGCCCACACGACGGTGCAGACGGATGCCACGGTCGGTACCACGCAGGGTCAGACCACCGCCCTTGGCCACGGCCTGGGCCACGGTCATGCCACGGTCCAGCACGTACTGGCCCGGACGCTGCACCTGGCCATAGACGTAGTAGTTGGGGGCCTTGTTGACGAAAATGGTGTCGCCAGCCTGCAACACCACGTCCTTGCTCAGGTCACCGGTGTTGAACATGTCGACCAGGTCGATTTCCAGACGCTGCGGACGGCCGTTGCGGGTGGTCATCAGGATGACGCTGTTGGAGCCGGCTTCGTTGACCCCGCCGGCCACCGACAGGATTTCCGACAGGCGCATGCCGGTCGTTTCCAGCGGATAGCGGCCCGGGTTGGCCACGTTGCCCAGCACGGAAACCTGCTGGCTGCGGAACTGCAGCACGTTCAGGGTGACCTGCGGGTTCTGCAGGAAGCGGCCTTCACGCAGGCGGGTGGCGATGAGGTTCTCGGCCTGCTGCGGGGACAGACCGGCCAGCTTGACCACACCCAGCAGCGGGAAGGAGATGACACCGCTTTCGGAGATGCGGGCCTCGACGGTGAGGTCCTGCGACTGGAACACCTGGATGCGCAGAACGTCGCCAGGGCCGAGCAGGTAGTCGCTGCGGGACTGGGCAAAGGCCTGGGAGGCCATGCCGATGGCGGCCAGGGCCATCAGCCCCAGCACGAACTTCTTGAAACGAGAAAGGATCATGGATGCTGTCCTATGATGGATGAGCTGCCCGAGGGCTGAACAATGAAACGCCCTGCGCATTCAACGCCCGGGCACGCCAACCGGCTTACAGTGCCGTAGTGTCCGATTCTAGACCGGCCCATGTGGCGCCTGCGTGAATGATATCCGCAGCTTTCGTAAGATTGTTCGCCAAAGGCGAGCGGGCTGCGGGTGCTTGGGCCCGCGCAGATTGGGGGTTCCGGTGGGCACCTGCAGCCTGTGCGGGGCTTCTGGCCCCCTGTGCAGGGAGAATCGCCGCGCTGCGCAGGATGGCCCCGCACCCGGAACACAGGCAGTTGCCCCGGCCGGTGGCTCGCCCCAGAGAGGAATGCAAAACCCCGGCCGAAGCCGGGGTTTTGGGTCTGCAGTGCAGGAAACCGGCCTCATGCCGGGCCGCAGCCCCAGATTACCCTTGAGGCTGCAGGACCGCGGGGCCTCAGAAGGCCGGCCTGCCGGGCCAGGGCCCGGCGCAGACATGAGCCGCAGATCAGAACTGGACTTTCAGGCCGACACCGACGACGTTGGCCTTGTAGTCGAGGTTGTCGCGGTTGGAGTCACGCTTGTCGTGCTGCAGGTTCGCCATCAGGAACATGTTGCGGCGGAACTCGTAGTCGGCCTCGACACCCACGGAGAAGATCTTGTCCTTCCGGGTTGCTTCGCCGGCAGTGAGCTGCTCACCCTTGTAGCGACGGTTGTAGAAGCGGGCAAACGGTTCGAGCGTGATCTTGCCGGTGGCCTGAACGGTCGGGTTCAGGGCCAGCGACCAGGTCTCGGGGGACGTGGTGGAGACGGCATCGTCATCCGGCTCGATGGAGCGACCCAGCGAGGCACGCATCTGCACGTTGCCGCTCAGCGCCCATTCCATGTCGAAACCGGTGGTCAGACCCTTGAAGTCGCGGTTGCCCTGGTCGTATTCACGCCGGGTGTAGCCGATGTAGCCGGCCAGACGGCTGTCTTCGCTGGGGCGGTACTGGACACGGGTCAGCAGCGAGTTTTCGTCGTAGTCGTTCTTGGTGCAGTTGTTGACGCCGCACAGCAGGGCGCTGCCGTCATCGGCGTAACGGCGTGCGGACTTGTAGTCACCCTTGGTGGCACGGTAGACCAGGTCGACCTCCAGACCGGTACCCGGGGCCCAGCGCATGCCGCCCTCGGCCGACTTCGTGTCGTAGTCGGTGTCTTTATAGACTTCCAGCGAGTTGCGGCTGCGCATGAAGTCCACACCACCGATGACCGACCATGCCGGCGTGAAGCGGAAGCCGGCATTGAAGAAGACGTTCTGCGAGGTGATGTTGTTGCGGTCACCGTTGACGTTGGTGGCCTGCTGGTAGACACGGTCCTGCACGGTGGGCTGGGTACGGACCAGCTTGACACCGGCGCTGCCGAACAGCGGACGGCCGACCACCCAGTCCAGCGTGGCACCGGCGTTGTAGCCAACGTGGTCGAAGTCGTTGTACTCCTTGTACTTGAAGCCCTCGACCTCGGCATTGGCGCGCAGGCGCTGCTGGCTGATGAGGCGGTCGAACTCGATGCCCATGCCGCCGTTCAGGTAGGTGTCCCCTGCCTTTTTGTTGGCGTAGATGCCGCCCTGCGACTGGTTGTTCAGACGCAACACATTGCTATCGTGCGTAACACCGACACGGCCGGTCAGCTTGATGACGTCGGCCTCGGCGTCAGGCGTCCAGTCCTGGGCCGGGACATCCAGCTGGGCCTGGGCCGCGCTGGCAGCCAGACCACAGACGATCGCTGCCACGGCAGCGCTGACGCGGCGCATGCCGGCGGGCTGCGCACCTTTTTTTTGTTTTTGGATGAATTCTTTCATGACTACCCTGTCCTAAAAAGCTCAGAATGGAAGGAATGGTACCGCCTGTTCCCTTTCTTCTGCCGTTCACACTAAAGCATTGCGCCCGTCATGCCAAGCCCCAGACCCCCTCTCTGTGAACCCTGACACATCCAGCCCAAACCAATTACCATCATGCGGCCTTCTCCGGTTGGCCGATGTTGTATAAAGAGAATCCCCAGCAGATCACTCTATCGGGACCGACTGGTCGGTTCCCTGGCACGCGGTATGAACAGCCCATTTCTTGCCTCTTCCATCGTCCCCATCCGGACCGGGAACCGCAGCGTCATTTCGCTGATCTCGTCCGTCATCGATCCCACCCTGTCGGTCATCTGCCTCCTGCTGGTCACGGCGGCGGCCGGCCATCCCCTTCGCGCCCAGGAAATGGTCCTGGCCGTGCTCACCTTCGTGCTCAGCTACCCGGGCAGTGTGCCGTTCCGGGTGTACCAGCCCGGCTACCTGCGGCACCTGCTGGGCAGCTGGGGCCTGGTGGTGGGCCTGCTGCTGGTGTTCGGCCTGATGATCGACTCGCTGCGCCAGTTCGACCAGAACGTGCTGGCCACCTGGGTGATCGCCACCCCGGTGGTACAGGCGCTGGGCCACTGGCTCTCGCCCCGGCTGCTGCACAAGGTCATTTCCATGCGGCCGGAGCAGACGGCCATCGTGGTGGCCGCCAACAGCCTGGGCCGCACGCTGGCCCGCTCCATCCAGGACGATCCGCTGTCGCAGACACGGATCATGGCCTTCTTCGACGACCGCACGCCCGACCGTCTGGGTGAGGTGAGCGAGGCCCCGGTGGCCGGCGGCTTCAGCGCCGTGGCCCAGTTCGTGCGGGCCAACAAGATCGACCAGATCTTCATCGCCCTGCCGATGGCCTCGCAGCCCCGCATCCTGAAGCTGCTGGAAGACCTGCGCGACACCACGGCCTCCATCTACTTCGTGCCGGACATCTTCATGTTCGACCTGATCCAGGCGCGGGTGGACTCGGTGGGCGGCCTGCCGGTGGTGGCGGTGTGCGAAACGCCGTTCTACGGCACGACCGGCGTGCTCAAGCGCCTGTCGGACATCGTCATCGCCTCCATTGCGCTGATTCTCACGCTGCCCATCACGCTCACCATCGCGCTGGCCATCCGGCTGACCTCGCCGGGTCCGATCATCTTCAAGCAGCGCCGCTACGGGCTGGATGGTTCAGAGATCAATGTCTACAAGTTCCGCTCGATGCGGGTGCAGGAAAACGGCCCCGAAGTTCGCCAGGCCACCAAGAACGACGACCGGATCACTCCGATCGGCCGCTTCCTGCGCAAGACATCGCTGGACGAGCTGCCGCAGTTCTTCAACGTGCTGCAGGGCCGAATGAGCGTGGTGGGCCCGCGTCCGCACGCGGTGGCGCACAACGAGACGTACCGCAAGCTGATCAAGGGCTACATGATCCGCCACAAGGTCAAGCCCGGCATCACCGGCCTGGCCCAGGTCAACGGCGCGCGCGGCGAGACCGACACCATCGAGAAGATGGAGCTGCGCATCCGCTACGACCTGGAGTACCTGCGCCACTGGTCGCTGCGGCTGGACCTGAAGATCATCCTCAAGACCATTCTGGTGTCGTTCCGCGATCCGAATGCATATTGAGGGGGACAGGCGGGGCTAAGCCCCGGCAAAGTCTGATACCCCACACTGCAGCCTGCCTGCACAGCCCCGACAGTCATGGCTGCCGGGGTTTTTTTTGAGGTTGTGTGTAATGAACGCCCGGTCAACAACGACGAAACAGGGAACGGGACGCCTCCAGGTCAACCCGTCCAGCCGGGGAGACGTTGATGACCCACATGACTTGACAGGGAGCACCGTTTTACTGCAGCAAAAAATTCTGGCACTCTCTTGACAGTAGTGCTAGTATCTAACTCGTTGGTCATTTACTGGAGATTCCGCCTCGATGACGACTCACTCCGTTGCACTTGCCCCCCGCCACTCCGGTGCCGTTGCACATGCTGTGCCGTCACTGGGCAATCTGGACGCCTACATCTCTGCCGTCAATCGCCTGCCGATGCTGACGGCCGAGCAGGAGTCCCGTCTGGCGCGCCGGTTCAAGGAGCATCAGGACGTCGATGCTGCCCGCGAGCTGGTGACCTCCCATCTGCGGCTGGTGGTGTCGGTGGCCCGCCAGTATCTGGGCTATGGCCTGCCGCATGCCGACCTGATCCAGGAAGGCAACATCGGCCTGATGAAGGCCGTCAAGCGCTTCGACCCGGACCGTTCTGTACGGCTGGTGTCGTTTGCCCTGCACTGGATCAAGGCCGAAATCCACGAGTACATCCTGAAGAACTGGCGGCTGGTGAAGGTGGCCACCACCAAGGCCCAGCGCAAGCTGTTCTTCAACCTGCGCTCGATGAAGAAGGATCTGGACACGCTCACGCCCGAGGCGGTAACCGACATTGCCGACCAGCTCAACGTGCGCGAGAAGGACGTGCTGGAAATGGAAACCCGCATGACCGGGCAGGAAATGACGCTGGAACCGCAGGGCGAGGACGAGAACGGCACGGGCTTCGGTCCGGCCGCTTGGCTGGCCGCGCCGAACAGCGAGCCAACGGAGATCATCGAGGGCCAGCAGCGCGACTGGCTGCACACCGAGGGTCTGAGCAACGCCTTGGCCAGGCTGGACGACCGCAGCCGCAACATCGTCGAATCGCGCTGGCTGCGTGACGAGGACGAGGGAGGCGCACGTACGCTGCAGGATCTGGCCAACGAGTATGGCGTGTCGGCCGAGCGCATTCGCCAGATCGAGGCACAGGCCATGAAGAAGATGCGCGCCGCACTGGCCGAATACGCCTGATGCAGCGAAGCTGACGGTTCCGGGGGCGCCCGCCCCCGGCGGAAAATCCGCAGGACGCTTGCAGAGGCGGCTACCAGGCCCGCTACCGGGGGATGACGTGTCCCCCGGCAGCGGGCTTTTTTGCGTGATGGGCGCAATCGCGCAGCACAGGGCACAGGGCACAAGGGCACAAGGGCACAGGGCAGCAGGACACAGCAGCGCACAGAGCAGCAGGACCGCCAGGGGATAGGATTGGCCGGTGACGGTGACAGGTATACGGCACACTGAGGCTGCGAACCGCCAGAACAGGCAGCACGGGCTCTGTCAGACACGCTGGCCGGCCCACCAGCAGGAAAGTCGGAAAACCGGACGGAGACAACGTGCCAAAAATGACACAAAACAGCACACGGCGCGTTAACATCCGGATCTGTTGCCAGAAAACAGCAGACTGACCAGCGGTCCACACAGGCCGACGGGCGGCACCCGCACGGGCCGGAAAACGGCACCCCCACGTGTCCCGCAACCGGGCAAGCGTGGCTCCGGCGGGCATTCCCGGCTGGGGCCGGGCCATAGTAGCCCCGCAGCCGGCGAGCGTGGCCCCGGCCGCGACGCCGGCTGCCTGGGTGGGTCACGGGGCTGGTGCGTTTCCGTTCAGCCTGTGTACGCGTCTTCATTTTCCGCTTCGACTTCCAACTTCCATGGCTCTCGTTATCGAAACCCGTTCCGCCCAGGGTGATGTCTCGCGTACTGCCGTTCGTGCCGGCACCAAACGGTTGACCGTACGCCCGGGCGATGTGTTCCGGCTCTATGACAACACCACGGGCAAGGCCCCCGAAGGCACCGAAGTCCGGCAGCTGGACAACAGCATCGTGATCGACCACCTGAACGGTGACGGCGCTGGCACCTCGACGGTGGTGCTCTCCGGCTTCTACAGTTCGTGCAGCGTGAGCACGCCCTGCCACCTGCAGCTGCCTGCCAGCGACAACGGCATGATCGACATCACCGCCTCCACACCCGTGGCCGACGCCCGGCCCGATGGTTCGTTCGTGCTCCATGCCCCCGGCATGAGCGCGGCGGCCGTGGCTGCCACCTCGGCCGTCGGCAGCGGCATCGGCGCAGCCGGTGGGGAAGCGGCCGGAGCGGCCGGCACAGGCGCTGCAGGTACGGCCGGCGCTGCCACAGATTCCGCGGGGCTGTCGGGCAAGGGACTGGCCGATGCCGGCGGGGCGGGGGCCGGCGGGAAGCACGGCGCGACCGATACAGGATCCAGCAGGGGCTACGGTGCGGGCCCGGACACCGGCGTGGACACAGGCACGGCGGGCCGGGAGGCGGATACGGCCGGCAATGGCCATGAACCGTTCATCAACGAATCGTCACGGCCGATCATCTATGGTGTGGGCGGTGCTGCCGTCCTGGGTCTGGCACTGGCCGGCGGGGGTGGCGGCGGCGGTGGAGATGCACCGGCTCCGGCGCCCGGCGCGGGAGCAGCAGGAACCACACCCACCCTGCCCGCCCCCACGCCCTCTGCTCCGGCGGCCCCCACGGTACCGCCATCGACGGTGGACCCGAAGTTTGTGGTGACGCACTCGTCCGTGGCCAAGGGCAAGCTGCCCACGCTCACGGGGACCGGCACCGCCGGGGCCACGGTGAAGATCGATGTGGATGTGACCGGCGACAAGACGGTGGACGCCACCTACACGACGACGGTCGACGCCGCAGGTGCATGGAAGGCCGATCTGGCCACGCTGAAACCCACGACGGGCACCCTCCCTGCAGGCGGGCTGAGCAGCAACACCAGCCTGACCCTGACCGAAACGGCCGGTACCACCACGGCCACGCTGCCGGCCTTCAATCTGACGGCCGACGATACGCCGCCGAAAGCCCCGACGATCTCGCCCGTGGCCACCGACAACCTGATCAGCGCCGCCGAGGCCACCCAGCCGCTGGCCATCGGGGGCACGGGCGATCCGGACAGCCTGATCAAGATGACCTTTGGCGGCCAGACCTACGAAACCACCGTGGGCGCCAACGGGGCCTGGCTGGTCAATGTGCCTTCGGCGGCCATTCCTGCCACGGGCGAGGCCACCGTGTCGGTTACGGCCAGTGATCTGGCCGGCAATGTTTCCACGGCCACCACCCAGGCCGTGACAGTGGACAAGACGCCGCCGGTCGCCCCCATCGTGCAGTACACGGGCGGCACGGACAACTATGTGAACGCTGCAGAAAAGGCAGCCGGCACCACCATCTCCGGCACGGCCGAGGCCAACAGTACGGTGAAGGTCACGGTGGGCGAGATCAGCCACGAGGCCAGGACAGGAGCCGACGGCAAGTGGAGCGTGGCCTTTGCGGGCGCCGAGCTGCCGGCCGCCGACGGTTCGTATGTGGTATCGGCCACGGCCACCGACGCAGCGGGCAACGCGTCCGTGCCCAGTGCCGGGGTACCGGCCATGGTGGTCGACACGAAGGCCCCCTCCATCACGGACGTGCATGCGGGCACCACCGACCGTGTCCGCCAGGGGCTACCCTTCACGGTGACGGGCAAGGCCGAGGCGGGCTCGAAGATCGACGTGATCTACACACGCGGCGACGGAGGCAAGGTCCACCACACGGGCACGGCGCCCGACGGAACGGGCGATGATGCGGCATGGTCGGTGCCGGTGTTCGTGGCCTACAGCACGTCGCTGGGGGCCACGCAGCAGTCGCTGCAGGTCACGGCCACGGACAAGGCGGGCAACGTCACCACCATCGAGCACAAGTTCGTCGTGCTGGGTACGCTGTCGCTGTTCGGGGCGGGCGAAGCACAAACCACCGAGGCGGCAGGCACCACGATCAAGAGCCTCGACGGCACGGATGGGCACACAGCCGGTCTGGACGCTGTGCAGGCCGCCGGCATGGGCAACCCGTCCAGTGCGGACACGCTGCTGGCCAGCACCGCGGACAAAGCGACCAGTGCAACGGGTGCGACGGGCATCACGACCAGCCAGACGATCACGCTGAAGACCCATGATCTGCTGGATGCCGGGTCGCCGAAAGTGGAAGGCGCCCTGCCGTCGGCCACGCAGGGAGCGCATGGCACCAGTGCGGAGGCTACCGCCAGCGCATCCGGCACAGGCACAGGCGCATCCAGCACCTGGCACGGCACATCGCCGGCCCAGCAGGTGAGCACCCTGCTGTCGCAGGAGGAGCCGCAGGGGCTGACGCTGCACTGAGCATTCCCCGCGAAGGACAGGGCGCAGGGACGGGCCCTTTGCCCGCCATTTGTAACAGGCGGCCGCCGATGACGCCGTTACACACCGGCAGGCGGCGGCGACACCCCGGCCAACCGTAACAAGCCGTCACGAAATGCACATAAAAACGGTGGCTGGCGCGTGCCACAATTGGCTGTTTCAATACAGGCTTTTTTGACAAACGGTCAATCCTGTCTGCCGGATGCCACCCTTCTGTATGTTCGGGGCATCATCCGGCAGTGCAGGGCTGTGGCAACTGTGGTTTACGGCACACTGGGGTACCCGGTGCACCTGCATCAGCGGTGCGCCCCTGTCGAGGTATCCAGCCTGTCTGGTGCGCCCGGCATCCTGCAGATCTGCAACGCCCCCTGGGCGAATGCCAGCCCGGCCCCGTGAGGATTGGTCCGTTGGGAACGGGTCTGTCCGGTACCGCCCAGGAGGCAGGTGCTGGCCAGACCGTTCTTCAGCCCACGAGGAATAAACAGGACAATGGCAGCCAGACTGAATATCCAGCGTACGGGAGATGGCGGGGTCGAGCATCTGCAGCTCAAGCCCGGCAAGAACAGCTTCAAGGTCGTCCCCGGCCGGCAGTTCAAGATCCAGGATCCGGACGGCAACCAGATCGACCCCAACCAGCTGCGTGTCCTGCAGGTGGACAACGACCTGATCATCGAGAACATTCCGGTGGAAGGTGGCGGCGAGCCGGCCACGCTGACGCTGGAAGGCTACTACCTGATCTGCAGCGCCTCGGACCGCTGCGAGGTCAGCGTGGGCGGAGCCGATGTGGGCGATGGTGGCGAGGAGCAGGCCGATTCCGGGCTGCTGGGCTCGACCGAGCAGCCCACGGTGCTGGCCGATGTCGATACCAAGCCGCTGGGCGCCCTGTCCGACGGCACCTTCGTGCTGCACGACACCTCGTTCCAGGCCCCCGAAGCGCCCGCCACCGAAGACTTTCCGATCCGTCCCGTGCTCTACGGCCTGGGTGGCGCCGCGGTGCTGGGTCTGGCGCTGTCGGGTGGCAGTGGCAGCGGCGACCCCTCCGGTGCCCCCAATCTGGGTGATGTGCCGCTGGCGCTCAAATCCGCCACGTCGTTCAACAACCGTCACCCCACCATTTCCGGCACGGCCAAACCGGGCACGGTGGTCACGCTGCGGCTGGACACCGACGGTGACCAGCGCGAGAACGTCACCTATCAGGCCACGGCCGATGCCAACGGCAACTGGAATGTGGACCTGCAGTCGGCCACACCGGCCACCGGGACGCTGCCGGCCACGGGCCTGTCGGACAGCAACACGCTGGAAGTGTCCGGTGCACTGAACGGTGTGCAGGGCGCCGCCCTGCCCGTCGTGACACTGACCTACGACAACACCCCGCCCGCCAAGGCCGAGATTGCCGCCATCAGCGACGACAACATCGTGACGGCCGCCGAGAAGGCTGCCGGTGTGGCCATTTCGGGTACGGCCGAGGCCAACGGTACCGTGGAAGTGAAAGTGGGCAACACCACCAAGCTGGCCGCCGTGGATGCCGAAGGCAAGTGGACGACCACGCTGAGTGCCGCCGAGCTGCCGGCAGCCGATGGCTCCTACACGGTGACCGCCACGGCCATCGATGCCGCTGGCAACCGGGGGCCTGCCGCCACCACACCGCTCACGGTGCACACCAACAGCACGGCGCCGGTGATTTCCCCCATCACCGCCGACAACACCATCAATGCGGCCGAAGCCGCGGCCGGTGTGAAGCTGCAGGGTTCGGCCGAAGCCGGTTCGAAGGTGGAGCTGAACTTCGGCACCAACAAGCTTACCGCCACGGCCGATGCCAACGGCCACTGGGAGGTGACCTCGCCTGCAACCAACATTCCGGACGGCAAACACGTCCTGACCGCCACGGTGACCTCTCCGGCCGGTGCCACGGCCACGGCCACACACGAATACACGGTGGACAAGACCGCTCCGGGCAAGGCCACCAACATCAAGCTGGACGGCGGTGACAACACCATCACCGCCGCCGAGGCCAAGGACGGCGTGCACTTCACCGGCAATGCCGAAGCAGGCGCCACCGTGTCGGTGACCTGGAACGGACACACCCACACGGCCACGGTGGGCAGTGGGGGCACCTGGGACGTGCAGTTCCAGCCGGCCGACATGCCCAAGCCGGCGGCAGGCCAGAAGGCCTCCAGCACCTATTCGGTCACCGTGACCGACGTGGCCGGCAATGCCGGTGCGGCAGAAACGGCAGCCGTGACCGTCGAAGGAGCGCCGGCACCGGCCATTCAGCCTTCGCCCAGCACCCCCACACCGGCACCGGCACCAACCCCGACACCCACACCCACTCCGAGCCCTGCGCCGGCTCCGGGAACGGATGACGGCACAGGTGGTACGACGACCCCGGGCACGGGGGGTACCACCACGCCGGGCACCGGCGGCGGCACAACCACGCCAGGCACTGGCGGTGGCACCACGACACCAGGCACCGGTGGTGGCACGACCACACCAGGTACCGGCGACGACACGACGACGCCGACACCTGCACCCACGCCTGCGCCGACCCCAACGCCGACACCCACACCAACGCCCACGCCAACCCCGGCACCATCGCCGGGTACAGGCGACGACACGACGACCCCGAGCCCGGCACCGACCACCCCGGCACCAGCCACCCCTACGACACCGGATACGGGAACGGACACTGGTACGGGCACTGGAACCGGGACGGGAACAGGTACTGGTACTGGTACAGGCACCGGGACAGGTACCGGCGCCGGAACAGGCACTGGAACGGGTACCGGCACGACCACCACGACGGACACGGATGCTGCGGCCGCAACGGCAACCGACAGTGCCGCCACGCCTGCAACGACCCCCGCTGCAACCCCTGCCGCGACAGCCACCACGGCAGGTACGGCCACCGCATCCACCGTGGCCACCGGCAGCAGCAAGTCGCTGGCCACGAAGTCGCTGGGTGCGTCGCATACCGACAACGACACGGCCGACCACAGCCATGACGCAAGCCCGGCTTCAGGCACGAGCAGCCACAGTCATGAGGCAAACCCGGCGTCGTCGGCCAGCAAGGCCCTGACGCTGGAGGATCTGACCAGCCATGGTCAGGACAGCCACGCCATGCCGGCCACCTCGGCCATTGCGCAGACACCCGCGCCAACAGCACCGCCGCCGGCGCCTGCGGCCGCCTCGACCACCGCAACCACATCCAGTCTGGACAACCTGCTCGGCACCCAGCCGCTGGACCAGCATCACCCGACGGTGTAAGGGGCGCCCCCCGGAAACAGGTTCCGTTTTTCCGGGGGGCCCCGGCCCGGGCGACGGCCTCCACCCGTGTGGATGCTGTCGCCCGCGGGGGGAGCCTCTGCAAAAATCTGCGAGCGAAAATCTGCGGGCGCTTTGGACCCAGGATCGGGATGAGCCAGAAGGCGCCCTGGCGGCACTAGCAGGGCCATTGCCGCCAAATGGCAACGCACTGGATCGCCCGGGCAGGGAGACCAAAGTGCCGCAGGGCCTTTGCAGAGGCATGCTTCACTCACATCAGGGCGACGCAGTGCTGCAAACATACTGGACATCTCCAGCCCCCTCGACCCGGCTTCCCGCCGGGTTTTTTTGTGTCAGTCGCCCGGCGGGTCATGAGAGGAAACGGACGGTCCATCAGGCACACGCAACGTCTCCATAAAACAACGAATGCCGGACAAGCTGACACGTCAGGGCGTACGCTTCCCCTGTTGCAGTGTCAGATATGCAGGCGCGTGTAAACTGTTTTGCTACGCTTGCAACACGGAGACACATGCCGTCCGGCTGTCCCAGGGGCGCGGCCGTCGGGTCTCCACGGGGTTCCCTGCGCCATCCCCAATGGCGGGGGCACCCCGTTTTGCACGTTCCCGGACAGCAGCGTTTCGGTCACGGTGTGAACCACCAGACATTCACATTTCCGTCGCGACGGACCACACCGCAACGCCCTCCGGGTTTCCCTGACCCCATTCCCCCATCCCTTGATCCAGGCACTTTTGGCAGCAGGAAAGGCACCATGGCACGACTTGACATTCAGAGAACACACGACGGCAGTGTCGAACATCTGCAGCTCAGGCCCGGCGAAAACCGTGTGCTGGTGCGACCCGGACAGCAGTTCCGCCTGAACCGGGCCGACGTGGACCCCGAACAGCTGCGCGTGCTGAAGGTCGACAGTGACCTGGTGATCGAGGGAATTCCGGCGACGGCGGCGGGCGCTGCTGCCGCTTCGGCCGAAGGGGTCGGTGAGGGCGCAGCCTCGAACGCCAGCAGCCTCATCCTGGAAGGCTACTACCGCATCTGCAGCGCCTCCGACCGCTGCACCGTGAGCGTGGACGACGGTACGGCCAGCGCCGAAGCCGTGGCCGGCGGCGAACTGGGCAGCACCGGCCAGGTGCTGGCCGACGTGAGCACCCAACCGCTGGGCGCCCTGCCGGACGGCAACTTCGTGCTGTACGACCCCAGCTTCGAGGCCCCCATCCTGCCCATGCTGGGCGATGGCTCGGCCAAACCCCTGCTGTATGGCCTGGGCGGCGCAGCCGTGCTGGGTCTGGCCCTGGGCGGTGGTGGTGGCGGCGGCGGTGACAGTGGCCTGCCACCGCAGGGCAACATCTCGCTGACGCTCAAGAGTGGTGCCTACTTCAACACGCGCTTCCCCACCATTTCCGGCACGGCACAGCCAGGCTCGGAAGTGCAGCTGCGCATCGACACCGACGGTGACCAGCGCGCCAACGTCACCTACACCACCACGTCGGACACCTCCGGCAACTGGGCGGTGAATCTGCAGACCGCCAAACCCAGCGCCGGCGAACTGCCGGCCACCGGCCTGGCCGACAGCAACACCATGGAAGTGGTGGGCATGCACAACGGGGTGCAGAGCATCCTGCCGCAGACCACCATGACCTTCGACAACACGCCGCCGGCCGAAGCGGAGATCTCGCCCATTGCGGACGACAACATCATTACCGGCGGCGAACGTGACAAGGGCGTGACCTTCTCCGGCACCTCCGAAGCCAATGGGTCGGTGGAGCTGAAGGTGGGTACGCTGGCGCCCCGGCTGGTGGCGGTGGACGCCGATGGCAAATGGAGTGCCACGCTGGGCAAGGCCGACCTGCCCGAAGCCGACGGCGACTACACGGTGAGCGTGACCTCGCTGGATGCCGCCGGCAACCGCGGCCCGGAAGCCACCACGAAGATCACGATGAACACCTCCGGCAAGCAGGCCATCATCGGCCAGATTGCCGGCACCGACGACACCGTCAACGCCACGGAGGCCAGCCAGCCGATCAAGATTGCCGGCGTGGCCGAGGCCGGAGCCAAGCTGAAGCTCAGCATCATCGACAGCAACAAGCAGGTTACCGAACTGCCGGGAGAGGCCACCGCCGATGCCAATGGCGCGTGGAGCGCCGACATTACGCTGCCTGCCACGCTGACCGACGGCCAGTACACACTGTCGGTCACCAGCACCAACGCTCTGGGCAACACCGCCACCGGCACCCGCGCGTTCACGGTGGACAAGACGGCGCCCAACCCGGTGGCCAATCTGAAAGTGGAAGGCGGCGACACCATCATCACCAGCCAGGAGGCCAAGAGCGGTGTGGACATCACCGGGACGGCCGAGGCAGGTGCCAAGGTGACCGTAACGGTGGCCGGAGGCAAGACACAGACCGCCACGGCCGGCGCCAATGGGACGTGGAAGGTGACGCTGCACGACACGGACCTGCCCACGCTGGGCAAGGGCCAGACTGTACCCGGCAAACTGACCATCACGGCCGAGGACAAGGCGGGCAACATCAGCCAGCCGGTGGAACAGGCGCTGTCACTGGAGGGGGCGCCGGTGGATGCGGCCACCCCGACAATAAACAAACCCGGCGCCCTTGACGATGGCTGGCTCAATGCCGAAAAAGCCAAGATACCGATGAAGCTGACCGGGACGGCCGGTGCGGGTGATACGGTGAAGCTGTCCATTGGCGGCTTTGCGCTGCCTGATGTCAAAGCCCAGGCCAATAGTACCTGGGAAGCCTCTGTTCCCGTGTCGGTACTGGGCCGGATTGCCGATGGCGCGGGTAAAGAAATTACCGCCTCGGCGGTGACGGCGCAGGGGGGTACGTCCACGGGGGCCAGCAAGGTGACCTTCAATGTGGACAAGACGCCTCCGACACTGTCCTCCATCACCGCAGACGACGGCACAGATATCACGGCCGAAGAAGCAGCCAACGGTGTCACCTTCAGTGGCACGACGGAAGAGGGTTCAACCCTGTCCGGCACGTGGAATGGCAAGCCCATTCCCGATTTCCAGGCCGGCCCGGGGGGGACGTGGCAGTTTGTCGTCAATGCCAGCGACATGCCGAAACCGGCAGCAGGCACCACGGCCAATGCAACCTTCAGTGTCACGGCAACCGATGCAGCGGGCAACAAGAGTGCCGCCCCGGTCTCACTGCAGGTCACCGTTCACGGTGGGGTGGCCCCACTGGGAGCCACCACCATCAAGGGGCCGCTGACGGATGACAACATCATCAACTCGAAAGAGGACGACAAGATCAGCGTTTCCGGGACGGCGCAAGCAGGCGCAAACATCGAATTGAGAGCGGACACGGTTGGCGGCAAAGTACTGGGTACGGGCAAAGCCGGCGCCAACGGACAGTGGACAATTGACAATGTCGGACTGTCCGATGAAAAACTGCTACCCAATGGCCCTCACAAGCTAGTGGCCGTCGCTACCATTACGGGGAATCCGGGCACATCGACGGCGGAGCACACGTTTACCATTGACCGGGTGGTGGATCTGCCCAAAGTGACTTCCTTCAACGGGCATCCCAGCGATGTGATCACGGACGCCGAACGGAAAAACGGCATTGTTTTGGCCGGCACCGGCGAACCGAACTCGACGCTTTCCCTCAGGCTTGGCGACGAGCTTCAGGCGGGCATCCCGGTAAATGGCGCAGGCAACTGGACCTCCAAGGAATTCACCAAGGTCCCGGAAGCCACCGCGGGCGGATCTCAGCCATACACTTACACCTTCACGACCGCTACCGACGCAGCGGACAACACGCAAACCGGTCTGGGCGGTGGGAAAATTACCGTTCAGGGGCCAACGCAGACAGCCACACCCGCAGCCCCTGCCCCAAATACCACCACGACGCCCGCAGGCACGCGCAGCACCACGGCCAGCAGCCTCACCACCGACGATGAAGGCAGTGTTGCAAACGGCTCGGACGATACAGGGACCGCTGCAGCAGGAACCTCAGCATCGGGAGCAGTGAGCGCAGGCACGGCTGGCGCAGGAAGCACCACTTCCGCCGGTGCTGCAGCAACCACCAGTCCGGCCACAGGCAGCAGCGCGGATAACGCGGCAGACGCGACGGTCCCCGGATCTGCTGGAGCCACCAGCGCCACACCGGGTACCGCAGCCGACGCCCCGGCCAGCACCGGCCCGACCGTTGCCGGGAAGTCCCTGTCCGGCAGTGGCACTACGGCCCTCGCAGGCAACCACGGCAGCAGCAAACTGTCACTTTCCGATCTGCTGGACCAGGGAAGCCACGATATGCCGGAGCTGCAGGGGGCACCATCCGCAGGCCAGAGCGCGGCTTCGACAGCGGCAGCTTCCTCCTCGGCTGCCGTGACCAGCACCACCGCGGGCGCCGGCGAAACAGGATCGACCATCGTCAGCAATCCGGTGGCCACGGTGAACACCCTGCTGGCCAGCCAGCAGCCGTGGGAGCATCAGCCGACGGTTTGATGCGGCGGTGGTGATGTGCTGAAGCAACACATCGGCATGCTGCTGCCGTTTGTCTTGCTGCAATGGCATGGGGGTTCATGACGCAATGGCCATCTGGCCTAGGCCAGATGGGCACCGCGTAGCAGGCGCACTCCCCTGCCCCGTTGCGTGCTGCTGAAATGCCCGGGTCGGAGCACCCGCCCGGATCCGGGCTTTCATCATGAGCATCCACCACAAACCTGAATCTCATCAGGTACGCCGCAGCCGTCATGGCCCACGCGGCCGGTCAGCGCTGGGCAGGCAGCTGGCCCGAAAGCGAGCTTCCTCACACCGTCGTGCCCAGGGCCGGCAGCCCATCAGCCACGACCAGAACTTCAAAAACCTGATCCTCGACTTCCCGCGGGAGGCGCTGGCCTTCTTCCTGCCGCAGGAACGGATCCCGCCGGACGACAGCGTTGTGGTCAGGCCCATCCGTCAGGAGGCGTCGAAACTGCGCTTCTGGCACCGCAACCTGATCATGGACACACCCTTGCGGGTGGAGTGGCCCGATGGCGAGCGTGAGCCGCTGATCGTGCTGCTGGAAGA
>ERZ772967.1233-NODE-1233-length-17913-cov-2.783402_pt1 | contig 17913 bp, 10 predicted proteins | sample MGYA00511677_ERZ772967 | MGnify/ENA primary metagenome ERZ772967 (study PRJEB29015, sample SAMEA2737931) | human oral metagenome | biome: human oral; feature: human-associated habitat; material: dental | place: China | collected 2146 ...
ATATCGAATGCAACCGCCTGTATGTCTCCGATGTTCGCTATAAGCAATCCGCACCTCTTCTTTCAAGCTTACCGTAAAATTCGAGGATTAACAATAGCGGATGAAAGCGCAGACGGCTGCACGTAACTGTCGTATATAAGAAATTCCGCAAAAGCAAAGCACCCTTACAAATCTTTTGCATCTTGAAAATATTCGGCGTAGACTTGCAGATGAACGTCTTTATTTTCTTCGGTCGTCACGAAAATATCGTACACCTGCACATTCCTCAGCCGAGAAAACATTGCAGGATCCGGAGCTTCCTGCGTTCCGTGCATTTCAGCATCAAGATCTTTTTCGTCGATCACGTCGAGCATTTTTGAAAACCGTATACGGTTCTTTTTTATCGCATTGTTCAATTTTTTCAGAGCCGATTTTTTTACATTATACAAAGTGACCGTATATGCGAATTCGCCGCCGCTCGCGTCAAGCGCCTGCACCATCGAAGTGCATTTTAATCCCGTAATGTGAAATTTTTTATTATTCGCCGAAGCGATTGTTGAATCCGCATTTTCATTCGGGATACCGTTTGTTTGAACGGCGGTAACGCCCAGATCTTTTATGATCATGTCTTTAAAAAACAGGGCGACTTCATTGTTCACTTCCGCAAATATTTTTTCAGGTTCATACTCATTGGCAAAGATGCCGTTGCATCCGATTGCCAGTAAAATCAATAACAAAAGCTTTTTCATTTTTCCTCCGAATTGTTTCCCGCCGCAGATAAAGTTATCTTATTATAAGCATCTTTTTTATTATTCGGGTAAGATTCAAGCCCGATTCCGGTAAAAAAACTGTCCGAAAACCGAAGCTTTCGGACAGTTCCTAAACGGTTTTTCCGTTTGCGTTTCTGAAAATACCGCACGCGGCGGTACATATCCCCTACTCTTCTGCAAATCCGGCTGCGGCTTTTTCGGCGCGCGCAGCGACTTCTTTGCTTTGAATGTCTGAAGGCGCCTGTTCGTAGCGCGCGAATTCATAGCTGTACTCTCCGCGTCCTCCGGTCATGGAGCGAAGTCCCGTACAGTAATCGAAAAGTTCCATCTGCGGAACGTCGGCTTCGATGATCTGTTTACCGCCGGGTGCGGGATTCATACCGAGTACGCGGCCCCGCCTTTTCGTCAAGTCTCCCATGACGTCTCCGGTGTACGCATCGGGGACGACGACTTTTAAATTGACGATCGGTTCGAGCAGCACGGGGCTTGCTTCCATAAAGCCTTTTTTAAACGCAAACTTCGCCGCAGTTTTAAATGCGATTTCCGACGAATCGACCGGATGATAGGATCCGTCGTAGAGCGTCGCCTGCACGCCGACGACGGGGTATGCCGCAAGCGGGCCGCGGGCAGTCGATTCGGCGATGCCTTTTTCGACGGCGGGAAAATAATTTTTCGGCACGGAGCCGCCGACGACTTTTTGATCGAACTCGTAGGCTTTCGTAAAATCTCCGGTCGGAGCAAAGCGCATTTTGACGTGTCCGTATTGTCCGTGTCCGCCGGTTTGTTTTTTGTATTTGTGCTCGACGTCGGAATTCTTTTTTATCGTTTCGCGGAACGCGACTTTCGGTTTTTCGATCCGCAAATCGATTTTATATTCGTCTTTCAAAATATTTTGAATGACATCGAGATGCAGATCCCCCATACCGTACATGAGCATCTGTCCGTTGACGGAATCGTTGACCGTTTTAAACGTCGGATCCTCCGCGGAAATTTTCGCCATCGCCTGCGAGATTTTATCGACGTCGGCTTTATTGACCGCATGGTAACGCAGGTACGTATACGGAACGGGAAGATCCTGTTTCGGATACTGGATCGGCGTCGCCTTCGTCGAAAGCGTATCGCCCGTCTTTACGTCATTGAGTTTCGCGACGGCTCCCAAATCGCCGGCATGGAGTTCGGAAATTTCCGTCGTTTTATTACCCTGCATGATGTAAAGCTTTCCGATTTTAAATTCGGAAGCCGTCGATGCGTTGTAGACGAGATCGTCGGTTTTAAAGATGCCGGAACGGATTTTAATAAGGCTGTATCTGCCGAGAAAAGGATCGACGATCGTCTTAAATACGAACGCCGTTTTCGGCTTAAGCACGTCGAAGTTAGCTTTGAAGATTTCGTTCGTGTTCGTATTGATGCCGGACACTTTGCGGCTTTCCGCCGCCGGCATGTACTTTTCGATATCGTCCATGAGGTTATACACGCCGTGCACCGCCGTACCCGAACCCATGCACACCGGTACGATCGAGCCGTCCTGTATGGAAAGACGCACCGCTTCGCGTATTTCCGTTTCGGAAAATTCTTCGCCCGCAAAAAAGCGTTCCATAAAATCTTCCGACGTTTCGGCAACCGCTTCCATCAAAATCGTGTGATAGGATGCCAAATGTTCTTTCGAATAATCGGGTATGTCGGTCGGTTCGACAACGCCGATCGCTTTGTAGCGGAACGCTTTTTGCTGGATGACGTTGACGTAACCGGTAAACTTGCCGTCGTCGCGGATCGGCATATTGAACGGTGCGATCTTTTTGCCGTACACCGCAGTCAAATCTTCGATCGCTTTTCTGTAGGAAACGTCGTCGATATCCATATCGGTTACGAAAAACATGCGCGGCAGATGATATTTTTCGCACAGCTCCCACGCTTTTTCGGTACCCGCTTCGATGCCCGATTTACCCGACACGACGATGATCGCGCCGTCGGCGACGCTCATCGCTTCGTCCACTTCGCCGGAAAAATCGAAATAACCGGGAGTATCGAGAATATTGAATTTATAATCGTTCCACTCGACGGGAACGAGAGACGTTCTGATCGATATGCCGCGCTTTTGCTCTTCTTTCGTAAAATCGCTGACGGTGTTTTTGTCTTCAACGCGGCCGAGCCTCGTCGTCAGTTTGCTTAAATAGCACATCGCTTCGACGAGCGTCGTTTTTCCCGCCCCCCCGTGTCCGAGAACGGCAACATTTCTGATTTTATCGGTTGTGTAGACCTTCATGATGCATTTTCCTCCAATTTTTATAAATATATACGAATATTGTACTACGGTATTTGTGAAAACGCAAATAAATTTTTACGGCATTTACGACAGATTGCGGGAGACCGCGGATTTACCGTGAGACGGCGCTGAAATCCGAAAAGGTCTTACTGCGGGTTGAAAGTTGCGGTCGTGCGCACGCGCACGAGATGGATAAAATCGCCTTGAAACGTGCGGGAGAATTCTCCAAGCGTCGATTCGGCGTCGTTTCGGAATACGGCGCACTGAAATTTTCCGGCGTCGTCGAAATACGGAAAGAAAATCGCGCATTGATTGAACGCGTGCACTTCGGGAATTCTTTTGCGGTCGGTTTCGCGAATCGCCGCGAGGTAGCATTCGCCGGGATATTCGGCTGCAAAGACGTACAAAAGAGAGGCGAGAGAAGACGCGGGATAGCCCGAATCTTTGACATAGCCGACGATATTCTTTATGCCGTCCGCCGTCATCTCCGCCGCAAAGGGATCGATCGTCATATCGACACCCGATTCCGGATACCGGTAGGTTTTGCCCGTCGCGACGGAAAACACTGCCGCGGCAAGATTGCGCGTCCAGTCGAGCGCAAAGGATATATTGTATTGTTCCGAAACTATGCCTTGAAAACCTACGGGATCGCAGCTCACCGTCGGTTCAAGGAGCGGCCGCCGCTTGAGTCCGCCTCTTGTCATCGGATAGACGATACCGTCGGCGATCCATTTGACGAAGCCCGCGGAAGAAAGCGACATTTTGCCCGCATCTTCGGCGTGCATGCGGCGGGGCGCACCGGTTAAAATCGACACGGGATTTCCGTCTTCGTCGTACATCGCGTCGTCGGCATAGACGAGGTTTGCGAGGCGCGAACGGATGACCCGTATCATCGAAAGGGTCGTATCGTATGCGCCTTCTCGCCGGACGGTATAGCGCCACGGAAGCGTATGTTTTGTGAGATTTACGACATCAGTAAACGGCATCGCGTAAAAGCGCTCGAAGGGAAGACCCGTCGGAACTTGACGCGCGCAATAGTTTCCGAAAATGACAAAATCTCCGTACGCGCTTTTGCCGATTGGAGAAAATTGGACGTACACGCCGCTGTCGGGTGCAAAATAACAGCGCACGCAAATCGGATTCCCCGAACGCTTATCCCGAACGAGGAGCCAGCTCCCCGGCGCCGACGACGAATAGACGTCCTGTACCGCCGTTACTTTGCCGCTTTCGGAATATACGTCGACCGGCATTTCGGTACGGGGAGCGACTACGACGGAAAAAGTCGTATCGGTTTCTTCAAGGCGGATCTGAAAGCGGTTTCCGTCTTTTGCCGTACGCACTTCGGTGCGGTTTTCTCTGACGGATGAAAGCGGAGCTTCAAACCACGTTTCGCGCAGTTCTTTTCGTATGTCGGACGAATCGGGGACAAGAGTCTGAGCGGAAAGCACATTCACCGCCCCCCAGACGAATGACAGTAAAATTAATAATTTTCCGGCAGCACTGCGCATTGCTCCTCCTCTATATCCCCTCATGCGTGCACCGGCGCAAGCACCGGCGGACGGTTCCCCGCTGCAACGGGTTCGAAATCGGTAAAGCTTACGGCCCCTTCGGCAAAACGTATTTCCGGCTTTACGAGAGAGCCGTCGCTCATCACGATCATACCCTCTTCGTTTTCGTCGGGATGCTTTCCGATCGGCGCGTTCGACAGCAAAAGCTTTAAGCGATTGAGCTGATTGACTTCGCTCGAACCCGGATCGTAATCGATCGCGCTGATATTCGCGCCGGGAAAGCGACGACGGAGTTCTTTTATCATGCCCTTTCCGGTAACGTGATTCGGAAGACAGGCAAAGGGCTGCACGCACGCGATGCTCGGCACTCCCGTTTTGATGAGTTCGACCATCTCCGCCGTGAGGAACCAGCCTTCGCCCGTGATGTTTCCGAGCTGGACGATGTCGTCGACGCTTTTCATCTGCTCGTATATCGTTTCGGGCGCGTCGAAGCGGCGGCTTTTGCGCAGGTACTTTTCAATCGGCTTTCTGAACGACTCCGTAAACCACACGAGAAGGCGCGCAATCGTTTCGGTCTTTTTCGGGAACGCGAGTTTTTCGTGACGGAAAATGCCGGTCGAAAACGTATACAGGAAAAAGTTCACCATGTCGGGCATAACCGCTTCCGCGCCTTCGCGCTCGATCGTATCGACGATCTGATTGTTCGCCGTCGGATGGAATTTGACGAGGATTTCTCCGACTATGCCGATGCGCGGTTTTTTGATCGGCAAAAGCGGCAGCGCATCGAAATCGTCGATGATGTTTTTGACAAGTTTGTGAAAACCGCGGACCGAAAGGGAGCGCAGCTGAATCTCCGCCCTGCCGTTCCATTTTTCGTACAGCGCGTTCGCCGAGCCCTGCACTTTTTCATAGGGGCGCGTCCGGTACAAAACGCGCATAAGCACGTCGCCTATCATCGAACTCATGATGAGCCGTTCGAGGAGAGGAAGCGTCACTTTAAATCCCGGATTTTGTTCGAGACCGTTCGCGTTCAGCGAAAGGACGGGGATGTGACCCCAGCCCGCATCGTTTAAAGCGCGCCTGATAAAGCCGATGTAATTCGTCGCGCGGCAGCCGCCTCCCGTCTGCGAAATGATGAGGGATGTGTGATTCAAATCGTACTTGCCCGATTCGAGGGCGGCTATCATCTGCCCGGTGACGAGGATCGACGGATAACACGCGTCGTTGTTGACGAATCTCAAACCTATGTCGACGGCGTGCGGATCGACCGCATCGAGTACGACGAATTTATAGCCGGAATATTCGAAGGCTTTTTGAAAGAGGCGGAAGTGTATCGGCGACATCTGAGGAGCGATGATCGTGTGCGTGTACTTCATCTCTTTCGTAAACACTTGCTTTCGGTACGCGGCGCTCTTTACGACGGGTTTTTGATGCCGCCTCTCGCGCTCCTTTACCGCGGCGATGAGCGAGCGGATGCGTATGCGTACCGCACCCAAGTTCGCACCTTCATCGATTTTAATAAGCGTATACATGCGTCCCTTTGCGCGCATGATTTCATCGACCTGATCGGCTGTAACCGCGTCCAGCCCGCAGCCGAAACTCGTGAGCTGCACGAGTTCGAGATTCGGCATGCCGGCGACAAAGGAAGCCGCGCGGTATAATCGATTGTGATACGTCCACTGATCGATGATGCGAAGCGGCCGCTCGATGCTGCCCAAATGTGCGACGCTGTCTTCGGTAAAGACCGCAAGTCCCAAATCGTTTATCAGTTCGGGAATGCCGTGGTTGATTTCGGGATCGAGGTGATACGGACGGCCTGCGAGCACGATGCCGTTTGCGCCGCGCCTGATCGTTTCTTCGATCGCTTCGATACCCTTTTCTTCCGTGTCGCGCCGAAACTTTTCCTGTTCCGCCCACGCTTCGTCGACCGCGCGCGAGATGCGCTCTTTCGTCAATTCCGGAAAGTGCGGGATGAGTTCTTCGCAAAGGCGCACGGCCAGACGGTCTTTATCGTAAATCGGCAAAAACGGATCCATATACAGAATGGAAGTATCCTGCCTGAGCGAATCGATATTGTTGCGCAGCACTTCGGGATAGCTTGTGACGATGGGACAATTATAGTGATTGCCCGCAGTCGAATCTTCCTGCAATTCGTAGGGCGCGCACGGATAGAAAATAAATTTTACGCCCTGCTGCAAAAGGCTTTCGACGTGTCCGTGAGAAATCTTTCCCGGATAGCACACCGACTCCGACGGAATCGTTTCAAGTCCTTTTTCGTAAACCGTACGCGACGATCGGGAAGAAAGACGCACGCGGAAACCGAGCGAAGTGAAAAACGTAAACCACAGCGGATAATTTTCGTACATATTGAGTACGCGCGGGATGCCGACTTCTCCCATCGGCGCATCTTCGGCGCGGAGCGGAACGTAATCGTTAAAAAGCCGCGCGTATTTCCATGCGAACATATTCGGAAGCTTCGCTTCTTTTCCCGCTTCGATATTCGTCGCTTTTTTATTGCTCGCGTCGAGGACATTGCCGTCGAGTTCCGCTCCCCGCTCGCAGCGGTTGCCCGTTACGAACTTCCGCTCGAAGCCGCCGGTGCTAAACGTGTTGATCGTCAAAAGGCAGTTGTTTTGGCATTTGCCGCAGCGGCGGAGATCGAGCTTGACACTGAACGACTCAAGGTCGGAAGGAGTGGCGATGCCCGAACGGATTTCATGACGAGGAGCGTCCGGTCCCTCTTCGGGCTTCGGAGCCGAAAGGTCGAGCCACTGATCGTAGGCGATGAGCGCCGAACCGTAGGCTCCCATGAGGCCTGCAACGTCGGGACGGAACACGTGCACACCCGAAATATTTTCGAACGCGCGCAGCACGGCGTCGTTGTTGAACGTACCGCCCTGTACGACGACTTTCGTGCCGATGTCGCTCGCCTTACGCAATTTAATAACTTTAAAAAGCGCGTTTTTAATAACCGAATACGAAAGACCTGCGGAGATGTCGGCGACGGACGCGCCTTCTTTTTGCGCCTGTTTGACGCGGCTGTTCATAAATACGGTACACCGGCTTCCCAAGTCGACGGGCTTTTCGGCGAGCAGCGCCCTTTTGCTGAACTCGCGTACATCCATACCCATCGTGCGCGCAAAATTGTCGAGAAAGCTGCCGCAGCCGGAAGAGCAGGCTTCGTTCAATTGAATGGAAACGATGGCGCCGTCTTTCATGCGAAGGCATTTCATATCCTGCCCGCCGATGTCGAGCAAAAATTCGACGCCCGGCACAAAAAAGTCGGCGGCGCGGAAATGCGTTATCGTTTCGACTTCGCCCGCATCTACGTTGAGCGCCGCTTGAAAGAGCGCTTCTCCGTAACCGGTCGAAACCGCACGCGCGATGTACACGTCTTTCGGAAGCCGCGCATACAAGCCTTTTAAAACTTTGACGGCAAGATCGACGGGATTGCCCGCGTTCGCCGCATAAAAATCCCACAGGATCCTTCCTTCCTGATCGATGAGCACGGCTTTGGTCGTCGTGGAACCCGCATCGAGGCCGAGAAAGACGGGGCCTTTGACACTATCCAAATCGCCGCGCTTCGCTTTTTCTTTTGCATGCCGATTGACAAATTCGTCGAGATCGCTTTGACTTTTAAACAGCGGCTCCAAGCGCTGCACTTCGCTGAGTTCCGCACCGACGAGGTTCGAAAGGCTGCTTCTGAAATCGGCGACCGTCGGAAAAGCAAAATCCGGCATACCCGAATAGCGGCGGTCGGCCGAATACGCGCAGCCCTGCGCGACGAAAAGCTGGGAATTTTCCGGAACGATGATTTCGTCGTCTTTTAATTTCAGCGTAACGATAAAGCGTTCACGCAGCTGATCCATAAAGTGAAGCGGGCCGCCCAAAAACGCGACGTGACCGCGTATCGGTTTTCCGCACGCAAGACCGGAAATCGTTTGGTTGACGACGGCTTGAAAAATGGATGCGGCGATATCTTCGCGGCGGGCGCCTTCGTTGATGAGCGGCTGCACGTCGGTTTTCGCAAAAACGCCGCAACGCGCGGCAATCGGGTAGATCGTGTGCGCGTCTTTTGCAAGCGTATTGAGGCCGTCGGCGTCCGTTTCAAGGAGTGCGGCCATCTGATCGATAAAGGCTCCGGTACCGCCCGCGCACGTACCGTTCATGCGCTGCTCGACCCCGCCTTTAAAATACGTAATCTTCGCATCTTCGCCGCCGAGTTCGATGACGACATCGGTGAGCGGAATGATCGTTTTAACGGCAGTCGTCGCCGCGATAACTTCCTGAATAAACGGAACGGAAAGCCACTGCGACACGGACAATCCTCCCGAGCCGGTCACTTTGACGGTAACCGCCCGCTCCGCTCCTCCCGCGATATTTTTTTCGAGGAAGTCGAGAGCTTTGTTTACGACGGATATGATCGTACTGCGGATATCGGCACGGTGACGTTCGTAGGCGCTGTATATGAGCGTATCGTCGTCGTCGAGCACGGCGATCTTTACGGTCGTCGAGCCGACATCGATGCCGATACGGATCGGAAGCAATTCATTATGTAAAGCACTTTGTGTTACTGCCATAAATTCCTTGTTAATTCTCTCCCGTTTTAGCTCTCCTACTATAATAGTAGTAAAGCATAAAATAGGCAAGTTGAACGATTTTACAAATTGACGGCAGGTGCGATCCTATGCGCACATACGGTACCGTAAAAGATCCGCGCGATCCGCCGCGCGCATAAGGCGCAAGCGAATCGCACGGTATACCGCTTATTCGCCTAAAAACAATTTTAAATCGTCGTCGACGGTGCCGATCGTCGCAAGACCGAAATTCTTTACGAGTACGTTCAAAACATTCGGCGACAAAAATGCAGGGAGCGTGGGCCCCACGTGAATGTTTTTTACGCCGAGGTACAAAAGCGCAAGGAGCACGATAACGGCCTTTTGCTCGTACCACGCGATATTGAACGCGAGCGGCAGTTTATTGATATCGTCAAGACCGAAAATCTCTTTGAGCTTGAGCGCGATGAGCGCGAGCGAATACGAATCGTTGCACTGCCCCGCATCCAAAACGCGCGGAATACCGCCGATATCGCCGAGATTCAATTTGTTGTATTTGTACTTTGCGCAGCCCGCCGTCAAAATGACGACGTCTTTCGGAAGCCGCTTTGCGAATTCGGTGTAGTATTCGCGCGACTTCATCCTTCCGTCGCAGCCGCCCATCACGATGAATTTTCTGATCGCACCGGATTTTACCGCATCGACGATTTTATCGGCAAGCGCAAAAACCTGCTCGTGCGCGAATCCTCCGACAATCGTTCCGCTTTCGATCTCTTCAGGCGGCTCGCAGCTTTTCGCCTGTTCGATGATCGCCGAAAAATCTTTTTTTTCGCCGTAAGAACCGGGAATGTGACGGCAGCCGGGAACACCCGTCGCGCCCGTCGTCCACAAGCGGTCTTTGTAGCTGTCGGGAGGAATCACGACACAGTTCGTCGTCATCAAAACGGGGCCGTGAAATTTTTCGAATTCTTCTTTTTGCTTCCACCACGCGTTTCCGTAGTTTCCGACAAAGTGCGGATATTTTTTAAATGCGGGATAGTAATTCGCCGGAAGCATTTCGGAATGCGTGTACACGTCGACGCCCGTCCCCTGCGTCTGTTCCAAAAGCATTTCCATATCTTTCATATCGTGCCCCGAAATCAAAATGCCGGGATTTTTCCGCACACCGATATTGACCGTCGTCGCTTCGGGATTTCCGTACGCGCCCGTATTCGCTTTATCCAAAAGCGCCATACCCTGAACGCCGTATTTTCCCGTTTCAAGCGTAAGAGCAACCAGATCGTCGACCGAAAGACTTTCATCGAGCGTTTTCGAAAGCGCCTTTTGAATAAAGGCGTCGACTTCTTCATCATCCTGCAAGAGCGCGTTCGCATGCTTCGAATACGCTGAAAGCCCTTTCAAACCGTATATGATAAGTTCGCGCAAAGAGCGAACGTCTTCATCGCTCGTAGCGAGAACGCCGACCGTCGAAGCTTTCGCATCGAAACTCGAAACATCGCCTTTCCATGTCGCAGCTTCCGGAAGACCCTCCCCGCCCGATACTGAAGGCAAAAGACGCTCGGTCACAGCGAGCGTCTCTTCGATCCGCTTAATAATCGACTCTCTGTCGAAGTTCGCATTCGTAATCGTCGTAAATAAATTGAGCGTTACGAGATGATTGACGTCTTTACTTACAGGAAGCCCCGCTTGACGCATCTTCGTCGTTACGCATGAAAGCCCCTTCGTCACATAGATAAGCAAATCCTGCATCGCCGCCACATCGGGCTTTTTACCGCAGACACCCGAAACGGTGCAGCCTTTGCCGCCCGCAGTTTCCTGACATTGGAAACAAAACATCTTAGCATCCATACAAGACACTCCTTGTTCTTCTGTATAATTTCGTACATACACATTTCCGCTGCGGTTGCCCTGCCCTTACAGTTCAAACGCTTGCGCTTGCAGTTAGAGTATACTAAAATGACGCATGCGATGATGTGGTAAAAACCACGCCGGTTTTATATCGATTTTACCGGATTGAACGGCGAGTTTTATTAAACTCGAAATTGAATCTATCAAGCGTTACAACGCAGGAGACGTAAGTGGATACGGCGATGCTTCGTTCGCTGAAAATCTTCAACGGCATGGACGAAAAAGAAACGGCGCGCGCGGCCGAGGCGCTGGGCGTATGCGAGCGCGCATATAAAAAAGGCGAAATTATCTTCCATACGGGAAACACGATCGATACGATGGGCATGGTGCTTTCGGGCAGCGTCATCATCGAAAACAACGATCTGTGGGGCAATCGGACGATACTCGGCTATATCGGCAAGGGACAGTTTTTCGGCGAAACCTATGCGCTTTTGGAAAACACCGTACTCCTCGTCGATGCGTGCGCGAACGAAGACAGCCGCATCGTATTTTTTAAAATCGGTGCCGTCCGGAGCATGGCGGCAAGCGGAGAGCCGTGGCTCGTAAAACTTTTGTCGAATCTCCTTGCGATTTCCGTCCGCAAAAACATCGCGCTGTCGGAGCGGAGTTTTCACACCGCGCGCAAAACGAGCCGCGCAAAACTCCTGTCGTATCTGAATTTCATTTCACTGAAAAAGAAAAGCACCGAATTCGACATTCCCTTCGACCGACAGCAGCTCGCCGACTATCTCAACCTCGAACGGACGGCGCTTTCGAAAGAACTCGGAAAAATGCAAAACGACGGTCTCATCACGTTTCGAAAAAATCACTTCGTGCTGAACAAAACGAAGTCACAGGGAAAATAAACGCGATTCTAAAACGCGAATTCCGTTTTCGCAAAAAACGCCGACCTGTCCGCAAAGGAATCGATCGGCGCACCTTACGGAAGATAATACAGGCGGAACAGACTCATCCTGATGTGCGTACGGTTTTCAGCCAGCCCAGCATAGTGTCCAGCACGAGGCGGGTATTTCCGCATTGACAGTGGTTCGACGCCGCTTCTTTGTCGGTGAACAGCCTGAACGTTACCGATTTTGCACCGGTGAGCGCATCGATTTCTTCGCGGTATAAATGCCAATCGATAAAGTGGTCTTTTGCGCCCTGCAAAATCAATACGTCCTGATCGATTTTATCCGCAATATCGAGCATTTGAAAATCGTTCATTTTTTGTATCCACTCGTACGGACTTTTTGCGCCGTATGCGTGCATGCCGTGATTGAGCGCCCATTGTAAAGCGGGATCTTTTTTTGCGTGGCCGTACAACACGGCGTTTATAATGCCCTTTAAGCGAAGACGCAGCAGCGTTTTAAAAAAATTTTGCATCGTAGCGGGTAAATCGGAGAGAGATACGTGTAAAAAATTCGGAAACACCGACCATGCGATAACCTGCTTAATGCGTTTTTCGAATGCGGCGGCTCTGGGCGCAAGCATTCCGCCCAACGAAGCGCCGACGATAACAAGGTCGTCCAAGCCGAAATAATCGACGATCGCCGTAACCGGTTTTTCCCATTCGTGCGTAAAAGTCGCTCCCTGCACGCGCAAAACGCCGCCCTGCCCCGGCCCTTCAAAAAGATACACATCGTAACCGTTTTCGGCAAAATACAGCATAGGAAAAAACAGCTCTTCAAAATAACTGTCGTTTCCGCCGTGCAAAAGTATCGTCCCTTTCGGAGTTTTATGCGAAGCGTCCACGCCGGCTTTTGCATGCATAACCGGAAGACGGATCGAACCGAACGGAACGTCGAAGCATTCAACCGTACCCGACGAAAAATAATCGGCATAGTACGTGTAAAACAAATCGACGGCTTTTTTATAATAAGCAACTTTGTCGCCGTCTCCGTCCGACATAAAAAATTCGCTCATGCGATAATAAGCGATCGCGTTTTCGGTTCTGCCTTCTTTGAGCGCATTGTCTCCCAAGCGGATGAGCGTATGTTTCCAGTCGTCGTGCGTACGAATGTCGTGTGACACCGCAGCCGTTTCGTCCAAGTCGCCTCCGTCCCAGTTGATAAGCCTATTAAGCTGATAATTATAGTTTGCATCATCGTTTAAATTATATAAACCGACTTTAAATTGAATCACAGTTTCTCCCAAACGCCGACCGGTCGGCAAAGGAATCGATCGATACCGAATTTTCGAAAAAATCGCTCAAGGCGGTTTTTTGAGATGCCCAAAATCTTTAATCGCGCGGCGTTTGAAGTTTCGAACTCCGATGCCGCGCGATTTTGTAAACTATGTTTTCAGCCGCGTTCAGTCGGCTGCTTCTTTGAATCTGTCTTGATCTATAAACATGTCAGATGCACCGCCCTGATAGCTGCTCAATTGCCCTCGCGGCACGGTAATACTGCGCGCACCCAGAGCGCTGCAGTCTTTAAAAGCCAGATTAAACGAACCCGGAACGTAATTACATTTAAGTGTAACGGATGGGAGCTTCGAACAACCGTTAAAACAGTTGAACATCGTATTGACTGCAGCCGGAACGATGGGCGCATTTGTCAATTCCGTACATCCGGCAAAACAAAAACCGAGAGTCGTAACGCTTTCCGGCACAGCGGGCGCCGTCGTCAAACTGGTACAACCGTCAAAACAACTATGCATCGTCGTAACACCGCTCGGAATGCTCGGCGCTCCCGTCAATCCGGTACATTTAACAAAACAGCTGGTCATATCGGTAACACCGGCAGGAATATTTTCGACCGAAACAATCTTGTCACACTCCGCAAAACAGTTTGCCATTGATGTACCGGTCGCAACACTTGAGGGCAATTTAAGCGCGATCTTTTTACCGGACGCTTTCAGTGCGGTTCCCAATGTACTCGGCGTATAAACGCCTGAAGTATTAGTACCGAGTAAATCCGCAGCCGGTATGGTTCCCGTTATTTCGATATAGTTGACTTCGGTCGGAGAAGCGCTTGCAAGATGTGTCGCCAAATCGCCGTAAGCAACTTTCGTATACTCCTTACCGATTATAACGCGTACCGTAACATCCGAAGTAACCTTTATCTTCGCTTTAACATCACCGGGGTCTCCGCCGGATATTTTTTGCCCGCCCGAAATTTCCCATGAACGAACTTCGTAAGTCAGATTAGGAGCCGCAGTAAATTCGATTTCCGTATTTTTCAAAACTTTGCCGTCCGAAGGGATTGCAGGCACCGCCGTAAGCGTACCGTTTTCGACAACCGGCATACTTACATGGTAATGAGTCACAACGGGTGTGCCGCCCTCGCTGTCAGAAGGGCCTTTACAGCCGGTCAACGCGCTTAAAATCAACAGGATACTGCCGAGCAATACCCAACCCTTGTATACCTTTGTATACAGTCTTGAATTTTTCGTATTCATAAACACCTCCTGGTATTGTTTTGAATCATAGATAACACACCCGCTTTACGGGCGCGTATCGTATTTTTATAATATAACGCATTTTTAATTTTTTTCCAAATGCTTTGCAAACGTACGTTGTATCAATGTATGCTTATATCTCGCCGTCCGTCAATCAAGCGAAACGCCGATTTCGCGGTAATAGCGCTTCGCGCCTTCGTGCAGCGGCAAACCCGCGATGTCCTTTACCGCATCCTGTGCCGTCAAGCCTTTTAAATTACGCTGCGCATTTCCGAGTTCGTCGACGTTTTCCCAAAAGGTTTTCGTAAGCATATACACCGTTTCATCGTCGAGCGTCGAATTGCAAAACATCAACATTTTAATAGCCGTCGTTCCGACATCCGCACTTTGTCCGGGATAGGTTCCCGCGGGAATCGTATAGCGCGCATACCACGGATAGGATGAACGAAGCTTTTCGAGGATATCGTTTCCGATCGAAACGAGATTGCATCCCGACGAGCAGGCCTGAGAAACGGCGGCTGCGGGAATGCCGCTCATAATCCATGCGCCGTCGAGCGTGCCGTTTTGGAGCATATCGGCAGCATCTCCGAACGCGATGTATTCGGTTTGAATGTCGGACGGATAATTCAAGCCCGCCGCGGTAAAGTGGTTTTTACATTCGCCTTCAACGCTCGATCCCGCAGCGGCGACGGCAAAATGTTTACCCTTGATATCGGAAAGAGATGCGATGCCGGACTTTTTTGTAACGACGACCTGATTCGGATTAAAGTACAAACCCGCAATGATGCGGAGATTTTTATTCGCAGCGCCTTCAAAGCTGTCGGTACCCTTATAGCTTTGAAAGCAGTTCGAGCTCACCGCGATCGACACTTGCGACTCTCCGTCGGCAATCTGATTGAGGTTGTCGATGCCGCCGTTCGACGCTTGACTCGACGCGCTCACAAAATCGATCTTCGTGTCCCACACATTCGTGATCGCGGCTCCTACCGCATAGAGCGCGCCCGACGCGGATGCCGTCGGAAATTTAATCGTCACTTTTTCGTGTCCGCCCGCCGCAGTTTTTTTCCCGCTGCAGCCTGCAAGTACGGCAGCCGCAAAAATTACAACAAAACCGATCTTCATAGATACGTTTTTCATAACAACTCCTATAAAAAACCAAAAAATTTTCAAAAAATCAACCGTGCGTTTTCGCAGAACAAAAACAAGCATCGCACCGGCATTAATAATTATTAACGGATATTTTATCGCGTAATCGTATTCTTAAGCAACTCCGCTTATGAGCGCTTTTCCGAATCGGAAACCTTTTTCGCCGGCACTCGGTTTTTTACGTATTGATAAATGCTCACCGCAGCGAGGAGCGCAAAACCGATCGCATCGGAGACGACGCCCGCATAGAGCAAAAGAGGGGCGATCGCGATGAGAGAGAGCCGTTCGAAAAGGGATGCGCGGCGCAAAAGCCATCCTTCAAGACCCGCGACGAGCGTGACCGTGCCGACCGATGCCGTAAACATCGACCAGAGGCTCATCGCGAGAGGAGCGCTTCCGCTTCCGATGAGCAGCACCGGATTTGCCAAAAAGAAAAACGGAATCAAAAATCCGACGAGCCCTATCCGCACGGCAAGCAGTCCCGTTTTAAGCTGATCCGAACCTGCGATGCCGGCTGCAACGTAACAGCTGATTGCGACCGGCGGCGTGATATTCGAAAGGCACGCGTAGATGAGACAAAACAAGTGCGCCGCTATCGGAAGCACGCCGGTTTTTATTAAAACGGGAACGGCGACAGCCTGCACGATGACGTAGGCCGCCACGCCCGGAACACCCATTCCCAATATCGTCGACATAACCATGACGAGGAGTCCCGTCAAATAGATGCTCTTATTCGGCACGACGTTTAAAATCACGTAGCCCATATTGAGCCCGAGGCTTGTCAGCGTCACGGTTCCGATGATGACGCCGATGATAATGCACGACACTCCGACGCCGACGGCACCCTTCGCGCCTTCGACGCAGGCGGCGATTATTTTATCCGCTGTCATACGCGTATCTTTTCGGAGCCAGCTCGCGCCGACGGCCGCGAAAATCGCAGCAACCGCTGAAAGAAGCGGCGTAAATCCTTTCGCCATCATCGCGATAAGCAACACGAGCGGGAGCACAAGATGCCCCTGCTCTTTCAGCACTTTCACTGCATCGGGAATGTGCTCTTTTGAAAGGCCGGGAAGCCCCATGCGCTTCGCTTCAAAGTGGACGGCGAGCAGAATCCCCAAGTAATACAAAAACGCGGGCACGATCGCTGCGAGCATGACGGTCGTATAGCTTATGTTTAAAAATTCCGCCATGACAAAGCCGACGGCGCCCATGATCGGGGGACAGAATTGGCCGCCGGTACTCGCCGTCGCTTCGACCGCCGCGGCGAATTCTTTTTTGTAGCCTGTCCGCTTCATAAGCGGAATCGTAATCGTACCGGTCGTGGCAACGTTTGCGACGGCCGATCCGTTTATCATGCCCATGAGGGCGGATGCTAAGACGGCGACTTTTGCAGGCCCTCCCGGCGTACGCCCGACGAGCGTCAAAGAAAAATCGTTGATGAATTTTGAAAAACCGCTGTGCTTTAAAAAAGAGCCGAAGACGACGAATAAAAAGATATACGTCGCAGACACACCGACGCCGACGCCCAAGATTCCCTGAGTGCCCCAAAACTGCGTGACCAGTACGCGCTTTATCGTAAAGCCGTTGTGTCCGAGCTGCCCCGGAATATATTTTCCGAAAAAATTATACGCAAGGAAGAGCGCCGCAAGAAAGGCAAGATTTCCCGAAGTGCGGCGGGCCGCTTCAAAAACGACGGCAAGCGCAAGAGCGGCAACTGCAATTTGAAAAGGTGTGACGCGGCCGCCGCCTCGAGCGACCGCCGTATAGTGAAGTATAAAATAACCGAACGTAAAAAGAGCAAACGCGATGAGAAAAAAATCGACGACGGGAGGAAAGCGGCGCTTTCTGTTTTCTTTTTTTGCTGCAGGATATAACAGAAACGCGAACAAAAGTAAAAAGATGCTGTGAAACGCGCGCAGGTTTACGGCGCTCATCACTCCGACGGTATTGAAATAGAGCTGAAAGACGACCCAAACGCAGAGCAAAACCGTAATGATCTTTTCCGTCGGACCGGTATACACTCTGGTTCGGGAATCGGTATCCGTGTCTTCAAGCAATTTTTGCGCAAGGGCAGCTTCGGTCGATTTCGGCATACGCCTTCCTAAAAGTTTGTATGCGGTCGATTGTATAAACATACATCGGAAAAGTCAATGATTTTGAAAACGCGTAATCTTGAAAACGCGGCACGCGCCTATACGATGCCGTACACATAATGCCGCTCCGCAATTCTTACGATGTGAAAGGACAGATGTTCTGGTCTTAATTTTTCTTATAAAATGTATTATATTTTGAAAACAGATGAGGAATGTATGCAAGATTTTAATTTCGGTATAAAAATCCAAGAGTACAGAAATATGAAGGGCATAAGTTTGCGGGAATTGGCTTCCCGTACCGGCGTTACGGCT
>ERZ772967.1234-NODE-1234-length-17909-cov-3.977484_pt1 | contig 17909 bp, 16 predicted proteins | sample MGYA00511677_ERZ772967 | MGnify/ENA primary metagenome ERZ772967 (study PRJEB29015, sample SAMEA2737931) | human oral metagenome | biome: human oral; feature: human-associated habitat; material: dental | place: China | collected 2146 ...
TTGATCTTGCTTGGGTAAATTGTTTGCTCCTAAAATTGAAATAATGGCGTCATCAGTACGGAAATTATCCGCTTTAGCCGTTGCGTAATCTACGGTTCGTTGCATATGCCGAATAATTCGCCCAAGTGCTTCTTCTCTTGAAATTTTCAGACGAGAAGCCACTATATCTGCATATTGTTCTGCTAATTTATATTCACTCGGATGCAACTGGCGATTAAACCAATCCGCATTCGCCCCAGCAACCGCTGCACCCGTGCTTCCACCCGTCAGCGCACCAATCGCTGCACCTCCTAGGGTGTCTGTCAGTAATTTCCCAGCACCACCAAATTTGTCGCCTACTTGGTTTAAATAGGGTGCTGCTAGCGATGAGGTGCCTGCTCCTACTGCGCCTTGTGCATCACCTGTTAAGAGTGCACCTACCCCTGCGTGGAGCGCAGCTCGTCCTAATCCGCCTTCTTTCCATGTGTTGTACTCTGTTTGATGGTCGGATAGATATTGGTCTGCAAGGGCGAGTTGTTGCTGCAGTTGGGCAATTTGCTCAGGGTTTTGCGCGTCTTTTAATTGCTCTTGTAAATTTGCTTTGGCAATTTGAACGCGCTCGTAGTTCTGTATATTGCCCAGTTTATCTGCTGTCCAAGCAACAGTTTGAGCGGCAACGGGTGCAAACTTTTGTGAGACATTGCGCTGCAAATCCAACTCATTTTGCACTTTGTCCGCATCAAAGCGGTTTTTCAGGCTGCCTGATTGTTGGCTGGCATCCTCAGTGCGGATGTCGGTGTATGCCAGTTGGATGGCTTTATCGGTGCCGTAGCCTGTTTTAGCGAGCTGTCCTGCCTCATCGGTGAGGATGATGTTGCGGGTGCCTATGCCGCTTTTTGTGGTGCTCTCTTGGTGGTCGCTGTCGTGTCCATAGCCGCTGCTGAATCCTGATGTATTTTGGCGGGCAACGTCGCTCAGTTGGATTTTACCTGCTTGTTGTTCTTGCCCCAGTGTTTTGCCGCTTACGGCAACACTTGTGCCAAAGCCGATACTGCTGCCGTCGTATTTGCTGATGTTATGCAGGTCGGTTTGGCTGATGCTGCCGCTTTGGAAGCGGTTTTTGCCTTGCTCTTCTGCGCTTTGGCTGGCGGTAATGATGCCGCCAGTGAGTTGGGTATGTCCGCCTACTTGGACATCAAAGCCATCATCACCTGCAAACAATCCGCTTTGTTCGCTGACGCTGCGGTGTTCGGCGTTGATTTTGCTTTTACTGTAATCGCCTGAGGCAGATGCGCCATAACCTACGGTTACTTGCCCTTTGATGTTTTGTTGGCGGCTATGGTAATCGGCGGTGTCTTGTAGGCTTTCTATGTTGAGGTTGGCGGCGCGTACGGTGATGCCTTTGCCTGTTACTTGGGCACCTTTAATGTTGGTGTCGCCACCGCTCATGACTACTGTGGGCCCCTCTTTGCTACCGACATGGCTGTGGCGGTAGGTGGTTTGCTCGGCATCGGTATAACCTTTGCCTTTATTGCCGCCTGCGGTAATACCCAATGAGATGCCGCTGCCAAAGTTGAGGCTCACCCCTGCATTCCAGCCTTTATTGCTGTTGCGACTGTGCTCGGAGTGGGTGTTTTTTGCTGCTTGTATGTTAATGCCACCATCAGCGTAAAGGTGGGTACCGCCCTTACCAATGACATCGGAACCTGTGATGTTGATTTGGGAGTCTTTGCCTTGACCTGTTGCCATCAATACCACCGGACCAGCTCCCGATAAAAGCTGGCTCGCTTGGCTTTCTGTATGGTAGCTGCTGCTGGTTTGACGATTTTTTTGTTCGCCATAGGTGATAGAAACACCAACAGAGGTTGCACTGGTTTTGCCACTTTGAATTTTGTTAATAGCTTGACCTGTTTGATAGGCTTGCATGGCAGTGTTAGCGGCTGCCATGGCATTAACGCGGGCATTTTTGCTTTGCCCCACTTGTTTGGCATTTTTGGCGGTATCAATGGCTTGTTGCGCTAAATCGGTAATCGGTGTGCTCAGCGCAATGGTGAGCCCTTTTTGTTGATGGACGTATTCACTCTCGCCGATTTGGATGTTTTTGGCATCGGCGATGTTGATTTTGGCGGCATCAATGGTGATACGTCCTTTGGGGGTAGAAACGGTGCTGCCGATTTGGCTGTATTGATTGCCTGCGGTGATGAGGGCATCACCATTCAGGCTGCCTGCGGTGCTGCCAACTTGTTGCACCACTTGTGAAGTTTGGGTGAATTGGTCTTGTTTGCTGCCAATGGTAAAGCCGATACCGCCCGTTCCCATCAATCCTGATTTTTTCGTTTGATGGGATTCGCGGTCGTTGTAATAGCTTTGCGCTGTAGTCAGTTGCGCATCATGTCCTGCGTGCAGTTGGGCTTTTTGCTCGGAAACAATATCGCTGCCCACCACATTGAGATCGTGCCCCGCATCCATGTAAACCAATTTGCCCGTTACACTACTGCCCTGCGCTTCATCATGTTGCCGTTGGTAGGTATCTAGCTGGCTGCGTTTGGACAGGAATCCTTTGGATTGGGTATACACAGACTCATCAAAATCCAACGTGCTTCTGCCTTCGCTGATTTGGATGTCGTGCCCTGCTTGTAAAGCAGTTAGTCCTTTTTCACTGTCTAAATTTCCTTGACGGATTTTGATGTCATTGCCTGCTTTTACTAACAAATCGCCTTGGCTTTGAATATCAGTACCCACTTCGGCGGTTTGATGGACATGACGGTGGTTTTTATCGCTCAGGTCGCCATAGCTTTCATGGCGTTCTGTCGCCACCGTACCCAAGTCCACATTGCCGTGTTCGGAAATAATTTGGGTTTTACCGCCTTGGCTGGTATTGCGTACCACTGCGCCATTCAGGTGGGTGTCGTGTTTGGATTGAATGCTGAGTATGCCGCCTTCGCTGCCATCCTCACCCACGGATAAACGCGCCACTTTATCAACGACTGTATTGCCATTTTGTTTGTCGCCCGATGTCGCAGTGGTGCTGCTCACATTGATTTGGTCGGCAGAAAGGCTCAGCAACTTGCCTGCGGCAATGTCGCCACCTTGCAAATTGATTTGGTTTTGTGCATCCAGCCAGACTTTTTCACCGCGAATTTGTCCGCTGTGCTCAATGTTTTGCGCACGCAAATCTACTACCTTGCGCCCCGCAATGGTGCCACCATTGCGAATCTCATCGGCATTCAGTTGCAACACATTGGCACTAATCAGGCTGCCTGTGCTATTCAAATCGCCTTTACGCGCCACCACATAAACTTTGGGCACCAATACGGTTTGTTGGCTGCCATCTTTGAGGGTGATGGTTTGGTTCTCTAGCCAAACTATGTCGCTGGTCAATTGCGCCACTTGCGCAGCACTCAGTGCGACACCTGGCACCAGTTGTTGGCTGCGGGCAAAGGTAATGCCTGCATCCATCAGGGCTTTCAACTGGTCTTCATCGTTATCGTAGCCATCCAAACGGCGATAGCCCGTTAAACGGGCGATTTGTTCATTGACCAGTTTTTGCTCGTAGTAACCATCGCCTAGGCGTTTATGCATATTGCGTAAACCCAGTGCATTGAGCAGGTAATCGCTGCCGAGCCATTGGCGGTAGTTGGTGAAGGCGGGGTCGGTTTCGATGAGGTAGTTGGGATTATTGGGTTGGGTGCTGTAGAGGCTGCTGTTGGGTAAAACAACCGTTGATAACTGTTTTCGTTGTGCCCCATGAATAGATGGAGCTACCAACCCCGTAACATCTGCTGGATTACCGAGTTGAGCAGGCAAGTTGGATATGTGATCATCTACTCGTGCAACATTGAGATTGTAGGTTGCTGATTGTGTTTGGTTATAGTCTCGGTAATCTACCTCTGTGCGCCGTTGCCATTTTCCACGTTTATACCACCCTTCTTTGCTAACTGAATTCCATTGTCGTCCAATAGTTTGTGTGGTCTCGTGCCCTAAAACTTCTACGTTGTTGATTTTGTCTGCTTGACCTGAATAACTAATGGCACCGCCCACCAAGATTTCGCTTTTGTCGTTATTCAGTTCATTGCCTTCAAGCGATAAATTACCGCCCACCAAGATTTGACCTGGTCGACTGGAAGTAACCCGTTCTCGGTAAATATTTTTGTGATAATCGCGTACATGCCATGTTTTTCCTTCAATGACAGCGCCGTCTTTTAAGACAAATTTAGCAGTGGTTTGGTCTTTTTTGCCACGATACTCATCAAACTCACCATCTTTGCCTGCTTGATAGTAGATGTTCTCACCTGAACGTGCATAATCTCGTATTTGTGGCGTTTGCTCTGCCAAATACGTCTCTACGGAGAAGTCCGAGTTTTGGTTAGACAGTGTTTTGCTACCAATATGAGCATGACCCGCTGATTCAATTCGGGCACTAATATTGGTTAGATTATCCGCCGTCCCCACTGCCTGATGCTGCTCATTCAACTGCCCACCAATATGCAAAGTTCCCTCGCTGCTAATCAGCGAAGATGTCCCTTGCACCGCTTGCCCGTTTTCAATCCGATTAAAGCCACTACCTAGGTTTTGAATAGTCTTCGCCCCAATATCCAACCGCTCCCGCGCCGCAATCACACCCGCTTTGGTTTCTCCATTTGCCGTCTCTTCTTTGTTCACCACATCTTGCGCCGACAGCGCAACATGGTCGCCATAAATCCGTCCTGTTCCTGTGTTGGTTAGGGTGTTCAGGCTGCCTACATGGGTTAAGCCATTGCTGTTAATCAGCCCGCGATTGGTGATGTTGTCCGCAGTAAGCTGAGTGGATTGCCCCGATTGAATCACCCCGCCTGCTTGGTTATCTATTTGGCGGGCAGCAACCACAACCGCCTCATCTGCGTGTAATTGATGGCGGTTGGTTAAATTGCCTTCGGTACGCAGCGTTAATTTGCGCCCCGCAGTAAGATTATTTTCCGTGGTGAAGTCATTGCGTACGGCAATCTCGGCATCTTTGCCTGATGCGATTTCGCCTTTGCCCGTTAGGGATTGTGCTTGGATAGAGAGTTGCTCACCTGCCAAGATGCTGCCTTGGTCATTATTGAGCGTAGGAGATGCGGTAGCTTGTCCTTGAATCGACACCGCTCCCGCTGAGCTGATTTGCCCCTGTTGGTTTTTCAGGCTGCCTGAAAGTGCCAGTTGGGTATTTTTGTCGCTGCGAATCGCACCGTTGCTGTTGTCTAGCGTATGAGCAGAAAGTTGTAATGCCTGCGCATCAAGGCTGCCGTGCGTATTGTCTAAGCGTTGGCTATCAACCCGCATCTGCTCTGCCGCCAGTTGCCCTTGCTGGTTATTGAATTGGCGTACAGCAATATCTGCATTCTGTGCGCTGATTTTGCCACCCGCATTGTTAAGCGTTTCGCCTGTTGCCGTCAGTTGTTTGAGATGCAACTGCCCTTGATTGCTGAGCTGAGCGGTATTGCTCAGGTCTATGCCGCCGTTGGCGGTGATATTGCCCGTATTGTCCAGTCGCTGAACATTGATTTTGCCTTCGGCTAACGCAATGGGCGTAGTAGCATGGGTAGCAACGCTGCCGCCACCTTGTGCCGTACTGGGCGCGGGCGAAATCTGCGCATTGCCGTTTTGCCCGCCTGAATTGCCCGTGGCATCTGATGATTCCGGTTCGGGATAGCCGATTTTTCCACTATTGTTAAGCTGTGCACTATGTAGGGCTAATCCTTGCAAACCCGTTTGTTGCAGCGTCCCGCTGTTATGCAAAAAGGGCGTATCAACAGCTAATCGTGCACCGCTAATCTGCCCACTGTTATGCAGCGTATTGGCTTGGATTTGCGCCTCTCCTGCGCTTAATAAATGTCCGCTGTTGGTGATGCGGGTTTGATTCAGTGCCAATTGATTGGCGGCAATGCTGCCGCTGTTGTCTAAATGTTGCGATTGAATGCGTACCGCCGATGGGTTTGCCGAACCTGCTTCCCCAGTTGCCACCATGCTGCCACTATTAACCACATTGCCCGCCGCATCAAGGTGCACCTCGCCCGCACGGGCAAAGATTTGCCCCGCATTGCGAATGCTGTTTTGCTCTGCGCCATTCACCATCAAATGAATAATGCCTGCATACATCCCGCCCAATGCGCCCGTATCAATGGCAAACGTATTCGGTTGTGCTGCCGTATCGGCTGATGTACCCCCTGCCTGAACACTTAAACGGTTTGCCCAAATGCCCCCATTCACGTTTACCGCGTTGGCAATCAAATTGGTGTAATCATTGCGTGAAGCATCTAAACCACCGCCCGCAATATTCAGGCTGCCTACTCCCTGCGCGATTCCTGTATAACGCCCATCTTGGATAACCGCATTGCCCGCCCCCAGCGTTACTTGGTTGGCATTGATAAAGCCGCCACCATTGACGTTAATCCCCGCAGGGTTGGCAATCACCAAATCCGCGCGTCGCCCACCAATCTCCACATAACCATTCAAACGGCTGGGGTCAGCACTATTGACCTGATTCACAATCACCCGTGCTTCACCGCGAGCCAGCCAGGGATTCCCCTGAATCCAACCACCTAACTGCGTTTGCACATTTCGGTGGCTGTTATTGAGCACCGCCCCTTTTTCACCTACATCAAACTGCCGATACTGATTGACCGAAACCCCCGCGCGCGTAGGCGTTTGGATATTGACCACAGGCAAACCATTGTTGCTCTGCAACACCGTAGGCTGTTGCCCTCTCGGCGCATTCGGGTCTGCCACAATGCCGTCCGACCACACAGACGCGGACGCTAAAAACCCTAGCAACGAAACGGCTAGGGGGCGAAGAATAAAGCGTTGTGGGTGTTTTTTATGTTTTTTTACGGTAGTGGATGACATCAAGCAACCTGCTGCAAAATAGAGAATAAAACAAACAAATTAAGTAAAACAAATCAGGCAAAAGTGTAACACAATCATGCTAAACACCACAGAAATAACCGCTTTATTCAAATTTCACAGGGAATAATTGACGGATTTACACCACAACCGCTAACCTTACTCGTTTTAACAAATCAACCTCATCTTAACCTTACTTGATTGTTCGCTATGCGCCATAAAACTCAAACCCATCGCACATTATCTGCCCTGATATGCACCGCCTCCCTATCGCTACCTACAACCACCTTAGCGCAAACCCCCAACGAGCAGCTTATCCAACAACAGCAACAGCGCGACCAATTTTGGCAACAACAACGTATGCCCCAACCTGATGGACGGATTGAGAACCCGTCCATTGCTTTGCCCAACCCGGCTGTTTCCGATACGGCATCAACCGAATCTGCTGATGCCGACCAAACGCAATGTTTTGCTATCCAGTCTGTGCGCTTAACAGGAATCAATGACACCGTTTCACCTGCCGATATTGCCCACTTTCAACCTGCTTTGCGCCGCGCACTGCGTCAGGTGGGATTTATTGCCGGCAATTGTTGGGGCGAGCAGCACATCAATCAGTTAATGGTTACCATGCAAAATGACGTGATTGGTCGCGGCTACACCACTACCCGCATCCTCGCGGCACCGCAGAACCTAAGTGAAGGCACATTGGTTTTAGCCGTCTTACCCGGCAAAGTGCGCTCGGTTCGTTTTGAGCAAAAAGATGCGCAAGAGCACACCGAACGCATTACCGCCTTTCACAATGAGTTCCCCATTCGTGCAGGCGAATTATTGAATTTACGCAAGATTGAACAGGGTTTAGAGAATTTAAAACGTGTCCCCACTGCTCAAACCGATATTCAAATTGTGCCCACCGAGCAATTGGGCGAAAGCGATATAGTCGTATCGTGGCAACAGCGCACTGTTCCTTTTCGTTTAACCCTATCGGCGGATGATTCGGGCAGCAAAAGCACAGGACGCTATCAAGGCAATGTAACCTTTTCTGCCGATAACCCATTGGGGTTAAGTGATTTGTTCTATATTTCCTACGGTCGCGCATTGGGTCATGTCCCCAGCCAAAAAGGCATAGATGAGCGCACCGAGAAGGGCGCAAGCCAGAACTTTGCGCTGCATTATTCCGTCCCCTTTGGTAACTGGTTATGGTCGTTTAACCACCAAAACTACCGCTATCATCAAGCCGTAGCAGGCAATTACACCGTCTATGATTACAACGGCAAAAGCCGCAGCAGTGATTTGGGCGTATCGCGCTTACTGTACCGTGATGCCAAACGTAAAACCCATGTGGGCTTTAAGCTCTGGCAACGAGAGAACAGCAGCTATATAGATGATGCCGAAATTGAAGTGCAACACCGTAAAACCGCAGGCTGGGCAGCATCATTAAGCCATAAGGAATATTGGGGCAAAGCCACACTGGACGCACAAATCCACTACAAACGTGGCACAGGGATGCAAGACGCACTGCCCGCCCCCGAAGAGGTGTTTAACGAAGGTACTTCCCGTATGAAGATTTGGACGGCAGACATCGGGCTAAACCTACCCATAGGCAAACAAGACAAATGGATGTTAGACAGCCGTTGGCACGGACAATGGAATAAAACCCCCTTAACCCCATTAGACCGCCTCGCCATTGGCGGACGCTACACCGTACGCGGATTTGATGGTGAGATGAGTCTATCTGCCGAACGCGGTTGGTATTGGCGTAACGAACTGGCATGGCAATACCGTGCAGGACACCAAATCTATGCCGCTCTCGATGCAGGACACGTATCGGGCGCATCCGCCCAATACCTCCTTGGACAAAGCCTGATTGGTGCTGCCATTGGCGTACGCGGACAGTTTCAAAAAGGATTAAGCTACGATGTGTTTGCCGCTAAACCCATTCACAAACCCAAATACTTTACCACCGCGCAAAAAGTGTATGGCTTTAATGTCAGCTGGACGTTCTAAACAACCAAGCAAACAGCAAACAATTGATATAACAGGAAAACGACATGGCGATTGTATCCGTTAGCGAAGCCGCGCGACTGGTGGGCAAAAGCCGTCGCACCATACAGCGCGACATTGTCGCAGGCAAATTAAGCAAGTGCGACAATGGAAAAAGACTAGATTCTTCGGAGCTTCTAAGGGTCTATGGCGCATTTTCAGATGCGACAAATGTCACAGATGTCGCAGCGACAATGACACATCTTGTCGCTGACAATGCACAGTCAAATGTCGCAGATATGCGCGTTCATTCAGCCATTCTTCCGCATTACGGTGTATTCAGGATTCAGAATCAGCTTAATCAGGTACTCGTCGTTAGGGTCGAGTTCTTCCATCAAATCGTCGATAGCAGCTTTTTTTTGCTCTAAGAAGGCAATCAGTTTCTGATCTGGATTTTCCCTATTCCGCTCATTAAACAACGCAGAAACCAAAGGCTGTTTGCTCTGACCAAGTATTTCCAATGCTACCTCATAATCAAAAAATCCCATTCCCATTATTCAAGCTCCCAAATTTTCGGCGATAAGCGCCCATTTTGTTTCTGGATAAAGCTTCATTCAGCTTCGCCACTCAAAACCTGTTTTTTAGCCATATTACCCCGTTACTCCCCCTTTTTTTGCTGCGTACTGTACATTCCAATATGCGCGTACTGAACACAAATTTTGCGCGTACTTCACAGAAAATATGCAGCGTACTGCACTATTTCCTGCTGCGTACTAACCGCAAAATTTGCTGCGTACTACACATATTTTCCCGCCCAAAAAGCGCGTACTGAATTCCACCTGAAAGGTGCGTACTAATTACATCGGCGGGAAAAAAAAGGGGGAGTAACGGGGTGTCCTGTCTTTGTGGCCATTTCTTCCGGATACGCCGGCATACGGTGGAAACAGACAAACGATACTGCCGGAATCATCCGAAAAGCTCAGAATGCGACCCCAACCTTACCAGATGAAGCTCGTCCTCATGCTGGGCGTACATCAAGAGCAAATCCAGCTTAATATGGCCACGAATAGCGGCCCAAATGGAAAGTTGAAAACTACATTGCTACCCACTTGAAAACTACTATCCGCAAGCCCTGCTGAACCGAGCAACGAAGCAAACTGATTAAGGTATATCACCTGACCACCAAAAGAGCGCAGGGAAAAGAGCACGCCGCCCTGCTGGTCGGCTTAGGTCGCGCTGCTGCGCTCCGAACTCCACCGCTCCGCCTGCTGGCTTCGCTACGGGATATTATTTGTGAAATTTAAACACCAAACCCGCCCCTCGGGCTGTTATCTGATTATGGTTGCACGCGGGACTTGTGCAAATCAAGAAATTTATATACTATGCTTGACTTGTGCAGCCATCAAAAAACAACGCCCCTAGTGCGCTAAAAGTCTTGCCGGACCACGCAATCTAGGGGCTACATAGGAAAACCTATGAGCCAATTATACACCCAACCCGACCTGTTCTTGCAAGACCGTATCCCGCACAAGCCATACTGCAAAGATTTCAAAGACGCGCCGCAATTGGTGCGCTCATACGCCTACGCCATCAAACGCCGATACATCCAAGTCAATCCGCCCCATCTGCGCGTGTTCATGCTGCACGACTTAGACTATGACGGCGCGGCTCTTGCGTGGGAAGACGAAGGATTGCCTATGCCCGCATGGGCGGCTGTGAACCGTGAAAACGGCCACGCACATATTGCCTACGCGCTTTCTGCTCCCGTCCTGACTGCCGATTACGGCGGCAGGCAGGCTGCCCTGCGCTATCTGGCCGCCGTTGAGGCCGCTTATCACGCAAAATTGCGCTGTGATGACGGCTTTACGTCTCTGATTACCAAAAACCCCGAACACCCCCATTGGCTGACGCTGCGCGGCGTTCCTGATGCGATTCGCGGCTATGACCTGCCCTACCTTGCCGAATTCGTGGATTTGGACAAATTTAAGCCCTATGTCGGTAGAACCAATCCCGAAGCTATGGGACTGGGAAGAAACTGTACGGTGTTCAATGTCGTCAGCCGTTGGGCGTATCGGAATATCCGTGAATTCAAGTTTGAACGCGGCATTCGTGAATGGAAACGCGCGGTACTGCATCAGTGCCTTGATGTGAACAGTGGTTTCCCTTGCCCCATGATGTTGAAAGAGGTGCAGTGCATCGCCAAGTCTATCGGTAATTGGGTTTGGAACAGGTTTGATATTGCGGCCAGTGATAGGCGGTTTGCAGCTTTGCAGGCACATCGGAATAGTTTGCGGAAAATTCGCAGCAATCAGCATAAAAAAGGAAAAATCATTTTAGGAGCTTATGATGACTGAAAAATTGCAGCCAAGAAAAACTAAGCGTCCGATGACCGCACGCGAAATGGCAAAAAAATTCAATGTAGCCGAAAGCACAATCACTCGCTGGTGGTCTCAAACACGCGCCGACTATCTCGCCGAAAATACCATCAGCCGCGATAAGCCGTGGGAAAAGCTCGGCATCAGCCGCCGCACTTGGTACTATCGCGGCAAGCCAATGCCGCCTGAAACAACCAACCAACAGGAGAAGATTGCATGAACACCGTACTAAAACTTCATGACGACCCGCTTGTTTACGAGTTTTCAAATAAAACAGATGCCGCCGATTATGATGAATGGTTTCGCGCTAAAGTGAACGCAGCCTTAAGCAGCGACAAGCCAGCTATTCCACATGATGAAGTTGTCGCCAGAATGCGGGAAAAAATGGCTGAAAGGCTGAGAAATGCAAATTAATTGGTCAACAGAGGCCAATGAAGACTTGAATGAGATAACGGATTTCATCGCAGACGATAGCCCCGTGGCAGCGGTCAATTTGTCTGAACATTTGTTTGAAACTGCCGAAAAAATCGGACAGATGCCATACATGGGGCGAAAAGGTCGTATAGCAGGAACACGGGAATTTGTTGCTCACCCAAACTACATTTTGGTCTATCAGGTCAAATTGGACGAAATCAGGATTTTGAGGGTGCTTCATGGAAGCAGGAAATACCCTTAATCGCCCTTCCCTTCCAACATTCGCCGTATCGATGCCAGTTTTTGACGCGCTGCGGCGGTTTCTGTGCGTTTCAGGCACTCAGGTAGGGGTACCCCTAGCACCTTGGCTATATTGCTCGGATAGGGCTTCCTCGCGCCAGCTAGGCGGCTTTCTGCATCGGCCACCGCTTCCGCACCGAATTTTTCAATCAGCCATGCAGCCGCGCGCTCGTCTCTTTCGTTTTGGATAATTATCCCTACCCTTCATCACAAATCCTTCCAAGACAGCCCCAGTTCAGCCAAACGGGTAACTTTCGCTTTAATACGTGCCGTTTCTTCAGGTGGTTTTTCCAGTATGATAGCCCGCGCCTGTTCTTCGGTCAGCTCTCCGCATAATCCAAAAATCCCATTCCCATTATTCAAGCTCCCAAATTTTCGGCGATAAGCGCCCATTTTGTTTCTGGATAAAGCTTCATTCAGCTTCGCCACTCAAAACCTGTTTTTTAGCCATATTACCCCGTTACTCCCCCTTTTTTTGCTGCGTACTGTACATTCCAATATGCGCGTACTGAACACAAATTTTGCGCGTACTTCACAGAAAATATGCAGCGTACTGCACTATTTCCTGCTGCGTACTAACCGCAAAATTTGCTGCGTACTACACATATTTTCCCGCCCAAAAAGCGCGTACTGAATTCCACCTGAAAGGTGCGTACTAATTACATCGGCGGGAAAAAAAAGGGGGAGTAACGGGGTGTCCTGTCTTTGTGGCCATTTCTTCCGGATACGCCGGCATACGGTGGAAACAGACAAACGATACTGCCGGAATCATCCGAAAAGCTCAGAATGCGACCCCAACCTTACCAGATGAAGCTCGTCCTCATGCTGGGCGTACATCAAGAGCAAATCAGGCTTAATGTGGCATTCCCGGTAATTGTTCAGATTACCTGTAAGCTGATGGTCTCGGTACTTTTCAGGCAATGCTTCCCCTTTGGCCAACAAACTCAAAATCTCAGCCCATTCGACCGAAGCAAGCAACAGATACTGCTTCTTCAAATCACGCTTAAACTGGTTGCTCAACCTGATTGAACGCTCATTCATGTCTGTCATCCGCCAGCTTCTGCATCTCCCGAACGGCTTCAGCAACGGTGCCGTATTTCGTTCCGCCGCCGTTTTCTAATTCCTTCATGGCCTCCAAAGTAACCTTATTCGGGGCTTTTCCCGCCCAATCCAAGGAAAGCGGGACTTTGCCAGTATTGGCGATTTGATTGAAAAACATCCGAACCGCCTGGCTGGGAGTCAGACCATACTGCTCCAGAACAGGATAGGCGTTTGCCCGTAGGTCATCGTCCAGCCTCATATTGAAATTTGTGTACCCCATTTTTTTTGCTCCATACATTGCATCATAATTACATTGTAAATACGATGTAATGTATTTACAACAAATAAAGCTATGCTACTAAAAAATAAGTGCTGCCTATCCATAATTTCCAAAAGAAAAACGTCAGCAGTTCGCCTATTTTGCGCTCAGATTGCGTTTCTGCCCCTTGCCTATCCTACCCCATAGGTAACCACATAAAACGCAGGAAATCGCAAATTTGGGGCATTAGCGCATATTTGCCACTGCTGCGGAGCTGGAAGCCTGTCAAGGTTCGCGCAGCGACCGCGTAAGCGGCTTGACCTTGACAGGGTGGAAGCGACCCAACGCTTAAGGAAGGAAGCAGGACGAAGGGCGTAGCCCGCCCCCTGCTTCCGAGCCGTCGGCGGCGAGACTGGGGGTGTGGGGGCAAAGCCCCCGCAAAGACGGTGTTTTTCAGGGATGGATAGGGAAGAAAGCGGACGTATGGGCTGGGGACGGCGATAGCCGCTAATCGGATATACGGCGGAGCCGTTCCGATAACCCCTCACGGGGTGCCGCCGTAAGGCGGCGGGGTGGGGTCTTTTCGGCTGTGGAAAACGGTCGGGTTATCCCCAGAAAAGCAGGGGTTGGCGGTTTTTCATCATTTTTAAATCTTTTTTATTATTTTTAGGCGGTTTTGTGGATACTTTTTTTCTTTAAAATCAATTTATTGAAATAGGTCATTTAATTTTATTGAAACATTTTTCGGGTTAATTGAAACATTTTTCGGGTTAATTGAAACATTTTTCGGGTGTAATCCACAGGCTGATTTTGAACTTACTTAAAACAGGTTTCGGGTTATTGAAACAATAAAAAAAGATGTTGCAATTTGTTAAAAGAAACATTAAACTTCAATGAATGAATAACCCGAAACCTGTTTCAGTTATGAATAACATCGTAAAAAAATCAGCACCTTCCTTACTCCAGCAAAAAGTAGTTATGGCGAACGTGGTTACTCGTGCTGCCCATTCTTTAACTTTGGCGGAAAAAAGGATTTTGATGGCAGGTATCGCCCGCCTTGGCGGAAAAAATGAGAGGGTCAAAATAACGGCCGCAGAGTACGCCGAAACCTACGATGTGAGCCTGAATACCGCCTACGACCAACTGAAAGCAGCGGTTGAAAACATCTTCGAGCGATACCTGCAATTTCAGGTATGGGAGGGAAAAAAAGAAGGAATTGAGCGTATCCGTTGGATTGGCGGATACCGCTATTTCGATAAGGAAGGTTATGTCCGATTCGGTTTCAGTAATGAGATTTTCCCCTACCTCTTCGAATTGAGCGGACAATTCACCCAATATCAGCTAAAGCAGGCTGCTGCCCTGCGGTCGCTGCATTCTTGGCGGTTGCTGGAACTCTTCGAACAGATGCGGGGAAACGACAAAGACGGTTGGCTCTCCATGCCGATTGAAGAGTTTTGGCATGCAATGGAATCACCCGAAAGTTACCGAAAAAATTTTCAACTGTTACGAAAACGAATCATTGAGCCCGCCGTCAAGGAACTGACCGAAAAAGACGGCTGGTTGATTGAGTGGGAAGCCGTCAAAAGCGGGCGTCGCGTAGCTTCCCTACGGTTCAGATTCGAGCGAAACCCGCAAGGCGGGCTGTTCAGTCAAGACGTTGCGCCACTTCCCAAACAGAAGGCGCAGACATCTGCAAAAAAATAATTTGCGGTAAAATCCGTCACGAGCGGGAAGGGGAAGCCGAAAGGCTTCGCCGTCCTTCCGTAGTGGCGGTTACTGCTAACCCTCCCCGCTCCCCAAGCGTTTAGCAGCGCGCAAGGAGAGGGATTTTTAAACCTAACTACGGAGTATTTATCATGGCTCTAACCAACATTGCCAAAGTCCTGCAACACGCCGAAATCCCTTCTCACATCTACAAATCAGACGCTGACCGCGCCGAAATGAAACGGGCGGTACAGGACGCCTTGCATGAGCTGTCCTACGGTCTGTCGGGCAGTGCTTACAACCTGTACACGATGGGCTGCTCCATTGAGGGCGGAGATGCGGAATGGAGGGAAACTGGCACACTGGAAGAAATGCAAACCATCTGCGCCCTGGCTGCGCTCGTGAATTTCTGTATCAACGAACAGGAAAGATTAAATAACTAATGACTGTAAAAGCCCCAAAAATTGGGGCTTTCAATATCCCACAAGGTCAATTTATGGCAATAACACACCGCCCCAAAGTCGGGGAAATTTTAGAATGCGATTTTGGACAATGGGCAGAACCACCCTCTTTTGACGGACACATCAAGCCCGAAATGCGGAAGCGCCGAATGGTCGTCGTCCTGAACGGGAACTTGGACGGTCAGACTTGTGCGGTCGTGCCGATTTCCTCATCAGATGCTGAAGAGAAGGGATTTTCAACAAAATACCATGTGCTTTTATTACAAAAATATTTTGTCGTTACCAACCACTACGAACTCTGCGACAGATGGGCTTTGGCAGACAGAATCGCTGTTGTCAGTAGGCAAAGGTTGTTCTATATCAGGGACGGGGCAATCAAATTTAATTTGAAACTTCCGGATTTTATGGTTACCGAAATTCAAACTAAGGTTATTGATGCAATAAACGCAAAAAGCCTCTTGCAAACAGAAGATTAAACCCATACAATGAAGTCATTCGCCTTAGAGCGCTTGCAGCACCCTAATCACCTTGAGTGCTAATAAAAGCCCCGATTCTTCGGGGCTTTTATTCATCTTCCCATCTCTAAATCATCGTCCCGTTCGTATCCCCTCGGTTCTTCCCGCTCTGGTTCTCGCCGTTCAAACAAATTATTCCCTGCTGCCATATCCAACGCTGCCCGTCCCTGCGCTGTCTTCGCCAGCTCTATCACTCGTTCCATCGTGTGGGCTAATTGTTTCTCTCGGTCGTTCTGCGGTAGGTGTTCGGCTGCTTCCCTCGAGGTTTTCAGTATTTTCGCCAAACCTGCTTTCTGCCTGTCTGTCAGTGTGGGCAGGATTTCAACTAGCTTAATTCCTGCCGCTTCTTTCGCCCGCTGCATTTCCAACTGACGGACAAGCTCGCTTCGGTCTTCCATCAGCATATGCAAATCAAGCTCTAAAGCTGCTACTTCCCCCGCTTGGTGGAACAGCTCTATAACATCTTCGTCGCTTAATATCCCCTTTCCAATTAACTTTGGAACTTCCACGACTTCAATGTTTTCAAGGTTCGGTAACTCTTGCCCGAAGTTGTATCCGCTCGGCGCCGGCGGTTCGGCAATCCGCAACGGTTCCAGTTTATGCAGTGCCCGGGATTTTTCCATATAGTTCAGCCCCGGATTTTCCAGTATTGCCGTTCGGTTCTTCCGTTCTATGGCGGTCGCCGCTACACCTTTGTGCCGTGTCGGTTCTCGGTCTATTCCCTGCTCTGCAAGGCTTAGATGACTGATTCTTTCGGGTCGGTTGTGTTCTGCTAGATAGCGGTTTGCATGGTTCGCCCATTCTTCCCGCCAATACTCGACCTCGCCACTTTTCCGCTCGTCTAATTCCCTGGTCTTTTCGGTAAAGCCGTCGGCGGTCAGCCTTCGGGTACTCATCAGCAGATGGGCGTGGTAGTTTCTGTTGTCCCCTTTGGCGTTCGGCTCGTGCAAGGCGTAATCAACGGCTACTTTATGGCGGATTGACAGTTTCTCGGCAAAGGCTCTAACCATCCGCTCCCTAACCTGTCCGTCCAGTTCCGCGGGTAAGGCTAAAACAATCTCACGGGCTACGGTGCTGTTCTTTCTCTTCTCGGATTCTTCGGCGGCATTCCATAATTTTTCTCGGTCGAAAGCCCATTTCGGAGCGTTGGCAGGTAGGACAATACCTTTTCCCAAAACGCCTTTCTTATAGACGTAGTTGTGAATCTCGCCCGTCTTCATATCTGTTATGGCAACACCCGCCCGATACGCTGCCGCTGCGGTGGCGGTTCGCCCCGCACTTCGGCTGATAGTCTTCATTGAGAAATGATAAATTGCCATAAGCTGCTTTCCTTTCTTCATCACGCCTTTTATGTTTTGCGCTATCGCGCAAAACCGCACGGCAAACTGTATCACAGTTTGCATAAGTGCGCCCTTAGCAGGTTGAGCGGTAGCAAAAACCTGCGTGTCCTCATCAGTTCCGCCCCCGTCAAAAGCTGCTACAATGGCGGTATCTGAAATCTTTGATTGGAAAGAAAAATGTCGCAAAAACTAGACGCACTAAACGCCAAAATCGAAGCGCAGGCGGAAAAGCTCCGTAGACTGAAGGAACAGAAGGCAAAAGCCGAACGTCGGGCTAAGTTGATACAACAGAAACAGGAACGCACCAAGGATACCCGCCGAAAAATTTTACTGGGCGCAATGCTGCTGGAAAAAATCAAACGCGGGGAAATCGACCTCGACCGTATCCGCAACGACCTAGACCCGTTTTTACGCCGAAACTCCGACCGCGAACTTTTCGGACTTCCCCCGCTCGCCCAAGAATCCGACCATAACCGCCCATAACCAAAGACGAAGTAAAACCGCCAACAATGCCCCAAATTTGCGCACAGATTGCATTTCTAGCCCTTTCCCATACCAAACCATAGGGAAGCATAGAAAATGCAGGAAATCGCAAATTTGGGGCATTAGTGCATATTTGCCACTACTGCGGAGCTGGAAGCCTGTCAAGGTTCGCGCAGCGACCGCGTAAGCGGCTTGAC
>ERZ772967.1236-NODE-1236-length-17898-cov-3.126828_pt1 | contig 17898 bp, 21 predicted proteins | sample MGYA00511677_ERZ772967 | MGnify/ENA primary metagenome ERZ772967 (study PRJEB29015, sample SAMEA2737931) | human oral metagenome | biome: human oral; feature: human-associated habitat; material: dental | place: China | collected 2146 ...
GTAATTGCCCTCCGGCCAGGTGTGCACCGAGAGATGCTACTCGCTGATGACGACCACGCCGCTGACCCCGTTGGGCGGAAAACGATTGAAGGAGACGGACCAGACCTGAGCGTTGGCCTGCTTCGCCGCCTCCACCAGGATGTCCTGCAGCCTGACGACATCGGTGATGACCTCGCCGCAGCCGGAAGCCTCCACGATAAAATGAACCCCCTTTGGCGACAACTCACCAAACCCCCTTATCGTTTACTTAAAAATTTGTTTATTGAAAATCCAACTGTTTATTTCCCCTGTGCGGCGGCTTTCCTCCGCAATGCCCGCAATGCCCTTGAAGGCTTACTTCGAAGGCTTACAAGGGTCACTCGTCCGCCGTCGCCTCCACGGAGGCGGGGCTGAGGTCCTGTTCGGCGTCGGCCTTTTCGGGCGTGCTGTCCTGAGTCTCGAGGCGCAGGACCTCGCCCTCGCCGTCGTCGAAGACGATCTCGGCCTCCATGCCCGTGGTTGCGACGATGGAGGTGAGGATCCGACGGGTGTTCTCGTCCGCCTGGCTCAGGATGCCGCTTTTCAGGGCGTTCTGTCTCATCTCCTCCAGGTCCGCCGTCACCTCCCGGTTCTGGTCCTCGAGGCGGATGGAGGTGAAGAGCCCCGCCTGCTGGTCGTAGACCTCGAAGCTCTGGATGTCCGCGTAGATGTCCAGGATTCGGCTGCGCGGGACGACCACACGGACGCGGTTGACCGCGAACCGCTCGGAGATGTTGAGCTTGGAGAGGTCGTTGCCGCAGACGATGACCCCGGCGTACCGCATGATGAACTTCCGCGTGGTGCCGGGGAGGCAAAAGCCCAGTAACGGCATCTGTTTGCCGTCGGAGAACGAGACGATGGACTGAAAACGTTCCCGCACGGTCGCCAGCTCGTTCACGTTCTGGATGCCCTGCAGGATCGCGGAGCGGACCGATTTTTTCCTCGCGGCCGGGTTCTTTTTCCGCGTCAGGAGCAGGACGTTGAGGACGACGGAAAGGACGAGCAGCAGCGCTACGATGATCGACATGGAAAACCCTCCTGTATCTTAATTTTCCGGATCTGTATTTTGGCGTTTCGGTACATCAGAGTTCGCGCGCCACGCGGCGGCGCACCTCGGCCATCGGAAGGCCGTGCTCGGCCGAGAGGCGCTTGAGGTCCTCGTACTCGGGGGTGCGGCGCAGGGGAACGTCCCCCAGAAGCGCGGTCTTGACGTCGAGGTCTCCCAGAGGCGTGGAGACGCGTTCGATGCGGAAATGCAGCCGGGTGCGGTCGGCCGCGATGCACCGGACCCCCTGCGAGGTGGTCTCCTTCAGCATGATCAGGGTCAGGGACGACGCCTTTTCCGGCTCGGACAGGCAACAGAACCGGACGGCGGGGCGTCCCTTCTTCATGTAGATGGGCTCGGTCCAGACGTCCAGGGCGCCCGCCTCAAAGAGGCGGCCCGAGACGGGCTCGAAGTCCTGAGGGTTCATGTCGTCGATGTTGCACTCCAGGAGGGTCAGGCGCTCGTGCACCAGGCCCTCGTCCTCCTGGCCGGCCTCCATCAGCAGGACGCGGAGGACGTTCGGCATGTCCTCGGAGTCCCGATTGCCCAAGCCGAAGCTCGACGCGATCACCGATCCGGCGGGAATGGAGCAGAAGGCGGAGGCCAGGGTCCTGGCGAGCAGCGCGCCGGTCGGGGTGGTGCGCTCCATGGGCGCGCCCCGGGAGAATATCGGCAGCCCCCGAAGCAGGAGGGCCGTCGCCGGGGCCGGGACGGGCAGGACGCCGATGGCGAGGACGAGGCTGAGGGCGGCCAGGAGGAGTACTGCCGTCTGCTTCCTAAAACGATTCATAAGTCTCACCTGCTTATCCCGTTTTTTGGCGGGAACGCACGGGGCGTCCCGTCGTCATGCGCCACAGCGCCGCAACATAATGGCATATCCCCCTCGCCGAGGGAAGGGTTTTTTTAACGAGTCCGCCTCCGTGGCGTCGGTGGCTTCAACTCCGGCTCGCCATGAAGATCGCAAGGAGGATCGCGAAGGCCGCCAGCGCGCAGGCCATGGGCAGGCAGCGGGAGTTGTCGGACGGCGGTTCTGCCCCGGGCTTCCAGGGGTCGGCTTCGCCCCTGGGGCGGGCGCGGCACCCGTCCTCCGCACGCTCCAGCGCCGACAGAGGGAGGGCGCTGGCCAGGGCGTCCAGGGCGCGAGCTGCGGGGAAGCCGATGCGGGGCAGGCCGTTCAGGAACGCCTCCGCGGCGCGGTTCACCGCAGGGGCGGCGAGCCTCCCGACTCGGAGGGGCAGGGTCAGGAGCGCTGAGGCCGCCCGGTCCATCGCTGTGGCGAACGCGCCGCCCAGGAGGGGGAGGACGCGGAGCAGGAGGGGGCGGTAGATCGCTCCTTCGAGGTCCAGTCCGTCGGGCCAGCGGTTCAGGAAACGATAGCGCCCGCCCGGCGCGCGCCGCATCAGGAGCCGGCGGATGAGCAGCGCGTAGACTGCCGTGCCGATGACGAGCGGGATTACGGCCCCAGCCAGGGCCTCCGGCGAGAAGTAATGGACGGCCCGGTGCTCCACGGGGCCACCCATGAAAGGCGCTGCCATGATGCCGACGGAATCCGTCAGACGGTGGGGCAGGGCTCCCAACAGGGGCAGAAGGAGGGCCGGCAGGGTCAGGGCCGCGGCGCTGACGGGGTTCATGTACCTCTTTTTCGCCACGGCAACGATCCGGGGCTGCGGGCGTGCGGCGAACAGGGCAACGAAGAGCTTGAGGACGTAGGCGACGGTGAGCCCGCCGCTGATGAGGAAGGTCCACTCGACCAGGCCGAAGAACTGCGGCTCCGTCAGGCCCAGGGCGTTCAGGAAGGCGGGGACGACGCCCGCGCTGCCGTGGGACTCCAACAGGTGCAGGTGCTCCAGGATGCTCTCGTGCAGCAGCGTCTTGGCGATGTAGCCGTTCCAGAGGGGGACGCCCATCAGCCCCAGGGCCCCCATGGAGAAGGCGAAGCAGAACAGCGGCTTGCCGCGGCCGAACCCCTGAACGTCGTTCAGGTCCAGCGCTCCGGTGTTCATGTGGACGACGCCGGCGGACAGGAAGAGCACCAGTTTGACCAGCGAGTGCCCGACCATGTAGAGCGCGACCCCGCGCGCAGCCAGGTCATTCTCCGGCCCCAGGAAGCCCAGCATGGCGACACCCGTCAGAATGAAGCCGAGCTGTGACATGGAGGAGCAGGCCAGAGTCCTCTTGAGGTTGACGGAGAAGACGCCCAGAACCGCTCCCAGGACCATCGTCACGAGGGCTGGCAGCAGCAGGATCAGGGCCCAGGTCGGGTCGTGGCGGAACAGGGTGGCGCTGAGCATCAGGATGCCGAAGACCCCCGTCTTAGTCAGGAGGCCGGAGAGCAGCGCGCTGGAGGGCGCGGGGGCTGCGGCGTGAGCGGTGGGCAGCCACACGTGCAGCGGGAAGATTGCCGCCTTGGCCGCGAAGCCGACGAGCATCAGGAGCCCCGGCCCCAGGAGGTCCTCCGCCCGAGCCTTCAGGGCGGCGGGGGACAGCGAGTCCAGGGCCAGCGTGCCGAGCTCCCGGTAGAGCAGGGTTAGGCCCAGGAGCGTCGCCATGCCGCCGATGATGGTGACGGCCAGGTAGGTCTGGGCTGCGCGGGCCGCCTCCGGCGTCTCATCCTGCGCCACCATGACGTAGGAGGAGAGGGACATCATCTCGAAGAACACGAAGGTGGTGAAGAGGTCTGCCGAGAGGAAGACGCCCATCATGGCGCCCTGGGTGATGAGGACGAAGAGGTGGTAGCGCCTGCAGTTTTTGTGGTGCGTCAGGTACTCGCTGGAGAAGATTGAGGCCACGGCCCACATGAACGCAGTGAGCACCGCGTAGATCAGGCGAAAGCCGTCGAGCTTCAGGGACAGGCCCAGCCCACAGACCCCCTTCAGGGTGAAGGAGGCGTCCGCAAGGCCGCGGCAGAAGCAGACGGCGGCCAGCTCGATCAGCGTGACGGCCCAGACGGCGCAGTCCAATACACGCCTGTCGGAGCGCCCGATGGCGAAGGCGAGCGCACCTCCTGCTGCGGGCCACAGCACGAGGAGGGGAAGCATGTAGCTGCCGCTTGTGGACGTCATGGGATCGCCTCCGGCAGGGTGCCGGGCACGGCCCGTTCAAAGAAGCCGAGGACGGGGTCGGCCCAGAGGCCAAGGAGCAGCGCACTGGCGGCCAGTAGCCCGATGGGGATGAGCATGGCGGGACCTGGATCCGTGATGCCGTAGTTGGCGGCGCGGAGGTTGAAGCCCCTCCCCGGCATGACGGCGACGCAGAGGACCTGCAGGACGTAAAACGTCGTGAGGAGGGCAGAGGTCAGCATGGCCGCCAGCCCGAAGAACCCGATCGGGGAGGAGGCTGCTGCAGAGGCGGCGGCGACGCCGAGGCGCCACTTCGCGATGAAGCCCGCCATGGGGGGCAGGCCGACGAGCGCCAGGGCCGACAGGAGAAAGGCCAGAAACGTCGCCGGCATCCCAAAACCCCAGCCGCGCATGTCGAATAGGAACCTCCGCCCCGACTGGCACAGGATGGCGCCGGCGCAGAAGTAGAGGTTTGCCTTGATCAGCGCGTGGGCGGCCATCTGCGTCATGCCGGCGGACAACCCGGAGGGGGTCAGGAGCAGAGCGCCCAACAGGGCGTAGGCCAGCTGTCCAATGGTGGACCAAGCCAGGCGCAGCTTGAGCCGTTGAGAGGACAGGGCCATGCACGCTCCGTAGACCGTCGTGACGCAGGCCAGGGCGAAGGCCGCCAGGTGAGCCCAACTGCCGTTCAGGGCGTCGGGGCCGAAGACGTACCACGTGAGGCGGATGATGGCGAAGACGCCCGCGTTCGCCACCGCGACGGCGTTGAGGAGTGCGGAGGCGGGCGCCGGGGCCTCGGCAGAGGCGACGGGCCAACCGCGCAGCGGGAGGACGGCGGTCTCCAGTCCGAATCCGAGGAACCCCAGGAGGTAGATGAGGTACAGCAGGTCCGGCTTCCTCAGCGCGTCGGCAGGAAGGCAGCCTCCGGGCACGAAGTCCACGTTTCCGATGAAGGCCGTGGCGAAGGCCAGGGAGAGCAGGGTGCAGAAGACGCCCCAGCCCAGGGGGAGGGAGAACGCCACCTCGGCGATGCGCTGCCCTTCGCGCCTCGTGATGGGCAGGACGGCCAGGATCAGGAGCTGGCAGAACAGGCAGAGCGTCGTCAGGTTCGCCGCCAGGGCCACGCCCGCGGCCGCGCCGTAGGCCAGGGCGAAGCAGACGAAGAAGGGTTTGTCCCGATGCGGAGTGCGGCTCATGTAGCCGAGGCCGTAGAGGGCGACGAAGGGACAGAGACACGCCAACAGTGCGGCGAAGGCCGCTCCCGCCCCGTCAAGGCGGAGGGCCAGGGAGAGGTCGTGCGAGAGACGGAGCAGCGTCAGCGTTCCCACGGGGGGCCGGGCTGCAAGGTACAGGAGGAGGGCGCTGTTCGACAGGACGGCGCCCCCGGCGAAAGCGCAGAAGCCCGTGCGGCCTTTGAAGCGTCGGAGCGGCAGCGCCGCGGCGGCCAGTGCGGGGAGGAGGATGGGGAGGAGCAGGACTCTGTCGTCCATGGCGGGCCTCAGAGGATCGCTTCTGCGATGTCGTCGAAGCAGCGGACGAGGGGGCCGGACAGGACGCCCGTGAGGAGGGAGCCGGCGCTCAGCAGGTACTGGGGCAGGCGCATGTTGATGGACATGTGGACGGGCTGGAGGTGGCTGTCGTCGAACTTCGCGCCTGGGAAGAAGGCGTCCGTGACGATGGGCATGAGGTAGCCCGCGGTGAGGATGGCGCTGATGAGCAGGACGACGATTCCGGCGATGCCCAGCCAGCCCAGCGTCGGGTCGATGGCCCCTACGGCGGCGTACCACTTGGCCGTAAAGCCGCCTGTGACGGGGAGGCCGATGAGGGAGAGGGAGGCCAGGGTGAAGCAGGACATGGTGATGGGGAGCACCCGCCCCACCCCCTTGAGCTGGTCCGTGAAGTGGTAGTTGGAGGTGGGCATGGTGAAGTAGATGACGACGCCCGCGCTGAGAAAGAGGCAGGTCTTGGCGAAGGCGTGGGCCAGCACCTGCAGCAGCGCTCCCGCCACCCCCGACGGCGTCAGGAGCATCATGGCGAACACGACGTAGGAGACCTGGCTGATGGAGGAGTAGGCGATGCGCTTTTTCAGGTGCTTTTCCAGGTAGGCCAGCATAGAGCCGATCAGGATGGTGAGGAGCGCCGTGTAGATGACGGCCGTTTGCACCCAGGTACCCCGCAGGAAGCTCGCCCCCGCCAGGAAGTAGACGACGCGGAACATCGCCACGATGCCCGCCTTGGTGATGAGCCCGGACAGCACGGCGCTGGCCGGCGTGGGGGCTACGGGGTGCGCGATGGGCAGCCAGGCGTGCAGGGGATACAGGCCCGCCTTCGCCCCAAAGCCTATGAGGGTGACGAAGGTGACGGTCAGGAGCGTGTTCCGTTGGGCAGGGTCCGTCACCGCTCCCATGACGCCGCCCGGAGTGAACTCCGTGGAAACGCCGCAGGCCTGAAAGAAGAAGAAGCCGCCGAGGGCCAGCCCCGCTCCGGTGAGGGAGTAAAAGAGGTACTTCACGCCCCCGCTGATGGCCTCCGTTCGCTGGGAGTGCATGACCAGCGGAAGCGTCATGAAGGTCAAAAGCTCGAAGAAGAGGTAGAGCGTCAGGAAGTTGGCTGAACAGGCGACGCCGTTCAGGATGCCGCAGGTCGCCAGAAAGAAGGCAAAGAAGCGGTCCTCTGGCGGACGGTGGTGCAGGTACTCGAATGCGTAGAGGGTGACGAGGGGCCAGATGAAGGCGATGAGGAGGATGAAGACCCTGGCCAGGGCGTCCATGCGAAGGGCCAGCCGCAGGGAGTCCGTGGCGCGCCACAGCACGAGGAGCTCCCCGTTTGAGCAGAACGCGACCGCGCAGGCCAAAAGCCCGCTGAGGATGGTGGACAGTTCGACGTAGACGTGTCTTTGCCGGTCGTCATGGACGTGGTGAAGTAGCAGGAAGATCCCTGCAAGGATGGGAAAGATGACCGGAAAGAGCGTCAGCAGTGCCTGATGCGTCATGAGAGTGCGCCTCCTCATTAGGGTTAGAGTTCAGGATCAGGGAACGCGCTGGGACCCGTGGGGGCGGCGAACGGCCCTCCGGCCGCTCCCGCCGTCCCTACTATTATAAAGCATAACGGCCATAAGGACCGGGTGCGGGCAGGATGCGGCGATGCGAGGCGGCCCGAATGCTATAATGAATGCAAGTCGTGCCTGCAATCACGTGCCGCCTTGGCGTTGAACGTTGGCATCGGCGGTATGAGATTTGGATAAACGAATCGACAGGATGTAACCATCGAAAGTGAATTTTGCGAAGTTGTCGTCTTCGAGCCGCACGCGCTTCCTTGCTTCTCCGCATGATGTCCGGCGAGTTGTCCGCTGAAAATATTGACATAGCATGACAATTCATTATGATTTTCTTGTGAACGTCATGATTGGTCGATTTATTGGAGGTGCGTTATGGCTACAATACAAATCCGAGTGGATGACAACACCAAAGCGGCTGCGGACAGCCTGTTTTCAAGCCTGGGACTGGACACCTCGACGGCGGTCAGGATTTTTCTTATGAAGGCGCTGGAACATAACGGCATTCCTTTTGCCGTAAGTCATCGCGTCCCCACCCTGGAACTCATGGAAGCCATTCGGGACACCAGGGAACGTCGGAATTTGCATGGTCCCTTCAAGACGGCAGAAGAGGCGGTCGCTTCCATGTTGGAGGATTGACGGAGGTTGGCAACCTCTGCTGAGGTTGGGTGCTCTCATGTTGGGGAAAAATGGAGATGATCGGATGGATTGGGTCGTGGCAGCGGCAATGATGGGCGTAACCGTCGTCGGTGGCGTCGTCGCAAGCGTGTGCGGCTTCGGCTTTGGGGCAGTGGCCATGGCGACGTGGCCGTACTTTCTTCCCTACCAGCAGGCCGTAGCCGTCTCAGCGCTCTGTGGCCTCAGCACAGCGCTGATGATCGCCGTGCCACACCATCGCAGCATAAACTTCAAGATACTTCTGCCCTGTTCGCTCGTGGCCCTGTGCTGTTCAGCGGCGTCGGTGCAGTTGTCCCTGGGGGCCGCGGAAAAGCTCATGCTTCACGCACTGGGCGCGATGTTGATCCCTACCGGGGAGGTGGACGTGCGGGAGATGTGCGGTCGCCCCGGCCTGATCCTGGGGCCGGGTTGCGTGATCGAGCCGCATACCCCGAAGAAGTTCCTGGAGCTGGTTCATAAGACGGTCGTCGAGCGTTCGTGTTGTCGCTGATTTTTGGCACTGGAGAGTTTGGGAGGGCCTATGTTCACCATCACTGAGTTTTTGCATGAAGAGGTAAAGCCGGCGTTGGGCTGTACTGAGCCGGGGGCTGTGGCGCTGGCGGTCGCCAGGGCGTGCGAGCAGCTGAGCGCGCGGGCGGAGCGATTGGAGGTCGTCGTCAGCGACAACATCTTTAAGAACGGCATCGCCGTCGGAGTGCCGGGGACCGACGGCGCGCGCGGCAACGAGATCGCCGCGGCACTGGCGGTGTTCTGTGGCCACAGCGCCTACAGCCTTGAGGTGCTGAAGGACGCGACTCCCGACGACCTTCGGAAGGCCAGAGCGTTCATCGACGACGGCAAACTGACGCTGACGGCCAACGGTCAGGGCGGCGTCTACGTGAAGGCAAGGGCTTACGCCGGCGGAGAGACGGGGACAGCCGTGATCGAGCAGACGCACGGCAACATCACGCTCGTGAAAAAAAACGACACGGTCGTCTTTGAGGCCGTGCCCTCCTGCGACTCTGCCGTGTCCAAGACGGTTGCAAAAAACGCCTCTGCCTCGATTCCCGACCAGGTGAAGACGATGGGCTTTGAGGAACTGGTGGCGCTGGCCGACCGGCTGTCCCCTGAAGACGTGGACTACGTCTGGAAGGGCATCGAGATGAACCTGTGCATCTCGGACTTCGGCTTTGAACACAAGGTCGGGCTGGGCCTGGGGCAAGCCGTCAGGGCCTCGGCCGGCATGAACTACCGCAGCGATTTGGCCGCTCAGGTGAAGGCGATCTCCGCCGCAGCCTCCGACGCGCGCATGGCGGGCGTGGCGCTGCCCGTGATGAGCAGCGCGGGCAGCGGCAATCACGGCATCACTGCGATCCTGCCGGTCTACGTGGTGGGCACGGCGCATCACAAGTCCCGCGAGGAGATCGCCCGCGCCGTGGCCTACAGTCACCTGGCGACGAGCTTCGTCAAGAGCCGCATGGGGCGCCTCAGCCCCGTCTGCGGCTGCGCAGTGGCGGCGGGTGCGGGCGCGGCCGCAGGCATCGTGAACGTCCTGGGTGGCACGGACGCGCAGGCGCAGAAGGCCATGGAACTGGTGCTGGGCAACATCACGGGCATGCTCTGCGACGGTGCGAAGGAGTCCTGCGCGCTCAAGGTCGGCACGGGAGCGACCGAGGCCTTTTACGCGGCGCAGATCGCCCTGGCAGGCGGCGGGATGGCGGTGTCCCAGGGCGTCGTTGACGTGAACAGCTTCACGCGCACGGCGGAGAACGCGGCGCGGCTGAATCGGGAGGGCATGAAGGACGTCGATCACACGATCATCGACATCATCACGCACCGCTGCGTGAGTTGAAGCCTTGGAGAGTTGACCGGCAGGAAGTCATGAGGGTGGGGGACTGACGGCCCGTGAGCGGCAGCGAACGGCAACCGGAAGGTCCCTTGAATGAGGGACGGAGGGCAGAATCGCAGGCTGCCGTCCGTCCCTGTGTTTTGAGTAACGCATCGTAGTGTTGAGATTCAGGAGAGGATGCGCGCACTCAAGCGTGTCGCAAACCAGCACGCCCCATGACGTGGAACCCCCTACATGGGCCCGTAGCCGATCGCATCGGCCAAGTACAGGAACGCTAGCTGCATGAGGAAGAAGAAAGCCTGCAGCGGGAGGATGAACCGATACCACTTCTTCAAGGAAACACGGGCCAGGCCGCAATAGATCAGGAGCGTGCCGTTGGTGAACCACAGCGTGTTGGAGATGCCGTCGCCGAACTGAAAAGCCAACGTCGCCGTCTGGCGCGTGATGTGCAGCATGTCGGCCATGGGAATCATGATGGGCATCACGGCCATTGCCTGGCCGGAGCCGGAGGGGATCAGCGCGTTGATAAAGAAGTTGACGATGAACATGAACACGGATGTGAGGTAGGATGAGGCAGAGCTCATCATGCTCGTCAATCCGTGGACGAGGGGGTCCACCAATCCGCCCTGCGTCATGACCCACTGAACGGAGCGGGCCAGCCCGATGATCAATGCCCCGCCGAACGCAGCCAGTGCGCCCTGCACGATGGTGTCGCAGATGTCGGAAGCGGACATGCGGTTGACGATGCCCGTCGCGACGCCGCCCATCAGGAAGACGGCGCTCATTTCACCGAAGGACCAACCTTGGGTCAGCAGTCCCCACACCGTGAAGCCGAAGCAGATGCCCATGAAAATCAATGAAACCGTTTTGGCTCCGTCCAATGTGTTGGACTCATCGATAGGGATGACCAGAGAACTCGTGTCGACGTCGGTCATCAGGCTCCGTGCGGGGTCTTTTTTGATCCTCGCTGCGTAGCGCAGGATCCAGAAGAGGCTCGATAGCGCCACGACGCCAAGCACTGCGAGACGCAGGCCCCAACCGGAGAACATGGGCAACTCAGCGATTTTATGGGAAATGCCGACCGTATAAATATTGAAGGGCCCTACTGCGAAGGAGATCAGGCAGGCGAAGCCGGAGATGGCCATGCCAACCAGCGAGTCGTAGCCCAGCGAGATGGACAGTGAAATGATGATGGGTACGAAGGGGATGATCTGCTCCGACCAGCCGAGGATGCCGCCGATGAACATGAAGACGAGCGCGATGATGGCGATAATCATCTGACTGCCCACCCTGTTTGAAAGCTTGAGGACGGAGTTGAGTGCAGCGCCCATGACGCCCGTTTTGTTGTAGATCGCTACGACGCCGCCAATGATCATGACGGCGAACATCATCATCGCCGCGCCGGTCAGTCCCTGGGGGATGGACTCGAACATCTTGAAGATCGAAACCGGCGTCCGAGCCGTCTCATGATAACTCGTCGCCACGACGCGCGTCACCCCGTTGATCGTCTCGCGATCGTAGGCTCCGGCCGTCACGAAGTACGACGCGATGGTGCAGAGCACGATCATGACGACCAACACCAGGTTCGGGTTGAAGTTCCGCACTTCCTTCTGTTGACTACTCATACGACATTACCTCCCTTGAATGACAGTTGATTTTTACTCCGCCGACATCGATCTCGCACAGACGCTGCACGGCGAATACCCGCTTTTATCCAGTGATGAGGCTGAAGATAGGCTCTGCCCCACAAAGGGTTTTGCACCTCGATTAAGCCTTCACCCAGCCCCAGGCACCTTAAAGAAGTATAACGTTTTTTGTTCCTCCTTGCCATCGACAAAAATTTCCTTGACACAAAAGCAAATGTCCGCGATTTGCAATATCAGGGAGCGTTCTTACCAAAACTACGAGGGGGGAGATAGAATCCCACGCCTAGACGATCTCATCGCCCTTGCCGACTTCTTCGATGTATCGCTGGATTACCTGGTGGGACGGTCGGATAATCCCAAGGTCAACACCAATGTTCCTCACGCCTCTCTGCTATAATTTCCCTGAAAGGGGAGGATTGCTATGACCGCTACGCCAATCACTGAAAGAAAAGCCCTGTACCGCCTTATAGACCAACTCCCGGACAGACAAACGCCCTTGGTCGTGGATTTTGTCCGTCGCCTACTGGATGTTGACGATGAACCGTTGACCCCTGACGAACTCCGGCAGCTTGAAACGTCCAACGCCCAGATCGATGCGAACGAGTTCTGTACCTTGGAAGAGGCTGAGCGCCGACTGATGGCCTTACCATGAGCTGCTGGCAGCTCATCATCTCCAAAGAGGCCCTGAAGGCCCTTGAATCGATTCCCAAAAAGCAGAGGGATCGTCTATGGAGTTCTATCAAGCGCCTTACAGGCGGCCCCTACGATTCGGGGCTTGATGTCAAACCCTTAAAAGCCCGACCGGAGTGGCGTCTTCGCGTCGGAGGCTGGCGGGTCATTTTCCGCGTAGAGCAGGACAGGCTCGTCATCGTCGTGGTTGCCGTGGCTCCCAGAGGAGATGCCTATAAGTGAGCCTCCCTGGGGGCTCTTTTGTTGCCTTCAAAACCTGCTATTCACTTGTCAAATTGCTGGGGAGCTGCCCTCACGCCCCCGCCTCCTTCCCCCCTGCACTTCGGCGGCGGTGAAATACTCGTCCCGCATCATCTCCGGCCGCAGGTCGAACCGGACCGGTCCCTTCGGCTCGGAGATCGCCTCAATGCCCAGCTGTCCCAGCTCGCGCCGCATGGCGATCATCTTCAGAATCTGTGGTTTCGCCTTGTCCCAAAGCCCGTCCAGCTCAGCCTCGTCCGCCGGGTCGCCCACCAGGTTCAAGCCAATCTTCTCCATCCCAACCTGCACCAAGAACAGGTTCGGAGCGCTTGCCGACATATCCACCGTATTCATCTCCCAATCCTCCTCCCTTCTGAAAACAACCTCGATCCGCCACTCCTTCGACTGGGGCCCCCGCAGTAGCTCATCGACAGAAACGCCTAATTTCTGAGCTATTTTCATAGCTGTTTTATTTGTTGCGTTGAGTTGCTCACGTTCGTATCTCGAAATAGTGTTTGGGTCTATTCCCACCCGATTTCCAAGCTCCGATTGTGTAAGACCAAGTTTTTTCCTGACGTAATAAAGCCCCTTCACCCCGCCACACCCCCTTCCCAAATATATAACTTTTAGCCTAATTATAAAAAACACACCTGTCAAGCACAATAATAACTATAAGCCTATAAAACTAGGACTTTACTCCCTTGCGCAAATTAGGCATTTAGTTATTATGTATGAAAGGGGTGTGCCCTATGAGTTTAGGGAATAGAATCCGAGAACTTCGTAAGAAGAAGGGATTAACTCAGGCTCAATTAGGAGAGATGGTTGGCTCGGATGGGAATACTATTTCTCGTTGGGAGTTAAATAAACTTGGGATGGGGAAAGAGTACATTCTAAAATTTGCCCAGGCCCTCGACACCACAACGGCCTATCTCCTCGGCGAGACGGACAACCCTAAACGTTACACGAGCAGATTATTGGAATTGGTAGGGACCGATGGGAATGAGTCTTCTCTGATAGTATCGAAACATGATGCCCCCGGAGGTTCCGAGGCGGTAGCTCGTCTTATTTATGAGCGTCCGAATGGTGAGCGTCTGGATTTGCCGGATACTCCGGAGAATCGTGAGCTGTTTGAAAAATTGGTTGTGGCCATGATGACCGACAGCTTGAAGAAAGAGTTCTCCGACTCGCCTCACTCCGGTGGAGCTGTGCAGTCCGCATAATTACGAGGGGAAGCGCGTTAAGGTAAATTTTATAAGATTTTATGAGGAGGGGGATAGATGTGATGACCGTTCAGGCGTCCATAAGGGAAGACTTGAACCGGCGTATCGAGGAACTCTCGCACGACGCTTTTTATAACGAGCACAATCAGAAGCTGCTTCTGGAAGCAATCAACGATATGAAGGCGGGGAAGGGAGTTACTCATGAGCTCATAAACTGCGAATGACGAAAGATGAAAAAGCAATGGGACGAAAGAGCCTGGGAAGATTATCTCTATTGGCTCGAGCAGGACAAGAAAACCCTCCGCCGCATCAATAAGCTGATTACGGACATTGAACGCAACGGTTATGACGGCATCGGGAACCCGGAGCCTTTGATCGGAAACTACTCCGGGTATTGGAGCCGCCGTATTGACGAGAAGAACCGTCTGGTTTATCGCGTCTTGAACGATACGATCGAGATTGTGCAGTGCCGCACTCATTATGGGGATAAGTAGACAGCATCGCTCCGCCAGCATTGCACGGGACAAACCGGGGAAGGTTCTGCTGCGGCTTCCAAAGGCGGAACGTGTGACGGGACTGTGGTGAGTTAGAGCAGGGAAGGGTGGCAATCATGGCGCTTGTTCAGGATACGATAGAGAACGTTTTGAAAAACATTAACCAGGACAATAACGGGGGAATTTTTCGCCCTCACATTCAGCGGGATTTTGTCTGGGAGAAGGAACGCATCTACCGCTTGCTGGATTCCTTTATGCGGCGTTACCCTATCGGGACCATCCTTGCATGGGAGACAAAAGAGAAAATTAGCTATCGCCCTTTTATTGAGGACTACCATAAGGCTTATGACTTCGATGAGGATATACGCAATAGCGAGGATGGCGTGAGCCGACGTTACATCCTCGATGGACAACAACGCCTCCAAAGCCTTTATATCGCTCGTTACGGCTCTTATGACAAGGACGTGCTTTTCTTTGACCTTGCCAGCGACCCTGACGGAGAATTTGGGTACGTCTTTGAATTCAAGCCGGAGAGGCCTCAAGAGGGGACGTGGCTCAACGTCAAGAAGTTCTTGAATACCCCCTATAGAATGGCAAGCTCTATCCCTACAGCACTTATGAAGGAAGGACTAATCCCCCCGCACTTTAATGAAGAGGCAAAAGCTCGTATGGGACAGAACGCCATGCAGCTTTATAGCGTATTCAAAACCTTTGCCAATATCCCCTTGCAAACCTTGAGCATTGATGACGGGATAGGGCTGGATGATATCGCCGAGGTCTTTGTCCGCACCAATTCCGAGGGGGTCGTGCTGGAGAAAGTTGACCTGTTGATGGCCTTGATCAGAGGGCAATGGGCAGACGCAAGAGGGGAGTTCAACCGTCTTAATGAAACTGTCCTCGCAATGGGGTATAAAAAAACCAAGGACTTTATTTTGCGTGCCTGCCTTGCCATGCTGAGTGGAGAGCCTGGCGGAGGGAAAAACGATGCAAAGCAATTTGCTGATTCTAAAATCCAGGAAGCCCTAAGGACGAGCTTTAAAGAGATTGGGGCTGCCATTTGTGATGTTCTGCGTTTTATCGCCGATTTCAGCTTCATCCGCAGCAAAAACGTGCCGTCATTCAATCCGGTCCTCATTCTGATTTGCTATCGGTACGCACATCCAGGCGAATGGGGCAACGTCAAAGCTAAAGCAAGAACATTCCTTTTTGGAGCCTTTCTATCGAAAGCATTCAAGAAACCCAGCCAGGCTTTTATGCGAGTGCTTATTGGCTATGCCATGCAAAATCCCGCTTTTGATATCAGGGAAATTGAAAGGCTTTGTCGGGAGAACGGCAAGGAGCTTTCGGTAAGTATTGATGATATCTTGGATATCAGCATGAGAGACTCCTTGGCGGACCTTGTGCTCCATTTGTTTTATATGGGGGAAGCTGGCTATAATCCAGACAAGATGACGGCCAAAGACCATATTTTTCCTGACAGCAGGTTGAAAAGAATCCGGGAGAACGGTAGATTGAAATACCTCCAGGATGCCCGCGACCGCATTTTGAACTGCGAGCTTTTGGACCCACAAGATAATTTGACAAAGGGAGATTCGCTTCCCAAAGATTACTTTGCACAATGCAATGATGATTATTTGAGATTGCACGGCATTCCTTCCCCCAGAGAGGGAGAACCCAACATTTGGGAGATGAAGTCTTACGATCAGTTCCTGAAAGAACGTCGCGCCATTTGGACAGTGCGCCTGTCACAGAATTTACAGGGCTTATTAACCCAAGCTGGAGGAAGGGGCACACAGAGGACTGTGTAGAACGCCAGCTCGCTTGATCTCTGAGCCGCTCTAGCCACGCCATAATCCCGCCTTGGGAAGAATAATGAGCCCCATGCCCAAGCGCCCAGGTGGCGCCGAGAGAAAGGAGATGCCAGAATGCCGCTTTCATTGACGCAGATCCAAAGGGCTGCTGTCCGGATGCTGGAGGAGTTATCGGAGGACTCCCTGGCGAGTGCAGTGGACTATATCGCCTTTCTGCGTTCGATTGAGGAGCGTGAGGACGAAGAGGACATCGCCTGTTACCTTGAGCGCAGGGAGGAAACGACGATCCCTTTGGCGGAGGTCAGAGAAAAATTGGGGCTGTCCTGATGCCTCAATTCTCTGTCGTATTCAAAAAGAGTGCCGAAAAGGAGCTTTTGGACCTCGAAAGCTCCTTGCAGTCTCGAATATTGGAGGCTCTTTCGCTCTTGGAGCACAACCCCCGCCCTGAGGGAGCGCGGAAATTACAGGGCCCCTATGATCTCTGGCGAATCCGGGTTGGACGTTATCGCGTGCTTTATGAGATACAGGATAACGTTTTGACCGTCTTTGTCGTTCGAGTATCGCACCGCAAAGACGCTTATCGAAGACCCCTCCCAAGCTGATGACGCCCAAGCGCATCACTCTCTCGGCGGCGGGGGCAGTACACGACCTACTGGATACCACCTCTCCTGTGGATAAGCCTCTTGTCTTTTTTGAATTTCTCAGATAAAATTCATGCGTAAGTTGTATCTAAAAGAAGGGAGGCCTGCATTATGATTGCTCTTGATCTTGCAAAATACATAGTTACTAAGTGCGTTAAAGATAGCTGTGCAATAAGCAATCTGCAGCTCCAGAAGATTCTATACTTCATCCAGAAAGACTTTTTGTGCCGCGGTGAATTTGCTTTCCTTGATGCCATTGAGGCGTGGCCTTTTGGCCCCGTCGTCCCTGCTGTGTACTATCATTTTTGCATTTTTGGCTCTATGTCCATCACAACGGCTTACGAGGGCATTACCATTGAAGCAAAGGATAGGGCACGCATTGACCCTATTGTGGAAGCAAAGCGGGTTCTCCCGCCCTGGGATCTGGTAGAAGATACGCATCGTAAGAATGGGGCCTGGGATCAAATTTATCAGGATGGGGCAGGGAATCGTAAGGTCATTCCCCCTGACCTCATAAAGGTGGCTGGATAACATTGAACATCGCGGAGGAAGAACAGCAGAGGGAGGAGTTTCGCAATATCCTTCGTGCGTTGGCATCAACTCGGATATCGCTTAAGAAGAAGGATGAGTTTTCAAAGATGTGTCGCAGACTGGAGGGCTTGTACCAAACGCAGAATACCAACCCACCCTTTCGACACTTCTATATCTGATATCTTCAGCGTATTGGCAGAGATAAAACAGGGAGATACTCCTGGTGTCATAGATATTCTTGGGGAAAACTTGTCGGAGCTAAGGAAAAGATACAAACCTTTAAATACCAATAGTTTGGGTGAGATCATCGATATCGGTGACAATCTCAAGAAGTTGCATGATCACGTGAGCTTGGATATCGCACGCTTTTCATACATTGATGCACTGAATATAAACACTTTCGGCGGAGAAATCCTCGCTGACGTTCAAGCAGCAAAAATCGAAACAAATCAGTTGAGAGACAGCGTCAAAGAAACACAGGCCCAACAAAAAGACACGGCAAGGAAGCTGGAGAACCAACAGGAGGAATACATAGCTATCCTGGGAATCTTTGCGGCTATTGTTATTGCGTTTTCTACGGGTAGCGGGTACCTGTCCGGTGCTATCGCCAATATAGCAGAAACCTCGTTGTCGCGTCTTGCGTCCATCATTATTCTCTGCGGCTTAACACTGATGAATACGCTTTTTCTCCTGATGTACTTCGTTGGGCGTCTCATCAATAAGCCCTTAAGCATCGTTTGGTGGCAATATCTTTTTACAAATGCTTTGTTGATTATCCTCTTGTTCTGCGCTTACTTTTCGCCATGGCTTCTTCACTGCCCGCACTAACTCGCGACACAGGGACAAAAGGGGCACTGAGGCGAGATAAGAATATCTACGCCTTATCCCAACCCCTCCAGCCAATCTGCCCAGGCCTGCATCATCTCGCGCCGCTCAGCCAGA
>ERZ772967.1238-NODE-1238-length-17887-cov-2.978578_pt1 | contig 17887 bp, 18 predicted proteins | sample MGYA00511677_ERZ772967 | MGnify/ENA primary metagenome ERZ772967 (study PRJEB29015, sample SAMEA2737931) | human oral metagenome | biome: human oral; feature: human-associated habitat; material: dental | place: China | collected 2146 ...
ACCGTGAAGAAGTATGCATTGGTTGCTGGGCTATTCTTGGCCTGGGCAGTATTGATGATAGGTTCCGTTGCTATTCTTGGCTGGCTGTGGCCAGAGACTTTTGGGCATCTGGCAACGACTAATGGACACTTGGTGCACAACCTTGAGAAGCTCATCGGTACATCGGTCGATACTAGTACGATGAATATGCCACCAACACCGCTTGTCATGCTGCCGCTTGGTATCTTTGGTGCATTGATGGCCGGGCTAACAGTAAATGCGATCTTTGCGATGGCGGAAGAGATTATGTGGCGTGGTTACCTTGCGCAGGCATTTGCCGGACGGCCATTTTGCAAGAAATATGTGACGATTGGTGTGCTGTGGGGGCTGTGGCATATTCCACTGATTGCCCTAGGGTATAACTATGGCACAGCGAACGCGCTTCCGGGGTCGGTGTTGTTCATTGGATTTTGTGTGGTGATGTCGCTTGTGCTTGGTTTCGTTGTTGAGCGAACCAGAAGCGTGTGGCTTGCTGCCGTGCTGCACGGGACGTTTAATGGCTTCTCGCAAGTTATGCTACTTCTGGTCGTTGGTGGGAGCTCGTTGCTGGCCAGCTCGGCGGTGGGTGTTATCTCGCTGGTGGCGTGGCTGGTGGTGTTTGCGGGTTGCTATATAAGCTATATAAGCACTGCTTGTGCATCTGTCACGGAGCGAGCATAAGTGGACTGTCTCATCCAGGAGGGTCGATTCCGCTAAACTATTATAGAGGTATAATAAAATCATGCATATAACTCGTCGTATTCAAGCGGTAAAGCTTCGTCATATTGGGGGACTGCTGGTAATTTTTCTCCTTGGTATGGCTGCGATGCGGCAGGCAGCTTGGTATGTGTCGCTGGTGTCTGGTGGTACGGCAATCCTCGACCTTAACTTTGGCAATAGTGCCGCCCACATTAACCATACATTGGCCGCTCTGGGTGAGGCTGGCAGAAGCGCGTATCTTCATGTCTTTTTGCCGATCGACGCCTGTTATGCAGTTATCTATGCGGTGTTTTATGCTTGCACATTGGCGTTTTTTCTCCGACGTCTCCCGCTGCGGCGGTGGCAGTTGAGCTGGGCTCGGTGGATAGTTGTGCTGCCTGTGGTGGCTGCTGCTTGCGACTGGTGGGAGAATATAGCTTTTGCGTTCATGCTGAGCCAATTTCCGGCACTCGTGCACCCAGCACTTGCGGCTAGCACAACAGTAGCGACGATGGCAAAATTCGTACTAGTGTATCTATCGTTGCTGCTTGTGCTGGGTCTTGTGGTATACCATATGGCGCGGTGGATTGCTACCAAATACAGCTTCAGTAACAACGACGAACGCCACCACTCGTAGCACGTAGCGAAATATACTGCCGATCACCGCTTGATTACCCCTTGTTACCATAAGCACAATAGTGTTATAATGCGAACGTTATATTTAAGGTGTTGTGTTTCACAACAAAAAGGAGGGTTATTGCATGAGGGAACTCAGGCAAGCAAAACATAATAAATGGAGAACACTGACGCGTGTATCTCAGGCTGGGTGCCTGGTGGCGGTAGCTGCCATGGTGGCATTGTTTGCCCAGCCTACACGTGCTGCCCAAGAGGTAGCCTGGAAGGACCAAGCTGGCTCTGGCACAAAGAACTGGTCGGCAATGGCTGGCTCGGCAGACGGCACCAAGCTCGTCGCAGCAGTGAATGTCGGGAATGTCTACACCTCGACAGACAGTGGTGTCACTTGGGAGGAACGACCAATAACTGGCCTTACCACTCCGCAAAAGTGGACGGCTCTTGCTAGCTCGGCTGATGGTAGCAAGATCGCTGCCTTTTACCAATGGGGTGGCTACATGTACACCTCGAATGACTCAGGTGCTACCTGGACGAAAAATGGTCTCCCAGGAGCTGCTGGAGACTGGGTGTCTGTTACTAGCTCGGCCGATGGCACCAAGCTCGCCGCTGTGGCAACCAACCGTGGGGTATTTACCTCCACCAACTCTGGCGCAAGCTGGAAAGAGCAAGCCAACCCAGGTGCGAAGAAGTGGACATCAATCGCCGGCTCAGCAGATGGCACCAAGCTTGCTGCGACTGTTGCCGACGGCGTTGTCTACACCTCGACAGACAGCGGTGTCACCTGGACAGAGCAAGCAGCCGCTGGCACTCAGAAGTGGACATCGATCGCTAGCTCAGCCGATGGCATGAAGCTCGCTGCTACAGTCAACGGTGGTAAGATTCATACCTCGACAGATGGTGGCGTCACCTGGAAAGAGCAGGCTGCATCGACCCCGCAGAAGTGGACATCAATCGCTAGCTCGGCTGATGGTATGAAGCTTGCTGCAACCGTCAATGGTGGCAAGATCTACACTTCAGACGATGGTGGTGCAACCTGGATGGAAAATGACAGCGCTGCTACCGGTGCGTGGTCGGCTGTTGTTATGTCGAACGACGGTGCTAACCTCGCTGCAGCACTCAACGGCGGCAACATCAACACAGCAACAGCTAAGGACAAGCCAGTTGTGCAGCCAGCTCCGGCCAACCCAGCGCCCGCAAATCCAGCTCCAGCTAACCCTGCGCCTGCCAACCCAGCTCCGGCTAACCCAGCTCCAGCAAATCCTGCCCCAGCCAACCCGGCTCCCGCTAATCCAGCGCCTGCCAATCCTGCGCCCGCAACGCCCGCACCAGCTACCCCTGCTCCAGCGACGCCCGCACCTGCGACTCCAGCACCAGCAAACCCCGCGCCTGCCAATCCTGCGCCTGCTACACCCGCTCCGGCCATACCTGCGCCCGCAAATCCAGCTCCGGCAAATCCAGCCCCAGCTGAGCCAGCCGTAGAACCTGCACCAGCAGAAGAGCCGGCTCCAGCTGCAGAGCAAGCACCAGCAGCCAACCCAGCACCTGCAGCTAAACCAGCAGCAGAGGCTGCCGCTCCTGCTAAGCACGAAGGTCCAGCTCTCGCTGACACCGGTGACAGCGTATGGCTCGTTGCTGCACTCGCAGCCAGTGGTCTTGGCGCCGGAAGCTTCTGGTTCGTCAAGAGCCGCAAGAACTAGAGCACTGCACTGCAGCGTCTCTATACCCAAGAGAAAGGCATATAGTATGCCTTTCTCTTTTTTGGTTGGCAGACGCATAAGGAGAGTGGTCTACTTCTTGAGTAGAGCGAACGGTGGTGTGGGCTAGGCTATGTGGCTAATGCTAGGCCTTTTGCAGTAATCTTCTGCAGAGAGAAGGTGAGGGGGTGAGAGAAGCAAGTGGCCTCTAGGAGGTTGGTACTGGTGTATATTTTGTCTCCTTCTCCGGCATTTATGCGCCGTAGAGATGCCCCGAGCATACGTAATAACAATATGCAAAAGCTGGCAGGGGCGCGCTTCTAATAGGGTTTATTTGCTCTGTAGTATGGCGTCATGGCCGCGACCGTGGCTTGTAGTAGGGGCTGTCTCGCGCGGCTATACCTCCCCAAAGTAGGATAAAGAAGGGAGGTAAGAGTATCGAACCACACACCAGAGGGTCTGCAAGCCGCCACACTGGCGAATAGCCTGCAGTTGCCGCTGGGGCATTGCCGTGTGTCACGTATATTGTAACTATACATAATAGTGACGAATCTGATACTCTCGCCAGGCGCAGCAGAAGAGCAAAAGAAATCGGCTTGGATAGCATAGTATCCAAGCCGAGGTGCACCTGCGTGGGGTAGTAGTGCGCTACGAGCGCCGTTTGCGGAGCATCCACACCCCGCCGCTGCCTAGCGCAATTGCAGCGAGGGCGGTGGGGAGGAGGCTGTCGCCAGTGTTGGCAAGGAGGCCACTAGGGCGCGATGAGTTGCTGGTAGAGCCAGTGTGCGATGCATCTTCGTAGATGGCGATGGGGTCGAGGATCGTGCCGTTGGCAGTGCCGTCTTCGTCGCCAAAGCCGCCATCGGTTACATCGTAGGCGATCGTTGTGCGTGTACCGCTCGGGTTTGTGCCAAAGTTGATCCGGCTTGTGATGTCTTCGATGACTGAGCCACCTTTGGCCAGCTTGAGCACGGTGAGGCGGCTTGGGTCGCGGTAGTGCTTGCTGAGTGTCAGTGCTACATGAGTGGTGTAGCCAGTGTGGGATGTGTGCTCAGCACAGGTGATGGTGAAGCGCACGCTGTTGCGCAGAACCCGGCCTTGGTACTGCGCGGGGGCGGTTGCCGGCTCGGCCGAGGCAATGTGGCTGCACGGTTTGCCGGCCGTAGCGAGCGATACCGCACCGCCGTGTGGCTGGGTAATGGTAGTTGAGTTGGTTGGCTGATTTGGCTGCTTCGGCTGCTTGGGTGTTGGTGTGGATGGGGCTGATGTGATGGCGTTGAGCCGAGCCTGGAGGGCGGCTTGTTTGCGTGCATCCTTGACGGCGGCAATGCGAGCTTGGGCAGTAGCAATGTCTGCTGGGTTCTTGCTGGCTTCGGCTCGGGCCACAGCAGCTTCGGCAGCAGCTAGTGTGCGATCATCTACCGGTGGAGTGGTGGTATATATCATGCCACCGTAGGCAGCAGCTATCAGCTTGCTCCCATCGGTCGAGCTGGCAAGGGCTGACCAGTTGGGCACGCCAGGCGACGTCTGAGCTACCCATGTTGCGCCGCCGTCGGTCGATACGTAGATATAACCACCACCGCCAGCTGTTGCAGCGAGGGTGCTGCCATCGGCCGAGATGGTTGCTGCTGTCCAGTTGTGCCGGCCGTCCACGCTGTGCTCCGTCCACGTCACGCCACCGTCGGCCGAAGTATAGATATAGCCACCAGCAGCTGTTGCGACGAGCTTTGTGCCATCGGGCGAGCTGGCAATTGATGTCCAGGTGCGGTTGCCAGCTTGGGCGCGTTCTGTCCAGGTCTTGCCGCCGTCTAAGGAGGTATAGATAGCACCGCCTTCCACGACTGCGGCTAGTTTATTGCCGTCGGCCGAGCTTGTGACGGCGCGCCATTTGCGGCTGCCCGACTTTGGTTGCTCCGTCCACGTTGCACCGCCATCGCGCGAGGTATGGATTGTGCCACCCCAGGCGGCAGCTGCCAGTTTGCTCCCATCAGCCGAGCTGGCAAGGGCCGACCATTTGCGGTCGCCTGCAGCATCATGCTTGGCCCATTTCGTGCCGGTTGCTGGCACTGGCGTCTCGGGTGGCTGCGTACCCGCACCCTTTTGGAAGACACGCACATAGTCGATCAGCATCGTCTGTGTGGGAAATGGCTCAGACGGGTCGATAGGGCTGAGGTTTTTGCTAATCTCTACGTAGTCGTTGAGGATGAATTGCCAGCCGCGGTGGAATGCCCCATTGATATTCTCTTGGCTGGCAACCTTCGTGAGTGGCTCAGAGTCCTTCCGAGGAGTGATGTTGCCATCGTCGGTAGGGCTCACATGGTAGCGATACACCTTGATGGGCTGGTCGTCTACAAAGTACTTGATCGTCGTACCATCATACTCAACTGCCCAGGTGTGCCACTCGTAGGCAAACGAGCCTGGCCGCGCACCGGCATAGTGCTCGCCACTGTGCGATAGGGCACGCGTCCGCCAGCCAGTCTTCCATTTGGCATCGACACCATGGTGGTAGCACGACATGTGTGTGGTCGACCACGCGTAATTTGGTGTGGATGAGTACCACTCGATGATGTCTAGCTCACCGTATGGGTCGTTGGCCTTGGGGTTGTCGTTGCAGTTTTGGAGCGTATTGCCACTCACCATCCACAGCGATGGCCGCGTGCCACGCTTGCCATTCCAATTAAACTTCGCCCGAATCTCGGCTCGGAATGGCTTAGTGCCGTCCACAACCTTGCCCTTGTTTTTGACCCGTCCACTGAGGTAGCGGGTTGTGGTGTCGCTGGGGCAGGGCTGCTCACTCATGTTGGCACTGGTGAGCGGCTCGTTCAAATTGCTCACGCAGTGGCGCTGCGTGGTAATCTCGAGATGGCTGTTGGCGACCTTGAGATTATTTGGGCTGTAGGCGAGGTGGGTATTGCGCAAGTTGTCAGTATTTTGCTTTAGTATGTCCCACTCACCAGACACAGCCGAGCCAGTAAACTCATCGTGCCACACCATACCCCATTGGTCGGCATGTGTTGTGCCATGATAGAGAAGTGCAAGCAACACAACACTACCAAGTGCCGCAAGCACAATAATTGCTTTTTTTATCACCGTTTTGTCCCCCCCTGTTTTTGTCTAAAAACGTTATGAGCATGATTATAACGCTTATGGTTAGTTTTTTGCAAGGGGTTAGGCCCATAATCTTGCAAGACTCGCTGCATAATGCATATTTTTGCCAGGGCGAGAGAGCACTGTATATTCTCGCAGTGTGGGCAGTTATCCACGCGATTTCCACAGTACGATGTGGTTTTTACACTGCTACAGAGATGGGGTAATAAGGGGTGGTCTTTTGGGCTATTACAACAGAGGATAGTGGGGTATACTAGAGGCACAACAACCTAACACAAAGGAGGGTGTATGACGAAGTTAATTAACTATTCGCTGGCAGGTGTGGCAGTGGCCGCAGCCATGGTGTGCCTGAGTGGTGCGCCAGCTCATGCTACCGAGCAAGAGCTCAGTGCAGCGCGTGCGGCGTGTAGTACAGTGGTAGGGCAGGTTAAGGCGGCCAAAGCATATGCCTACTGGAAGATGCCGGAGGGCTACCCAGAAGACCACAGCGCCGATGCGACCAACAGCTTTCGCCAGCAGCACGGCTGGGTGGTAGCCGGCACAGAGGTGTACGACTGGGCATCTAACGAATCATTTGCCAACAGTGGGCGCTTTGTCTGGGGGAGCAAGACGGTCAACTTTGCGCCAGGGAATTTCTGCCTGAGTAGTGGCAAGACGACGGGTGGCCGCGAGCTCCTTCTTACCTTCCAAAAGGATGGCAACCTCGTACTCTATAGCCACACTGGCACGGCCCAGTGGGCATCGAATACTCAAGGTAAGGGTGCACGCCTGGCCTTCCAGGGCGACCGCAATATTGTTGTGTACGACAAGAACGATAAGGCCATCTGGGCATCGAGCTGGCAGTGGAGCACACCACGCCGCGGTGCCAAGATTGCTCAGCCTGGCCAGCGCTGGTGGCACGGCTATGCCAAGGCGCAGCAAACACCAGAGTGGTTCCATGCGTTGCGCCGCGTCACAACCAAGCCACAAGACACTGGCGTGCTCACCCTGCGTGCCACCGACCGCACCATCGAGGGTATCCCCGAGACCAACTGGGCCTCGCCACAGTACCCACAGCGCGCTACCTATGGCTCGGTAGTGGTAACCAACGAAGCACGAGGCGATGGCATACGAAACCACGTCAACATCGTTGGGACGTTTGATAACTAAGCCGCATATGTAGCCTATATCACGTTCTGCTCACTATGCCCCGCATCATACTGATGCGGGGTGTTTGGTTTTCTGTGGAGCAGTGTAAAAGCCGTTTTAAAATGCCTTGACCTAAGATAGCACCTATTGTCGCTATGCTTGCCCATAGAGCAGGGTTATACTATTATATCTAGTATCACAAGGTAAGTAAGGATCAACTTATGAGCAAAAAAGAAGGACTACAGACAGAAACCAACTGGTACGACCGATCAGCGAAGATTGTTGGCTCGGTGGCAGCGCTAGCGGTTACCACAGGAGGTGTGGCTGGCTGTGCAAGCTTGGAAAAAGATGTGGGTGTGACGATAGAAAGGCAATGCACAACACACGACGGTGGTCTCGTTGGCTGGGAGAATGTTTCGTATAAAGATAACCCACCTTCCTTTACCGGGTATGAAGCCGATAAGGCAACGCTTCATTGCCCAAAGGGGTCGACCGTTACGCCGGAGCACAGCGTGAGCTATACATTATTTGACCCAACTGACCCCACGCAGCTCAATCATGCACGATGGGATCAGATGAAGGGCGAGAGTGTCTCGTATATTGTCAAAGAAACAAATCGTGACGACCCAGTCCTGACGACAGAAAGCGACAGCACTGGTACCGAAGTGACAATACGCACGGTGGAGCAGAGTGGGCTTGCTGTGCATCTGGATCGATACGAACAAAAGAAACCATCACACGATAAGTAAAAATAATCTCACCTGCCTTGCTAGGCTATATAACGGGGAAGGAATTTGAAATAGATGAAAACAATCTATATCCACGAATCTGGCACGTTGGACTTGGGCTGCCATAAGCCCTACTTTGTCATGGCAGCGCTGATGATCGACGACGAGAAAGCGCTCAAACGAATGACGAATCTTATCCGGCGGGTAAACGGCCACGTTTTGCGACGATACAAACCAGGGTCATTTCTTGTCGATTGGTATGCCAAAGAACATATTGAGCAGTATATTACGAAAAGCCTACCAGCTCGGGATGATCACTCTATCACGTATGTTGTGATGAAGCGTGACAAAAAAGAGACGCGAATGCGCAATAAAGCAGCACGTATCCATATGCGGCAGGTGCTGCTGCGTCGGCTGCTGCTCGATACACTGGTGCGGTGTCATGAGGATGTGCGTATCGTTGTGAGCAATAAGACGATTAAGGCGGCAACGGCGCGCCAGATGCAGCGCTACATGCAGCAGCAGGCGCGTGAGCACGGGTACCAGCATACACTTGTGATTGACACAGTTGAGCCACAAGCACATTATGGATTACGCATGGCACATTTCATCACTCATCTTGTTTTTACGACATATATGCGGCCAGTGTATCTTGGTCGGGTGTTGCACAATCTCCCATTGGCGCGGCTTCGCATTGCAAAAGGTGAATTCATTCACGAGAGCCATACCGACTGGTTGATCAATCAGCTTACTTGATGATATACTAAGTGGGCACCACGTGTGGTGTCTGTGGAGTCAGTCTTATGCCTTGCTCAGTGTAGTAAGTGACGTGTATCACGTGTATCGTCACCGAGACATAAGCATCCATGGCGCGTTTGCTGAACGCGCCATTTTTTGATGTCATGTTCCTATAGATTATCTCATTTATTTCCATGCCAGAGAAGTTTCAAGTATTGGCATACTCATTACTCGAAGAGCTTAATACACCACTTATATCCAAGACTGGCAAGGTAAAGTCGACACGACAGGTATCGACCGTAGTGGTCGCCCAATATAGCGTAGAGCACTCTTACTGATACACCTCAGGCTTCAGCACACCAATATACGGTAGGTTGCGGTAGTGCTGGCGGTAGTCGAGGCCGTAGCCCACCACGAATTCATTGGGGGTGGGGATGCCGATGTAGTCTGCCTGTACATCCACCGTGCGGCGCTCGGGCTTATCTAGCAGGGTGCAGAGCTTGGTACTGGCGGTGTGACGCCCGGCAAAGAGCTCAAACAGCGCCTGGGCGGTGTGGCCTGTATCCACGATGTCTTCTACCAGCAGCACATGTCGGCCAGCCACGTCTGTATCGAGGTCTTTGAGGATGCGCACATTGCCAGTCGAGGTAAGCTCATCGCCATAGCTCGAAACGTCCATAAAGTCGATTTCCAGCATGCAATCCATCGCTCGCACCAGGTCGATCATAAAGGGCGCTGCCCCGCGCAGAATACCCACCACTAGCGGGTTTTTATCGGCATATTCCTGGCTCAGCTGCTCACCCAGGCGCGCCACAGCACGCGCAATGTCATCGTTGGTAAAGAGGATTGTTTCGATATCATTATGCATAAGGATTATTGTAGCAGATATGTAAGGTGGGGGCGAATTTTTTGAAAGATGATGTGCGGTGAAAAATGCGTGGAGACGTGAACAATGCTACAATACCATCATGACGCAACGTACCATTCCACCCCATGCTCGGATGATTCCGCCCGAGGCGCGGTGTGTCTTTGCGGGCGAGATATTTAGTGTTTATCAGTGGCCACAGCGACTGTATGATGGCTCGGTGGCGACCTTCGAGATGGTGCGCCGGCCCGATACAGTGTTCGTTATTGCAGTGGATGATGCGGGCAACGTACTGGTGAATGATGAAGAGCAGCCAGGCGGCATCGTGCGGCGTGGCCACCTGCCAGCCGGGCGGGTTGACCCCGAGGATGCGACCATCATTGCAGCAGCCCAGCGCGAACTGCGCGAGGAGACAGGCTGGGAGTTTGCCAACTGGCAGCTGCTGGAGGTGGTGCAGCCCGAAACAAAGATGGAATGGTTTGAATATCTCATACTAGCCCAGCAACCCGTGCGCCACATGCCACCGCGCTGCGATGCAGGCGAGCGGATTACCACTCGCGCAATCTCCTGGCAAGAACTTGTGCAATCAGCGGCGCTGCTGCGGCATTTCCCGTGGCTGCGCGATGTTGGCTCGGTGGAGGAGCTTGCTTCGCACCGTAGGGGTGACCTATAGAGGGAGTAGGGGTATGGGTATAGCATATTCCTTGCCTAGCGATACGGCTCAACCTAGTTGATTGCATACACAACAAGGCAAGACAATTGCTCTCCTCACTAGATACGGTATAATAGAAAAATTATGAATCGACCTATCAAGCAGATAAAACAAATCAAGCAGCAGGGTAAACTCCTGCGGATTTTTTGGCAGGCGCTGGCAGTGGCGACGGTGGTGGTGAGCGTGAAGTTCGTTCTGCATCGCCTGGGGTGGGAGCCGATCGAGCAGAGCTCATTGCACAATAGCGTCATATCCAGCGTGACCTTTGTGATTGGTTTTTTGCTCTCGGCTACGATCGCAGACTACAAAGAGTCGGAGCGGATCCCAGCGGAGTTTGCGGCGCTACTGGAGGATATGTATGATGATGCCGCGGCGATTCATCAGGGCTATCCGGTGTTTGATATCGATGACTTTCGCCGCCAGCTGCATGCTGTGGCTCAAGGGTTCTCGAGCGATGTGCGCCACTCGGCCTACGATGCTCGGCAGGACATCCGGGGCTTAACGCCGTATTTTGTCACAATGGAGCAGGGTAATGTGCCGCCCAACTTCATCGTCAAGCTCAAGCAGCAGCAAACGGTGCTGCTCCGCCATCGCCACCGGGTGGATTACATCCAGCGGATTCGCTTTATCCCCTCGGCATCCATCTTGGCGCGCTCTATCGTGGTGGCGTTGCTTGGCCTCCTGCTCATTACCAACATCGACCCATTTGTCGCTAGTCTGACGGTGGTGGGGTTGATTAGCTTCGTCTTGGTGTATATGATCATCCTCATCCACGTCATCAGCACACCCTTCCACAAGGCTGGCAAAACGCGCGACGACGTCAGCCTCTTCCTCATCCGCGACGCGGAGGAGTATCTGAACGACCCAAGCGATACGGCGAGCAAATAAGCCGGGCTCGGTGTATCAATAGGGGAGAGATTGAGGAGAAACGACGCTTCTTGTGTAATATCTCTATTATTACGCACCTCGGTGCTACCGGTCAGGTAAAGCCCGGGCAAGAACTACCACAATAGCGGATCTTCATGTTTCATCAATGGAATATTAGCAACGAAGGATGCTTATTAGATTAGAACAAGGGTCTGAGGCTACAACGGCCACTCTTTTGCTTATTGGGTATATAGCTATTATCGCCCAACATTGCTATAATAGAACTGTACTAACATTAACCATGGAGGACCTCACATGGGACTTACTGACGACATCAAAGCCAAAGCTCAAAAAGTAGCTGATGACGTACAAAACAAAGCTGAAGAAGTGGCTGAGAATGTCAAAGGCGCTGCAGAAAACGCCGTCAATACCGTAAAGGAAAAGGCAAACGACGCCAAGAAAGAAGCTTACAAAGCCGAGGGCTACGTAGAAGGCAAATTGGATCAATAAATCCTGCGCTTTTTATGGCTACCAGAGCTGCTCCATATATAGGAGCAGCTCTTTTGGTGTGAGTGCACATTTGCGAGGCGTTGGCTACTAGGATATTCCGCAAGCGAGTGGTATACTCTCGCGATAGCCTCACATAAATACCCCACACCCCATAGCACATGTCTGCAGGGGGTATTAGCTACCGCCAGGCCATGCTACACTAAGGAGTATGACGAAACCATTTGTATTGCTGCAGTCGCGCCCTGAGGATGAGGCGTCGGATAACGAATATCAGGCATTTTTGCACTTTGGTTGCCTTGCCCCGAGTGACCTTGAGCGAGTGCGCATCGAGGCAGGGCAGCGCCCCGCGCAGTCGCTTGCTGCCTATAGTGGTGTGCTGATGGGTGGTGGTCCGGCAAACTTTGCCTACGCTCCGGCTGAGAAGCCTGCCGAGCAGCGCGAGTTTGAAGCCGCGATGATGCCGCTCCTGCGCGAGATTATTGCTCGCGACATCCCATTTCTTGGCGCCTGCCTGGGGGTTGGCGCGCTGGTGTCGGCGCTGGGTGGTACGCCTAGCTTTGCTTATGGTGAGGCAATTGGTGCTGTGCCAATCACCCTCACGCCAGCAGCTGGGGATGATCCACTCCTCGCTGACTTGCCCACTACCTTCGACGGCTTCGTTGGGCACAAAGAAGGGGTGCTTGAGCCACCAGCTGCCTGTACTGTCTTAGCACGCTCGCGCAGTTGCGTGCAGATGCTGCGCGTGGGGCGCAACGTGTATGCCACGCAGTTCCATCCCGAGCTCGACCCGGAGAGCCTTGCTCTACGTATCGATATCTATCGTCACGCTGGCTACTGTGCTCCAGACGAAGCCGATACTATCATTGCCAATGCCCGCCAGCAAACCGTCACCGAACCAGTCAAGATTCTGCGCCAGTTTGTGCAGCGGTATCGGCAGTAGACCTTACGCTCAGTTTTTTATATCCTGCATTCAATAACTCCCCTCGAGCTGTTAATAGTCGATATGGCTACTGTATTGCTAGACAAAAGCCGGCTCGTAATACACACCCTATTACTTACCAGATAAAGTGACAGGGAAGAGAACATAAGGGGTCTCGATACGCTAAAGAATGCGGGCTGATTGTCAATTTCTTATGCAAAATATAGCCCCTCACCCATATGGGTAGTAGGCTATAGCACACACCTCTATGCGATACTGGCAGTGAGATGCTGGCGGTATCTTGCTTGAGCACAATCACATCAAAACATATTGCGCAGCCTATATAGCAGGTGGCCTATAGGGTATTGATAGAAACAGAGGTAATAAAATTTGCAAATCATCAATATATCATATATGATAAGGAGCATTATGAAATTATTTGGAGAATATTCAATACCTCGTAGCGTGCAGATTCATGCTCATTCTGTTGTCCCACCATCGATCAAGCGCTACGACGGTGCACATACTACACCAGTTAGCCTGGCAACTGACATACGTCTAGAAGGTGAGGGGCGCAAACAGCAACTGGTGGTGGATGGATACCCCATCACCCACCCATAGGGTAGGGGGTGTCTCTATGTAGCAGCGTGGCACACTGCCTCAATGTTATGCCCGTTTGGGTCGATGAGGAAGGCACCATAATAGTCTGGATGATAGATCGCCCGCACGCCTGGTGCGCCATTGTCCTGCGCTCCTGCTGCTAGGCCGGCTGCATAGAACGCATCAACTGCTGCCCGCGATGGTGCAGCAAAAGCAAAGTGTAGCGGCGATGATGGCTCGCCTTGCCCAAGCCAAAATATCCCAGTGTGTTGCGTCTGGTCTGGATTACTAAAGCCTACGCCATAGGATTCATCAATTGTTTTGGCGTAACCTAGCGGTGCCAACACTGCTTCATAAAAGGCCTTGCTTGCTTCAATATCTTTAACTATAATGCCGAAATGATCGATCATGAGGTACCTCCTTGTGATATACCGCTTAGTATGTTGTCTCCCAGTATACGCCACAAATGATGACAGCAGTGTGTCAGTATTGATTGATTTTTTGTGTTTTTTGATATCGCTCTGTGCTTCGGTGCTGCGCTACCATCGCGCGGAGCTGCACTGGCTCATCGACGATGACACTGGGCGGGAGGTGGCAGATTGCTTCGCAGGTGATTGCGAGCTGTGGCGTATAGAAGGTAGCGCGAGCATGGTCGACATCGAGAAATGATCCGTCAAGCACCTCTGCTACCGCCAGCGCATCGTGCGCAGCATAGCGGAGCTCTACGTGTGTGTAGCCAGCGATTGGTTGGCGCGAGAAGACAACGCTGCTCGAGTAGTCGTCACTAGTGGAGGTGTCTGGATAAGGCCTGGGTGAGAAGCTCTCCTCTCGCGGTGAGAGGCGAATGATGCGCCGCAACTTGAAGAGACGAAAATCCTGGCGCAGCTGGCAAAACGCCCACACATACCAACTCGCTTGCCGAAACACCAGCTGATGTGGCTCGATCACTCGCTCTGTCTGGCCATCATAGCCAATGTAGTGCATCTGCATGCAGTGTTGCTCCTCGATCGCCTGCTGCAATTGCTCAATCTTGTGCTGAACTGGGTGTCCCGCTGCCCAGGGTCTAAAGTTGATAGCATACATCGGCATCACAGACTGGTCATCTTCGGGGAGAAGCTTGGCGTGCAAGGTGGTGATCGATGATTGACGGGCGACACTCTGGAGACCTGTCAGCGCACTTGCTAGATGCTGCTTGTCGGTAGTGGAGAGAATGCGCCAATCAAGCGTGTAGTGCGGCATGAGGGCGAGCCCACCATCGCGGCCAGCCCGAGTGATAATAGGAATACCCGCCTGGTTCAGCGTCTCGATATCGCGCAAAATAGTACGCTTCGACACCTCAAAGCGATCGGCTAGTTCCTGAGCGGTGGCTCTGTCTCGCTCGCAGAGGAGCGACAGAATGGCGAGTAGGCGCTGGAGTTTCATAATAACCTTACCAGATAATTCGTATAGCAATTATATACCACTATTGTAGCAACGTATGGCTCGTCATGACAAAGAAAGATGTTTATGAGAGCAGATTTTAGATAGGTTAGTGGTATATAGACAGTAGGGGTATAGGTATTATTGCAGGATATACAACTCGGCGTGCTGTGTAGTCACCTAATAAAGATAGTGGCGTCTTGGTGTGCAAATATGTGTTGCGGGGCTTATGAAATGGTTGCTTTGCGTGAGAGGGTGCTACCTTGTTTTCACTTCCTATCATCACTCGGGACAAAAGACACAGCGGGTTGAGCAGTTATATAGCAGTGTAAAAGCAAAAAACGGCCACCTAACAGTGGTCTAGTGCCAGTAAAAAATCTCCACGACTTTTCCACATCACCGCAGACACTAGATATGGGCACGCTATATATAGCGTAGGTAAGGTAGAACCCTTGGCAGAAACAGAGGTAGTGACGGCACGCATCACCAGCACAATGCCGTATATAGCGCGCACCCTGCGCACCATATGGTATAATTACCTCGATAACCCCATAAACAAGGAGACAAGCAGATGAGTAATTTTCCGGTAGTGCGCGTTGAGCGTGTTGATGTGCGGAATGAGAGCGCGTCGAAGATCGATGTGTGGGCACGCATCAAGAATGAGTCCGACCGGCAGGTGAAGGTTGTGAGCTGGGAGTATCTGGGGAATATGCGAAACGAGTCGCACACGCTCAACCCGGGCAACACAGTGGATGTGATGCTCTACAGCGGTGCGCCCAAGAACTACCCAGACCAAATGTACATTCGCTACGAAGCCGAGCATGATGGTGGCAGGCATTACTTCTTGGCACGGCACCAGGCGAAATTTGACGAGCGCTACAATAACGACACCAAGTGGTATCGGCCATCAGACTGGATGGAGTTCCAGCGGGTGGACCGTGGTAATTAGCATGGCAGACACTCCACGCATCTTCTATACCGATGGCAGCGCCAGCCCCAACCCTGGCCCGGGCGGCTATGCGGTCATCGAGCAGGGCAAGCCCGTGGCGCTGGGCAGCGAGCCAGGCAACACGACGAACATCCGCATGGAAGGGATGGCGCTCATCGCAGCCATGCAGCTGGCTGGGGCTGAGGAGTGTGAGATCCACACCGATAGTGAGTTTTGGGTTAATGTCCTCACCAAGTGGGCACCTGGCTGGGCAGCCAAGGGCTGGCGCAAGAGCAGCGGGCCCATCAAGAATCTCGAGCTCGTGCAAGAAGCCTATGCGCTTTATACCACCGTGCAGCCGAAGCTCATCTGGGTGCGCGGCCACAACGGCCACGAGCAAAATGAGCTGGCCGACCAATGGGCCAACCGAGCACGAGCTGGAGAGCGGCTTGGAAAAGAATGAACAGCAAAAAACCGGTTATAATGACCGGTTTTTTAGTTATGGAAAATCTGGCTGCGGAGTGCTTACTATATATAAAAGAATGTGTACCCTATGTATCAGACTCAAGCTCGTTGAATAGTCTTGGATCGTAGCCAAGCAGCTGGATAGCTCGTTCTTCCTCTGACCTAGAGCTAGCTGCTGCTTGAGCGGTAGCTTGGGCAGCAGCATCTTTCTTGTCGCGTTGTGCTACATCGACGAGGTGGATATTTCTAACACAAATATATGCTATACTATTACCAATATCACTAATATCCAGAGTGCGACGAGGGACTGGCCCGATGACTCGCCAGCAACCTGCCCAGGAAGTGAGCAAGGTGCTAATTCCAGCCTGTGCGCAGGGAAGATATGAGATACATAAGAGCATAGCTCCGTTCTCGCCTGGCAGTGCAGGATAAGAGAAGGGAGTTTTTTATGACAGCAACGACTATAATATCAGCACAGTTTCGCACTGCCGAGAGTGTGAGCCCAGGCCACCCCGATAAGCTGTGCGACCAAATGAGCGACGCCATCCTCGATGCCTACCTAACTCACGACCCGCAGGCACGTGTGGCGGTGGAAGTGTGTGGCGGCCACGGCACGGTGTTTGTGACGGGCGAAGTAACGTCCCGAGCAGTGGTGGCAGTAGCGCCGATTGTGCAGCGTTTGGCGGGGAGTGAGATAGAGATTATTGAGCACATTGCGCAGCAGAGCCCGGAGATTGCGCGCGGTGTGGATGATGGCGGGGCGGGCGACCAAGGCGTGATGATCGGCTACGCTTGCAACGAAACGCCTGAGCTGCTTCCACTAGAAACAGTGCTGGCGCGGCGATTGAACCAATTCTTGTATCAACGTTGGCCCTACGATGGCAAAACGCAAGTAACACTGCGTGGCGGGCAGATAACGGCAATTGTTGCAAGCTTCCAACACGCGCCAAAAGACGAATTAACAGAGGCGGTAGAGGAGTGGCTTCAGCAGCAAACGTATGTGAACACATTTTTTAAGGATAAGCAATATGACGCGCCAGTGCTACACTGCAACCCAGCCGGGGACTGGCAGATTGGTGGCTTTGCGGCTGATGCTGGCCTGACGGGGCGCAAGCTCATTGTCGATAACTACGGGCCGCGAGTGCCAATTGGTGGTGGAGCCTTTAGCGGCAAGGATGCCACCAAGGTGGATCGCTCGGCGGCGTATATGGCGCGGCGCATTGCAGTGGATTATCTACGGCAGCACCACGCGCAGGAGGTGCTGGTGCGCCTGGCGTATGCAATCGGCCACGACCAGCCCGTCGAGGCCATCGCCATCATCGATAGTGTAGAGCAGCCTATTACAGGCTACGACCTCAGCCCGCATGGCATCATCACCTCGCTTCAGCTCACTCAGCCTATCTACGAGCCAACCGCCCGCTGGGGGCACTTTGGTGAGGGGTTTGTGTGGGATCGGTAGGGTGGTGAGGCTGAGCCAATATTTCATCAGGTGAGTTTGCTGCAGTGGGCTGATAGGGTGTCTTGACGTGCGGCTTCCTTCTATTGTATTTTTTGCCCCATTGTGCTTTACTATAATAATTCTATGCGCGAAACAATTGTGACACCCAAATCAGCAGCAACTGCATATGTAAGTGCGTTTTTTGTTGGTGAAGAGCACCCAGCGGCACGGCTCGGTATGGTGATCGACCTCACCTTTGATGATAAAGATAATCCAGAATTTGATATAGCAATTGGCAATTATGGGGGGCATTGGCAGCTTGCTCAGCGTGCTGGTAAGCATAATTTGCGTGCACCATTGCCGCTGTGCTGTGCATATGACCAAGGCATGGCGCGTGGGTGGTTTGATGAAACACTTG
>ERZ772967.1239-NODE-1239-length-17882-cov-9.064509_pt1 | contig 17882 bp, 20 predicted proteins | sample MGYA00511677_ERZ772967 | MGnify/ENA primary metagenome ERZ772967 (study PRJEB29015, sample SAMEA2737931) | human oral metagenome | biome: human oral; feature: human-associated habitat; material: dental | place: China | collected 2146 ...
AGTTCCCCGGAACGCGCCTTGGTAATGATCTTTTCGTAGGCAGCCCAGAATTGAGCGAAATTGAGTTTCTCGCATCCCTTGATGTTGGGAACGAGGAGTTGGCGAGTGCCATCTGATTTCTTGAGGTCGATGGCGATCCCCAAGTTGATTGTGGGATTTTCAACCAATGTTGGTTTGCCATTGATTACGTCGTAGGAGTTGTTCATCGAAGGCACTGCCTTCAGCGCCTGGATCATTGCGTAGGCGATCAGGTGGGTGAAACTGACCTTGCCGCCCTTGGATGTTTTCAGGAAGTTGTTGATCCCGGTGCGCTGATCGATCACGAGTTTCATGGGGACGGAGCGTACGGAGGTGGCGGTAGGCACACTCAGCGAGGCATCCATGTTTTTTGCGGTGCGCATCGGGGCCCCACGAAGTACGGTCAGGCGGGGTGCCACGGCGGAAGGCTCAGGGCGTAGTGATGGATTCGGGGCATTTGCCGACAGGCCGGCTCCGGTGCCTGGGGTGGAGGGGGATTCCCTGGTGGGTTTGACTGTTTCCACCTTCGGCTGGTTTCCCTCCCCCCGAGGGGTGCGCTCCCGCGGGGGAGAGGAGGGGTGGTCACTGTGTACCGAGGAGGTGGGATCCGTGTTGGCGGGGGTCGCTTTGTCCTTGAAGAAGGCCTGCCATGTTTCGTCCACGGACGAGGGATCTTTCTCCCAGGCTTCCCGCATCTCGTCAATCAACCAAGAGTTCGCGCCAAATGCATCATGTGAGTCAGGTGTCGACATCTTCGCCAGTGGCTGTTGCCACGATCCCCTTACGTGAGACTACTGCTTGGGCGTCAGGCTTCATCGCCCAGTGATCAGCTTAGCGAACTTCGCTCAGGATGGCTGGGGTTGGGACGGGAGGAGGCGCGCCACGCGAGTCCTGCCGAGAAGCCTGCCAAGAGCACGAGAAGTGTGTTGCGCATCACCAGGGTGGAGGATTCAAAGCCGGAGCCGTTGGGGATCGCCATGATCCCCAGAGTTCCCCATGGATAGGTGTATTGGGTGAGCATCGCCACGATTACCAGACCGGTTGCCAGTATCCGGCGAGGGCGTCGTAACCAAGGACTGGTGCCAAGGGCGAGCAGGGCTGCCAATGGCCCTGCCAGCCACTGGACGTACTGTGTGGACAAGGTCTTGTTCGCGATCACGGTGGCGAGTACCACGGCCAGCACTGACAACAGGATGGCCTGCGGCAGGTTTTCGTTGTGTGAGCGGAAATTACGAAGCAGCCTCCACGTGAGCGCCGCGGTGAGCAGGAGCGATCCCACTGTGAGGAAAGTTGACACTCCAAGAAGAAAGTCGACAGCCGGTCCTTGGAACTCGATGGCGTTGTATTTGCTGAGCGCCACCTGCCAAGCCGGGTTGGTGGTGAACGTGCGTAGGAACACGAGCGCCGTTGCGGGTACCGACTCCATCTGGAGCCCTCGGTTCGACTGCCAGGTCATGGGGGAAATAGAACGGGACCATCCACCGATCAGGAGTGATGCAAGGCCCAGAGAGAACCCAGCAACGATAAAGCCAATCAGTCGGAATCGTCCTGTTCCTTTGCGCAGAGGTACAGGGGCTGACATCGGGGCGATCAGTAGGGCTGGCCAGAGTTTTATCGCCGCGCCGAGGCCGATAAGGGCTCCCGAGACCGCGGGATGGCGATTCAGCCACAGGCAAGCCAGTGCAACGGCTGCCGCTGTCAACATGTCGAAGCGGAACCACACGATGGGTCCGCAGGCGCCTATGAACAGGATCCAGAAAACGGTGGCGCTCACTGAGCCGTACCTGAAGAGCATCGCTGTCACGATTCCGTCGAGCAGGAGCATGGCTGAGGCGAAGACTGGAAGCCAGGAATTGAAGGCGGTGGCGCGATAGGGCAGGGAAGCGGTGAACCAGACCGCGACGAGCAGGACGACAAGGGCGAGTCCCCCGACGAGAGCAGGTTTCCTGTGCCCACGGCTCCACAGTACGGTGATGGGAACGATGCCGATCAGAGCTCCCCCGAGCAGGAGAAAGGGCAGCCACCACGGGTGGCCTCCCCCGAGGGTGTAGAGAAACTCAAGGAACCAGACAGCGGGAAGCGGGTATTCCGTCATCACACCGGCCCCCGCCATGGCCGCGGCGCACTGCGAATTTTGGCCCCCGTCCCCGAGCAGGCACCAGAGCCAGTACCCGTAGTAACTGACGTCGTTCTGGACGAAGGACACGTGAGGGATCTTCCACAGCAAGACGTTGAAAGCACGGGTCGCTGCGAAAACAAGCGTGAGCGCCACGGCCCATTTGATGCGGTAGGAGCGCTTGATGGATGTTGTTGTTGTGGCCTCGGTCAAGCGCGGACCCCCTGGAATTCTGGGCTCGCCGGTCACGCCGGCCGTCAAGCGCCCCCGCGAGGATTCGAACCTCGGCACCCGCCTCCGGAGGGCGGTGCTCTATCCCCTGAGCTACGGGGGCTTCGACGTGCGAAAGGCTAGCACGAACCCGGAGGCCCGGGACAACTTGGAGGTTCTGGGGTGGCGTTGAACCGATCAAGCACGGTTGTGCACCGGGCCAGGTGAGCCGGGTTCCTGGCGAAACAATAATCGCAGGGTGCTGCCGGCCCAGGGCGTTCTCGCCACCAATGGCGTCCCGAGGTGTGGGTCAGGCCACGGTGAAGTTTCGGATGCTGATACCAGCAGGAGGCATCACCAGTTTCGCGCGTTCCGCATCGGGCTCCCGGATCCTACGGATCATCAGTTCCCCGGCGAGGGTTCCTTGGCGTTCGGTCTTGAGGCCCACCGAGGTCAGGGAGATGGCACGGTTGTGGGCCAGAAGGGCGTCGTCGATGTCGCGATGGCCAGTTCCCCCGGGACCGCGATCCGCCAGGGCCGCACCAGTGCCAGAGCTCCGAGCGCGGCCAGGTCGTTGCCCGCAGAGCGCGGTTGGGCGAGGCCCGGGACCGGTCAGGAGACGCTCGGCGGCCGCGAAACCCCCGTCGTCGGTAGTGTCGCACGACTCCGCCATGATGTGCCCGGACAGCCCGTGGGAACGCATGCGTTCCTCGTAGGCCCGGCGCCGGATCGGGAAGGCGCCCGTTCCGGGGCCGCTTATGTGGGCGATCCTCCGGTGACCGAGCCCCAGTAGGTGATCCATGGTCAGGGTGGCGGCTGCGTGATCGTCGGGGATCACCACGTCCAGGTCCGAGAGGTCGAATTCGTGGTTTCCGGCGACCACCGTCGGTATGCACCGCATGGCGCTGGCGAGGGCCGGGGTCACGTGCATGGTCCCGGCCAGAACCAGCCCGTCAACCTGGCCCTCGGTGAAGGCCTTCACCGGGCGTTCGCGGAGTCCCTGCTCGGCCCGGATGCCGCCCACGAGCATGAAATACCCGTGGCGGTCCAGGACGCCGGCCAGCCCCGTCAGGAACTCTCCGTGCCATGGCCGCCTGACGTCGTTGCCGAGCACCCCGATGACCCGCTGTGGTTGCGGGTCAGGTTCCTGACCGCGGTGTTCGGGCGGTAGTCGAGTTCGCGGATGGCCTGCGCGATCGCGTCGCAGGTGCAGTCGGTGATCCGGTCCGGCAGGTAGCGCGAAACGGTGGATTTGAAACCCTTGCTCGCAAGGCCGCGTCGCGGATCGTGGCCCTGTCGGCGGGACGTTGTGAACTGGGATGATCCCGGTCGGAGGGTTGACAACGGAGTGAGATTAGCAAGGTATTGGGACCGGTCCCAGATTTGTGCGAACAAACTTCGGAGATCTGAGAAGGCCCTACGGGGAAACCCGAGAGCAGCGACGATGCCCAGCCAGGCAAGTGCCCATTCAGGGAGTGCCTACCACCCCACCCTGCCTCCGAACGAACCCGGTCCCCATGGCCGCAGGCTTGGTTTGATCGCGGTGGTGGCCACCTTCGGTGGTGTGCTGTTCGGTTACGACACCGGGGTCATCAACGGTGCCCTGGACTCCATGAAACCCGATTTAGGGTTGACCGACTGGACCACCAGTTTCGTCACCTCAATCCTGATATTCGGGGCTGCGATCGGCGGTGTGTGCGAGGGGAGCGTCTCCACTCGTTTCAGCCGGAAGCGCGGCATCCAGTCCCTGGCCCTGATCTTCATGGTGGGAACCCTCGGCTGTGTTCTTTCCCCCGAGCTGGGTGGTGCTGGCGGTCTTCCGGTTCATCCTGGGGCTGGCGGTCGGCGGGGCGTCCGCGGTGGTGCCGGTCTTCCTGGCCGAGATCGTGCCCTCCGAGACGCGGGGCCGGATGGTCACGCGCAATGAGTTCGGGATCGTCTTCGGCCAGTTCCTGGCTTTCGTCATCAATGCGGTCATCCACAACTACTGGGTGAGGCATCAACGGGATCTGGCGCGTGATGCTGCTGGTCGCGGTGCTGTCCGCGTTCGGCCCGTTCTTCGGGATGCTGCGGGTTCCCGAGTCGCCGCGCTGGCTGGTGGCCAAGGGGCGGGCGAGGAGGATCACGAGGTGCTGAAGCTGATCCGCTCCCCGAAACGGACCGACGCCGAATTGGAGGAGGTCCGGCTCCTGGTGGAGGAGGACCGTGAGGCGGTCCGGATGGGCTGGTCGGTGATCCTGCACACTGGGTGGATCCGCAGGGCCGTGCTGATCGGGGCGTTCTCCCAGTTCAGCGGCATCAACGTGATCATGTACTACGGGACCGAGCTGTTGAAGACCTCGGGATTCTCCGCCGATTCCGCTATCCTCGCGAACACCCTCAACGGCGTGGCCTCCATGATCGGTGTGACTCTCGCGGCGATGATCACCAACTGTTTCCGCAGGCGCACGATGATCATCCTGGACTTTTGCCTGACGACCTTCTTCCACGTCCTGGTCGGGCTCTCCGCCCAGCTCGTTCCCGACGAGTTCGGCGGCAAGCCCTACCTGATCCTCGTGCTCGTCGCGCTGTTCGTGTTCTCCATGCAGGCCTTCACCGGCCCGCTCAGCTGGCTGTTGCTGTCCGAGATGTTCCCGCTGAGGACGCGTTCCTTCGCGATGGGATTCTCCGTGTTCATGCTGTGGCTCGCGAACGGCCTGGTCACGCTGGGATTCCTGCCGGTGGTGACCGCGGTCGGGGTCGGGCCGACCTTCGGGATCTTCGCCCTGCTCAGTGCGATCGCGATCTGGTTCATGGTGCGTTACGTGCCCGAGAGCTCCGGCAAGGCACTCGAAGCCGTCGAGGCCGAGTCCCGCGCCCACGGGGTGTAGACAACCCAGAATCCTGCCCATCACGCCCGTTTTGTGGGGCGTGCCGGAGTTTCATCGGCCCCGGCACGCCCCTTCTGGCAAGCTTTGACCTCATGACCCACGCTCACATCGCCGGCTCGATCCATGCCGACGTCGCCAAAACGGGGCCGCAGTGGCTCACGTTGCCCGAGAACCTCAACCAGCTACGTGCGGAACTGTGGCCCGCAGGAACCGGGCGGGATGGGTTGGGCCGCATCGTGATCGGTGGGGTTCCCCTGACGCGGATCGCGGCCGAGCAGGGCACACCCGCCTACGTGATCGACGAACAGGACTTCCGCACCAGGGCGCGGGCCTTCCGTGACAACTTCGCCGGATGGCGGGTCTACTACGCGGGAAAGGCTTTGCTGACCCGGGCGGTGGCGCGCTGGGTGGCCGAGGACGGGCTCCACATGGACGTGACGACCATGGGGGAGATGCGGATCGCTCTGGCCGGGGGGATGCCGGCGGAGCGGCTCGGGTTCCACGGCAACAACAAGTCGGCGGAGGAGATCCGTTTCGCCCTGGAGCGGGGGGTCGGGCGCATCATCGTCGACTCCTTCCACGAAATAGACCGCATCGAGACCGCCTGCCGGGAGCTCGGGAGGAGGGCCCATGCGCTGGTGCGGGTCACCACCGGGGTGGAGGCACACACGCACGAGTACATCGCCACGGCCCACGAGGACCAGAAATTCGGTCTGTCCATTCTCGGGGGCCACGCCCTCGCGGCGCTGGTGCGGTGCCATTCGTCGCCCTTCATCGAGCTGCGTGGCATCCACAGCCACATCGGTTCCCAGATCTTCGAGACCCACGGTTTCGAGGTGGCGATCCGTCGCACGCTGCGGCTGGCGGAGCAGTTCCGTGTCGCCACCGGGGTGGAGCTGGCGGAACTGGACCTCGGGGGCGGATTCGGAATCGCCTACACGGAGGCCGATTCACCCATGCCGACCGACGTCCTCGCCCAAGCCTTCGAGGACATCCTCGACCACGAGTGCCGGGGTTTCGGATTGAAACGCCCCGAGCTCAGCATCGAACCGGGCCGCGCCATCTGTGGTCCGGCAGGAGTAGCCCTGTACGAGGTCGGGACCGTGAAGGTCGTGGAGCTGGAGAACGGGCGTTCGCGCACCTACGTCTCGGTTGACGGGGGCATGAGCGACAACATCCGCCCCGCCCTGTATGCCGCCGAGTATTCCTGTGCCCTGGCGAACCGGGTTTCGGAGGCCGAGCCCGTGCTGGCACGGGTCGTGGGGAAGCACTGCGAGGGTGGCGACATCCTGATCCGGGACGTTTTCCTGCCCCGGGACATCCGCCCCGGCGACCTGATCGCTGTCCCCGGGTCCGGGGCGTATTGCCGATCGATGGCCAATAACTACAATCAGGTTCCGAAACCGCCCCTGCTGGCGGTGCGCCGGGGGGAGACACGAACGCTTCTCAGGCGGGAAACCCTGGAAGACCTGATGCGACTTGACGTAGGGGAGTGAACATGGCTGAAGAGACTTCGCCATTGAAGGTGGCGCTGCTCGGCGCCGGTGTGGTGGGTTCCCAGGTGGCCCGGATACTGAGCCAGGAGGCGGACTCCTTGCGTCAGCGCATCGGCCGGCCCTTGGAACTCGTCGGTATCGGGGTGCGCAGGCTGGACGTGGAACGTCCCGGTATCGACCCCGGCCTGTTCACCACGGACGTGCACGGACTGGTCACGCGCGGCGACCTGGATCTCGTCATCGAGGTGATCGGCGGTATCGAGCCCGCGCGAACCCTGCTCACCGAGGCCATGAACGCGGGTGCCTCCGTGGTCACCGCCAACAAGGCGTTGCTGGCCGAGGACCTGGCGCAACTGGGCGCAACAGCCAAGAATAACGGCGTCGATCTCTACTACGAGGCAGCGGTGGCGGGGGCGATTCCGATCATCCGACCCCTGCGGGAGTCCTTGGTCGGGGATGAAATCCGTGCGGTCATGGGGATCGTCAACGGCACCACCAACTACATTCTCGACCAGATGACCACGAATCACCTGAGCTTCGAGGTGGCGCTGCGCCAAGCCCAGGAGCTCGGTTTCGCGGAGGCCGATCCCACCGCCGACGTCGAGGGCAAAGACGCGGCTGCGAAGGCAGCGATCCTCGCGGGGCTGGCGTTCCACACCGAAGTACACAGCTCTGAGGTCTTCTGTGAGGGCATCGCGTCGGTGACGGAAACCGACATCCGGGCCGCCGACCGGATGGGCTGTGTGGTGAAACTGCTCGCCGTGGCCAAGCTGGCAGACGATGACCGGGTCATCGTCAAGGTTCATCCCACCATGGTTCCGAAGACCCACCCGCTGGCCTCCGTCTCTGGTGCCTACAACGCGATTTTCGTTGAGTCGGTCGAGGCGGGGCAGCTGATGTTTCTCGGACAGGGAGCTGGTGGCGCCCCCACGGCTTCCGCAGTCATGGGGGATGTGGTGACTGTGGCGCGCAACCGGGTGCGGGGAGCCGCTGGCCACCTCGGAACCGGATACACCAAGCGCGGGGTCGCCCCTATCGGGGACGCGACCAGCCGCTACTACATTCGTTTCCAGGTGGAGGACAAACCAGGTGTGCTGGCCAAGTGTGCCACCATCTTCGGAGCCCACCGGGTTTCCCTGCAAACCTGTCAGCAGTCCTACCTGGAAGGTTTGGGGCGCACGGACGGGTTCACCGCGGAGCTGAACTTCATGACCCACGATGCGCGTGAACAGGACCTCCAGGACGTCGTCGCGGCGCTGCGGGAGGCTCCTTTCATCGGGAACGCCATCGACTACATGCGCATCGAGGGCAAGTGAGGCTCGCCGTACGCGTCCCGGCGAGCACCGCCAACCTGGGGTCGGGGTTCGACTGTGTGGGATTGGCCGTGGACTGGTTCGACGAACTGACCCTGGAAGTCTCGAGGACCGGGGGGATCAACGTCGAGGTGACTGGTGAGGGTGCCCATCAGGTGCCTCGCGACGAGTCCCATCTCGTGGTGGCCACGCTGCTACACGCTCTGCAGCAGTGGGGAACGACTCCGCCCGGTGGTTTGCGGCTCACAGCGCACAACACGATTCCACACTCGCGCGGGCTCGGTTCTTCCGCGGCGGCCATAGTGGCTGGTTGCGCCTTGGCTCACGGCATCGCCTTTCCCGGTGAGGATCTGGATCGGGTCGAATTGACCCGGGTCTCCAGTTTTCTGGAGGGGCATCCCGACAATGCGGGTGCGGCTGTCTGGGGCGGTGCGATCCTGGCCTGGCTGGATGGTGAGCGGGTGGAACTGATCCGGTTGCGACCCGTGGAGGGTTTGCGGTGCCTTGCGTTCGTCCCCGATCTGGAAGTCCGCACCGAGGGGGCCAGAGCTGTCCTGCCCGACATGGTTCCCCGGAGAGACGCCGTGGCCCAGGCCGTGGCTGCCGCATCCCTTCCCCTGGCTCTTGAACAGCGTCCCGATCTGTTGTTGTCCGCAACCAGGGACCGCTTGCACCAGTTCCAGAGAGCCGAGTTGATGCCGGCCTCCTGGTCGTTGCTGCGACGATTGCGGCGGGTAGGAGCTCCCGCGACCATCTCCGGGGCGGGGCCGACCGTGTTCGCGGTCGGGCTGGAGGACCAACTGGCGGAAGCGGAGTCTGTTGAACACGAAGGATTCCAACGCCATGATCTCGTGCCGGGCGGGGGAGTGCAGCTCTTGGATTGAGCGATACGGGTGTCTCAGTGCCCGAGTGGCGTGCAACCAGGCACGTGAGCACTGCGGTCAGCCCCTGGGCGCGGGCACAACGATTTCAATGAAGTCCTGCGGGTGGAGGCCGGGCCCTGTGATCGCCCCGGTTGAGACCTGATCGTGTTGCTTCGTGAGCGTGGATGACGTGAAGGGGATCCGCGGTTGCGCGTGAGCTTGTGCGCAGAGCTCCACGGCAACGCCCCGGAACCGCCTCGAACCCCTTTCCGTAACGCCAGCTGGGGAGAAGGACAGGTTTCGTGTTACTATTTCGGCAGTCAACTGAACGGCGTCGGTGGCGGTTTCTTTTACCACCGTGAAATGAGCGCTTTGACTAGACACTTCACCGGCTGGGCATTTTTCAGTGCCACCGGTTTCCTGAGTTAAGGAAGGCATTCCGTGACCGAATCCGGTTCCAGCTCCCTGGCAGACCTGAAGCTCCCCGAGCTCAAGAAGATGGCAGCAGGGATGGGTATCAAGGGCACTTCCGCGATGCGCAAGGGTGATCTGATCGCCGCGATTTCCGGCGGGGTCAACGTCCCTACCAGGCCTGAACACAAAGCCCGCACCTCACGTCCCAGGAAGAGGGCCGAGGTCGAACCGCAACTTCCTGTGGAGGCGCCGGAACACGTCGGTCCCGAGCAGCCGAAAGAGGAGAAAGCGGAACCCGAATCCCCCACTCAACAGTCCCAGCCACGGGTGGACGGCGAAGGCATCAGTCGCAACCGGCGCCGCCGCGAACGCAACAAGGAGCGTGACCGCGCGGCTCAGGAAGCGACGAACGAAGAGGTCGGAGAGCGTTTGGCCGCGGCACTCGGGCAGGCCGGTACCTCCACCACAGCACCTGTCCTCGCTCCGGCAAGCGCAGGCGCGGGTCGTTTCGAGGAGGAGAACGAGGGTGGACGTCGTGGACGACGCCGTCGCAACCGCGACCGCCAGAACCGTCGCAACCGCGGCTCCGGCGGCATGGACCGTTTCGAGAACGAACCCACAGTTTCCGAGGACGACGTGCTCGCAGCCGTTTCCGGGATCGTGGACATCCTCGACAACTACGCCTTCGTTCGCACCACCGGGTACCTTCCCGGACCCAACGACGCCTACCTGCCGTTGGCAATGGTGCGTAGATTCGGGTTGCGTAGAGGCGATGTGATCGTCGGCGCCATCCGCACCCCCCGGGAAGGTGAGCGCAAGGAGAAGTACAACCCGCTGGTGCGGATCGACTCCATCAATGGCGACGATCCCGAGAAGGCGAAGCAGCGTCCCGAGTTTGCGAAACTGACCCCCCTCTACCCCCAGGAGAAGCTCCGTCTCGAAACGGTCAACACGCACCTGACGGGTCGCGTCATCGACCTGGTTGCCCCGATCGGCAAGGGACAGCGTGGCCTCATCGTTTCCCCACCCAAGGCCGGCAAGACGATGGTGATGCAGGCCATCGCGAACGCGATCGCCGCGAACAACCCCGAGGTCCACCTCATGGTGGTCCTCGTCGACGAGCGTCCCGAGGAGGTCACGGACTTCCAACGGACCGTCTCCGGCGAAGTGATCGCATCCACCTTCGACCGTCCCGCCGAGGACCACACCGTGGTCGCCGAACTGGCCATCGAACGTGCCAAGCGTCTCGTCGAACTCGGTCATGACGTGGTGGTCCTGCTCGACGGCATCACTCGCTTGGGCCGGGCGTACAACCTGGCGGCCCCGGCCTCCGGGCGTATCCTTTCCGGCGGCGTCGATTCCGCGGCCCTCTACCCACCCAAGAAGTTTTTCGGCGCGGCCCGCAACATAGAGAACGGCGGTTCCCTGACGATCCTGGCGACTGCTCTCATCGAGACCGGGTCCCGGATGGACGAGGTCATCTTCGAGGAGTTCAAGGGCACGGGCAACATGGAGCTCAGGCTCGCCAGGCAGCTCGCCGACAAGCGGATCTTCCCCGCGATCGACGTGGATGCATCCGGGACCCGCCGCGAGGACCTGTTGCTCGGCCGCGACGAGCTGAACATCATCTGGAAGCTGCGTCGCGCGCTCTCCGGGCTCGACGACCAGGCCGCCCTGGAGACCCTGCTGGCAAGGATGCGCAAGACGCAGAACAACCACGAGTTCCTGCTCAGCGTCCTGAAGACCACTCCGGCCCAGGATGGCTGAGCCGATCGCGCCGGAGCTGCCGGGATTGTTTTGATTCGGCGGCATCGGCTGGCACAATTGCAGGCCGTGCCGGTTCACGCCCACCGACGGTATGGCGACCCGGGAAGAACACACCTAGGAGAAAATCATGAAGCAGGGTATCCACCCCGATTACGTTGAGACGAAGGTCCACTGCACCTGTGGCAACACCTTCACCACCCGCAGCACATCGAAGAAGGGGGCTCTGAACGCCGACGTGTGTTCCGAGTGCCATCCCTTCTACACCGGCAAGCAGAAGATTCTCGACACCGGTGGTCGCGTCGCTCGTTTCGAGCGCATGTACGCCAAGAACAAGAAGAAGTGAGTTCGCGGAGCCTGCGAAATTGTTCGAGAACGCGGATCCCCTGATCGCCGAGCACGATCGGCTCGAGGCCCAGCTGGCCGACCCGGCGACGCACGCCGACCCGACGCTGATGCGCCGGGTCGGTCGTCGTTATGCGGCCCTGCGGCCCGTGGTCGAGGCCCTGGCCCTGTACCGCGGGCTGGCCGCCGATCGGGAGGCTGCACTCGAACTCGCCGAGCAGGACCCCGTTTTTGCGGAGGAGGCCGGGGCGATCGAGGCGCGGCTGGAGGAGACCGCGGCGCGACTCACCCGGCTGCTGGCGCCGAGGGATCCGAACGACGACGCCGATGCGATCCTCGAGATCAAGTCCGGGGAGGGCGGCGAGGAGTCCGCGCTGTTCGTGGCCGACCTGCTGCGCATGTACCAGCGGTACGCAGAACAGGTCGGCTGGCACCTCGAGGTGCTGGACTCCCAGGCAACGGATCTCGGCGGGTTCAAGTCGGTGACGGTAGCCGTCAAGGGAACCGGCATCGACGGGGTCGGTCCCTACGGACGGCTCAAGTTCGAGGGCGGGGTGCACAGGGTCCAACGCGTTCCCGTCACCGAGGCCCAGGGACGCATCCACACCTCCGCTGCTGGTGTACTGGTCTCACCTGACATCGAGCCGGAGGAGTTGGAGATCAGCGAATCCGATCTCAGGATCGACGTGTTCCGCGCATCTGGGCCCGGCGGTCAGGGGGTGAACACCACGGACTCGGCGGTCAGGATCACTCACATTCCGACGGGGGTGGTGGTGAGCTGTCAGAACGAACGCTCCCAACTGCAGAATCGTGAACAAGCGATGCGGCTGCTGCGCTCCAGGCTGGCCGCCATCCGGGAGGCGAAAGCCGCGGAGGCGGCGTCCGCCGCCCGCAGGTCGCAGGTGCGCACGGTGGACCGCTCCGAACGGATCCGCACCTACAACTTCCCGGAGAACCGATTCGCCGACCACAGGATCGGTTTCAAGGCCCACAACCTGGACCTGGTCCTGGCGGGGGCCCTGGCGCCCGTGCTCGACGCGCTGGCCGAGGCCGACCTGGCCGAACGGCTGTCCGGACCAGACCGATGAGGGCCTGGGACCTGGTCCTGGAGGTCTCGGAGCAGCTGGCGGAGGCGGGTGTCACCACCCCGGCGGCTGATGCTCGCTGGCTCGTCTGTCACGCCCTGGGATGCGACTCAGCGACGCTGGTCCTTCGAGACGCGTCATCCGGGGACCGCGATAGAGTGGCGGGTTTCGTTGCGCGACGGAGAACCGGGGAACCGGTCCAGTACATCACGGGGTGGGCCCCGTTCCGCTACGAAACCCTCGCGGTCGGGCCGGGGGTCTTCATACCGCGTCCCGAGACGGAACTGCTGGTGGACGAGGTGCTCGGGCATCTGGCGGGCCTGCCCGCCGGGAAACGCCGCGTGGTTGAACTGTGTGCCGGGTCGGGGGCCATCACCCGGAGCCTCGCGAGGGAGCGCGGTGGCCTGGAACTGCACGCAGTGGAGTGTTCCTCCGACGCGTGGCCCTGGCTGCTGCGAAACCTCGAGGGCCTCGGGGTGGACTCCCGCCGGGAGGACATGTCCGAGGCCTTCCACGATCTCGATGCCCGGGCTGACGTCGTGGTGGCGAACCCGCCCTATGTTCCCGCCGGTCTGCGCGGCCGGCTCCCGGTGGAGGTGGGCCACGAACCGGCCGAGGCGCTGTTCGGTGGCGAGGACGGACTGAAGGCCATTCGGGTCGTCCACTCGGTGGCGCGCAGGCTCCTGGTACCGGGAGGCCTGGTTGCCATGGAACACGACCAGTCGCACGCCGAACAGGTCCGGGGAATCTTCTCCGACGGTTTCTCCAATATCCGAACGGTGCGCGACCTGACGGGCCACCCCCGGCACCTCGTAGCCAGACGTGGCAGGATTGGCGGGTGAACGAAACCGGGTCCAGGACGCTGTCCCTCGAGTTTGAAGCCGATGCCGCCCTTGAGGCCGCCCGGGAGGCGGTCGCGGCGGGGCGGTGCGTCGTCTTCCCAACCGACACCGTCTACGGGATCGGGTGCGCCGCATTCGACGCCAAAGCGGTCACGGGGCTGCTGGATGCCAAAAAGCGGGGACGCGACATGCCGCCGCCGGTGCTGATGGCGGAGACGTCGATGCTGCGGGCCCTCGCCGGTCAGGTCCCGGAGGCGGCCAGGAAGCTGGTGGCACGGTTCTGGCCGGGGGCGCTGACCATCATCGTCAAGGCACAACGATCGCTTCCCCTGGACCTGGGGGAAACCCGGGGAACGGTTGCCGTCCGGGTTCCTGACCACGACCAGGCCCGCGCCCTGCTGCGCCGTACGGGCCCCATGGCCGTGAGCTCGGCGAACGTCTCCGGACAGCCGGCCGCCACCACCGCAGGGGAGGCCCGCCACATGCTGGCCGACGCCGTGGCGGTCTACCTGGACGGCGGGAGAGCCCCCGGGGGGGAGGCCTCCACGATCATCGACTTCACCAGCGACGAAAACGGACGGGTTCTCCGCCATGGGGCGATTGATCTCGAGGAGCTCCGTCAGGTGGTGCCGGAGCTGCGGGCTGGCTGATGCGCGAATACCTTCTCGTGCTGCTGGTCGCCACCGCCGCCACCTACCTGTTCGCGGCGGTGTGTCGTCAGCTCGCCCTGCGCTGGAACGCGGTGGCGAAGGTGAGGGCGCGCGACGTGCACACCAGTCCCAAACCCTATTTCGGCGGGCTCGCGATGTTCGGTGGGCTGGTCGTGTGCCTGATACTCGCCGTGAACATGCCGTTCCTGTCGCGATTCGCCACCGTCGGACACGACGCCCTGGTGGTGCTCCTGGCGAGCGGTCTGATCTGCGCCGTCGGGCTGGTCGATGATGTGGTCGAGCTGAGTCCGGTCGTGAAATTCGGCGGCCAGGTGCTGGCCGCGGGGGCGGCCGTGCTGGGAGGGGTCCGCATCTACTGGATTCCCCTGCCGAACGCAGTGCTGGCCCTCGACGACGCCAGCAGCATCCTGATCACGGTCATCTTCATCGCGGTGTGCGCGAATGCCGTCAACTTCGTCGACGGGCTGGACGGGCTGGCCGCCGGTTTGGTGGCGGTCGGAGCGGGGGCGTTCTTCGCCTACTCGTATGTGCTCGCCTACGAACAGGACCTGGCCCGGGCCACGACGGCGAGCCTGCTGACCGTGGCCACCCTCGGCATCTGTCTCGGGTTCCTCGGCCACAACTTCCAGCCGGCGCACATGTTCATGGGGGACGCGGGAGCCATGCTGCTGGGATTCCTGATGGCGATGAGCGCCATCTCGTTCACCGGCCAGGTGGATCCGAGCGCCCTCAGCCGGGATCACGACGACGTCCTGCCCGCCCTGCTCCCGGTGCTGCTGCCGTTCGCCACGATGGCCCTGCCCCTCAGCGACCTGGTCCTGGCCTGGATTCGCCGGACCGCGCGGGGCCAGCACCCCTTCAAGGCCGACAAGCACCACCTGCACCACAGGCTGGTTGCCCGGGGACACTCGCAGCGCGGGGTCGTGTTCATCATGTGTTCCTGGGGTGCGGTGATAGCGGGGGGTCTGGTCTGCACGGTGCTCCTGAACCACCCCGCTACGTGGTGGGCCATCGGGGTTTTCCTCGTGCTGCTGGTGCTGGTCACCATCATGCCCGTCAGGCGTGGAACCGGGACGGCGAAACATGGCTGAACGTCGGCTCACGGGGGCCACCCGGCGGGCCCGGCAGATGATGATCGGCGGGCTGGTGGCCGGACAGGCGGTGGGGATCTCGGCGTGCGGACTCGCCCTGGCAACCGGTTCCCGGGCGGCGCTCATCGGGGCCGCGCTGGGATTCGCCGCAGTGGTCATCTTCTGCTCCGTGGGGCAGGCCGTCGAGGTCGTGGCCTGCGAGCTGGAACCCATCCAGGGCCTCGGAGTGGTGCTCGCGAGCTATGCAGTTCGCGTGGTGGGGATCGGAGCCGGTATCTGGTTCGTGACGAGTCATCCGCGGCTCGGACCTGAAACAGACAGGAACTGGCTGGCTATCGCGGTCATCGCAACAGTACTCGCCTGGACAACAGGCGTTGTCGTGGTGGCATCGCGGCAACGCGTACCCATTTACGACATACACGACCAGAGCTGAAAAGTGCGGTTCTGGGGATGAATGCGGGGGAGTTTTCCGCTAGGCTCACTCCCGACATGGGCACCAGACCAGAATCCGAGGAGAAGCCCTCGCAGCAGCGAGGCACCGAGGACGGGATGGTCGTGCTCAGTTACATCTTGGCGGGTCTGCTCTTCTACGGGGGCTTGGGCTGGCTGGGCGATCATCTCTGGAAGACATCGTGGTTGCTGCCAATGGGCCTGATCCTGGGCCTGGTCTGCAGCACATATCTGATCATCAAGCGATATGGGAGCGGCGCGTGAACCCTTGGCTTCTTCCGCTGGACAGCGGTGGCGATGGCGGTTACACCCCGCCGAGCGTCAACGACTTCATCTTCGACACTCCCGTCATTCCCGGCACCCCCACCTGGATGAGCAAACCCTTCTGGCAGGCCGTCATAGCGGCTCTGCTGGTGGTCCTGCTCTGGTGGCTGGCCTCGCGCCGCCTCAAGGTGCTGCCCCCCAAACGGCAGTTCTTTGCCGAGTACCTCTACGAATTCGTCCGCAATGGCATCGCCCGTGACATTCTCCACCACGACTACAGGCGCTTCCTGCCGTATCTGCTCGGCCTGTTCTCCTTCCTGCTGGTCAACAACTGGTTCGGTGAAACCTTTGTTTTCATGCTCCCGACCTTCAGCAACGTCGGTTTCGCCTACGGCTTGGCTTTTCTGTCCTGGTGCGTCTACGTCGGTGCCGGGTTCAGAAAGTTCGGGATCGGTTTTCTGAAACGCGCTCTCATTCCCGAGGGGGTGCCCGCGTACCTGCTTCCCCTCATCATCCCGCTGGAGTTCCTCGCGACCTTCATCACCAGGCCCGTGACCCTCGCCCTGCGTCTGTTCGCCAACATGTTCGCCGGACACCTGGTGGTTCTGGTGTTCGTGGTCGGAGGCTCCTTCCTGTTGGCCTTCCAGAACAACCTCATGTACAACGTCTCCGGTGCCGTGTCGGTGGTGTTCAGTTTCGCGATCCTGTTCCTGGAGCTGTTCATCGGTGCACTGCAGGCCTACATCTTCACCGTCCTGACCGCCCAGTACGTGTCAACCTCAGTCTCAGAGGCCCACTGAATCGAAAATCCGACTCCGTCACCAATCCCGGTGAGGAGCCATCCGAAAGGAAAACCATGCAGACCCTCCTGGAAATCAACGGTTCGCTCAACATGATCGGCTATGCGATCGCCACCATCGCCCCGGCCCTGGGGGTGGCCTGGATCTTCGCCTCAGTCATCAACGGGACCGCCCGCCAGCCCGAGGCGCGTGGCGCCATGATGAGCACCGCCTTCATCGGCTTCGCCGTCGTCGAGGCGCTCGCCATCATCGCCATCGCCCTGGCCTTCGTTCTCCAGTGAGGATTGACGTGGTCCCCGTGAGAGGGGCGTTGCTCGAGTCCGGGATCGATCTCGGACCGCTTCTGCCCCATCACCTGTCCGAGGTCGTGGTCGGCATCATTCTGATGCTGCTGGTGTTCCTCGTCATGTGGAAGGCCGTCGTCCCGGCCTTCGAGAAACTGTACGAGGAGCGCTACCAACGCATCGAGGGTGGAATCCGGCGGGCCGAGCAGGCCGAGGCGAAAGCGGAGGCGGCGCTGGCGGAATACAACGACCAGCTCAACTCCGCACGTGAGGAGGCGGCGAAGATCCGCGAGGAGGCCAAGAACACCGGGGCACAGATGTTGGCGGAGGCCCGGGAACGGGCCAGCAGGGAGGCGGATCGCATTCTCGCCGCTGGCAGGGCCCAGTTGGAGGCCGAGCGTTCGCAGCTCGTGGCCGAGCTTCGCGGGGACATCGGTGGCCTGGCCACCACCCTCGCCAGTCAGATCGTCGGCGAGGCGCTCACCGATGATGAGCGTGCCAACCGGACCATTGACCGTTTCCTGTACGAGCTGGAAACGGCAGGCACTTTCCGATGAAGTCTCGCGACGTCGCCCTCAGCGCCTTCGACCCTGTGGTGGATGCCATCCACGTGGATGCAACCACTGCCGATGAGCTGTTCGCGGTTGTCGATCTGTTCGAGGAACAGCCCCCGCTGAGACGTTCGCTGTCAGATCCCTCCGCGAGCTCGGAGGATCGGCAGGTGCTGGCCCGCAGGCTTTTCGAGGGCAGGTTGGGGACCGCTTCACTGTCCGTGGTCCTCGAGGCGGTTTCTCGCCCGTGGCCCAGCGGTCGAGCCATGATCGAGGCCATCGAGAGGCAGGGCGTGCGGGGTCTGTTCCGTGTTGCCAGTGCGCGTGGGGAACTGAAGCGTGTCCAAGAGGAGCTGCATCAGTTGGTCCTGTTGATTGACAGCTCCCCTGAGTTGTCCGACGCCCTGCGCAACCGGGGGCGCAGCCTCGCGGATC
>ERZ772967.1240-NODE-1240-length-17880-cov-3.536101_pt1 | contig 17880 bp, 9 predicted proteins | sample MGYA00511677_ERZ772967 | MGnify/ENA primary metagenome ERZ772967 (study PRJEB29015, sample SAMEA2737931) | human oral metagenome | biome: human oral; feature: human-associated habitat; material: dental | place: China | collected 2146 ...
CATGAAGAGGCGGATGGCCAGGGGCGGATACTTCTGCCGCGCGGCGCGGGCCGTCATGAAGTTGCCCAGGGACTTGGACATCTTCTCCTTGTCGATGAGCAGAAAACCGTTGTGCAGCCAGAACCGCACGAAGGGCTCCCCGGACGCGGCCTCGCTCTGCGCTATTTCGTTCTCGTGGTGGGGGAAGGTCAGGTCCACCCCGCCCGAATGGATGTCGATCGTCGTGCCCAGGTACTTCGAGGACATGGCGCTGCATTCGATGTGCCAGCCGGGCCGTCCCTTTCCCCACGGGCTGTCCCAGGCGGGCTCCCCCGGCTTCTGCGCCTTCCAGAGCGCGAAGTCCAGCGGGTCCCTCTTGCGCTCGCCCACCTCCACGCGCGCGCCGGCCTCCAGCTCGTCCAGACCCTGCTTGCAGAGCTTGCCGTAGCCGGGCCAGCTCCGGACGTCGAAGTAGACGTCCCCGTCCGAGACGTAGGCATGCCCCTTCTCAATGATCCTCTCGATCGTACCGATGATCTCCGGCATGTGCTCCGTGGCGAGCGGCGCCACGTCGGCCCGACGGATCCCCAGCGCATCGGCGTCCTTGTAGTATTCCCCGATGAAGCGCGCGGCGAGGTCGGAGACCTCGATGCCCTCGGAATGGGCGCGCTGGATCATCTTGTCGTCGATGTCCGTGAAGTTCTGGACGAAGGTGACCTCATACCCCAGATGCTCCAAGTAGCGGCGCAGGACGTCGAAGACGATGAAAGGGCGCGCGTTGCCGATGTGAAAGAAGTCGTAGACCGTCGGGCCGCAGCTGTAGAAGGTGACGCGTCCCGGGGTCAGGGGGACGAACGGCTCCTTTTTGCGCGTCAGGTCGTTATAAAGCGTCAGACTCATGGCAATGCACCTCCGGATTGAGAGCAAAATCAAAAGCGAACGTCGGCGGCAGATCAAAAGACCGAAAGAGTCGCTTATAATAATTGTACACGTTCCAAGAAATTTTTGGGCCCCCGGGCCCGCAGCTGGGAGAGATGAATTTTGTCCGCGTCCGGAAAGCACCAGTTCGCGCTCCTGCGCACGCGCCGTTTTCTGCCCCTTTTCCTGACGCAGTTCCTGGGGGCCTTCAACGACAACTTCTTCAAGAGCGCCCTGGCGATGCTGATAACCTTCCGCCTGGCCGACGGCGCCGGGCTCGACTCCCGCATCATGGTGAACGTCGCGGCCGGGGTCTTCATCCTTCCCTTCTTCCTCTTCTCGGCCCCCGCCAGCGACCTGGCCGACCGCTACGACCGCGCGTATCTGATGCGCCTCGTCAAGTTCGCGGAGGTCGTCATCATGGGGATGGCCGCCGTGGGGTTCCAGCTGCAGAACATCTGGCTGCTGCTCGCGGTGCTCTTCCTGATGGGAGCACAATCCACCTTCTTCAGCCCCGCCAAGTTCAGCATCCTGCCGCAGCACCTGGAGGAGGACGAGCTGATCGCGGGGAACGGCCTCATCCAGACCGGGACCTATCTCGCCATCCTGACGGGGACCATCTTCGGCGGGCTCCTCATCCTCACGTCCGGCGGGCTCCTCCGGGTCGGGGCGGGGGTCGTGGCCGTGGCGGCCGCCGGCTGGTGGACCAGCCTCTACATCCCCCCGACGCGGCCCATCGACCCCCACCGGCGGGTATCCGCCGACGTCGTCCGCAGGACCGCCGCGCTCGTCGCGGACGTCTATCCTCACCGCAACGTCTTCTGTGCCGTCCTCGGGATCTCCTGGTTCTGGCTGGTCGGGGCGACCTTCCTGGCTCAGTTCCCCACCTACGCCCGGCTGGTCCTCGGGGCGGACGAGCAGGTGGCGACGCTCTTCCTGGCCGTCTTCTCCATGGGCATCGGGCTGGGCTCGATGGCGTGCAACGCCATCCTGAAGGGCGAGGTCTCGGTGCGGTACGTGCCCGCCGCGGCCGTCGGCATCTCCCTCGCCAGCGCGCTGCTCTGGCTGGTGAGCCATCGGGAGCCCCTGGCCCCGGGGCTCCCGGCGATCGGCGTCGGCGCCTTCCTGGCCGTGCCCGCGAACCTGGCCGTGCTGGCCTGCCTCTTCGCCATCTCCTTCTGCGGGGGGCTCTACATCGTCCCCCTCTACGCGGCCATCCAGTACCTCACGCCGGAGGACCGCATGGCCGGGGTCATCGCCTGCTCCAACGTCACGGACTCCCTGTTCATGGTCGTCTCCGCCGTGGGGTCCGGCCTTCTGCTGACCGCGGGGCTCGAGATCCCCCAGATCTTCCTGGTCATGGCCGTCCTGACCGTCCTGGCGGCAATCCTGATCCGCAAGGGCGTGCGGCGGTACGGCGGCGGGGAGCGGTAGAGCTCCCGCAGCCCATGCCCCCCGAGACGAAGGAACGGCCCCCGAAAAGAGGGCCGTCCCGCGTATACTCCGAAGCTATACTTTTCTCCTCAGCAGGAACGCCGCGCCAAGGACCAGCGCCAGCCCGCCGCCCCCCGCGTCGCACCCGCCGCCGGAGCCGCCCTTCCTGCCCTCGCCAGGCTTGTTGCCGTCGCCGGGCTTGTTGTCTCCGGGGTTGTTGTCGCCAGGCTTGTTGCCGTCACCAGGTTTGTTGTCGCCACCGGGCTTGTTGTTGTCCGGCTTGTTGGTGTCGGGCTTCATGTCCTTCAGCTTCTTGTTCACGGCGATCTTGTGCCTCGTGCCGTTGGCCATCGTCACGGTCACCGTCTTGATCTCCGCACCCGCTGCGATCTCGGCCTTCGTAGTCCTGCACGTCAGCTTCAGCGTGTGGTCTTTGGCGCCCGCGCTGACCGAGGGGATGGAGGACGTCAGGACGACCTTCCCCGCCGCGTCCAGCAGCTCGGCCTTCGGCGCCTTCATCCCGGAGGCCTCCACCTTCAGGGACTTCGGCGTGCCAACCAGCTTCAGCTTCGCCCGGAGCGTCACGTCTCCCGACTCCCCGGTGAGGGCCGTCGCGGTCCAGCTCGTGTTGTCGATCTCCACCGGCTTGTCGGCCTCGTCGTTGCCGTTGCCCTCGCCACCCGGCGTGGTGCGCACCAGCGGGACGTCGACAAAGCCCTGGAAATTTCCTCCTTCTTTGTTTGTGGCTTTCACCCTCAGCGTCCCGCTCGTGAAACCGGACGGCAGAATGACCTCAAAAACCGCGCCCCTCTCAGTGTTCGTCCCAGGCTTAAAATTCTTATAAGCGGGATCATTCTCCGGCCTATCTCCCAGGATCATATCGGCGTTCCAGTTGCTCTCATTCACTTTCACGTCACCCGAGACCTTGACGTTCACGGTACACTTGTTCCCCGAGTAACTCGCCTCCGCCACCAGATCGGGGACGGAGATGGTCTTCAGCGCGGTGAGGACCAGTTTTGTTTTGGTTCCTTCCAGCCGCTCCCACTTCCATTTCCAGTAGCCATTACTATCCACATCTGGGTCACCTGAGATCACTTTACCATCACTCAGGTTCGTCTCATTGACCTCCAGCAGCGTGAGCGTATCGCCTGCCTTCAGGCCGTGTCTCCAGACACCGGTAGCCTTCACTCTCAGGTTAGAATTATTGATGTCGACCTTCCCTACGGTCAGGACCGGGTCGCCCTCGAAGAACTCCGCATCGATCGTCGGGTTAACAGAAGGAGAATCCGCCTTCAGGATCAGGTTCGGGTACGCTCCGTAAGGCAGGTACAGGGTGCCGCCGCCGAGCGTCACCTCGACGTTTCCGGAGAGCAGCCCCGCGTTGTGCACCCTGAAATCGGTATCCTTATTCCCCATCGTCACGTTCCAATTCTTGCCCGGCGTTCCGTCCTTGATGGTCAGTGCAGTGCCCCCACTCACCTCAAGGGCAGCGCCATCGGCAAGAATCAGCTTTTCGACCGTAACAAAAAGCGTGCCATAGGAAACGACAAGGGGAGTGGTCGTCTTCACGAACTTCAGCGTGCCGATGGTGTTCTCCCCAACGAACTGCAACTTGGCGGGTTCCGTCGCGGAGCCTCTGATATCGAGGTGGTTCACAAAGACTCTTTCCTCAAATTTCAAGGTAGGGGCAACGCCGGATTTCCCGTTGAATACGACCTTCGCCACATCTTTACTCAGGGTGGCCATTTGACCAGCCGCCACATCCAGGCTCAGAGTCCCCTTATCGATCCCGGCGTCGAGCACAAAAGGACTCGTGGGGATGATGGTCAGGACATTGCCGTTGGCCGTGATCTTGCTGCCATCGACCGTTTTCAGCTCCTCGAGCGCCAGGTCCCCGCTCAGCACGAGGTGACCTTTATCCGCCAGGTCCACCTCGCCGTCCAGTGGGGCATTCTTTCCGATCTTGACGCCATCCGCAACCGTCAATGTACCGTCCCTCATCGTCACCTTATTGAGGGTGTCCCTCATCGGCTTGTTCAGCGTCAGGTTGCCCTTCGACAGGGTCAGCTCAGTGGAGGTGGCGCCAAAACCGGTCCCATTGACTACGATGCTGCCATTGTCGATCGTCAAAGCACTCGTAAGGGGCAGGGCGTTATCGACGTCTGCGACCAGCGTGCCGCCCTCCGTGATCTTCAGATCCGTGACCGTCGTCACCGGAGCCTTCAAAACCAGCTTCCCCGCACCGGTGAGTCGCAACGCGCCAGCACCACCCGCAATCTTCTTCCCTTCGAGGGTAAGGACCGCGTTGGCTCCGACCTTAATGACGACGTTGGTGGCGGTATCATGGACAGCAAACCTATCATCTTTTTTTACCACGATGTTGACCTCACCCGCCTCAACCTCGAGGGCATGGGTCCTAAAATAGTAGGTTTCATCGTTGTAGAGCAGTTTGCCCCCGCCCTTAAAGGTGATCTTATCCACCGCATTATTCGGAAAGTTCGCATCACCCACCGTTACCACAGAGCCCTCGGGGATCTCGACAGTATCGTGGGGGTTTGTCCCCGGAAAATTGGAATTGAGGTCCCAGCAAGAAGGCGTCTTCCAATCACCTTCCGCGAGGTTACCCCCAGTACCCCTCCACACATAATGCGCCGCCAGCGCGGTTCCGGCGAGGCCCAGGGTGAACACCGCCGCCAGCGCCGCCACGCACAAAAACCTCCTGCTCAAAACCATCCACTCATCCTCCTAACAAATTCACAAACTCATACCAAATCGCGCTTAACAAAGATGTAACTTTACCTTGCCTCCCCTGTAAGGGGAGGTGCCGAACGGAGTGAGGCGGAGGGGTTGTTCTTCATGCTCGACAACACCCCCCAGCCCCTTCGGGGCAGCCCCCTTGCAGGGGGGCCGTCCATCGTTCTCAACCCACTCCGCCGCCCGACCTATTCAGACGTTGGGGTAAGGCTCGGGGCCTTCCATCCCCCATCGATCCTCGTCCTGTCCGGGCAGTAGATGCGCAGGAACAGGTGGAACCCGCCCTGCCCCGTGGGCAGCCAGTTGGCCTTGAGGGGCTCCTCGTCCTTTGGAGCCTCGGGCTGGAGCAGCAGTTCCAGCGAGCCGTCCGCGTTATAGGTGACAGGAGTGCGGTCGTTGATGCAGTAGCGGTTCAATGGGTTCGCAATCAAAAAGTCGTCGTCGCCGTAGGCCGTTACCGACCAGAACCCACCCCCCAGAACCGGCGGCAGCGCCCCCTTCTCGAAGCGCACCCTGTAGCGCGTCCCCGCCTTCAGGGCCTGTCCCGACGAGTCCTTGTTCGTGCTGGCGTAGATGGCGGCCGAGACCGGGTTGGCCCCCAGCCCCCTCCAGGCGACCATCGCGCGGTAGTCGTACTCCGTCCCGAACTCGGCGATCGGCGCACCGAGGTACTGCCATGGCCCCCAATGCACGAGGAACTTCTGACTGTTTGCGGTGACTCGCTCCTGGACCCTCTTGACCATCGCCCGCCATGCCGCCTCCCGCTCCTGCGCGTCCGATCCCAGCACCGCGGTATCGAAGCTGAGACCGGGTCCTACGCCCAGCACACGAAGCTTGTCCAGGAGGGGCCCATCGCCGGGGAGCGGAGGGTTGTCCCGCATCAGGGCGTTGGCCTCGCCGAAGAATTGCTCGGGCGTCATCCTCAAAACGTAGTCCACGGGGATCACGCCGTCGTACCGGGGGTCGTGGGTCCCCTTTGGGGGGACATAGCCTCCGCCCCGGAGATAGTCGGCCAGCGGCAACAGCCTCATCCGCTTCTGAAGGGTCCGGACGTTTTCCAGGTCGTCCCCGCCCCTGCACAGGGTGCGCCCGATGATCCAGCCGAGGTTCCCGGAGAACCGAAAGGGCGTCATCCCCGCCGGAACGGTCGTTTTATCGTCCGACCGCATCAACAGGCAAACCTGCTCTCCGGACGTGCCCTCCCTGCCCCCCGTGCCGGCAATCCCCACGCTGTTCGTCCAGGCGTCCAGGAACTGCGCCGAGCAGTAACGGTCTGCGGCCGGCTTGACGAACACCAGGGGCCCGTCCTTCAAGTCGATGAACGCCTGAGAATAGAGCGTATCGACGTTCGGCGTGACGACGTCCTTGAAGTCCGGCCCAGCCAACCTCTGCGCGTGGCGCAGCTGGTTCACGGGCACTTTCTCGGAGGTGGGCTCGACGACGTTCGTCGCCACCCTCTGGGACACGGACATCATGACCAGCGGATAGCAGTAGACGTAGGCATCGTCGAGCGTCGCCGCAGAGCCGGACCCGTGCCTGTCGCCCCTGCCGCCGCAGCCCCCCAAGACAAGCAGCAGCAGGGCCATGGCTGCGGCGAGGGGCAAAACGCCCCTGCCGTTCTTTCCTCTCCCTTTACTCACGAACACGATCTTCTCTCCCCTTTCGACGAACGCCGAGACCCGAGGCCCCGCGTCATTCGATGTCGATCCCCATGTCCCGGAAGATCTCCAGCACCTCGTCAAGGCTGTGATAGCCAACCTCCTGACGAACGACATCGCCGTTGTCGTCCAGAAAGAGGAGGGCGGGGAGGTAGGTCACGTTGTACTCCTTAGCGAGCTCGGGATACTCGTCCACGTCCACCGCTTCCGCTGCCAGCCTGCCCTCATACCGGTCATTGATCGCATCCAAAACTTTGGACATCTGTTTGCAGGCCGGTCAACCGGCCCCGGACAGGGATACCAGAGTCGGCAAGTCCTTTCCCTCGGCATGAACGGGACAGAAAATGAAAGCCAAAAAAAGGAAAATCGACACAAGCACCGTTCTCATTACCGAACCCTTCCTTTCGCTTCTAAAGAATGTGTTCCTTTCGCTTTCAGCAGGAATACCGCGGCAAGGGCCAGCGCCAAAGCACTCCATCCCGCGTCGCCTGCTGCGCCGAACAGCAACAACTGTGTTGCCGTTCGGCATAAGCGGACCGAAGGTTTACGGCTTGCCGTACCGACACGCCCCGCGAGGCTAACGCCTCACGGAAGGCGGTCGTCTGCTTAACGGACTAGCTGCGGTTGTTGAAAATCAGGCTTTCCTTTTCAATAGGAACGCAGCTGCAAGAGCCAGCGCCAGTCCACTGACACCCGCGTCGCCCCTAAAGGGACTAGCTGTATCTATCCGAGGCTACGCCTTTCTCCTTAGAAGGAAGGCAGCTGTAAAAACCAAGGCTAGTCCACCAAATCCCGCGTCGCACCCGCCGCCGCTCCTGTTGCCGCCGGGCGCGGAGGGATCCTTCGGGTCGTTCGTGTCCCCGCGGGGCCAGTGGAGGCTCACGCCCTTGTCCCCGACGAGGTCGACGGCCAGGGTCCCCTCGCGCATCTTGCTCGGCGACACGATGAACGAGAGGCTGCGCTCCGTGTTCGGGAAGATCGCCGGGATGGTCCGCGTCACAACGCGGCTCTCGCTGCCGTCGCCCTTGATTCGGCTCACCGTCAGGCGCAGGTTCGTCAGCGTCTCGGAGCCACTGTACCGAATGGTGGCATGGGCGCGGAACTCCGAGGTCTGCTTCAGGAGCTCCGCGCGGAACTCCGGAAGCGTCAGCTGCGTGCGCGTGTCGTCCGACCGGATGGGCTTGAAGGTCATGCTGAAGTCGCCCTCCTTCGCGGCCGCACGGGCCGCCTGGGCGGACACGACCGCCAGGCCCGCAGCAGCCTTCGGCTCCTCGGCCAGAACGGCGATCGGATAGCGGCCGACGTTGTTGCCGCCCGGATCGTTCTTGTAGTCCCATTCCTCGTGGAGCTCGTCGAGTTTGTTGTCCGGGTCCACGGCGAAGTAGAGGTCGTAGTTGCCGGGGTCGAGGTCGTTCGGAACGGTCCACGCGAACGAGGCGGTCGCCTTGTTGGCCTCCGCGCCCTGTGTCCAGCCCCCAAGCCGAACGGTCTGCCTGTCCAGCGTCCGCAGGTCCGTGTCCCCGCCCCCAGCGCGAAGGCGCATCTCGACCTCGACGTCGCCCGCGTCCTTGAAGCTCGCGTTGTAGAGCGGGATCTGGATTTTGTACTGTCTGCCGCGGACGAGGGCCGACGTCGTCCACTTATTAAGGACGGCATCCTTGAACCCGATCCCGCGCACCTGCGTCGCCGAAATGCGGTCCTCGTTGGCGGACCACACCACCCGGGTCGTGCCGCTCTCGGACAACTGGACGCGGCGGTTGTAGCGCGCCGGCAGGACGAGCGCGGGGTCGGGCTTGTCCGCGTAGAGGCCGCCCGGCGTGTTCCGCCAGACCAGCGCGTTGCTGTCGGCCAGGTCCACCCCGAAGGCCACCTTCATCACGCCGGCGGCGTCGGCGTAGAGCTGGGTCTTGAGGAGGTGCTTGATGTAACTGGAGTTGAACCCGAGCTGCGCGTTGTTGAGGGTCACGGTGAACTTCTCGGACTCCTGGTACGTCTTGGTGAAGGTCTCGGTGTTCGTCAGCTCGTTGGAATAGCCGACCGTGCTCGTGACCCCGACGCTGAAGATCTTCGGCGCGCCGAGCGAGACGTTGAGCGAGCCGTTCACCGCCTTCTTCGACTTGGTGGTGAGACCGGACACGTCGGTCGTCACCTGAGAGACCGCGAGGTCCAGCACCGTCCTGCCGCCGACGGTCGAGTTCAGCCTCTTCGACAGCTCCTGCTGCAGTTCGCCGTAATACGGGGTGTTCTCGACCTCCGTCGGATACGAGAAGAGGTTGCCCTCCTCGTGGATGGGGTTGTAGTCGTCGAACTGCGCACTCTGGCCGGCGTCGCCCTGGACGATCGTCGGCGCGTCGCAGAGCGAGAAGGTCATGAACCGGTCCCCGTTGAGCTTCTCCCCCTCTCCCAGCGGCGCGTCCGGAGCCTGAGGCCCGGGGCCGAGGACCGGGTAGCGCCACACGTGCCGGTCGGTCTTGTACAGGACGACGTTGTCCGATCCGTCCGTGACGGTGGTGATGGTCGTCGCGACCGTCGCCTGGGAGCTGTTGGCCTTGCTCTCGACCCTGGCCGACGTGTCCTTGTAGCCGCCCGAGGCGTTGGCGCCGATCAGCTTGTACCGCCCTCCGACGGACGCATTGACCCCCCACTCCAGCGCGCTGGTCGCGCTGAACGACGTGTCGTCCTTGCTGCTCTCGGTCTGGTTCTTCGAGTACGCGACGGACGAGCCCATCCAGGACAGGTTCATCACGGACTTCCGCTCCGGCCGGACGCCGTTGACCTCGAACGGGGCCTGGACGTAGTCCACGTGGTAGGGGGGCGTCTGAATCTCCGCGACGTAGCTGCGCTCGTTGGCGAAGACCAGGTGCGTCGGATCGCCCAGGGCCAAGGACTCGCCGTAGAAGTCGCCGGGCAGGAGCGCCACGGCGCGTCCCGCCTTGCCTTGCGCGTAAAGGACGGGCGAGGAAAGGCCCGTGAGGTTGCCGCCCGAGATCTCGGGCGACAGGTACCACAGTCTGTCGCCGGTGAAGTAATCGCTCGACCGTTTGTCCGTATCGTCGCCCTGAGAGAGCGAGAAGAACACCTTTCGGAGCGGGGCCCCCCGCTCCGACGTTCCTCCCAAGGGCACGAGCGCGAGCGACGCGCTGCGGAGCAGGTAGCTGCACTCCGCCCTGTCCACGCCGCCGACCCCGCCGTATCCGGCGAGGGTCTGTCCCGTGCTGCGCCAGAACTTACGCGCGGGCTTCAGGGCGCCGTCCGTCCCCCACACCGAGACCTGGAGCTCTCCGCCGCTGCTCCCATACTTCGCGGACAGGAAGACGATCTCGTCCTTCCCGTCGCCGTCCAGGTCGCCGGCAGAAGCGATCATCCCGTAGTGCGGGACGTACACCAGCGTCCACGACGTGCCGCCCACCCGCTGATCGTCGTCATCCAGCCGCGTCTCGGAGCCGTTGAACCCGGAGCCGTTCCACCCGTACGTCCGAACGGTCGGATAGGCGTCGCTGTCCTTCCACTTGTCGGCGTAGACCGCCGCGAGCTCCGTCCTCCCGTCGCCGTTGAAGTCCCCGGCCACCACGTCGCAGCCGTCGACCTTTTCGCCCTTCCCGTCCCGGCTGCCGAGGCCGGTCTCGTATATCGGGGACGCTTCGACGCCCCCCGACGCACTCCTCGAGGCGCGATAGACCTGAAGAAAATAATCGTCGCCCCTGCCGGTGCGGATGACCGCGAACTCGTTGGCCCTGCCGTCGTGGTCGAGGTCGCCCGCCGCCACGCGAACCGACGGGAAATAAGCGTTCATCGCCCCGAGCTGTCGGGTCTCGACGCGCTTAGTAGCAGGGTCGACGAAGGCCAGCCAGGCGGTGTAGGTCTGCTCGTACCCGGGGCGTTTCTTCCCCCACGGGGCCCCGCCCGCCGTGTAGTACGCGACGACGAAGGCCTCGGAGCCGCCCTCGCCGTCGGGGAAGAGCCCGGCAGCCGAGTCCGTGACGTAGGGGTACCCGGACGCCTCGATCGTCGTGCTCCAGCCTTTCGCCGCGGCGATCCCGCCCTTCCCGTCCGTCTTCACCTGCGCGAAGCGGAGGGTGACGCCGTCTTCGTTGGAGGACGGATACATCACGACGAGGGAGCCGTCCGCGGCCCGCTTTTTGCCGACAGTCGGGTGAAGGCCCGTGTTGGTGTACCCGCCGTCATCCCCAAGGTTGACCTGAGCTTTCTCGGACGGACCTCCCTGGTCGTCCCCCTGAGTGGGATAAAACCGGAATTTGCCGTCGTTCGCCTTCATGAACTTCAAGAACGATTCCTTCACGACGCCGCGCGAGCCGGTCGTCTCCATCACGATGTCGTCGATCTTCCCCAGCGGCTTGCCGTTGATCAGGACGGACGCCGCCGCGTCCGCCGGCGCGCCGTGGATCAAGACGATCCCCGCCATCCCCGCACACAGAACGCAGGCCCGCGCCAGAGGGAAAATCCTTCCGAGGCCAGTCTCTTTCGAGCCCCCTGACCTTCGCGTTTCCCATGAGCCGAACAATCTCCGCACCTTCCCTCACCTCAACTTCACAATTAAAGATAACAACGGGTACGGCGCAAACCGCACGCCGTACCCGTAAAGCCCCCAATCCAAACGCAACGGCGGTAAAGCCCGTCTGCAATATTCCCCGGATGTTCCTCATTTCAAGGCAAAACGCCCCGAGAGAACGACATCCCCCCGCTTATCTTATTGTGGCTATTTCTCCTGTATGGAGTCGATGAGGGCCTCCAGCTTGGGGTTCTGCCCCGTGATGACGAGCATCAGGTATTTATCGCCCTCCGTGCTCAGGATCGCCCTGCTCTCCACGCCGGCCTCGTTCTTGAAGTCGAAATGGTACACGTCGTCCTCAAACACCGGCTCCGAACCCTTCAGCTTCTCTGCGAAAGCCGCAGCCAGGTCCTTGGCCTCCATTCCATCCCGCTTGTCCATCGTGATGCTCACCGCCGCAGAGTTGTCGTTGGCCACAATCCCCACGGTCGTGCCGTTCTGCGTCGCGGTCCAGTCGTCCGGGACATCCACGGTAAAATCCTTGAAATCCTGCACGGCCGCGAAGGCCGCAGCGGAGAACACGAGGACCGCCAACACCGACAAAACACCGATACGCTTGCTCCACATTCACAAAAACTCCCTTCCCGATAACAAGGCTGGATACGGACAGAGGCTGAATCCCTCTATCCGCGATATTCTATGCCCTGCCCCGGGGAGCGTCCATAACCCGAGGTCATGATTACAGCCCGAAGAGGCAACTTTTTTCCGCAAAAGAGAAATTTCTTGGTTCACCGCCCTCTCCAAGGGCCGGCCGCAGCTCTCCTCATGTTCCTGTATAATTGTGATGAGAATCAAAGGTAGGCTTGAATTCATCACGAAGAACATCCTTAAGGAGAAAGCCCATGTCCGAGGAACACTTCCTTCCGCCCCGTGCAGGAAAGGGGATCCTGCTCCGTGCGAGGGTGAACGCGATTCTGGACGCCGCGAAGGAGCGCGGAGGGCACTGGGCCTACGTCGGGGCTCCCGGCGGGTTCGGAAAGAGCCTCGCCGTCTCGCAGTGGCTGGCCCCGCAGCGCAACAAGCATGCCTGGATCACGCTGGATCCCTACGACAACAACGAGGGCCGTTTCGTCCGCAAGTTCCTTGGGGGCCTCGCCTTCGCCCAGAGGGCGAACCGAAGGCTGGCCCGGGCCGTGGAGCGGGTGCGCCCCCCCTTCCTGGAGTCCCTGTTCGACGCCCTGGACCTGCTCCTCCCCAACGAAAAAAAGTACGTCCTGGTCCTAGACGACCTCCACCACCTGCGGGACGGGGCGGTACTGCGGGCGCTGCCCCTGCTCCGAAAACGCCTCCCCGCCGGTTTCACCGTCTGCCTCCTGAGCCGGAACGAGCCCCCGGACGTCTTCCTGGACGCCATCCTGAAGGGCGGCATGACCGTCCTGGACGCCCGCGACCTGGCCTTCGACGAGGAGGAACTGCGAAGGCTCCTGGTGCGAAACGGCCTCTCCCCCAGCCAGGCCTCCGACCTCCTGAGGAGGACTGCGGGCTGGCCCATAGCGGTGGAGGCCCTTTTGATGGGGCGTGGAGCGCCGGGAGAGGCTGGAGGAAGAAAGGAAATTCCCCCCCACGAAACGCTGCACGGGGAAGAGCTGCTGCGCCGCTACCTGGACGTCCACGTCTGGAGCGGCTGGGGCGATCGGGTTCAGGACTTCCTGATGCAGGCCTCCCTGCCCGACCTGCTGGACGGGCAGCTGTGTCGCCGCCTGACGGGACGTCAGGACAGTGCCGAAATCCTCGAATCCCTGTCCCGGAACCTGGCCTTCGTCTCCAGCCTGGGAAACGGGCGCTACCGTCTGCACGACCTCTTTCGTGACTTCCTGAGGGAGAAGCTCGCCGAAAACTGCCGTGTCGAGGAAATTCACGCTCTGGAAAAAAAGGTGGCCGACGCGCTCTTCGAGGAGGAGGATTACTACGCCGCCGCCGCGCACTACATCCGATGCTCCGACTCCAGGGGACTGTCCGCCTGCTGCGCGGCCTTTCGGCGAATTGCCGCCTCCAGCTCGGTGGAGGACCGCATCGCGTTCTTCAAGGAATACGTGATCGGCGGACGTGAGGACCTTTTTGAGGGGAACCTTCCCATCATGGCCCAATGCGCGTTCGTGTACTACGTGGAGGGGGGTGCCCGGAAGTTCCTCCGCCTTATGGATAAGATCGAACGGGAGCTGAAACGACGAAGCCAGAAGGGCGATTCCTGTGAGAAGGCGGACAGGGACGCGCTTCGGTTTTTCTGGGTGCTTCGGGCCCTGGACTTCCGAAGGCCTGTCGACCGCTATACGGACGATTTCCTGGCGGGACGAAAGGACCTGGAACCCCTCCTGACCGATGGACCGTTCTGGGTGGGGACCTTCACCGCGGCCATGCCCGTGCTGCATCGGTCCTTGATGGACCAGTCGGACCTGGCGCGGGGCCGCAGCCTCTACGCTCAGGCCGCAAGAAGGCGAAAGGCCTTTACCCCCCTTTTGGGAAATGAGCACCTGGTCGTGCTGGAGTGCCAGCTTGCGGGGATCCTCTACGAGAGCAGCCGTCTCCCCGAGGCCTGTTTCCGGGCTCTGAGGGCCCAGGAGATGATGGAAACGACGCCCTGCAGGGCGGAGGTGCGTTTCTCCGCGGACCTGATCCTGTCGGCCATCCTGAGGGGGATGGGGCGGACGGATGAGGCCGCCAGGATCGAGGCGGAAACGGAACGGCGCATTGAGAGGGAAGGCCTCCTATCCCTGCGTTCCAGCCTCAGGGCCTGGCGCTATGCCTCCCGCATCGCCGGCGGAGATGAGGCGGGGGCACGGGAGTGGCTGGATTCCTACGCTGCACCCCTGTCCGACAGTTTGCCCCTGTATCGGATGCACCAGCACTTCGTCACGGCCCGGGCGCTGCTCGCCGTCCGTGAGGACGCCCTGGCCGTGCTGTTCGGGGAGAAACTGCTGAAGCTGGGGATGAGTTTTCGGCGCCGACTGGACATGATCGAGGCCTCCTTGCTGCTCTCGATCGCTTACAGGAACCTGGGGAACCGCAAGAAAAGCCTCTCCTGCATCAAGAGAGCGCTCAAGATCGCGGCACTCTGCAATTTCTCAAGGCTCTTCATCGACGACGCGCCCGCCCTCGCCCCGATCCTCGACGCCCTGCTTCGGGCCTTCAAAACGCGAAAGGCGCTCTGGATCGACTTTGCGGTCCGGGTCCGGGCTGCCATGGCGGGGACCGATACGGCGTCTCCGCCTCCGTCAAAAGCGGAGGCGGAGACGGTTCCCCTCCTGAACGGCAGGCAGGTTCGGATTCTGGAGCTTCTCGAAAGGAACGCCAGCTACGGGGAGATCGCCAAGGACCTGGGGATTGCCCACAGCACGGCAAAATACCACGTCCTCAGGCTTTACCGCGCCTTGGGCGCCTCAAGCGCCGCCGAGGCCCTCGCCCGCGCCAGCTGCAGCAGGCCGCAGCGAGAGGACGGCCCTGCCTGAGCCCCACAGGGCGGGGCCATCCCCGGGTCAGGCGACGGGCGCCTCAGGGCAGATCGCCGGACCGGGCGCCGGGGCTTGCCAGCAGGATGACGCGCTCGCCCGAAGCCACAAGGTTGTACTGCTCGCGGGCCAGGTGCTCGATCCCCTCCCGCGTCTTGTAGAAGGACACCTTCTCCTCATAGTTCCTGACGTTTTCCTTCTTCCGCTGAAGGAGATCCTCCCGCTCGTCGATCGCGCTCCGGATCTGTTCGATCCGGCTCACCTCAAAGGCGTAGTGCGTCACCATGATCAGCGCCAGGAGGCCGAGGAACGCGATCAGGGCGATCCGCCTCAGCGGGGGCATCGCCATGGCGCTACATCCGCTCCGGAGCGCTGACCCCAAGCAGGCCCAGACAGGTGGCGAGGACGATTCGCACCGCCTCCGCCAGGCGCAGGCGGCCGCGCTCAACCTCCGTGCTCTCCCCCAGGATGCGGTTCGTGTTGTAGAAGGAGTGGAAAGCCCCCGCCAGGTTCAGCGCGTAGGCCGTCACCACATGGGGCGCCAGGTCCGCTGAGGCCCCGGCCATCTCCACCGGGAAGGTCGCCAGCGTCTCAGCCAGGGCCTGCGCTTCCCTGTTGTCGAACAACAGGTCGGGAAGGGGCGTCCCATCCCGGCGCAGCACCGCCACGTCGCCGCCGCGTCCCTCCCACTCCCGAAGGAGGCTCGATATGCGGGCATGGGCGTACTGGAGGTAGTAGACGGGGTTGTCGCTGCTCTGCTTCTTCGCCAGGTCCAGGTCGAAGTCCAGCTGGCTGTCGCTGCGCCGCATGAGGAAGAAGAAGCGCGTCGCGTCCACCCCGACCTCGTCCAGGACCGACCTGAGCGTGACGAACTCCCCGGCGCGCGTCGACATGCTCACGATCTTTCCGTCGCGCTTCAGGGCCACCAGCTGGATCAGGAGGGCCTTGAAGTCGTCGGGGGCCCTGCCCATCGCCTTGACGGCCGCCTTCATGCGCGGGACGTAGCCGTGGTGGTCCGCGCCCCACACGTCGATGACCCGGTCGAACCCACGGCGCACGAACTTGTCGTGGTGGTAGGCGACGTCGGAGGCGAAGTACGTCGGGACGCCGTTGCTTCGGATCAGGACCCGGTCCTTGTCGTCCGCAAAGGCCGTTGACTTGAACCACAAGGCGCCATCCGACTCGAAGGCGTACCCGCGCTTCTTCAGGTCTTCCATGGCGTGGCTCACCAGGTCCCGCTCGTAGAGCGACGCCTCGGAGAACCAGCTGTCGAACAGGACCCCAAAGCGCTCCAGGTCCTCTCGTATCCCCGCGAGGATGTGGTCCGCCGCATACCTTTCGAACCAGGGAAGGCTCTCCGCGAGGGGAGTGGCGAGGAAGCGATCCCCCTCCTCCTTCCGGATCCACTCCGCCAGGTCCAGCAGGTAATCGCCCTTGTAGCCGTCCTCCGGCAACGGGGCGAGCTCCGACCTGCCGCAGACCTCGAAGTAACGGGCCTGCGTGGACCTCCCCAGCGTCTCGATCTGCAGACCGGCGTCGTTGAGGTAATACTCTCGTTCCACGTTCCAGCCCGTGAAGCTCAGGATTCGCGCCACGGCGTCGCCGACGGCCGCGCCGCGGCCGTGGCCGATGTGCAGCGGCCCCGTCGGGTTGGCGCTGACGAACTCCACCTGGACCCTGCGCCCCTGCCCCAGGTCCACCGCCCCGTAGCGCTCCCCCTGCTGCAGGACCTGAGACGCGGCTTCGGCGAACCACTTGTGGGAGAGGAAGAGGTTGATGAACCCCGGCCCCGCGACCTCCACCCTGTCGAGCAGGTCCTGGCACCCCTCCTGCAGGGAGCCGGCGATCCGGGCCGCAATGTCGCGCGGAGGCATCGAGAAGGCCCGCGCCAGCTGCATGGCGACGTTGCTGGCCCGGTCCCCTTGGTCTGCGCGCCTGGGGCGTTCGAGCTCAAAGGACAGGGCCGCCGGCAGCTCCTTTCCGCACGCCTCGGCCGTCCTCAGGGCTGCGGAGCGCAGGGCCCGCACCAGCGCAGCCTCCGCTGCGTTCAACCTGGAAAAATTCTCGTCCATTTCTCATCGTTCCTCCCAAAGTTCAGCGCTTCAACCGCACTGGAATATGCCTCTCCGCAAAGGCCTGCCACAGGGCCACACAGCGCTGGAGCAGCGCCAGATCGCCCTCCGCCACCCTGAGCGTATCGACCTCACACCGAGCCGATCCCACCACCCGATGACGCCATGCCTTACAGCTGTCGCTGTAGTTGACCCTGTCCGGCGTCCGCTTCGTCTCCCCCTCGTCGAGGATGCGCTCCGCGCTGCGGGGCAGACCGATCGTCCACCGCTGCTCCAGGACGAAGGGAAAGCGCAGCTCGATGGGAGTGGACTGCCCCTTCAGAGCGCTGAAGGCCTTCGGCAGAAAGGCCGGCGGCACCGCCAGCAGGCCACTCCCGCCGATCCCGGCCACGCCGGGCTTTTCCTTCAGGGCAAAGGAGAGCTCCAGCCCCTCCCCGCTCCGTCGGCACTGGACGTCCTCGTAATGGCGCAGGTCGGGGAAGAGCTCCAGCAGGGCAGCGCGCACCTCGGCCTCCGCAGGGGACCGCTCTCGCAGCAGGAAGGGAATCCAGGCCCCTCGAAGGAGCAGGCGCACGACGCCGGTCAACCTCCCCTGCTCGTCCATCTTGAGCTCCATGGCGGCGAACAGGCGGTTCGCCGCCGCCCTGGAGGCGGGCACCTCCTTACTCGCCAGGGTGCCGTCGGCAGAGAGGCCAAAGACCCGCTCCCCCTGAAGAAATGCGGAAGGCCCTCCGTCGAAGGGGGCGCTCATGTCGTAGAAGACGCTGTCCCGCGTCCGCTGCTTTCCATGAAACGCGGGAACCTCCAGCAGGGCGTCCTGCAGGAGCTCAGGAGACAGAGGGGGCTCCTCCGCAGGCTCTATGGGAAGGCGCCAGCTCATGGGCGCGTCCACCCCCTCCTGAGCCAGCCAGGCCCTGGCCAAAAGCAGCTTTTCGTTCCGGGTCCAGGGCGCCGCGCCGGGGACCTCCCGCCGGGTCCCATCGGGCAGGTGAAGCTCTGGCTGGAGGAAGAGCCAGTTGAGGAGCCCCTTCACGCCCTCCTCCGCAGAC
>ERZ772967.1243-NODE-1243-length-17866-cov-4.261973_pt1 | contig 17866 bp, 19 predicted proteins | sample MGYA00511677_ERZ772967 | MGnify/ENA primary metagenome ERZ772967 (study PRJEB29015, sample SAMEA2737931) | human oral metagenome | biome: human oral; feature: human-associated habitat; material: dental | place: China | collected 2146 ...
AAAAAGACCACAGCGAAATTCCCTCTGCGCAAGAACATTCCTGAGCAGGGGCTTTATACGCCGCTCGATGTTGAGGGCGGGAATTATGTCGACGACCTCGGCATTCCGGGGCAGTTCCCCTATACGCGTGGTGTGCAGCCTACGATGTATCGCGGCCGCTTCTGGACGATGCGCATGTACGCCGGCTTCTCCACAGCCGAAGAGTCCAACAAGCGCTACCGCATGTTGATCGAGACGGGCGCGTCGGGTCTTTCCTGCGCCTTCGATTTGCCGACGCAGATCGGATATGACTCCGACGATTCGATTTCCGAAGGCGAGGTCGGCAAGGTCGGCGTGGCGATTGATTCGCTCGCTGACATGGAGACACTCTTCGATCAGATCGATCTCGGCAAGGTCTCGACGTCCATGACGATCAACGCCCCGGCTTCCGTGCTTCTTGCGATGTACATCGCCGTTGCTGAGAAGCAGGGCGTGCCCGCAGACAAGCTCACGGGCACGATTCAGAACGATATCCTCAAGGAGTATGCGGCTCGCGGCACCTACATCTTCCCGCCGCGCCCGTCCATGCGCCTCATCACCAACATCTTCGCTTACTGCTCGAAGAACGTACCGAAGTGGAACACCATTTCCATCTCGGGCTACCATATCCGCGAAGCCGGTTCCACGGCTGCCCAGGAAATCGCCTTTACGATTTCCGATGGCATCGCCTACGTCAATGCCGCCATCGAGGCGGGACTCAACGTCGACGATTTCGCGGGTCGTCTCTCCTTCTTCTGGAACGCGCACAACAACGTGCTCGAAGAAGTCGCGAAGTATCGTGCATCCCGCCGCATTTGGGCGAAGATCATGCGCGACCGCTTCGGCGCGAAGAAGGACAAGTCCATGAAACTCCGCTTCCATACCCAGACTGCAGGCTCCATGCTCACGGCGCAGCAGCCGGACAACAACATCGTCCGCGTCGCGCTGCAGACGGCGGCAGCCGTCATGGGCGGCACGCAGTCCCTCCATACGAACTCCCGCGACGAAGCGCTTGCGCTTCCGACGGAAGAGTCCGTCTCCATCGCTCTGCACACGCAGCACATCGTTGCGCATGAGAGCGGCCTCGCCGACGTCATCGATCCCTTGGCAGGCTCCTACTATGTAGAGGCCATGACGAACCGGATCGAGAAGGAAGCGATGGAGTACATCAAGAAGATCGACGAGATGGGCGGCGCTGTCGCTGCCATCGAGAAGGGCTACATCCAGAAGGAAATCCAGGACAGTGCTTATGCCTGGCAGATGGATGTCGAGTCCGGCGCTCGCGTCATCGTCGGCGTCAACAAGTATCAGAAGGAAAACGAGGAGCCGCCGAAGGATCTCCTGAAGGTCGACGCCTCCGTCGGCGAGAAGCAGAAGAAGAAGCTCGCCGAGGTCAAGGCGAAGCGCGACAACGCAGCTGTGAAGTCCGCGCTCGAAGCCCTCAAGAATGCGTGCGAGGATGAGAAGGAGAACCTCATGCCGCACATCCTCACGGCTGTCAAGACGTATGCGACGCTCGGTGAAATCTGCGGCGTCATGCGCAGCGTCTTCGGCGAATACGAGGCTCATACGTCCCTGTAATCCGCAGGATTTTGGGGGGAAGCCGTCCGTTTTTCGGACGGCCGCACCCTGCATTCCTTTCTCTACTTGAACTTGGAGGTAATTTCAAATGGCAAAAATCAGGGTATTGGTAGCAAAACCGGGCTTGGACGGTCATGATCGCGGCGCGAAAGTCGTCGCGCGCGCTCTTCGCGATGCAGGATTCGAGGTCATTTACACAGGTCTTCGCCAGACTCCGGAGCAGATTACGGAAGCAGCTCTGCAGGAAGACGTCGATGTCATCGCGCTGAGCATCCTCTCGGGCGCTCATCCGCATCTCTTCCCCAAGGTTGTCGAGCTTGTGCGCGGCAAGGGCATGAAGGACACGCTGATCATTGGCGGCGGCGTCATTCCTGAGACGGACATCCCCGCACTCAAAGAAGCGGGCATTGCCGCCGTCTTCACGCCGGGCACACCGACGGGCGACATCGTCGATTTCATCAACGAGCATGTGAAGAAGTAAGAGTTCGATATGGGGCTGGCAGCAGCTCGTCTGCCGCCAGCCTTGCTTTTATCCGTATCATGCGCGAAATTTCGGGAAACAACGGGCAATTCTGTGTTTTTCGAGATTTTCCGGAACAATGGCATAGGTGGTGCATTCCATGGACATAGCCAAGGAACTCCTGCAAGGAAATCGCCTCGCGCTTTCGAGAGCCATCACGGCGATCGAGAACGAGGCGGAAAATGCCATCGACATCATGAAGGCGCTCTACCCGCATACGGGTCACGCCTATGTGCTCGGCATCACGGGGCCTCCGGGCGCCGGCAAGAGCACGCTGACGGACAAGCTCGCGAACGAATACCGCAAGCAGGGCAAGACCGTCGGCGTCATCGCCATCGACCCGACCAGCCCGTTCTCGGGCGGCGCCATCTTGGGCGACCGCATCCGCATGGCGAGTCTGGCGATGGACGAAGGTGTATTCATCCGCAGCATGGGGACACGCGGCAGCTTGGGCGGCCTTTCGCACAAGACGGCGGACGCCGTCAAGGCGATGGACGCTTTTGGCAAGGACATTATCTTTGTTGAGACTGTCGGCGTCGGGCAATCCGAGGTCGACATCGTTCGGGCAGCCGATACGACGATGGTCGTATTGATTCCCGGCATGGGCGATGACATCCAGGCCATCAAGGCGGGCGTCTTGGAGATTGGCGACGTGTTCGCCATCAACAAGGCGGATCTTGACGGCGCGGACAAGCTCGTGCGCGAGATCAACATGATGCTCGATTTGGACGGCGTGATGAAAGACTGGCGGCCGCCCATCGACAAGGTCATAGCAAACCAACAGATCGGCGTCAAGGAACTTGTCGCATCCGTCGACAAGCACCGCGCCTACATCGAGGAGAAGGGAATTCTCGCCGAGCGGCGCACGAAGCGCACGAAGGACGAGATGATCGATATCCTCGAAAGCAATATCGGCTCGTACGTCAAGAGCAAGGTTGTCGATTCGGGCAAGCTTGACGCGTTCGTCGCCGACATCAAGGAAGGCAGGACAGATCCCTACACCGTCACGCAAGACATCATGAAAAACATGCTCAAGTGACGGCAGATCTTTCTATATTAGGAGGTAATCCACATGTTCAAAGTTATGGGTGTAGACCACATCGGCATTGCTGTCAACGATCTCGACGAGGTTGGCAAGTTCTGGACGGAGCAGCTGGGCATCCCGTGCACGGGCAAGGAAGTTGTTGCCGAGCAGAAGGTCGAGACGAGCTTCAACCCGACGCCGAACGGCTCGGAGATCGAGCTTCTCGCGGCGACGGAGCCGACGAGCCCGATCGCGAAGTTCATCGAGAAGAACGGCGGCAGAGGCGGCATCCAGCACATCGCTCTTCGCGTCGACAACATCGAGAACGCGATCGCCGACCTCATGGCGAAGGGCGTGAAGATGATCGACGAGAAGCCGCGCTACGGTGCGGGCGGCGCGAAGATCGCCTTCATTCATCCGAAAGCCACGCACGGCGTCCTCCTCGAAATCTGTGAGCACGAAGACCGCTGAACCCTTGCCGCATAGCCTGCGCCTGTGCGCTTGGGATGAGCGGGAATGAAAGAGTCGGGCTTGACCGCCCGGACTTTCATAAGGTACTATATACGAGAAAGATTCGACATAGAGGAGGAAGAGTATGGCTACAGTTCAGGAAAAAATCGCCCTCATGCACGCCAAGAAGGAACATATCCAACTGGGCGGCGGACAGAAGCGCATCGACAAGCAGCATGAAAAGGGCAAGATGACGGCTCGCGAGCGCATCGAGAAGCTCTTTGATGAGAACACCTTCGTCGAGCTTGACATGTTCATGAAGCATCGCTGCACGAACTTCGGACAGGACAAGAAGGAACTGCCGGGCGAAGGCGTCGTCACGGGCTACGGCACGGTCGACGGCCGCCTTGTCTACGCTTTCGCGCAGGACTTCACGGTCGAGGGCGGTTCCTTGGGCGAGAAGCACGCGCACAAGATCTGGAAGGTCATGGATCTCTCGATGAAGATGGGCGCTCCGTGCATCGGCATCAACGACTCGGGCGGCGCACGCATCCAGGAAGCCGTTGACGCGCTTTCGGGCTATGCGGGCATCTTCTACCGCAATACGGCGGCTTCGGGCGTCGTGCCGCAGATCTCCGTCATCATGGGACCGTGCGCGGGCGGCGCTGTCTACAGCCCGGCCATCACGGACTTCATCTACATGGTCAAGAACACGAGCCAGATGTTCATCACGGGACCTGCCGTCATCAAGTCCGTCACGGCGGAAGAGGTCACGGCGGAAGCCCTCGGCGGCGCCATGACGCACAACTCGGTCTCGGGCGTCGCGCACTTTGCGGCGGAGAACGAGGACGACTGCATCCAGCAGATCCGCTACCTGCTTTCCTTCCTGCCGAGCAACAACATGGACGACGCGCCAATCGTCGAGACGGGCGACGACCCGTCGCGCATGGACGAGTCCCTGAACACGGTCATTCCCGACAACCCGAATGCGCCGTACAACATGAAGGACGTCATCCGCAGCATCGTCGACAACGGCGAGTTCTACGAAGTGCATCAGTATTTCGCGACGAACATCATCACCTGTTTCGCACGCTTCGACGGCCGCTCCGTCGGCATCATCGCGAACCAGCCGAACGTCATGGCAGGCTGCCTCGACGTCAACGCCTCCGACAAGTCCGCACGCTTCATTCGTTTCTGCGATGCGTTCAATATCCCGCTCGTCAACCTCGTCGATGTTCCGGGCTTCCTGCCGGGCGTCGATCAGGAGCACACGGGCATCATCCGCCACGGCGCGAAGATGCTCTATGCCTACAGCGAGGCGACGGTGCCCAAGGTCACGGTTATCACGCGCAAAGCGTACGGCGGTTCCTACATCGCCATGTGCTGCCGTGAGCTCGGCGCAGACCAGGTCATGGCTTGGCCTTCCGCTGAAATCGCCGTCATGGGTCCTGCGGGCGCTGCGAACATCATCTTCCGCAAGGATCCCGACAAGGATCAGAAGACGGCGGAGTACGTCGAGGAATTCGCTACGCCGTACAAGGCGGCGGAGCGCGGCTACGCCGACATGGTCATCGAGCCGAAGGAGACGCGCCCCTATGTCATCACGGCATTGAACGCTCTCGCCTCGAAGCGCGAAGTCGGGCCGGCGAAGAAGCACGGCAATATTCCGTTGTAATCGGGAGGTTCACTTATGCAAAATGCAAAAGACGTCAAACCTGAGGTCGCTGCGGTCATCGCTGCAGCCGTCCAGATGATGGTTGGCAATAAAGTCGTTGCCGTCAAGATCAAGCGCAACGACGCATGGGCAATGGCGGGTCGCCAGAGCATCCATTGAGAAAGACGTAAGCGAAAACAAATTGAAGACTTGGAGGAATTTACAATGAAAAAGTTCAACATCAAGGTCAATGGCACGAGCTACGAAGTCGAGGTCGAGGAAGAGAAGGTCGCAGGCGCGGCTCCGGCTCCTAAGGCTGCCGCTCCCGCCGCTCCGAAGGCCGCTGCTCCGGCTGCTCCTGCCGCTCCTGCCAAGGCAGCTGTTTCCGCTGGCGCCGGCGAAGCTTCCGTCAACGCCCCGATGCCGGGCAAGATCGTCAACGTCCTCGTCTCCGAGGGTCAGAAGGTCAACTCGGGCGACGTCCTCTTGATTCTCGAAGCCATGAAGATGCAGAACGAAATCGCTGCAACGCAGGCCGGCACGGTCAAGGCGATCAACGTCGCCGCCGGTCAGAGCGTCAAGGCCGGCGATCCGCTGGTCATCGTCGGCTAAGCTGTACGAATGGAACTGCCGCACGCATCCGCGTGCGGCAGTTTTGCTTAAGGATGTGATTCGATGCATTTGCTTTGCAGGATTGACAAGGCAATTTATTCACTTGTGGAGCGAGAGATTCAATCCTCGGATGTCGTTATCACGGATGAGAGGATTGAGCATATCAAAGAACGGCATCCTCAAGATTATGAGAGATTCATGAGGTACATTCCGCAAATCATACAAGAGCCGGATTACATCATTGCAGCATCGAAACCGCATACCGCTGTGATCCTGAAAATGATAGAAGAAAATGGAGAACGGTTCAAGGCAATCTTGCGTTTGAAAGTAGAAAAAGACCCATCTCACTACAGGCATTCCATTATTTCTTTTTGGCGAATTGGCGATGCCACATGGAAGAAGATATTGAGAAACAAAGTTATCCTTTACAGGCGAGAGTAATCTTGTTATACTGAAACTAAGAAAAGGCGACTGGCTTTTGAGGTGAAAAAAGCGTCCTCACGCGCCGCATGCTTCGGCAATGGGCAAAAGAGATGTCGGGTGTGACGCTCCGACCGAAAGCGGCGCCTTTTTGGTATCTTTGGAATTGGAATAGAACCAGCGATGCGCGGCGACCAAGCCGCCGCGAAATGAAGGAGCGAATGCTGTGAAGAAATTTGTCGCCACAACTGTGGCTGCGGCCTTCCTGTTCACGAGCGTCCCTGCCGTCGTCCACCCAGCAAAAGCGGAAGCGAGCGAATGGGGCAAGATTATCGGCGATGTCCTCGGCTCAATCCTCAAGGGCGGGGAGCAGGAAGGACAAGAGAAAAAGCCGGAGGAGAAGACTCGGCATGGGGAGATCAACAATCGCGTCATCGAGCGAGAGCCGACGACGGATGAGAGGATGCTCTTCGTGGCGATTGAACAAGGCGATGCCGACACCGTGAGGCGTATGCTCGACAAGGGTCTTGACATCAACGCCTACTACAATTTCAAGACCGCTACGCCTTTGTCCTGCGCGATATACAACGGCAAGAACGAGATCATGCAGCTCCTTCTTGAACGCGGCGCGGATGTGCGCGGGTATGTTACCAGTACGCGCGAGTATCGCGTTCACTCTTATTTCGTGCAAGCAGCAGCAAACGGCAATCTTCCGTTGATGGAATATCTGCACAACTGGGGTGCGCCTATCAATTCCATTCAGGACGTCTATGCTATGGATCGGCGCAATGCGCTCTTGTCCATGCCATTGGGGAGAGATGGTATTGCAATCTGCCGCTACCTTGTCGAACAAGGGATAGATGTCAACTATCGTTCAAACGATGGCACGACGCCGTTGATGTATGTATCTCACACCTATACATCTTCCGAGGCAAGGCACGAGCTTCTACAGATTCTTCTCGATGCAGGAGCGGATCCTTATCGGAAAGACAAGTCGGGTCATACGGCGATTGACTACTGCCTGCTGAACAACGATTTGGAAAATGCCCAACTCTTGCAGCGATATTGATGGTGGGAAAGGAAGTAGAAATCATTGTCCTTCTACTTCCTTTATGTTATACTATAAAAGAAATCCGCGCCGCATCAGCAATGACAAGGCTTGAAGCGCATTTTTTTCAAGAGGGCGCAGCAGGAAAGGGACAAAAAAACAATCCGCGCCGCAAACGGCATTTTGAAGCCGCGTAAAATCAGGGCTTGCAAGACGAGGATTTCAGAACACGAACCCCGAAAGGGGACGGAAACGAGTTTAAATCGAAAGATGGAAGTACTCTAAATCTTCAATATTTCAGAACACGAACCCCGAAAGGGGACGGAAACGGGCGATTCTCCCACTCACGAAGCAGCTTGTCCCTATTTCAGAACACGAACCCCGAAAGGGGACGGAAACATGGAGTTACTACATTGGAAGAATTTGAACATCTCATTTCAGAACACGAACCCCGAAAGGGGACGGAAACTAATGATTCTATTCAAGATATGAGTGCTCTCGTGGAGATTTCAGAACACGAACCCCGAAAGGGGACGGAAACTTGCTCGCCGAGAATGATTGTATCATTGTGATTACATTTCAGAACACGAACCCCGAAAGGGGACGGAAACATTCTCCTTTCAAGAATACCATTTGTTTCTCATCATTTCAGAACACGAACCCCGAAAGGGGACGGAAACCCGATACCATTAATACCATTAGTAAGTGTTTCTTTAATTTCAGAACACGAACCCCGAAAGGGGACGGAAACAGTTGGACGGACTCATGGATATGGAAAACTATGTATGGATTTCAGAACACGAACCCCGAAAGGGGACGGAAACTATTAGCTTATTGTGTATATAAACTTATATTGGATTATTTCAGAACACGAACCCCGAAAGGGGACGGAAACGAATTCCATATATCACTTATAGTAAGACCTGCCATCTTTATTTCAGAACACGAACCCCGAAAGGGGACGGAAACGGCATTTCGGTATTTACTTTTACTTTCTTCAATACTCCAATTTCAGAACACGAACCCCGAAAGGGGACGGAAACGATACGCCTCGCAGCTTCTTCGCGAACAGCATTTTCGAATTTCAGAACACGAACCCCGAAAGGGGACGGAAACTTCTTGAAGAAGAGTCAGGAGATGAATCTCAAGATCATATTTCAGAACACGAACCCCGAAAGGGGACGGAAACATGCTCATGGAGTAACGTATGTATCCCCACAAGAATAATTTCAGAACACGAACCCCGAAAGGGGACGGAAACTTCAGCCTCTCGATTTTCATTTGATATTAAGACCATACTTCAATTTCAGAACACGAACCCCGAAAGGGGACGGAAACTTCAGGATCAGACGGCTGCCCATCAGTAGGAGTTCATTTCAGAACACGAACCCCGAAAGGGGACGGAAACGATCTCATCGAAGTAGATACGTCCTGAACGCGTCTGGATTTCAGAACACGAACCCCGAAAGGGGACGGAAACACTTCGTTGGTTAACATGATAATATTCCCCTTTCATATAATTTCAGAACACGAACCCCGAAAGGGGACGGAAACTTGGCGGCTTTTTTATACATGCTAGCCTGCACGAGTTTATTTCAGAACACGAACCCCGAAAGGGGACGGAAACCATCAATGAATTGACAAAGGATGCCTATGATCGGGCATTTCAGAACACGAACCCCGAAAGGGGACGGAAACCAGACGCGTTTCGGCACGATAGACGGCGACACGGCGACATTTCAGAACACGAACCCCGAAAGGGGACGGAAACATGCCATAGGAACAGCAGTATGATCTAAATCTACCATATTTCAGAACACGAACCCCGAAAGGGGACGGAAACGTTGCTTTCATTTGAATCAACCCTTTCTCTTTAGAAGAGTATTTCAGAACACGAACCCCGAAAGGGGACGGAAACCATATACCCAACCATGATATCATTCGTCTCAGTCATGTAATTTCAGAACACGAACCCCGAAAGGGGACGGAAACTCCTTTAAAAGTTATGACCATTTCATTTCTCATCAATTTCAGAACACGAACCCCGAAAGGGGACGGAAACCTCTTGACTGGGTTCATGAAAAGGCTACTGCTGCTAAAATTTCAGAACACGAACCCCGAAAGGGGACGGAAACTCCGAAAGTGCGCCCGCCGTCTCTCATGATACGACGCATTTCAGAACACGAACCCCGAAAGGGGACGGAAACTCATCTGCTCCGTCACCTTTCATTTCTCTTTCCATACAATTTCAGAACACGAACCCCGAAAGGGGACGGAAACGTATGGCAGTCATGCGTTTCGCAGCCGCCGTTACTTATTTCAGAACACGAACCCCGAAAGGGGACGGAAACAACTTCATCATTGGTATAACCTACATTCCCCGTCCATTTCAGAACACGAACCCCGAAAGGGGACGGAAACAACCCCTTACACACATAATCATTTTTGATGATGCACATTTCAGAACGTGAACCCCGAAAGGGGACGGAAACTTTGCGGAAGTCGGCAAGCAAGCCGTGGACGATGCGGAATTTCAGAACGTGAACCCCGAAAGGGTGTGGAACAGGCTGTGGGTTCTTGTTGATGAAATCACAGCCTGTTGTTTATGCATTATCTTTACAGTGTATTTTGCTTATGCTAAACTGGCAGAAAAGGGGTTGATTTATATGGCGCAAACATTGGTCAATATTCGTATGGACACTGAATTAAAGCAGAATATGGAAGCTGTCTGCCGCGATCTTGGAATGAATATGACAACCGCATTCACGATCTTTGCTAAAAAGATGAGTCGCGAAAGGCGGATCCCGTTTGAGGTTTCCGTCGATCCGTTCTATTCCTCTGCGAATATCGCTCATCTTGAGAGCATTGTTACCGACGTTAAAAACGGAACTGCGAAATTTCAGGAACACGCGTTGATTGAGGCAGATGCATGAAGGTTCTGTGGGAAGAACGCGCTTGGGCAGACTATCTCTATTGGCAGATGCAGGATCGAAAGACACTGAAGAGAATCAATGAACTTGTCAAAGACATGCAAAGGGATGCGTTTCATGGTATTGGCAAGCCAGGACCTCTGCACGGCTCTTTGTCAGGCTATTGGAGTCGTCGCATTGATGACACGAATCGTATTGTTTATGATGTGGTTGAAGACGTCTTGCGTGTAATTGCTTGCCGAGGTCATTATTCGTAATGGTTTTTGCTGTTGCATTTCAGAACACGACCCCGAAAGGGGACGGAAACATTTGGCTTGGTCGTCATACGCTTTCTGTGCGGCAGCAATTTCAGAACACGAACCCCGAAAGGGGACGGCAGTTCTTGGAGGTGTGAGCATGAGTTTTGTCTATATCACGGAAGAGGGCGCTTATGTTCAGAAGCGTGGCGGGAATTTCGTTATCGGTCGCAACCGTGAGTGCATCATGGAGATTCCTGAGGAGGTCTTAGAAGGGCTGACTCTGATCGACCGCGTGCAGGTTTCCTCACAGGCAATGGTGGAGCTTCTGCGCTTGGGCGTTCCTGTCACGTGGCTGTCACGGTCGGGGGTGTTTTTCGGTCGTCTTGAATCGACGCGCCATGTGCATGTCTTTCGACAGGAGCAGCAGGTCTTGCTCAAGGGTTCGTCCTTTTATCTCGCTCTGGGACGCAAGGCGGTTGCAGCGAAGGTGCACAATCAACTGACGCTTTTGCGTCGCTACAATCGTCGGGCAGAACTCCCCGAGGTTCGCCGGGACATCGAGGAGATCCTTGCCTTGCGCAAGCATATCTTCCAGTGCGAGACGAGCGAGCAGCTCATGGGATACGAGGGTGTCATTGCGAAGGTGTATTTTCGCGCTTTGGGGCGGCTTGTGCCTGAGGAGTTTTCTTTTTCGCGCCGCAGCAGGCGACCGCCTTTGGATGCGTTCAATGTAATGCTGAGTCTTGGCTATACGCTTTTGATGTATGACATCTATACGGCTTTGAGCAACGAGGGGCTGCATCCGTACTTTGGATTTCTTCATGCGTTGAAGAACCGTCACCCTGCTTTGGCATCCGATCTCATGGAGGAGTGGCGCGCTGTGCTCGTCGATTCTATGGTGCTCGCTCTCGTGCAGCATCATGAGATCAAGTCTGAGCATTTTGCGCCGCCATCTGATGATGGCGAGGGCGTTTTCCTCACGCGTGAGGGGCGCGGCATCTTCCTGCGCGCCTATGAGAAGAAGCTTCGGACGGTCAATCAGTACAAGCCGGGCAAGCATTCGTACCGCCACAGCCTCGCGCAGCAGGCGGGGCAGTACGCATAGGCGTTGATGGCACAGAATGCGGAGATATATGAGCCGATTCTTTTGCGATGAGGTGGTGGCATGGCAGACATGGAGCTGGACTTGGAATACGAGGAGATGGAGTTTGTCGCTGCCGATGAGCGCCGTTACATCGTGCTTGTAATCTATGACATCGTGGACAACAAGCGCCGCAGCCGCATGGTCAAGTGTGTTGAGCGCTATGGGGTTCGTGTGCAGAAGTCTGCCTTCGAGGCATTTTTGAGCAAGAAAAAGTACGAGCGGCTCGTCGAGGAAACGAGCCGCTTGATTGATTTGGAGACGGATTCTTTGCGCATCTATTTGTTGGCCGACCATACATCGGTTCGTTCTTGGGGTGTGGGAGATCGTCATATCGAGGATGTCATTATCTTTTGACGGATATAGGAAAATTCATGATTCCAGGGTGAGGCGGGCAGGAATTTTTCTTTGGGAACAGAACATTTCCAATATGGTTCTTGTGATTTCGATTTCGGCAAAGAGGGGAGATGAGTCCGTGGAGGCTTTGTGCGAAAGGATTACGAGACATGGGGTGATGCATGGATTCCGGGACTTTGCCGTTTGCAGGAGGTCAATCGATGATACGTCTTTTCGAATCGGTACTTTTTCTACCTGAGGGAGAGCGCGCGGTCAGTTCTTTCGGCTCGTTGCTGCACGGCGCCTTGATGGAGCGGCTGCCAAAGGAGTTGGTGGAGAGGCTGCACGAGCAGGATATGCGCCCGTACAGTCAGAATGTTTCGTGGGACAAGAAGGGCGGCTTCGCCCGTTGGCGCATCGGCGTCGTGGGAGAAGAGGCCGGCGAGGCGATCGGGGAGGCCTTGCGGCAAGGAGATGGCATATTTCTGCGGCAGAAGGGGTACGAGGTGCGTCTGGGCGAGCGAAAGTTGTTGGCGGAAAGCTCTTTTGAGGAGATTGCCGATACGTTCTTCTTGCAGGAGACGCCGCCCAAGGGAGCGGAAATTTCCTTTTGCACGCCGACCTCGTTCAAGCGCGAGGGGCGCTATGTGATGCTGCCGGATTTCTTCTTGATTTGCCAGAGCCTCTTGATGCGATGGAATCGCTTCGCCAAGGAAGTTTATCTCTATGGCGAGGATTTGATGGAGCGGATGGCATTGGCCTGCAGTCTTTCGCAATACGCGCTTCATTCCGTTCCTTTTTCCGTTGAAGGTCATACGATTCGTGGCTTTTGCGGCACGATGCGCGTGCGGTTTTTCGGCACGGACGGCATGCGGCGGATTTTGGGAATGCTGTTTTTCTTCGCGCCTTTCGTCGGTATCGGTATCAAGACGGCACTCGGCATGGGGGCGGTCGAGACGAGGGTGTGGGAGAGGTGAGGGGCGCGGATCTCTTTCTCTTGTCATGATGTGCATGGTACTGTTTTTCTGCGCATTTATGCGTACTTTTTATATATGAATAAGGAGGATTTTTCATGCAGGAAATGAGAGAATACCAGAATTTGATCCTTGGCTTCGGCAAGGCGGGCAAGACTTTGGCGAGGCTTCTGGCAAAGCGCGGCGAGTCCGTCGCGCTTGTCGAGCGTTCGAAGGAGCGCTACGGCGGCACTTGCATCAATGTCGCCTGCATCCCGTCGAAGTCGCTTGAATACAGTGCGCGGCTTTCTGCTGCGGCGGGCGGCGATTTTGCGGCGAGGGCAGTGCGCTATCGGGCGGCAATCGCTGAAAAGCGGCGTCTGACGGCGATGCTCCGCCAGAAGAACTACGAGAAGGTCACGGCGGCGGGGGCGGAGGTCATCGACGGCGAGGCTTCTTTCATCGATGCGCATACGGTGCGCATTGTGACGGAGATGGGAGAAAGAATCGTGCGCGCCGGGCGCATCTTCATCAATACGGGCGCGGCGCCCTTCGTGCCGCCGATTCCGGGGCTTAAGGAGAGTGCGCATGTCTATACGAGCGAGGGAATGATGGAGCTTGACAAGCTGCCCGAAAAGTTTGTCATCATTGGCGGCGGCTATATCGGTTTGGAGTTTGCCTCCTATTACGCAAATTTTGGCTCTGACGTCACGGTCGTCCAGGATACGGCGGATTTCATTCCGCGTGAGGACAAGGAAATCGCTGCTTGCGTGGAGAAAGTGTTTGAGGAGCGCGGCATATCCATCGTGAAGAGCGCGAAGGTGCTCGGCGTCAAGGATGAGGACGGCGCTGCTGTGCTCACGGTCGAGGCGGCGGGCAGCGAGCGTCGGCTCACGGCGGACGCCGTCCTCGTTGCGACGGGCAGGCGGCCTGATCTAGCCGCTTTGCAGTTGGAAAAGGCAGGCGTAGAGCTTTCGGAGCGCGGTGCGGTTGCGGTCGATGAGAAACTGCGGACGACGGCAGATCATATATGGGCGATGGGCGACGTCGCGGGCAGCTTGCAGTTCACGTACATCTCGCTCGATGATTTCCGCATCGTCAAGGATACGCTGTTCGGCAAGGGCGAACGCACGACGAAGAACCGCGGCGCCGTGCCTTATTCGGTGTTCCTCGACCCGCCGCTTTCTCGCGTGGGCATGACGGAGGAGGAAGCGCGAGCCGCAGGCTTCGAGGTCGCCGTGCGAAAGCTCGCCGTTGCCGCTATCCCGAAGGCACAGGTGCTGCGAAAGCCTGCGGGGTTGTTGAAGGCGGTCATTGACGCAAAGACGGACAAGATCTTAGGGGCGCATCTCTTTTGCCCGGAGTCGCAGGAAATGATCAATATCATAAAGCTCGCCATGGATGCGGGTATCACAGCGGGCACGCTGGCGAATGCCGTTTACACGCACCCGACGATGACGGAGGCGTTCAACGATCTTTTCGCTTGAATGAAAAAGAGGCAACAAAAAAAGGCTGCGCAAGCAGCCTTTTTTGTTGCCAAGCGTCTTTTCAGCGCACGATGACGGAAACGCCGTCGGGGATGACGGTGACCTTTGCATCCTTGCCTTTGATCTCGAAGGCGCGCTTCAAGGCCTCGTCGAAGGTCAGCGCGTGCTCCATGTGCATGTCGCGAATCATCTGCGGATCGCAGAGGTCCGTGACCATGATGACGGTGAAGCGGTCGAGGATGCGTGCGAGGATCTGCATCTCCCACTGGTCGGGCAGCGTGTCTTCCTGCGGTGTCGCTTCGATCTGGTCGAGCAGTTCGCGCGGCGTCTTTGCGGCCTTCAAGGTCTTGTAGAAGGATTCGCCGCCGTGACCGTCGTTGCAGGCTGCGACCATGATGATGACACCGCCCTCGTTGCAGTTCGCCTCGGCCGCCGTCATGCCCTTGACTGCCTGATAGATGTTCTGGTCGAGCGGGTAGCCGCCGTTCGTCGATACGACGATGTCGGACGGGTTGCGCTTGATTTCGGCGAGCGTGCGCACGTAGTCGCAGCCCGTGACGTGCGCTTCCTGGCTGTCGCCGGCAAAGGCGGCGATGATTTCCTTTTCCGCATTGATGACGACGTTCAGAATGAAGGCGAGCTTCGCTTCCTTCGCCGCGTGGAGCATGTCGCGGTGGATGGGGTTGCCGTCGAGGATGCCCGTGCGCGCCTTGTCGCTCTTGATGAATTTGCTGCAGTGGTTCGCCATGACCGTCTTGGCGGAAGCGATGCCGGGCAGGATCGCCTTGCGGCCGCCCGAGAAGCCTGCGAAGAAGTGCGACTCGATGAAACCTTCGGCGATGAGGAGATCGGTGTCGATGGCCGCGCGGTTGATGAGGAGCTTCCCGCCCGACGGCAGGAGGCCGAGATCCGCCATCGCCGCGTCGTCCTGCGAATCGTGGATGATGATTTTCTCGTTCTTGACGATATCCTCGCCGAAGCGGTCGACAAGTTCTTCATGCGTCGTCGCGCGGTGGAAGCCCGTCGCGATGAGAATCGAGATGTCGATCTCGGGATTCGCCTCGCGGATGCGGCGCAGGAGAATCGGCATCGTCACGCGGCTCGGCACGGGGCGCGTGTGGTCGCTCGTGATGATGACCATGCTCTTCTTGCCCTTGACGAGTTCTTCGAGCTTGGGGCTGCCAATCGCGTTGTCGAGCGCACGCTCGACGATTTCCGCCTGCGTGCCCGGCTGCTCCTTGCCCTCGGGGTGCGATTCGAGTACGCCGAGGAAGTTTTCGTCCGGCACCTCGATCGTCATCTTTCCCTTGCTGTAAGGAATTTTCAACTGCATTATTCCACGCTCCTTTTGTATTGTTTATGTCTTAGCAGGTCTTATTATATCATAGAGGGAATTGCTTGGGCAATGAAAGGAATTGCGCTTGCGAGAAAATTCCATTATAATGAAGGCGATGCAGAAGAGTGCGGGATATGTGCGCTCCCTGCGCTGGGATACGAGAAGGATGGAGGGCTTTTGAACGATGGCACAGAGATTTCATACTTTGGAAGTAGCGGGCATCCGCAGGGAACTGCCGATCTTGAACGTGACGGATGAGCTGGCGATCGCGGGGTTCATCATGCTCGGCGACGTCGAGCTTACGGATGCTTGTGCAAAGGCTTTGGCTGAGAAGGTGCCGAAGGAGACGGAAGTCCTCCTGACGGCAGAGACAAAGGGTATACCGCTCGCGGCAGAGCTCGCGCGCTGTCTCGGCATGAAGCGCTACGTCGTCGCGCGCAAGTCGGTCAAGGCGTACATGGAGGATGCCATTTGGGTCGAGGATCGCTCCATTACGACAAAGGGTGTGCAGAAGCTCTGCCTCGACGGCGCGGACAAGGCGCGCATTGCAGGGAAGAATGTGCTGCTTCTTGACGACGTGGTGTCGACGGGCGGCTCGATGAAGGCGCTGACGGAGCTTGCGGACAAGGCGGGCGGCAAGATCGTCGGCGAAGCGTGCGTGCTGGCGGAGGGCAAGGCGGCAGAGAGGAAGGATTTGATCTTCTTGGAGGCGCTGCCGCTTTTCGATGCGAAATGAGCGGGAGAGTTGATGTGAGGAGGTGCCAATATGCTGTCTATTCCGATTATACGAGAGCGTATTGCGCCCGTATGTAAAAAGTATCCCATAAGGAAAGCATATCTCTTTGGTTCGTATGCCAGAGGCAATGCGACTGAAAAGAGCGATGTCGACTTGCGCATTGAGGGCGATATAAAAAGCTTTTTCATGCTGAGCGGCATCTATTCGGAACTTGAGGATGCACTGGGAATGAAGCTTGACCTTTTAAGCAAGATTCCTGATTCCGAGACATTTAGAGCGAATCTCCAGAAGGATGAAGTGTTGCTTTATGAACGATAGAGACAGGCAGATTGCAAAGCATATCCTGCGGCATTGTGAGGAAATCATCGAGACTGTAGATCGTTTTGATTTTTCGAAGGAGTACTTCAAACACGATCATGTTTTTTACAATGCCTGTTCTATGGCACTCTTTCAGATTGGTGAGCTTTCCAAACGGATGTCCGAGGAGTTCAAAAACACTCATACAGAAGTTCCTTGGGCCGAAATGAGGGGCATGAGAAATCTCTTTGCACACGAATATGAATCGGCAGATAAGGAACTGCTATGGGAAACGATCACAAAGGACATCCCTAAACTGGACAAACAACTGCAAGAAATCTATTCATTCAATATGGAGGATTTGTCATGAAAAAAATCGGCTTTATTGGACTTGGCATCATGGGCGCGGCGATGGCAGGACATCTGATGGATGCGGGCTACGAACTCAGCGTCTACAATCGCACAAAATCTAAGGCGGATGCGCTCGTTGCGCGCGGTGCAAAATACTGTGAAAGCCCCGGCGTATGCGCACGCGGTCAGGATGCCGTCATCACCATCGTCGGCTATCCGAAGGATGTAGAGGAGATCTACCTCGGTGCGGACGGCATCCTCGCAAATCTGACGGAGGGCGCATACACTGCTGACATGACGACCTCCTCCCCTGCCCTTGCCGAGCGCATCTATGCGGAAGCAAAGAAGCGCGGCATCCACGCGCTGGATGCGCCCGTTACGGGCGGCGACATGGGCGCACGGAATGCCACGCTGAATATTCTTGTTGGAGGAGATGAAGACGCATTCAAGGCAATGCAGCCCGTCTTTGCCGCGATGGGCAAAAACATTGTCTACGAAGGCGGCGCAGGCGCAGGACAAAAGACCAAGGCGGCAAATCAGATCGCCATCGCGGGCGCGCTGGCAGGTGCGTGCGAGGCATTCGCCTATGCGCGCGCGGCGGGGCTCGATGTGGAGAAGGTCTTTGCATCCATCTCAGGCGGCGCGGCGGCAAGCTTCCAGATGTCCAATATGGTACGTATGGCACTCGACGGTAACTTTGCCCCCGGATTTATGATAAAGCACTTTGTCAAGG
>ERZ772967.1250-NODE-1250-length-17810-cov-6.831991_pt1 | contig 17810 bp, 24 predicted proteins | sample MGYA00511677_ERZ772967 | MGnify/ENA primary metagenome ERZ772967 (study PRJEB29015, sample SAMEA2737931) | human oral metagenome | biome: human oral; feature: human-associated habitat; material: dental | place: China | collected 2146 ...
GTGCTCGTCCACCGTCCTGACGAACGTTTCGTCGGCAGGGAAACCCGCTGCCATATTGTTAAGCATTATCTTTCTCATCTGCTTGCTATCGTATAATTGGTTGAAATTAATTTATATCTGTCTATCAGTGCCCTCATCCTGTCGCTTGCCTGTATGTCGGTAGGCAATACGACGGTAAAGCCCGTAGCTACGCCATACCGAGTGTCCTTGATAAACCACGCCTTACCAAAGTAGAATTTTACATAGGTGGGGTCTGTCGCTCGAAAAAAGAAATACCCTTGCGTCGAGCCCATCTCCTCGATATATATACGTCGCTGTACTTGATCGTACTCGTCGTTGAGCATCTTCTCGAGAAAACATACCTGAGGAGTAATGGTAAGGTCGTAATGCCACCTGCCAAACACCACTTCAAGACCATTTAAGGTATTATTAAGCACCGTACCGAGAGCCGTCAGTATCGCCTTGGCTATGCCCTTGAAAACTCTACCTACAAAGGCAAATCTCAATATTTTTCTAAAATCGGTCATATAGCGGAATAGGATTTAAAGGTTATTTCTGCCTTGTTGAGCTCCATATAGCCGGACATAGGCACGTATGTGCTTACTATCTCTTCCGGAGTATTGTTTCCATAGCTTGCCGACGATATAAGAACCTCGGCAACACGCACACCGTCTATCTTCTGGATAGCATCTATTAGAGCCATATTGGAGTATATGCCATCAAAAGGCATACTCTCGAGGTATGCCGATATGGCTCGCTCTATGTTCTGTGTCGTTAAATTTTTAAGTGGGTCGTAATGTACGAGTAGCTTGATATTAAATTTATCGGCGTCACCGCTCGAGAACATTACCCTTACGCCGGCGTCTTTAACTCTACCAACATACTCTAATACCTTTTTTACGATGTCTTGTTCCAAGCGGCTCGGCTTTCCGTTTTTTTGTCCGGCTATCTTTGCGGACAAGATGCCATTTCTTTCCGTTAGTGAGCAGTATTTTACCACTTGTGCATCTTCGTTTATCTCCAAATACACATCGGTGTCCGGAGGGAGCGTCTTGTCAAGTTGGAATGCTTTTATTTTCTCTGCATACCAGCTCAGTGTATGCGGACGAAGGCGATCGAAACGCTCTTCGAGTTTTGTTATTTTATCACCTACTATCTTTTCAAGTACCATCAGCCCAAATGCAAGGGCATAAAACAGTAAGCTCTCTACACTCACTGCCGAGAACTGCTCGTCGAACGTCTTATTGGGGTCGATGCCGTAAGTCTCTTTTACGCCCGGCTGCCTGAGCCATTCGTCGGTAATCGTTTTCTTCCACTCTTTTGTTGTCATTGTTATTGTCTTTTATAGATTTATATAGCTACAGCCAGAGCATCGCTCAGCCGGTCGTTTATTTTCCTTACCACTATCTCTACAAACTCGTCGGGATTTTTAACGCCGTTTAGGTGGTTGTTGATAGTAAGGTTCATCGTTATCGACTTACCTCCGCCGGACGAACCTCCTCCCGAGAGGCTTAGCTCCTTGCCTCCTTCCCCCGAAGATGAGGCTGCATTACGTTTTGGGGTTAGAGTAGCAGCGTTCTTTCCTTGTGTTACCGACTTTGCACCGATAGCGGCAGGGGCAGATACTCCGTTTGCCATAATACCGTTACCTGTCCAAGCATAGCCAGTGAAACCTGAAGTATCGCCCGACGTACTCTTTATCCCGTTTGATGCCCTAAACGCTTCTACGCCGTCGTTGTACCCCTTCTGAAAGTTCTCTCCAATACTCTTCGCATTGTTGTAGGCATTCTTTACCGCATCTACGCCGATAATGCCGTTTACACCCTCTTTTGCCGACTCCCAAGCCTCTTTGAAGTTGCCCGAGAACAGTTCGGATATCGCTTTGCCGAGTGCTCCTATTCCGTTGAGAAAACCTTTTATCCTGTCTACGACAAAATCTTTTATGATTTTTCCGAAAGTTTTTAGAACCTCCCACATACCGGTAAGTACCGCCCGAAAACCCTCTACCTTTTTCCATAGCAATACAAAAGCTCCGACGGCTACCATCACTCCTCCCACTACCCATGTGATTGGATTAGCCCAAAGAGAGAGGTTGAGAAGCCAATTGACGGCAGTCGTTATTTTTGCCCATAACGCCCACCCTTTTAAGGCAACTGTAGCGGATTTTAAGATAGGACCGAACCCGGAATATACAGTAGAGAAGTTAGCCAATAGTGCGAAGCCGCTTGCAGCAGTCCCAAATACAACGTCCAATACACTCGTCAGCCCGAATGTACCAATTTTAATGTCGTCTATTTTTTGCTTGAACCGAGACAACTTCTCTGTCCATCCCTCCATAACGGTCTGTGCCTGTTCGTATGCAACGTTTGTACCCGTTATCTTCTGCGTCAAGTCCTCCTGCTCTTCGGCGGAGCGAATAAGTATCTGTGCCGCCGCGGCATTCTCCCTGCCAAACATTAGCGTCAGGGCATTGATATCGTTCTGGACAGGCTGCAACATTTTAAGCCTATCGGCAAATGGTATGGTGGCATCCGATACCTTTTGCATATCTATACCGTAAGCTCTTAAAGCGTCAGCGGCTTTTTTGTTTAGCTTGGCTTCTGCCGACATACTTGTAATAACGTTTCTAATGGCTATACCTGCCTCGGAACCGTATTTGCCGCCTCCTGCCATAGCCTGAATAGCCGCGTTGGCTTCGGCAAAGCTCACGCCCGCAAGGTTAGCAGCTACGCCCGCCTGCTCGATAGCTGCACTTATCTGCGGCACTTCTGCTGCTCCATACTTGGCTCCTGCGGCTATTACGTTCATCATATTCTCCATCTCTTTTGCGGCGGCGATAGGATCATTCAGGTCTACCTGGAACTGTAACAACGATGTCGTCAGTGCATCTACTGCACCTGTAACATCTCCTCCCATCGTCTTAGAAAGAGTATTGGCATATTTACCCATATTGCCAAGGGCGGTAGCGTTATCGCCTATCTGCGGTCCCAATCGCGAGAGAACTGTCTGGAATACCTCCATATTGCTCGTTGCCGAGCTGCCGAACTCCTTAGCCAGCTGCCGAGCCTGGTCGCCGAGCTCATCGAGTTCTTTTCCCGTAACGCCTGTGATAGCCGACACCTGTCGCATCGACGCATCGAAGTTGGCTCCCACCTGCGACATCTCTCCGAAGCCACTTTTTAGGGCTTCTACCCCCATGCGTGTTGCCTGCCAGTTAATGGCGTTAATACGTCTGAGACAGTCGCCGAACTTAGTTGCCCCTTCGGTAGCTTTTTTTACGTTACCGTCGACCTGTTTCATCGGAGAGCTTATCTTATCGACAAACTCCAAAACCCATTGCGTTACTTTACTCGACATTTGTTGTTTTATTCAAAAATTATTTTATACCTTTGCCACAAAATACATAGCCGCTATGAAACCTACTTTTTTTGAAATCATTTTGATGATCATTCTCGGAATAATATCTATCCCGCTGGTCATATATAGCGTTGTAGCTGCATTTGGTTTGAGCTACGCATTATTTATGGCTCTGTTTATTGAGCCGTTCCGCAAATCCCCTAAATAAAGAAGTCGGGATTGCGGTTGCTTCCATACATCAGGCTTCCGCTCGTACCGCTTTCGCCCGTTATCTCGGGCAGCCCGTTGAGTCGTTGACTACCTTTCTGTATGTTGGCTAATATCTCGAGAGCTTCACGATAGAGAGCCAAATAGTCGTCCGGTACCTTACGTGCTGCATTGCGTCTTACCACACGATAACATACTATCATAGACATTACCTGCACAAGCAGCTCATGTCTTAACACAGGACTGCCGAATATCTTAGGGCAGTCGTACCGTCCCGATATATACGACCACACAAATACTATTGCACTGTGTTCCAGCTTGTCTAATATATCGGCGGGGGCTTCGGCTATACTCTCGTCCAACAGCCTGCCTTGTATCACTGCCGTCAGGTCTTCTCTCTCTATGTATCTCATAATAAAGCCTTATTTACCACTCATATTTATGTTTGAATTTTCCCACACGCCAGCTCTTTTCTCCCGACACCTTTTTTACCGGCGTATCGTATTTGTCGAGAAACGCCAATGCCTGTTGATCCGCATCGGGAGAGTCGTCGTGTTCGGTACTTCCTTCCTCGACAGCACATAGCTGTATTATGCCTATCTGCGTGTCGTTATGAGATTTGAGCTTGGCGTTGTAATATATACGGCTGTTTTGATAATAGGGTTGCATTGTTATCATCCTACCCAGCTTGTTAGTCTTCGGCGTCTGACACTTCATAAGGTTTAGGTAGATGCCCGCCGCCGCCTCTGCGTCGTCGATACTACGTTGTACCTCACCGTTCCAAAACTGGCTTTCGTATTGAGCGATGAAGTTTACACCCTCGGGCAGCGACTTCTTGAAGTCGGCAAGCCACATTACCGCAGGAAGCATTTTGCTCTGTTTTACGTAGCAATCAATCAGATAAAAGTTCCTGTCCTTCAGTCCCCATACCTTTATAGCGTTATAGTCCGATGTCTCGTTGCCTGCATAGGCAATATCCCAATGTGCAACTATCATCTTGAATTCTGTCAAAGCGGGCAAATCCGTCCATTGTATCTGCTCCTCTGAGAATATTTTACCCTCTATCTTATGCTCGTGGTTATACTCCGCATAAGCGGCTACTATGCCCATATCTTTCTCTTGTTGACGATAGAACCCTGCATCGTAACGAGCCTTCCAAACGGGCTCATACGTCACCTTGTTATATGCCTTTACCTGGAATACTTTCCACTCCGGGTGTCGTTCCTGCAACATAGTCTGCGTCATTACCCTCGCAAACCTGTTGTTTGCATACAGAATTCGTCGTCTGTCGGCGACCATAGTTCCCATTACGTCAGCCTCTATGTGCCTTGCCTGTCGAGACATACGCTTGGGGTTCGATATGGTGTCGGGCGTCTCCAGATCGTCTATTACCCAAAGAGTAGGACGGCGTTGCCTTACCCTAAGCCCTCTGACCTTTTGTTTTGCACCGAAAGCCATACCGATAAAGCGATGGTCTATCGTCTTGAAATTACCAACCTCCCAATCGCCCTCAGCTTTCTGACGACCAAAATCGTGCAATATCAGCGGATTCCCGTCAAGTTCTGCCTGGACGTCGGCAAGGAGTTCATCTGCCCTGTCCTCGCTATCGGACATAAGACACATAAACACATCCTCGCCTCGCATCCACAGCCATATTGGTATAAAGATATTACACCATACCGATTTAGCCAAACCTCGCCCCCACTCGGCAAAGCCCTTGAATAGGGGATCATTGGCTACCGCACTTGCAAAATCAATCTGAAAAGGGGCACTCTCTACTTCGGCATACTTTGGAAAATATGTCTTTACCATATAGGCGACATCTTCCCTTGCACGGGCAATGCGAGCCTCCGTCTCCTCTCGTGTCTCGAACGGATTGACGGAGGTCGACTGGCGAGCTACCTCCAGTTTTTTGAGGTATAGCTCAGCTTTCTGTCTATCTCGCTGCTTTTGTGTTGCCACCTTTCTGTTATTGTCGTTTAAATAGTTCGTTAAGGATAAATGAGAGTGCCTCTTTTTGTGCTTCTACGAGTATCTCGTATTTCTGTCGTTCACAGTATTTCCATTCCGCATAGAGCGAGACCCATCGGTCGTCGCTAAGCTCGTCTATGTTTATATTAGGATAGCTTGCTCTGAGCAATGCATTTACCTGACGGACAAAGCCGTCAGGCTCTGCCTCCTCTATGCCTTGAATAAAAAATGTTGAGCATCGTTGAGTATTTCGGCGGACCTACTCATAAAAGCACTAAACACCACTCCGTCGTCCAATACGTTGTCCTCGTTACCCGCAACTACGAGGTTCTTGATTATCATATCGCTCCTCTTGGTTGCATCGTTTGTGTCTCCCAGTGCCATTATAATGTCTCTTGTCGGTCGTCGGAGTATGAATTGATACGCCTCGCCCTTGTCCACCACAACATCTATCACATAAAGATGTTTGTATTTCGCTTGTAACTCGGCGAACGCCTCTCGACTCACCGCCTTCAGACGACCGATGTCGAATGCGGGAATAGCTATACCTGCCATTGCCGTCGAGACGATAGTGTACTGTCCTCCCGTATCGGCAAAAGACAAGTCCGTTAAACCTGTTGCGTTTGCAACGCAAACCATTGCCCCTACAAAGAGAAGCAACACTGTCAAAAATCTTCCTAAAAATTTCTTCATTGCTTTTAATTGATTATTAATTTATTGTTATTATTCACTAAGTTATTGAGCGTTCCACTCGATGTGCGACACTATGAGGTCATACTTGTTCGATATCGATTGATCGCCTTGCTTTACAGAGCGGGCATTGCCCGTGAACTCACAATTGCAAATGACATCTTTGTATACAAAGTTGTCGTACTCGTAACGTACCACTATGTCAAACGGAGCTATATCCGTAAGCATTCTACCTGCTCCAAGCGATGCCTTGAGAGCTACTGCTTCCTCGTGTTGCAGGGTAATAGATGCTTTCGCCTCATAGTTGCCCTCTCCACGACCGACAGGGTAAGCCCCTGCACCACGAATATTCTCCTTCTCGAGCGAGTCGCTGTATTCAATCTCCGTGATACCTTCCACATCACGTCCGAGCAGGTTTACCGTGATAGAGTTCCATCCTGCTACCTTTCCAAATCGATTAATTATCGTTGCCATGTCGTTTAAATTTTATTTGTGAAACCCAAGTCCACCTCAAATTCGTGAACCACTCCGTCCGCTACCATACGCACACCAATCTTGAATGGAGCGCTTGATACGGCTGCCTGTTTCTCGTTTATCTGTACATCTACCGAGGCACAGTTCCCTGCCACCACCATAGGCTCCAGAGCACGCAAGCAGCGTCTTTTCCAGCTGTCTATCGTGGTGCCCTTGATATATCCCGTCGCAGGGTTGGCTTCCACCTTAGAGCGTATACGCGGTATAAGCGTCTTACGGATGATACGTGCTGCCTTATTCCATACGGCATTACGTTCTATGAAGCAGTAGTCGCTGTCCGATTTTTCGGCAGTATGCGAGTTGCTGAAGTAATATCCGGCATACCCGTCGAACGCCCCTATGTATATGTAACCAAACTGGTCGAGTTGCCTTTGGTCGGCTACCGACAGCTTGTTGTATGCGATCCCGTTACTAAGGGAAGCGTCCATAAATAGACCTCTCTTTATGTCAGACAGAGGGTAATCCTGCTGTCCACGCGACGCCGACGGTTTAGTTTCTATATCCACCGAACCGAGATTTTCGTGCACGGCACGCACAAGCAACATACCGAGAGCCGAGCCCACGGCCGCGTGTTTGGCGTATGCGGCGTTCGATGCCGCTACCTTTGTATCTCTGCCTATTATTACCGATACATTAGGCGAGGCAAGCGGTCGCAAGTCCGTCCACGTAGATATTGCCCCCGATATGTAGTCACCCACACCTTCGAGCAATATGGCGTCTATGTATATATGGTCGTCTTTGAGCCTGTCTACAAGTAGCTGTACTCCCGTTACTGCCGCCGTCACATCGGTGTCTTTTGTCAAACCTGCAACAGCGATAGTATTTACGCCATCTATCGAACGAATAGCTGCTATAAGGTTGGCATCGTTCTTTAAGTCCGATACTTTTGCCGTGCCAGCTACCGCCGTTACCCACACCTGGCTATCCGGCGACAAGCGAAATGCTTCCGACAAATGATAATAGTCGAGCCTGCCCTCTGCGGCATCTCTACTCTCGGTTATACCCAACGCCTCGGCGTCCGATAATTGCAATAGCTTGTACGCCTTGCCTATTGCCAAAGTAGAGCCTATGGCTCCACAGCCCAAAACCATTACGGCTATTCTGTCGGTGGCTTGTCCTCCGCCGAGCGAGCCGTCCAATTTGTTTATTTTAATCGAATTAAATCCCATGTCCTTTTGTCTTTTAAAGGGGCGACCCATAATCCGTAATCCGTTACGCACTGTTGGTCTTTTTCTTTGCTCCTACTATCGTACTATTCGTGATTAATAAGTCGCCTCTCGATTGTTACTTTTCGGGCTTGTTATTTTTGCCCGAATTGCCTTTACCCGGTTTACCTTCATCCGTGCCCGAACCGCATACCTCCGATTTCAGAAATGCCTCCATCGAAAGTTCCTTGCCCTCTCTGTTGTGTAGAGCGTGCGACTTAGCATAATGCTCGTCGACGAATACTTGTCCGTCTGAGGTCACAAAAACCTTCTCTACTCCGTCGATACGCTCGAACACGTCTATGGCTACCTCTTTCATTTCTTCTTTTTTCATCGCTTTTCTCCTTTTTTGCTTGGTTGTTCTACCCTTTGGCAACGTGGCGAGACCACACTTCGTGGATGTTGATACGCCGGAACGGTGCCGACATTGTTGTTAGTTGTCTTTGCCATATTGTTGGATTTTATTTAATTATACAATTAAGCGATACCGCTTACAATAGCTCCTACTCCATAGTCCAATATTCTGTCTACCAGACCATAGGTCTGAAGACGAAATTCCGAAGTCGGGTCTGCCGAGCGAGTATCTATCGTCTCCGGCTTATACAGCACTTTCACCTCATTGAGATGATATACCGTATTGGGACCGTAATAAAACAAAGAGGCGTTCCTATCGGTAGCAGTAAGCACCGAACCCTCGGGCTTCTTGTTGCCTGTCTGGTCGTAGGCTACCGCCGAGTTGTTTTCGAAGAACTTAAAGCCTAAGATAGAGCGAACTCTACCCGTAGTAGAGTCGAAGAAGATACGGCTATCTGCAAAAAACTTAGCGGAATCCCTGTCTACTATGAGGTCACTTACGTGCTCACGGCACAATATCATATACAGTTCATCCTCGATAGGAAGGTTGAGTGCCTTTACCATCTCCAGATACGACACCGCATCTCGGAACGTCAATCGTTTGCGTGTTCCGACCGTTTCGCCTGTAGCTCTCATCACTGGCATACCGGCTTTAGTACTGTCCTCTGGAGCCAGCTTCCACATTACGTGATTGCGGATACCGATTTTCATCGCTTGTGAGTGTTTTATCCTCACTTCGGCTCTCTTGTCGAAAGCCAACGAGCGTACCTCTGCGTCCGTTACCTGGGTAGGCGACGTGTCGTATTTTTCCCATTCCACAAACACCTTCTCTCCGTTCATTGTCGTCGGAGTGAAGTTAGTCGAATTGTTCACATAGAAGCCGACATTGTTTACCAAGCGGTTAAACCTGATACCATCGGCGGTGATGGCACTTGCCGGAGCTCCTTTAAGTGTACCGATGAAATCGTCTTTATAGTTCTTGAACTCCTCCAAGAGTTGCGGAGCAACATACTGTTGCAAAAATAGTCCCGTTGTAGTCTGTCCCATTATTTGCCTCCTTTTTTGTACTGAGCGTTAAACAATTCTGCGAACGCTTCGGGATCTTTGCGTTCGAGTTCTTCCAACATTTCAGGGTCGGTATCCTGAAGCTCGGCAAACGTCTTGCCGTTGTAAGTTGCCTTACCCCCATCTTTTGAGATGGCAACCTGTGAAGATAGCTTTTCTATAGGCTTTATTGCCTCGATAGCTGCTTTTGCCGCCTCGAAATTATCTTCGAGCATCTTTTGCCAAGCCGCACTCGTATCTGCTGTGATACGTTTGTCGGCGATGGCTTTTTCCAACAAGGCTTTCACCGAAGCCTCCTTCTCACTCTTTCTCTCTGCTTCCAACTGAGCCTTCAGGGCATCGAGTTCGGCAGCCTTGCGTGCGTTTTCCGCAATCTTTGCGCCGACTTGTTCTTCTGTAGCATCAGCCGACAGTCCAAGAGTAACAGCAATTACTTTTACGTCCATCTGTTTGATATTTTTGTTAATATTATTGGTATTGTTAAGTTCTTTTCCTTTGCCCTCCATCATAGCTCGTATGGCATCGGCATCCTTACCGAGAGTGATTTTAGGAGTAACCTTTGACACAAAGCCCTGTTCTTTTGCCTTCTTTGCGGTCATCCAATAGTCCGATACTCCCCAGTGTTTGTCCAGAGTAGCCTTATCTTTTGCTATCTTCGAGTAGCTGCTGTAGTACTCTCCGTCGATAGCCTTAAGTAGCGATAGATAGCTTTCTATTTCGTCGGCGGTGCCATACACGCCGCCGCTTGGCTTGTGAACCATAAACATACCGTTTTCGGGCATAGTAAAATCGCTACAATGAACGGCGATGTATGTAGCCGCACTTGCCACTAAAGCACCGCCCTCACCCGTGACTTTGCCTTCGAATTTTGAAAGTATGTTTACTATTTCCGCGGCATCGAAACAACTTCCGCCGGGGGAATTGATATACACATGTACGTCTTCTACACCCTCCGCTATGAGGCGGTCTACCTGAGAGCGAAACTCTTCGGCGTTTGTTGTCCAGCCAATCTCTCCCACAATGCGGATGACCGCCTTTCCCTCTTGTTTTGTTGCCGTTATTTGAAACGGTATATTACTATCTGACATTTTGCCTTCGATTTTTGTTTGCAAAGTTAGAGCGTCCCGCACACCCGAAAAAACAAAAAAGCAACAGTTACATTATTAACTATAAGGCATATAACATTATTTGTACAGACACGCCTAACAAGCGAACTTTGCCTTTCGAAAAAAACGGCGTTATGTTTGAGGCAAAGCCTCAAACGCCACTGTAATCACACTATTTATGGCAAAAACGACAAAGAGAGAGTATCAGAAATTACAACACTCGGCATACCAATATATTGTCGAGCAGGGAATGACCCAAAAAGAGACATCCGCACTGCTCGGGGTCTCCGAAACCACCCTCTCAGCTTGGGCAAGCAAGGGAGGATGGCGGGAACTGCGTCGAGCAAGACAATCAACTGTAAGCAATACTGCTCATAATATTAAGCAGATAATAGCTCTATTGTCGGAACGTAAACTGACAGTTGAGCAGCAGATAAACGATGCCATCGCATCGGGCGATAAGGACGCTGAACTTGAGCTACGACGTGAGGCAAGTCGTTTGTCCGACGACATTTCTAAACAAAACAAAGCCCTCAGTGATAGCGATAAGACAAACAGAATAACGCTCGGTATGTACATAGACGTTATGGATGACATTTTCTCTAATCTACGGGCATACAATGAAGAGTTGTACCTGCAGACAATAGATTTTCAAGTATTTCTAAATCGTAAAAAAACAAACGAACTCGGATAAAATTCATATATTCATTATGGTTGGTAGACTTACAACAGACAAGATAATAGTACATTGTACGGCTACACCCGAAGGTAGGGAGGTGAGCGTGCAGGAGATTGAACGCTGGCACCGTAAGGCGGGATATAATGGTATCGGATACCATTACATTGTACACCTCGACGGCAAGGTCGAAAAAGGCAGAGACGAGCGTGCTATTGGAGCTCATACCGTCGGACAGAACCATTGCAGCGTCGGCGTTTGTTACGTTGGTGGCTGCGACGCTGATATGAAGCCGAAAGACACCCGCACGGCAGCACAGAAGGAGGCGTTATTGAAGCTACTTAAAGAGCTGAAGCAGCGTTATCCCACGGCTAAAATATACGGACATAGAGATTTTGCTCGGAAGGCGTGCCCGTCTTTCGACGCAAAAAACGAATATAAAAACTTGTAAGATATGGATAGTAATTGGATAACGATATTAGGATACATCATCGCCCCGATTTCGAGTGTTGTCGCTTGGCTTGCAGCACGCAGAAAGTCGAAAAACGACTTCCTGCACGAAATGCAGGCAAGCATCGACCTGCTTGTCGAAAAAAACAAGATACTTGTAGAGGAGATAACAGCACTTCGCTTAGAGAACTCTGCTCTCCGCTATGACGTCCAACGTTTGGCGACCGAAAACAAAAAAATGAGTAAGGAGATAGAGGAGCTTAATACTCGCCTCGAAAACGTCAAAACAATAACAAAAAAAGTGGTGTCATGAAAAGCATTAAAAATTTTTTATATGAAAAACAGGTTGAGATTATCATGTGCATACTAACAGCATTACTCACTGTTTTAGTAGCCACTATGTGCGGGTGTACTACAACAAAACGAGTGGTGAAAACCGAAATGATATCAAAAACCGCTATCACACAGTTCGATAGTACGGCACAAGTTACAGACCGAAAGATAGACTTGCTGCTCCGTCGGCTTACCGAGACAAACGAGGAGCTGTCCGAATGGGCAACCGAACGTACAGATTACAATGTAGTAGATTACGACACTCTGGGGCGCATCGTCCGGTTGGCCACACAGACCACCGACAGACAAAGCGGCAGGCGTAACGACCGGCATATCGTAGACAATACATCGGCAAGCGTTACAATGTCGCAGGTCGATAGCCTGATACGTGTGAGCGAGGCGAAGATCATGTCTAAAATAGAGGAGAAAAACGCTAACTCTGTAAGCATTGGGCTTGCGTGGTGGCAAAAGGGGTTGATGTATTTGGGTGTAGCGTCGGTAATAGCCGGACTGTTTTTTGTCGCTCTCCGAATAATTAAGCGTTTCTTATGATGACGATTATTGCAGCAGCAAGTCAGACGTTTCTCGACATCGCACTTATCCTTACAGGCTCTGCAGATGCAGCATACGAGATAGCCAAGGAGAACGGGTTCGACGTCTCTGACAAGATACCGGCAGGACGGCTCTTACTTTATACGGGTAAAGTAATCTCGCAGCCCATTGCCGACTACTATTCGGACGGCAATATACATCCGGCAACATACAGGGAAGACGATAATACAATCATAGACAAGATATTCGACTTTACTTTTGACACCACCTTTGAATAAACACACAACTTAATATTTCAATGGCACTTAAAGACTACTTAAATAGATATTTTTTCGGCCGAGCCACCAACAACGAAATCTTCGCCGAGTACCACCGCCGCACAGCATCCAAAGCGGAGTGGAAGCGTACTGCCGACATATTATCGGCAAAAGAGATACGCGATTGGCGATTAGCTGTCGCTACGGCAACGAATCCCGAAGATCCTCGCCGAGAACCCTTGATGCGATTTTATCGCTCTATGATGCTCGACAGCCACCTGATGTCTGTCGTCGATACACGTATCCTTCGTGTGCAGCGGTCGTCATTTATGGTAGCCGATGAGAACGGCAACGAAAACGAAGAACTGACCGATCTACTCCGCCGCCCATGGTTCGAGGAGCTCATAAGACTTGTACTGATGAGCCGTTTCCAGGGCACTACTCTCATAGAGATGTTCGACCTCGACCCCGATACTATGGAGATGACTACAGTTACCGAGATACCACAGTCCAATTTCATTGCCTCCAAAGGTATAGTCATAAAAGAACCATACGACACCAAAGGCGTATCTTTCGTAGACGAGCCGCTCGGTAGCTACTACCTGCAGGTAGGTGGCTCGTTCGACCTGGGAATGTTTCACCAACTGGCTATGCCCATCATTGCCAAAAAGCTATCGCTCGGTAGCTGGATGAGCTACATCGACAAATACGGAGTGCCGCCCATATTCTTTATTACTGACCGTATGGATACGGCTCGCCGCGACGAACTCTTCGAGATGGGGCAAAACTTCCGACAAAATATGTTCGCCGTTCTGCAAGGCAACGAGAAGATAGAGACGCCCTCACTGAGCGACACAAACGCCCACCAGACGTTCATCAGTCTTATCGACGAGTTCTGCAATAAGGAAATATCCAAGCGTGTACTCGGAGGCACCTCTACCACCGACGAGAAGTCTTTCGTAGGCTCTGCCGAAGTGCAGGAGCGTGTTGCCGCCGACCGTTACGAAGCAGACAAGCAGCTGTTCGGATATATCTTCAATGCCAAAATACGCCAAAGGCTTGTAAAAATAAGCCCCGTGTACAGAGATTTTGAACGGCATACACTTGTCTGGAACAATCAGGAGACACTCGATATAAACGGATATATCGATGCTGTCAGCAAGCTGTCGGCTTCTTACGAGTTCGACATCGACGAAATAAGAGCACGTACAGGTCTGCCTGTAACTGCCATCAGGCAGACTGCGTCGTTCTTTGGTGGCGGTACGCAAGACGACGGCGAGGGGCAAGTAAAAAAAAAAGATAATGCCCAAGCGGTAATATCTACTCTGCTGCCTTCGGCTGCCGCCTCCGACCCCTCGATAGACGAAATAGCGGAGCAGGTATACCGAGGCGACATCACGCCCGAGAAGCTACACCGTGCCCTTGTACTCAAATACTATACCGGTCTGTCGTCGGCTACTCAGAAGGGCTGGGGAGGCGGATACTACACCGACCCCACGACAAGGAAGTTCCGCGAAAACCTGCTCGCCTTTGCCGGGGCTAAGACCTTTTCGCTTATCAAAGAGATAGAAGCACTCAAAGTAGGTGGTATCTCGAAAGAAAAGCTACTTGGTTTGGCTCAAAAAAGAGGCTTTCTGTATGGCGACATCTGGCAGAAGACCGAAGAGAAGTTTGCGGCAAACTCGGCAAGTTCTGCCGTACAGTTCGGACAGTTCCGAAAAGATAGCGACATATACCCTAACTTGCGGTTCGTAACGATGCAAGACAGCCACGTACGCGACAGCCACGCCGCAAACGAGGGAATAGTAAAGCCCGTCGACGAATGGACGGTGATGCCGCCGCTCGACTACAACTGCCGATGCTACCTCGAGCAGACCACCGACCCACCCAACGACAGAAAGCTATCACAATACAACGATACAATAGCCGGCAACGCTGCCCTTAGCGAGCGTATATTCAAAGATACCCATCCGTACAATAAGCGGGTCCTATCGCTGCCGATAGACACCATACATTCGATAAGCGAAACCATACAGCTAACGAAGCAATATGTACCATACAACGCTACAATCAAGGTAGGCAAACGCACGATATACATCAACGACTTTGCCGACTACAACGATTTAGCCGACAATATAGAGGCAGCCAAAAAGATTGCTCCTGCCTTAGAGAAAGATATTTATATAAGGCATCATACCGATGGTGGCAAACTGAAGGGCAGTACCAATGCGGAATTTGGTATAGGCTCTCCCGAAACGCTCGGCGACCTAAAAACCTTAAAACAATCGGCAAACTTAAAGAAGTTTATATCCAAAGGGCTAAGAAGTTGCGATAAGCAGCGTTCGGAATACGCAGTATTAGATTTTTCCAGCTGTCGCCAAACAGACATAGAGTCCTCGATAAAAAGAGCGTTGTGCGGCGAAATAAAAATGGGTCATAAAGAAAACATTAAAAAGGTTATCCTTATAAACAAGGATAATGTGGGAGTAATATCTCGTAGCGAGATATTAGGACTTAAATTTGATAAACTAATGAAAGACTTAAAAATAACATAAGACCACCAACGGGGTCGGCGGTCTTACTGGCTCCCGCCATCGCGTAGGTGACGGGATTACAAAAGTAATACTTTTATTTTAATTACCAAACGATATGATGAAAAAAATAGCGCTCGACAAGGAAAACAACATCAAAATATCCGTCGCACGAGGTAAAGACGGCAAAATAACAAGGGGCATAGTCCTCGAAGATACCCTCATGCAAGACGCATATCTCGCTCTTTCGTGTCTACAAGGCGAGTGTAAAAACGACCCTATCGTCGGCTGCAACCTATTCCGAAAGGTACGAGGCAAAGCAGACAAGGTAGCCGTACGCAAAGAGATAAAGATTGCCCTGCGACGTGTCGGTATACGTCTCGAAGATATCAAAGACAATATACAGACTCTCCTCGACGGTACAACTATTTAATCACTACTTAAACATCATTTCAATGGCAAACAATTACAATACCACTCCGGCACAGGTCGCCGCCATCATCTCCGAGATATTCGGTATAGCCGTATATCGCCCTGCACACGAACGCCCCGCACCGTCTCAGCCGACGTTTCGGTCGGTAGACTTTGTCGGCAAAGCCGATGCCGAAGCGGTATCCGACTTCAACCTGCCGGTATTCGGTGTCGTCAAATTCAAAGGCGGTAGCTACAACACCTACAACGAACGCGGACAGGTGGTAAAGCAACGCATGAACGACTTCGTACTGCCTTACTCCTGTATAGTCGACTTCAGCCGCGAGAAAATCATCACCGAGACCCAGACGCTCGGAGGCACAGGTACTGTCAAAGAGCTCTACGGACTCGGCGATTGGCAGATTAATATCAGCGGCATAGCCTTCGGCAACCGCTCCGACTCCTCCGCCGAGGCACATCGCATCGTAGCCGAGCTTACACGATGGGCAAACATCTGCGACAGCATATCGGTCGAAGGCGAAATATTCGGCAGCAAAGACATCGACAATATTGTAATAAAGAAACTCGACATCAAGCCGATTGAGGCTAAGTTCGACGTCATTCCGTTCACCATCGAAGCCGCAAGCGACGAACCGATAGAACTCATCATTTAATCATTATGGCAAACCTCATCAAGACAGTATCTTTCAACTTTGCCCGCCGAGAACTACTCCGCCATACCGCACGGATGGCGGCGATAGAGAGTGTCAATTTCTTTAAGCGTAGTTTCGTCAAAGGAGGCTTTACCGACGCAGCATTCGAGGAGTGGAAGCCCTCGCTTACGCCATTGGCAGGCTTCCGCACTATGATCGATACAAGAAATCTTCGAAACAGTATACGCACCACCGAACAGAACACACGGCGTATAGTCGTAGGTTCGCACCTCGAATACGCCGAGATACACAACAACGGTGGCACTATCACCGTAACGGCTCGTATGAAACGCTACTTTTGGTGGCAATACTACCGTCTTGCGGGGCAGACCAGGCAAAGCTCCGCAGCACGAGCGAAGCTGTCGGCTAAGGCTGAGTTCTGCCGCCGTATGGCTCTGATGAAAGAGGGCTCTACCGTCCGCATACCGCAGCGACAGTTCTTGGGCGAGAGCCAAACCCTGATGGCAGACCTCGACAGCCGGCTGCATGCCATCATCGAAGACTATTGGGAAAAGGCATAAAAAAAAGCCCCCTCCGGAGAGGGGCTTTCGTTTACCGCATATCTGCAAATATATTTCGCAACTCTTTGATAGTATATATATAACCTGCAAATGTGCTCGGAGACAACGCGTCTTCGCTCTGCCCGTACACCATAGTAAAATCAAATATCAAGTCGTCTAAATCTTTCGACAGCTCCGATGGTGCTATGTCCGTAGTGAGAAACTTTCTTAGTCTGTCTAAATTCATCTGCCACCTCCTTTATCGTTAACGGTTCTCGGTCTCCTCTCCTCACGCTTGGACTGTCCGTTGTAGACGATATAGAGGTTTATGATACAGTCGCCTATCACCTGTATGTTGCCGTTGCCGGCTGCATTTAGCTGCTTACTCATACCTTGCCCTCCTTTCTGTTTCGACGCGATTCGTAATTTGTAATTCGTAATTTTTCACAGAGATAGTCGCAGTAGATACGCGGATTTACGCCGTCGAGCATCGCTTTGAACTCTTCGGTATTAGCCGCCATACGCACCTTGCCGTCTTCGAGTAGCTCGAAGTAGTTTACCTTTAACTCCAGTATCATAGCGAGCCTCCTTTGTTTTTGCGGGCATTCTGATTGCCGATTTGACCTCCGCGTCTGCCGTCGTATTTTATCGCAGGTAAGTGATTGCCTTCGGGTATAGGCGTGCCGTTTAGTAGGCGGTCTGCCATAAATGCCGGCTGATTGTAGAGCATATACGCCTCGCGGTTCTGGCGTGCCCTCTTGTAGAGAGCCATAAGTATGCGGTTGCTACGGTTGTAGCCGTTTAGCGTGCGGCTGACGCTCTGTACGCTAACGCCCAGCTCGAGAGCTATCTCTTTCTGGTCGCCGTGGTTGAGACTCTCGCCGATAAGCCAAAGCAG
>ERZ772967.1252-NODE-1252-length-17798-cov-10.241729_pt1 | contig 17798 bp, 16 predicted proteins | sample MGYA00511677_ERZ772967 | MGnify/ENA primary metagenome ERZ772967 (study PRJEB29015, sample SAMEA2737931) | human oral metagenome | biome: human oral; feature: human-associated habitat; material: dental | place: China | collected 2146 ...
CGGGCGTGTTCTATTCGGTGCATTCGCTGCCGCCGTTCTGGCAGGCGGCCTCGCATGTCAATCCGTTCTTCTACATGGTCGATGGCTTTCGCTATGCCTTTTTCGGGCAGGCCGACAACGACCCGTGGCTGTCGCTGGCCATCGTGCTGGTGGCCTGGGCGGCGCTGGCGGCCGGCGCGATGCGGATGCTGGATCGCGGGTATCACCTGCGGTACTGAGAAAAAGGGCGGGGTGAGGCGTGTGTCGCTTTCGATGGATCGCGGCGGAACGTCTGTCTGCGTGGAAGTCACGGCAGGGGGCATGTCTACGCCGGAGGGGCGGCCGTGATGGCGCAGGAATCTGCCTGTCTGGCCCGCTACAATAGCCGGCTTTGGCGGCGGCTTTTTCTGGCTGGCGCAGGCGCCTCGCGGTGTACCGTTCCGCGCGCAGCAACGGCGGCGATGCATGCCGGCTGGTATGGGTGTCTGCCTGTCGCGGTTGTGTGCGCTGTGTGCATCCCGTCTGCCCGTACATGCCGTGTGCATCCTGCTGGTCCGCTGCCGCCCTGTCATCTGTTCGGAGAACATCTTGCAAACCCCCGAGAACGTTCGCGCCTACATTGCCGAGGGCCTGGAGTGCACCCACCTGGAGGTGGATGGCGATGGCCGCCATTTCGACGCCATCATCGTCTCCCATGCCTTTGACGGCAAGCGGCTGGTGCAGCGCCATCAGCTGGTCTATGGTGTGCTGGGCGACCGCATGAAGGAAGAGATCCACGCGCTGTCGATCAAGGCACTGACGCCATCCGAGTGGCACGCGCTGAACGAACTTTGACTGCCGGTGAACTGCTGTGTAGTGATTCCGAAAGGCAACAGGTGATTCGCCGGACAGCCGCTGCGAAGGAAACAGGCAGTCTGCTGCTCGCCCGCCCGGAGGGACGCTCCATTGGGGTGCGCAGGACTGGGCGCCTGGGCCGCAAAATCCCGGAAGGCTTCAGACACTGCCGGCACAATCATGTGCGCCCAGGGATGCTTTCGCAGGGACGCATGAGTTCATCACACGCTCCAACCAGACAGGGACACCATGGACAAACTGAAAATCACGGGCGGCACCCCCCTGGTGGGTGAGGTGCAGGCCGCCGGCGCCAAGAATGCGGCCCTGCCCATCCTGTGTGCCAGTCTGCTGACGGGCGATACACTGGCGCTGTCCAACGTGCCGAACCTGCGCGACATCGCCACCACCATCCGGCTGCTGACGCTGCTGGGCGTGAAGTGCGAGCGCGACGGCGACCGGCTCACCCTGCAGGCCGACAGCCTGTCCGGTACCGAGGCACCGTACGAGCTGGTCAAGACCATGCGTGCCTCCATTCTGGTGCTGGGGCCGCTGCTGGCGCGCTTCGGCGAGGCGAGGGTGTCGCTGCCCGGTGGCTGTGCCATTGGCCAGCGGCCGGTGGACCAGCATATCAAGGGTCTGCAGGCGATGGGCGCGCAGATCGACATCGAGGCCGGCTTCGTGGTGGCCCGGGCCAAACGGCTCAGGGGGGCCCGCATCGTGACCGACATGGTGACGGTGACCGGCACCGAGAACCTGATGATGGCTGCCTGTCTGGCCGACGGCGAGACCGTCATCGAGAATGCGGCGCGCGAGCCCGAGGTGGTCGATCTGGCGCAGGCGCTGATCGCCATGGGCGCGCGCATCGAGGGCGTGGGCACCGACCGGCTGGTGATTCATGGCGCCGAACGCCTGCATGGCGGCAGCCATCGCATCATGGCCGACCGGATCGAAACCGGCACCTTCCTGTGTGCAGCCGCCGCCTGTGGCGGCGACGTGATGGTACGCAACGCCGCACCCTGGTCGATGGATGTGACCATCGACCGGCTGCGCGAAACCGGCGCCATACTGAGCACCGGCGAGGACTGGGTGCGGCTGCAGGCCAGCGCCCGGCCAAGGGCGGTGAGTGTGCGCACGGCGCCGTATCCGGGCTTTGCCACCGACATGCAGGCGCAGTTCATGGCGCTGGACGCGGTGGCCGAAGGCACGGCCACGGTGGTGGAAACCATTTTCGAGAACCGCTTCATGCACGTGCAGGAGCTGCGGCGGCTGGGGGCCAACATCCGCATCGAGGGCAACACGGCCATCGTGCAGGGGGTGCCGCGACTGTCGGGCGCTACGGTGATGGCCACCGACCTGCGTGCCTCGGCCGGTCTGGTGATCGCCGGGCTGGCGGCGCGGGGCGAGACGACGGTCGAGCGCATCTATCATCTGGATCGTGGCTACGAACAGATGGAGCTGCGGCTGCAGGCACTGGGTGCGCAGATCGAACGGGTGAAGGGGCAGGGGCTCTGAGCGGGTTTGTCCCGATGGTGCCGGGCCGCGAATGGCAACACACTATCGGGTTGCGTGCCGCCACCACCATGATGCAACGATCACTGACACATGCGTGCTTCACGAGCTGAAGGTTTTCGGGGACAAGAGGGCCGGATGCAACGATAACGGGTACATGCGTGGCCGACATGATGCAACGACAGGAAGGAACACGATGCTGACGCTGGCACTTTCGAAGGGGCGGATTCTGGAAGACACGGCCGGGCTGCTGGCCGCGTGCGGGATCCGGCTGGACCCGGAGGCGGGCAAAAGCCGCCAGCTCATTCTGCCCACCGATGACCCGAACCTGCGCCTGCTGATCGTGCGGGCCAGCGACGTGCCCACCTATGTGCAGCATGGCGCGGCCGACCTGGGCATTGCCGGGCGCGACGTGATGCTGGAGCACGGCGGCGAAGGGGTGTACCAGCCGGTGGATCTGGGCATCGGCTGCTGCCGCCTGAGCGTGGCCACGCGGCAGGGCTTCGATTATGAAAAGGCCGCCGTGTCCGGCAAGCGCCTGCGGGTGGCCACCAAGTTCGTCAACAGCGCACGCCGCCACTTTGCCGAGAAGGGCGTGCACGTGGACATCATCAAGCTGTATGGTTCGATGGAGCTGGCACCGCTGGTGGGGCTGGCCGATGCCATCGTCGACGTGGTGTCCACGGGCGGCACGCTGCGGGCCAACGGGCTGGTGGAGGTGGAGCCGATCATGCCGATCTCGGCGCGGCTCATCGTCAACCAGGCAGCGCTGAAGATGCGCCAGCCCGAGCTGGCCCCGCTGATCGCTGCACTGGAAAAGGCCGCACACGCACAAAGCCGGCAAGGGCAGGAAAGGAGAGAAGCATGATCAACCGTCTGGACATCGCCGATGCGGATTTTGCTGCGAGGCTGGCACGGTTGCTGCACTGGAGCCCCGAACAGGACCAGGGCATCGAAACGGCCGTTTCCGGCATTCTGGCCGACATCCGCGCACGCGGAGACGAGGCCCTGCTCGACTATACCCGCCGCTTCGACCGCGTCCCGGCCACGCAGGCTGCAGACCTGTGCCTGACGAAGGCCGATCTGCAGGCCGCGCTGGACAGCCTGCCGGCCAGCGAGCGTACGGCGCTGGAGCGCGCCGCCGAGCGCATCCGCCGCTATCACGAACACCAGCGCGCCGCGTCGTGGATGTACACCGAGGCCGATGGCACGCGCCTGGGGCAGCGGGTGCTGCCGCTGGACCGGGTGGGGCTGTATGTGCCGGGCGGCAAGGCAGCCTATCCGTCGTCGGTGCTGATGAACGCCATTCCGGCCCGGGTGGCCGGTGTGCCCGAACTGGTGATGGTGGTGCCCACACCCGATGGCGTGCGCAATCCGGCCGTGCTGGCGGCGGCCTGTCTGGCGGGCATCGAAGAGGTGTACACCATCGGTGGCGCCCAGGCGGTAGCGGCGCTGGCTTACGGCACGCCCATGATCCGGCCGGTGGACAAGATCGTCGGTCCGGGCAACGCCTATGTGGCCGAGGCCAAACGGCGGGTGTTCGGCACGGTGGGCATCGACATGATCGCCGGGCCGTCGGAAATTCTGGTGGTGTCGGATGGTTCCGTGCCGCCGGACTGGGTGGCGGTGGATCTGTTCTCGCAGGCCGAGCACGACGAGATGGCGCAGTCCATCCTGATCTCCACCGATGCGGCCTTCCTCGATGCGGTGGCCGAATCGGTGGCCCGGCTGCTGCCGGCGCAGCCACGGCAGGCGGTGATCGGCAAGTCGCTGGCCGACCGGGGGGCGCTGATCCGTGTGGACACGCTGGAACAGGCGGCCGGTCTGGTGAACCAGGTGGCGCCCGAGCACCTGGAGCTGGCGGTGCGCGATGTGGACGGGCTGATGACGCACATCCGCCATGCTGGTGCCATCTTCATGGGCCGCTGGGGCTGCGAGGCGCTGGGTGACTACTGCGCCGGCCCGAGCCACGTGCTGCCTACCATGCGCACGGCGCGGTTCTCGTCGCCGCTGGGCGTGTACGACTTCCAGAAACGCAGCAGCCTGATCGAACCCTCGGCCGAAGGCGCCGACCATCTGGCGAAGGTGGCGGCCACGCTGGCGCGTACCGAAGGGCTGGAGGCGCACGCGCAGAGCGCGGAGTTCAGGCTGGCATCGCGGCAGGTGGATGCGCCGGGTTCTGCGGCCGGTCATGATGTTTCTGCTGCCGCCATCGCTGCTGCTGGTGCCGCTTCCGTGGACCATGCGAATACTGGTAGTGTCGCTTCTGGGGCTGGTGTGAACACCCGTGGTGCTACAGGGACGGTGGGAACCACCACGCAGCAGCCGGCCATGGCGACTCAGGCCGCCGTCCGCGTGGCCCGTCATGTTCGTCCGGACGTGCAGGCCATGCATGGCTACGTGGTGCCGGACGCGACTGACGCCATCAAGCTGGACGCGATGGAAAACCCCTTCCGGCTGCCCCAGGCCCTGCAGGCCGAACTGGGCCGCACGCTGGCTGCGCTGGCCATCAACCGCTATCCGTCCGGCACCACGTACCGGGCGCTGAAGCAGGCCATTGCCGTGCAGGATGGGCTGCTGGGGGCAGATGCTCAGCCCGACGTGAGCCGGCTGGTGCTGGGCAATGGTTCGGACGAGCTGATCAGCCTGCTGTGCCAGCTGGTGGCGCAGCCGGGGGCAGTGGTGATGGCGCCGGCGCCGTCCTTCGTGATGTACGAGATGAGTGCGAAGCTGGCCGGTGCGAGCTTCGTGCCGGTGCCGCTGCAGGCCGATTTCTCGCTGGACCTGCCGGCCATGCTGCAGGCCATCGAGACATACCGGCCGGCGCTGGTGTTTCTGGCCTATCCGAACAATCCCACCGGCAACCTGTTCGACACGGCGGCCGTGCAGGCCATCCTGCGCGCCACCGACGGTCTGGTGGTGCTGGACGAAGCCTATGCGCCCTTTGCCGGCGGGGCCAGCTGGATGTCGCAGCTCGACGCCTGGCCCAATCTGGCGGTGATGCGCACCTGCTCGAAATGGGGCCTGGCCGGTGCCCGCCTTGGCTATCTGGCCGCGCAGCCGGTATGGACCGAACCGCTGGACCGGATCCGTCCGCCCTACAACATCAGTGTGCTGGACGCCGAAGCTACCCGTTTTGCGCTGCAGCATTTCGAGGTGTTTGCGCAGCAGACGGCCGCGCTCTGCGAGGCCCGCACCACCCTGGCGGCACGGCTGCAGGCGCTGGTGGGGCCGCAGGGGGCGCTGGGGGTGAACGGACTGGACACGGTGTACCCGTCGGCCGCCAACTTCGTGCTGGTGCGGGTGGCCGATACGGTGGCTGGTGCAACACCAACCGCCCAGCCGTCCCGCGCCTCCCGCGTGGCCACGGCCATGCGTGAGCGTGGTGTGCTGATCAAGGACGCCAGCCGCATGCATCCGCTGCTGGCCAACTGCCTGCGCCTGACCGTGGGCGCCCCGGCCGAGAACGAGGCCATGCTGGCTGCGCTGACGGAGGCCCTGCAGGCCATCCCGGCGGGGCGGGAGGCATGAGGTTGCCTGCACGACCGGAACGGCGGACAGACGCACCATTCATGGCGCGGCCCCTGCCGCCTTCTTCTGCCAGATATCCCCAGGAAGTCCCTGCATGACACAGAACACCACCCCCTCTGGCGCCTTTGCCGCTTCCGATACGACCGCTGCTTCTGGTGCGGCCGCCACTGCCGGCGCGACGCTCTCCTCCGGTTCAGCCGCTGCACCCACCGCCCGCATCGCCGAAGTCACCCGCAACACGCTGGAAACCCGCATCCGCCTGAAGGTGAATCTGGACGGCACCGGCCAGGCGCGCCTCAAGACCGGCGTGCCCTTCTTCGAGCACATGCTCGACCAGATTGCCCGCCACGGACTGGTGGATCTGGAGATCGAGGCCGATGGCGACACCCACATCGACGATCACCACACGGTCGAGGATGTGGGCATCGCGCTGGGCCAGGCGCTGTCGAAGGCGCTGGGCGACAAGCGCGGCATCCGCCGCTATGGCCACGCCTATGTGCCGCTGGATGAGGCGCTGTCACGCGTGGTCATCGATTTTTCCGGACGGCCGGGGCTGTTCTGGGAGGTGCCGTTCACCCGCGCGCTGATCGGCCGCTTCGATGTGGACCTGGCCCGCGAGTTCTTCCAGGGCGTGGTCAACCACGCCGGCATGACGCTGCACGTGGACAACATCCGCGGCTTCAACGCCCACCACCAGTGCGAGACGGTGTTCAAGGCTTTTGGCCGCGCACTGCGCATGGCGGCCGAGCCCGATCCGCGCACGGCCGGGCAGGTACCGTCCACCAAGGGCAGTCTGGTAGGGTGAGTTATATGAATACCGGCACCATCGCCCTGGTCGATTTCGGCATGGGCAACCTGCACTCGGTGGCCCGGGCACTGGCCCACGCCAGCCCGCAGAGCCGGGTGGAGATCACCTCCGACCCCGCCGTCATCCACCGTGCTGCCCGGGTGGTGTTTCCGGGACAGGGGGCCATGCCGGACGCCATGCGCCGGCTGGCCGAACATCCGGGGCTGGAAGATGCCGTACGCGAAGCCTGCCGCAGCAAACCCGTGCTGGGCATCTGTCTGGGCGAGCAGATGCTGCTGGATGCCAGTGACGAGGGAAGCATGCCCGTGCAGCAGGCCACGCCATCCGGTGTTGCGGGCATGCCGGAGGGCTTGGCGGATTCGGCGGCGGGAGAGAAGGGCGGCTCGCCGGCTGCCTGCGGGCAGGCGGACCGGTCGGGGGCTGTCGAGCCAACTCGTGGTCCCGGTCCGATCCGGTCGGGGCCTGCCGTGCCAACCCGTGGTCTCGGTCTGATTCCCGGCCGCGTGGTCCGCTTCGATGCCGCGCAGATGAAGGCCGCCGGCAACCTGAAGGTGCCGCACATGGGCTGGAACCGTGTGTATCCCGCCCAGCCACATCCGTTGTGGGCGGGTATCGAACCCGGGGCGTACTTCTATTTTGTGCACAGTTACTACGCAAAGCCCGATGATCCGGTACACATTGCCGCCATCACCCACTATGGTGGGGACTTTACCTGCGCCGTGACACAAAATAATATCTTTGCCATCCAGTTTCATCCTGAGAAAAGCGCGGCGAACGGCCTGCGCCTCTTTCAGAACTTCACCCAATGGCGGCCCTGAGCCGTTTCCGCTGTTTCTGCCATGCTGCTGATTCCCGCGATCGACCTGAAGGACGGCAAGTGCGTCCGTCTCAAACAAGGCAACCTCAACGAGGAGACCGTTTTTTCCGATGACCCCGCCGAGGTGGCACGCCGCTGGCTGGACCTGGGGGCCGAGCGCATCCATCTGGTCGACCTGAACGGCGCCGTGGCCGGCAAGCCGCAGAACGCGTCGGTCGTGCGCGCCATCATCGAGGCGGTGGGTGCCGAAGTGCCGGTGCAGCTGGGCGGCGGCATCCGCTCGCTCGACACCATCGAGCGCTATCTGGACGCCGGGGTGAGCTATGTGGTGGTGGGCACGGCGGCCGTGAAGAACCCCGGCTTCCTGCACGATGCCTGCACCGCCTTCCCCGGCCAGATCATCGTCGGGCTGGATGCCCGCGACGGCAAGGTGGCCACCGACGGCTGGAGCAAGATCAGCCGCCACGAGGTCATCGACCTGGCCCGCAAGTTCGTCGGCTATGGCGTGGAAGGCATCATCTACACCGACATTGGCCGTGACGGCATGCTCAGTGGCGTGAACGCCGAGGCCACGCTGCGGCTGGCGCAGGCGGTGTCGGTGCCCGTCTATGCCTCCGGTGGCGTGACCGACCTGTCGGACATCGACAAGCTGCTGGAAATCGAGGACGAAGGCGTGGCCGGCGTCATCCTGGGGCGCTCCATCTACGAAGGCACGCTCGACTTCGCAGCCGCGCTGGAACGGGCCAATGGCAACTGACAGCGGGCGGCAGACCGTCGCCGGCAGCGCTCCGGCCGTTCACGGCATGCCGGGTAACCTGCCGGAAGGTGCTGCCCCGGCCGTCCGCAGTACGCTGGAACGTACGCCGCCGGATTCTGAGGCCGCCGCCTCCCGCACGCCGGGTGACGTATCGGCCGGGCGTGCCCCGGCCACCAGCGACCTGACCCGCCGTGTCATCCCGTGCCTGGACGTGACCGGCGGCCGGGTGGTGAAGGGCGTGAACTTCGTGTCGCTGCGCGACGCCGGCGACCCGGTGGAAATCGCCCGCCGCTACGACGCCGAGGGCGCCGATGAACTCACCTTTCTGGACATCACCGCCTCCTCCGATGCGCGCGACACCATCCTGCACGTCATCGAGGCCGTGGCCGAACAGGTGTTCATCCCGCTGACGGTGGGTGGCGGTGTGCGCACGGTGGACGATGTTCGCCGGCTGCTCAACGTGGGCGCCGACAAGGTGTCGGTCAACACGGCCGCCATCCACAACCCGCAGCTGGTGGCCGATGTGGCGGGCTACTATGGCTCGCAGTGTCTGGTGGTGGCCATCGATGCCAAGCGCCAGCCCGATGGCAGCTGGCATGTATACACCCACGGCGGCCGCAACGATACCGGGCTGGATGCGCTGGACTGGGCGCGCCGCGTGGCCGATCTGGGCGCTGGCGAAATCCTGCTGACCAGCATGGACCGTGACGGCACCAAAGCCGGTTTCGATCTGGAACTGACCCGCGCCGTGGTGGATGCAGTGCCCATCCCGGTCATTGCCTCCGGAGGCGTGGGCAACCTGCAGCACCTCGTCGATGGCGTGACGCTGGGCGGCGCCGACGCCGTGCTGGCCGCCAGCATCTTCCACTTTGGCGAAGCCACCATCGCCCAGGCCAAGGCCCTGATGGCCAGCCAGGGCGTGCCGGTGCGGCTGGCGTAGCGGTGCCGTCGGTCAGGGTAGTTTGTGACGGTGGAAGGGAAGGTAATGCTTTGATGAAGCCGGCAGATACCGGGCAAATGACGCACCATGTCAGACGATTGGTGACAGATGTCTGCGTGCTGGTGTCGCGTCCCGGCATGCTGGCCCAACGGGAGGCAGGGGAATGACGGGAACGACGGCTTCTGACCGCGATGCGATACAGAACGATGCGGCCGCGCAGGACAACTCTGCCGCGCAGCATCATGCAGCCGTGCAGGCCGACCCGGCAGCCTGGCTGGACGCCCTTCACTGGGACGAGCGCGGGCTGGTGCCGGCCATCGCCCAGGACGCCACCACCGGCCGTGTGCTGATGATGGCCTGGATGAACCGCGAGGCACTGCTCGAAACGGCCCGTACCGGTCGCGCCGTCTACTGGTCGCGCTCGCGCAACCGGCTCTGGCGCAAGGGCGAGGAGTCGGGCAACGTCCAGCATGTGCACGAACTGCGCACCGACTGCGACCGCGACGTGATCCTGCTCGCCATCGAACAGGTGGGCGGCGTGGCCTGCCATACCGGCCGGGAGTCATGCTTCTTCCGGCGGCTGGATGGTGCGCCGGGGCTGCAGGCAGTTACATCAGGGCGGGCCGACACGCCAGTCCCGCACTGGGAGAATGTCGACCCGGTGCGTGTCGACCCCACCGCCCTGTATGGCGACAGGGCGCATCATCATGAATGAACCGGGCGGGCCGGTCATGGGTGTTGCCACCCGTCCGTATCCGGTGGCCGATGGCCCGATGTCCAATGCCTGGTAGCCCGGTAGACAATGCCCCAGTGCCCCAGTGCCCCAGTGCCCCAGTGCCCCAGTGCCCCAGTGCCCCAGTGCCCGCGATGCCCGATGCCCGATGCCCGATGCCCGATGCCCGATGCCCGATGCCCGCGATGTCCGATGTCCGATGTCCGATTCTGACGAATCCCTTCTGAACTGACTCCTTTTACCTGCCCCCACCGTGTCCCACAGCGCCTCCTCCCCCATCCCGCCCGATTCCACCCGCCTGCTCGAACGCCTGGCCGATACCCTCGAATCCCGCCGGGGGGCCGACCCTTCGCGCAGCTACGTGGCCAAGCTGCTGGCCGGTGGCGACGACCGCATTCTCAAGAAAGTGGGTGAGGAAGCCACCGAAACCGTCATTGCCGCCATGCAGGGCGACCGGGCCAAACTGGTCGCGGAAACGGCCGACCTGTGGTTCCATACCCTGGTGATGCTCGTGCATCATGAATTGCGGCCGGAAGACGTGCTGGCCGAGCTGGCCCGTCGCGAAGGGCTTTCGGGCATCGACGAGAAGGCCAGCCGCCCGGCCTGAGCCCCCCGCCCGGGGGCCGTCTTGCGGTCTGCTTGCCCGCCAGCACGCCAGCAGGGGCTGCGACGGCCACCGGGGTGCAGACCGGCAAGGGGCCGGCCGCTGGACAGGGGGTGTATCATCTGCATATCCATGTCCTGGGCAGACGCGGGCATCACCAGAATGCGCTGGTACTTCTGGACGATGCGCTCCATGTCCCGGGCAGACGCAGGCATCACTGCCCGGCCAGCCGTCGGGGCCTGCGCCTGCTGTGCCGACCCTGCCGTCCGTCCAGACGGGCCGGAACGATCCTCCCCGGCCCACCGTATGCATGTATGATTCCACACCGGCAAGGCGGGCACGTCCCGCCGTCCGGTTTCATTCCTGCGCTGCCGCACGGATGCGGAGCCTGCCCACCCTGTGCTGCGTGCACGGTGGCGGCTTCCGGTGCCGTGCGGCAACGCTCGCATTCCCCTCTTCAGGAGTTACCCCATGGGTTCCATGAGTATCTGGCACTGGCTGATCGTGCTGGTCATCGTCATGCTGGTTTTTGGCACCAAGAAGCTCAAGAACATCGGCGGCGACCTGGGCGCTGCGGTCAAGAGCTTCAAGGAAGGTGTGCGCGAGGCCACCGACGAAACCCCTGCCAACGGCAGCAGCACGGCCCAGGGCACCCCGCCCAGCGTCACCAACGGTGCCTCCAGCACGGCCGCAAACGACGCCAACACCATCGACGTGGAAGCCCGCACCAAGGGCTGAGCCGTTGTTGCCAGTTGTGGTGCGCGCGCGTTTTTCCGGTGTGTTTTCTCCCGGTGCGCTTGCCCTGATGAACGCCGTTGCGTGTGCACCTCTGTTCAACGCCCCCGTGCCGGATGGGCTTCTGCATCAACCGTCCCCGGCCGGTGCCTCTTCTTCTTTTCATCCAGCGTGACTTCTGCCTGACCGATGTTTGACATCAGCCTGATGGAAATGCTGATCGTGGCCATTGCTGCCCTGGTGGTCATCGGTCCGGAACGCCTGCCCGGCGTGGCACGCCAGGCGGGGCAGTGGGTCACGCGCATGCGGCGCTACGTCGACGACATCAAGTCCGACTTCAGCCAGCAGATGGACCTGGCCGAACTCAAGAGCATCAAGAGCGAGGTCGAGGATTCGGCCCGCAGCCTGCAGAGCGGCCTGCAGGACACGCTCGACACCGCCCGCTCGTCCTTCGACAGCCTGTCGTCGTCCTTCGACACGCGCTCCACCAATTACATCCCCGAGGGCCAGACGCTGGACGGGCAGGGCACGCGGGCACTGGCTGCGCCGGATGGGGCCGTGGGCGATGCTGCCGCACAGTCGTCTGCGGGGCCGGATGCCGAGGCCGATGGACAGACCTATGGACAGGCCGGGCATGATCCGGCACATCGCCGCGTCGCTTATGGTGGCGAAAACCCCGGCGACGGCACCCTGATCGGCGAGGGCAGTGGCGCGCACGATGACTGGGGCTACGACAGCGTGCCCGATGTTCCGACGGGCCACGCCACCTCTCCTGATTCCGAACGCCTGCCTCCCACCGACTGGGACAAGGTGTACGAAGACCGGCGGATGCGCCAGCGGCTCAAGGATCGCCGCATCGAGCGCGAGCTGGAGCGTGGTTTCAAACGTCCCCGTTTCCGCGTGGAGCGCTGATGGCCCTGTTCGGCAAGAAAAAACAGGCGCAGGCGCCTGAAGAAGAAAACTTCATCTCCCACCTCACCGAACTGCGCGACCGCATCGTCCGGTCGCTGCTGGTTATTCTGGTGCTGTTCGGCTGCTGCTTCTATGTGGCCCCCGAGCTGATGAAATTCCTGGCCGAGCCGCTGCAGCAGGCGCTGCCGGCCGGCTCGCAGGCCGTGTTCATTGCCGGCGAGGGCGCCTTCTTCACGCTCACCAAGATGTCGCTGCTCACGGCCGTGCTGTTCTCGCTGCCGTGGGTGCTGTATCAGGCGTGGGCCTTCGTGGCGCCCGGCCTGTATGCGCACGAGCGCCGCTTCGTCGGCCCGCTGATCGTCCTGTCGGTCATCTTCCTCGTGATCGGCATTGCCTTTGCCTACTGGTTCGTGCTGCCGGTGGCCTACAAGTTCTTCTTCTCCTTTGCCGAGAAGACCGGCGCTGGCGTCATGCAGGACCTGCAGCGCTACTGGGACTTCACCCTGTCCATCTTCTTCGGTTTCGGCCTGGCCTTCCAGGTGCCCGTGGTCGAGATGCTGATGATCAAGCTGGGCATGGTCTCGGTGGACGATCTGCGCCAGGCGCGCCGCTACGTCATCGTCGGAGCCTTTGTGGTGGCCGCCGTGCTCACCCCGCCGGATGTGCTGTCGCAGTTCATGCTGGCCATCCCGCTGATGCTGCTGTACGAGCTGGGCATCTTCCTGGGCGGCTTCCTGTCCGCTCATTCCCGCGCGCCAGACGACCTGCCGGACGACCCGTCGGAAGAGGGAGCGCTGGTGCCGTCCGAATCGCAGCCCCCGCAGGCGGCGGCGTCGCAGGAACCCGCTGCAGCTTCGAGGCAGGATCTGTCACAGTAAGCTGCAGCGGTATCCGGTCGCCCTTTCCCATTTTCGCAGGGATGCAGGCCCCCACCGTAGCGCAGCCAACAAAACCCTGCCATCGATGCCATCGACAGGGAGGCGCCCTGCCTTTGACGGGTTTTGTCAGCCCCGCTCAGTCCCGCCGCCGCTGGGCGGCGTTTCCTTCGGCATTGTTCCGCTGCGCGGCCGTCAGGTCCGGCCGTGTGCCGATGCGGATGGGCAGCTCGATCTCGTCTCCGTTGCGCAGGAAGCGGAAGCGCACCGTCGATCCCGGTGACAGCCGGGCAATGGTGTTGAGCACCTGCGTCGTGTCCTGCACCGGCGTGCGGTCGATGCCGATCAGCACGTCACCCGTGCGCACGCCAGCCTCCTCGGCCGGGCCATGGCGCATCACCCCGGCAATGATGGCGCCCTTCTGCTGTGTCTGCAGCTGCAGGGCATCCACCAGTTCGGGGGTCAGATCCTGCGGCTCCACACCGATGTAGCCACGAATCACCCGGCCCTTCTGGATGATCTGCTGCATCACCTCCTGTACGATCGACACCGGAATGGCAAAACCGATGCCCAGCGACCCGCCCGAGCGTGAGTAGATGGCCGTGTTGATGCCCAGCAGCTGCCCATGCACATCCACCAGCGCCCCGCCCGAATTGCCCGGGTTGATGGCAGCGTCGGTCTGGATGAAATTCTCGAAGGTGTTGATGCCCAGCTGCGTGCGTCCCAGCGCCGAGATGATGCCCATCGTCACCGTCTGGCCCACGCCGAACGGATTGCCGATGGCCAGCACCACATCCCCCACGGCAATGTCGTCGTGGCTGGCAAAGCCGATGGCCGGCAACCCCTCGCGATCCACCTTCAGCACGGCCAGATCGGTGTCGGGGTCGCTGCCGATCAGGCGTGCCTTCAGCCGCTCGCCGCTGGCCAGAATCACTTCGATCTGCGTGCCGTCGCCCAGCACGTGATGGTTGGTGAGGATGTAACCGTCACGGCTGGCAATCACGCCAGACCCCATGTTGTCGTCGGGGTTCTCCTCTTCCTCATCCTCTTCGCGCAACGCACGCGGTGGCTTGCGCCGGCTGGCCGGGGTGTCGCCCGCGCCCTCATCCACCGTGGCTGCCATGCCGTCGTTGTGCGCGGCAATGCTCACTACGGCAGGTGTGGCCCGGCGGGCCGCCTCGCTGTACGAAGAGGCGGCTGCCGCCCGCGTGCGCAGGTTGCGGGCATCTGGCTGGGCGCGCAGGCTGCCATCCTGCGCGCCCGCCGGGGGCAGGGGAAGCCGCCCGCCGGCAGCATCCGGCGCTGCAGCGCCAGGTGCGGCGTCCGGGCCGCGCGTGGCATCCGTGCCCGGCCAGGCGCCGCCGTCTGCCGGCGTGCGACCGGCGGGATTCCTGCCCTGAAGGGTGCTTCTGCCTGGCGCAGCGGGCGCGCGGTCCGGCCCGGCGGCACCTACCGCCTCCTCCGTGCCTGCCGCGGCACCCATACCTGCAGCGCCCGTGCCTGCTGCGGCCCCCGTACCCGCTGCGCTGCCCGTGCCTGATGCGGTGCCTGCCCCTGCTGCCGGGCCTGTACCCTGGCGGGTGGGAGGATCGTCGAAGGTCAGCGGGCCGACCGGCACGGAGGGCGTGGCCGTCGCATGGCTGCCCGGCCACGGTGGGACGGTCCCATCGCCCAGTCCGGCTGTTGCGTCATGCAGTTCCTGTTCGACGGCCGTGGCCAGTGGCGCCACCCCGTGCCCCGGTATCCAGTCGGGCCGGAACGTACTGATGGCAAAGATGGCCGCCACGGCAACCGTGACGCCCTGAGCGAACAACAGCCAGAGGCGCTTCAGCATGCGGCCCCACCCGTTCTGTTATGCTGCGGCGCAGACTGCCCGCCGCAGGAGGTTTGCTGAATGGAAGCCGGAAACGGCCGGGTCTGCCGCGCACCGTGCTGCAGACCATGCGGCATGCCACGCCCCGGTACCGAACGCAGGCCACGGGGCAGGTCATGCCCAGGTGCCGAACACAGGCCATGCGACACGTCACGTTCTGGCGTCGGACGCAGGCCATGCTCCGGCACCGAATGCAGCAGGCCATGCGGCGTGGTGTACCCCGGTACCGGACGCAGACCATGCGGCACGGTGCGTTCCGGCACCGGACATCGCACCATGGCACTGCTGCAACGCAGGCAGGAACGGACGCGGCCCCCGTGTGTGCGAACACAGGGCCGGCACGAACGAACACGAGCGAGCCCGCCGGGCTCCAGGGAGATGAATGAATGGTGCATGTTTCCGGCGCAGTGGCCACCCGGGCACTGCTGGATCATCTGGATGGGCTGTTGCGTCCAGCCGTCATCAAGGATTATTCCCCAAACGGGCTGCAGGTGGAAGGCAAGGGTGAGATTTCACGCATCGTCTGCGCCGTCACGGCCACCCGCAACGTCATCGACGCGGCCGTGGCGCGGGGTGCCGACGCGCTGATCGTGCATCACGGCTATTTCTGGAAGGGCGAGGATCCGCGCATCACCGGCATGAAGCGCGAGCGGCTGGCGCGGCTGCTGAAGGCCGACATCAACCTCATCGGCTATCACCTGCCGCTCGACGTGCATCCGGAGCTGGGCAACAACGTGCAGCTCGGCCTGCAGCTGGGCTGGCCGGTGCAGGGCTGGGGCGGTGAAGTGGTGGGTGGACAGGGCATCATCGGCTGGCATGTGCTGGATACGCCCATCGACAGTGCCACGCTGGCGGCCCGGGTGGGCGAACGGCTGCAGCGCGAGCCGCTGCTGGTGGGTGACCTGTCGCGCCCGCTGAAGAAGATTGCCTGGTGCACCGGCGGCGCGCAGGACTTCCTGCAGGACGCCATCGACCTCGGTGCCGATGCCTTCATCAGCGGCGAGATTTCCGAGCGTACCACCCACCTGGCCCGCGAGGCCGGCGTGGTCTATGTGTCGGCGGGCCACCATGCCACCGAACGCGGCGGCATCATCGCGCTGGGCCAGCATCTGGCCAGCACCTTCGGCCTGCCCGTCGAGTTCGTGGACGACCCGAATCCCGTCTGAAGAAGCCAGCAGGGCGCAAAAAAAGCCGGCGGGGCGGCAGGCGGGTTGCCTGCACGGCCGGGCCGGCTTGGAAAACAGGCCAGCGGGACGACCACCGGCCTGCCTGGAAGGGCGGATGCGCCCGGGCGGGGGGCCCGGCGCCTCCTGTCCCTTCCCGGGGACAAACGGCATGAATCAGGCGCGGCCTTTCTTCAGCTCGTCACGGATTTCGCGCAGCAGCACCACGTCTTCGGCGGGGGCGGCCGGCTTGGCTTCTTCCTGCTTGATCACGGCGTTCTTGGCCTTGTTGAACACGTTGACCATCTGGAAGATGATGAAGGCCAGAATCAGGAAGTTCAGGAAGATGGTGATGAAGTTGCCATAGGCCAGGATGGCCACACCGGCCTTGTTGTAGGCCTCGTAGGTGTGGGGCAGACCTTCGGGAATCTTGGTGGTGAGGGGGAGGAAGTAGCTGGAGAAGTCCAGGCCACCGAAAATGGCACCGACGAGCGGCATGATGATGTCCTTCACCATGGAATCGACGATCTTGCCGAACGCGCCACCGATGATCACACCGACGGCCAGATCGACGACGTTGCCTTTCAGGGCAAAATCTCTGAATTCAGTCAACATGGACATGACTACTCTCTCCTGGCGAGCTTGTTTGCGCCTCCCTGTTCGTACAGGCTGGGCGCGGATGGTTTGTGTTGAGAAGGAACAGGAATTATCCCCGTTCACGGGGGGTGAACGCAAGCGCCGCGGCCTGCAAAACTGCCGTAATTACGCTGGTTTGCCCCGGAAAGCTTTAAAGCTTGCTGCAGATTTCTTTAAATTGCGTGGCACTGGTGCCGCATGACGGCAAACCCGGGGCATGCTGCCCGCCTGCCAGGTGTCCGTCCGGTGCCGGCTGTTCCGGATGAGGCAGGGGCCGTGCAGGGCGCTCAGGGGGTCCGGCTCCGGCGCGGGTGGCATTTCTGCCCGCATTCCCCCTGTCTGCCGCCTTCGGCCACCCGTCCTGCCCATTGTGGGGGTATCTGCCGCCTTTCTGATTTTCGTCAAAGATACCCGGGGGGCGCTGCCTATACTCGGCCGAATCAAGGCTGCCGGTGCGCCCAGCGCATCCGCACAGGGCCGTTACGAACGTTCGAACGTAGTTTCCCCAAGAGGTCTTTCCAATGGCCGATACGCTGCCAAAGACACCCATGGATCCTTCCCGCCGTGCCGCGCTGGTTTCCACCTGCGTCATCGGCTGCGCGGGGGCTGCCGGCGTGGCCGTTCCGCTGGTGAGCACCTTCCAGCCCTCCGAGCGGGCCAAGGCGGCTGGTGCGCCGGTCGAGGCCGACATCGCCGGCATGGCGCCGGGCGAACTGCGCCGGGTCGAATGGCGCGGCAAGCCGGTCTGGCTCATCCGTCGCACCCCCAAGATGCTGGAGTCCCTCAAAGAGACCCAGTCCCAGGTGCTGGACCCGGACTCCGAGAACTACTACCAGCTCCCCACGCCCGAATACGCCAAGAACCAGCACCGCTCCATCAAGCCGGAGTACCTGGTGGTGGTGGGCATCTGTTCGCACCTGGGCTGTTCGCCCAGTGAACGGTTCACCCCCGGGGCACAGCCCTCGCTGCCCGACAACTGGGCCGGTGGCTTCCTGTGTCCCTGCCATGGTTCCACCTTCGACATGGCGGGTCGGGTATTCAAGAACAAGCCGGCCAACGCCAACCTCGACGTTCCCCCCCACAAGTACACGT
>ERZ772967.1253-NODE-1253-length-17790-cov-7.219679_pt1 | contig 17790 bp, 18 predicted proteins | sample MGYA00511677_ERZ772967 | MGnify/ENA primary metagenome ERZ772967 (study PRJEB29015, sample SAMEA2737931) | human oral metagenome | biome: human oral; feature: human-associated habitat; material: dental | place: China | collected 2146 ...
AACGTCCACCTGCCGCGCGGGAGAGCTGCCCGCCGCGGTCGCGCGGGCGGGCCTCGCCCGCGACATGTGGCAGCACACCATAGCGAGGGAGAGGTGCATGTGGCCCCCCTCGCACATCGACAGGCTACAGGACGCCGTCGGCGAGGGGGCCGCGAGGCTGCGCGCCCTCCTGTCGGGGCACGTGGCCAAGGTCGCGGTCGTGATCGACGTCGAGATGGAGGAGTTCTACCACCCCTTCGTGGGCGTCACCGCGCGCAACGTCGCCTTCCTCAACTCCATCGGCGCCGAGCTGAGGATGGGCTGGAGGATCCGCGAGCCCGAGGAGTACACCGACCCCGAGAGGGTCGCCCGGGACGTGCGGCGGCGCCGGGAGCTGGGCGACGCCCTGTGGGCCTGGGGGCGCGCGGGCGGCGCGTAGGCAGGCGGGCGCGCGCACGGCGGACCTGCCTGGCTTTTGGAAGACCCTGCGGGCCTGACCCGACGCATGCCGTGGGGCGACCACCGCTCGTGAGGGGGTCACAGATGCTTGGGTGGACGCCCGCCCTGGTCCGACTATCTGCGGTGATGGGGGTGCCCATGGCGACGAGGGAGGCGTACGAGGAGTGGATAGACGAGGTGGCGATCGAGGTGAGCTGCGACGACGCCTGGCGCGACCGCCTCTTCTCATCCCCCCTGGGCGAGGAGCTCTACGTGGGCTGCGAGCGGCCGGAGGAGGTGCCCGAGTACGTCAGGGACGGCGTGGTCGAGAACAGCCTCAGCTTCCTCGTGGCGACTGCCCCTCTTGAGGGGGACGAGTACGACGTGGGCATGGTCTCGTTCGCGTTCTGGTCCCGCGAGTACCCCGATGTCGTGACGCGCACGGGCAACGAGCCGAGCCCGGCCCAGAGGGTGGCGAGCGACCCGGCCAGCTACTGGCACGAGGTCGGGCTGGTCGTCCGCGGGGCGGGCCCGGGCGGCGGCACGCGCGACGCCCGGGAGGGGTCGTGGTGCTCGTGGTGCGTGTCGGAAGACGACCCGTCCGCTGGCGCGGAGGGGAGCCCGGGAGGCGGCGGGGCCTTCGGGCGGGAGGGGCTTCCCGCCGTCGAGGACGCCTTCGTCTCGGCCCTGGAGGGCGCCGTGCGCTCGTCGCTCTCCGGTCCCCTCGTCGCGACGGACGTCCCCCGGCTCCCGGACGAGGGTGCCCGCCTGCCCCTGCCGCCGCTTCCCCTGCCCGCCCGGGGGTCCGCCGTGTCGCTCGAGCGGGTAGGGGACGCCGTGCGCGCCATGCTGCGCTGGGGCGGGGGCACGCTCGAGGGTGATCACCTCGTCGTCACCTTCGGGGGCGACGCCCGCTTCGTCGTCGCCCCCCTCCCCCTGCGCTGGGCAGGGGGTGCGCACATGTTTCTCGCCTCGGGCTCGGACCTCACGGCCGTCGCCGGGCGCGCCGAGTCGCTCGGCCTGCGCGCGGTGCCGCGCCTGTCTCCCTTCCTGCCCCTTGACCGCCTGCGGGGCCTCGGGTTTCCCGACGGCTGGGAGCTCGGCGTCATCAGGCGGTGTGCCGAGGGGGTCGACCCCTCCCTGCCGGGCATCGTCCCCGACGGGGCCGCGCTGTGGGGTCTGGGCGCAGGGCAGGTTGACAGGCTGTGCGCCGCCGTGCTCCCCGCCCTGTCGGACCTGGCGTCGGGCCACCCCTGGGGACCCTGCTCCAGCAGGGAGGACCTGCTCTACGACGCCTTGCTCCTCCTCTGGTGGGAGAGGACGCGCAGCCCGGGAAGGCTGTTCGAGCTCCTCACGGTGGCGACCCCCGGCCACGGGGACCCGCTGGGTCCGTCCTGACGGACCTGGCGGCGCAAGGCCCCAGACGCCGCCGGGCGGGGAGGTGGCATGGAGGGAGCACTACGGGGGACAGCCGCACCAAAAAGATCGACACCAGGCGGTGCCGAAATCAACAGGGGGCAGCAGCGTTCACGTACTGACAGGCTTATGCGACGTGTGGGGGACCTGACGTGAGGCCGAGGGCCCAGATGACGCCGTGCGTCAGTCTGGGCCGGATCCCGCAGTTAAGGTGCGCCTTTACTTGCCTGCGTGCACGTCAAAGGCCGCGAGCAGTGCCTCGGCCGTGCCGGGCGCATCGGAGTCGTGCAGGCCCTTGCTGCGGTCGAGTGCGCGCATGGCGTCCATCTCGTCAGCCGTGAGCTCGAAGTCGAAGATATCGAGGTTGGACTTGATGCGTGTCGGGTTAGTGGACTTGGGGAAGACGATGCCGCCCTCCTGGTTGATGAAGCGAAGGATGACCTGGCCAGCGTCCTTGCCGTACTTCGCGGCTAGCGCCGCGATGACCGGGTCGTGCAGCAGCTCACTGTTGCCGTGGCCAAGCGGCATGTCACACTCAAGCGCCACGCTCGCTTCGCCCATGAGGGCGCGAATCTCCCTCTGCTGCTGGTAGGGGTTGAACTCCACCTGATTGACTGACGGCAGGGTGGAGAGCTGCAAAACGAACCTGTTCCAGATCTTGGGTGACATATTAGAGACGCCGATGGAGCGGATCTTGCCGGCCGCCTTTGCTTCCTCCATGGCGCGCCAGGTCCCCGGCACATCGAAGTAGGGCTGGTGAATGAGGTAGAGGTCAATGTAATCGAGTCCCAGCTTGGATAGCGATGTGTCAATGGCCTTACGAGCGGGTCCAAAGCCGTGATCCTGGAGCCAGATCTTGGTGGTGACGAAGACCTCATCGCGGGGCAGGCCGCTCTCGTGCACGGCCTCACCGACCTCTTGCTCGTTGAAGTAGGCGCAGGCCGTGTCTATGTGACGGTAGCCCGCCTCCAGAGCCTGGAGCACCGCCCTCTTGGTGGATCCGTCGGCTGGGATGGCAAAGGTGCCGAAGCCGATGGCCGGGATCCGTACGCCGTCGTTCAAGGTGATGGTCTGCATGTGTCGTCTCCTATCGAAGTCCGTAGGTGGGAAGTGGGTCGGCGAGCGCATGGCCCACGTAGAGCGCAGAGTGCCCGGTGCGCGTGTCGGATGCGCACAGCCACAGCTCGTCGGTTCCGGGGCGCAGCTGCGGATGGGTGGACTTGTTCATGAGGCCCGCGTCGTGCTCGGGCAGCAGCCACTGCCTCACGGGGATGGCGTGCTCGTCAAGGCCCAGGAAGCGCGCCTGGCCGCAGAGGGCCACGTAGAGGTTACCGGCAGAGTCGGTACACATCGAGTCGGGACCCTCGAGGCCGCAGAAGTGGTAGGGCGCCCAGCTGCCGCAGGCGGGGGTGGCGTTGAGGTCGTCGTCGAGCTCGACGCACACGAGACGTCCGCGACCGTACTCGGTCACCCACAGGAGGTGCTCGTCAGGCGAGAGGGCGATGCCGTTGGAGGCGATCATGTCACCCATGACCGTAGTCGTGGTCATACGGTCGGAGCTGATGTGATAGACGCCCGAGGAGGGGTTTGCGGCAGAGCCTGCGAGGTCGGTGTAGAAGATCGAGCCGTCGGAGGCGAAGACCATGTCGTCGACCATGCGGCTATGGGGGATGGGGATGACCCCCTGCAGCTTGCCGGCGGAAGACATGACGAAGATGCCGGGCCCGCGGTCCGAGGCGACGCAGGTGACGTAGAGGTTACCGTCCTTGTGGAACTTGATGGCCGAGGGCAGGCCCCTGTCAGGCATGGTGAAGACGACTTCGCAGGTGCAGGCGTCAACATCGGCACGCATGACCCGGGCGTGCGGACAATCCACAAACCAGAGGTCGCCCGTGCGGTCGAATGCCAGCCCCTCCAGCACGCCGAAGTCATCGCTCACGTCGATGGCCTTCCTTGCGACCTCAATGGGCACGTCCCTCTCCTGCGACGGGATCCTAAACGGTGTCATGTTCGTCTCCTGTTTCTATGCGCTGTGCTACCTGGCTGAAGAGCCAGTGGTCGCTCGCCCTTGAAGGTTGGCTCCTCCTCGGGCCGGCAGGCGTCGAGCGATCAGATGTTGTATGGACGTTTCTCGGAGATGAGAAAGCAGGTGCGACGACGCTTGATGTACCAGCGTCCGTCGAGCTTCACATACTCGTCTGCGTAGCGCACGTAGTTGGTGGTGATGACGTCCTTGCCGTTCTCGTCGTTCACGAGCGTGGCCATGCAGTAGGCGGTGCCGGTGGCCTTGCTGAGGTCGGCGGAGACCTCCACCTTCTGCTGGCCGTTGGCGTGGTAGACGGCCTTGGCCGTGCTCTTGGCACCTACCGTGCTCTCGAACGCGTCCACAATTGCCGCACGGCCGGGGATCTCGTGAACCTCGCCGTCAATGCCCATCTGGAACTCGAGCACGGCATCCTCGGTGAAGAGCAGTCCCTGGCCCCGTGTGTTACGATCGTCTGCGAGGATGGAGAACCTAGAGACGAGGTCATGGAGCTCCTGGATGGCGATGAGTCGTTCGTCTGGCATGGTGTGGTTCCTTTCCCTGGGGGTGTTCTGCAACTCTGCGTTTCCTATCCTACGGTGGGTGCATGCCCTCTACAATGGTCAATGTCTGGCGAAGCGTGACGTAGGCAACCCCTTTGCCGAATGCGTTGCACATCCCTTGGAAAGGGGTTCCATGCGCACCTCCCCCTCGCGCGATTTGCGCGTCACCAAGACACTCGAGGCAATCGACCAGAGCTTTCGCGCCCTGATGCTGGAGAGTGGCTATGAGTCCATCACCGTCAAGGCGCTCTGCGAGCGGGCGAGGATCAACAAGAAGACCTTCTACCGCTACTACGAGACGCTCGACGACCTCTTGGCCGAGGTCATGGCTACCTACGCCGCCGCGTGGAGGAGGCGTACGGGACACCTGAGCCGCGTCACCGACGTGGCCGAGGCCACACGCGAGCTCTTCTACTTCGGTGCGGAGCAGGACGAGCTCTACGACGTCATCACCTGTGACCCGGCCTGGGGACGCATCCAGAGGGAGCTGCAGGACGAGGCGAGCGGTGAGCATGCCGAGACCGTGCCAGCGGGCTTCACGTCCGAGGCCTGGCACCTATACTATGCGTTCGTCTCGGAGGCGGGGCTGGCGACGTACCGTGCCTGGGTTGTGGACGGCAAGCGTATGCCCGTGGCGAAGGCGGCAGAGATGGCAGCCACGCTCGTGAGCACTGGTGTGCAGGGACTCGCCAGTCGGCAAAAGGCCCAGGTTCGATCCCCAGCCGCACGTCAGGGTGTATAGGCGCGCCGGTCCACACGCTCGACGCGTCTTATGCGTCTTATGTACTTTATGCCGTTTATGCGCCTTATGTACCTTATGCTTACGGCCTGAGAGACATACTGCCCTCAGACTGGGGGATGGTGAGGTGATGTGTCGTGCAGTATCAGAACCCGTTTAAGCCGACGGCCGGCAAGATGCCCCCTGTGCTGGTGGGTCGCGAGAAGGTCACGGACGATTTTCTGGAGGGCCTTGCCAACGGCGAGGGGGCTCCGGGGCGTCTGATGCGCATCACTGGGCCGCGCGGCTCCGGCAAGACGGTGCTGCTTTCCGAGCTTGCCTCGATTGCGGAAGACGAGGGCTGGCTTGTGGTCAACGTCTCGGAAAGCGGCGACCTTCTGGCCTCCCTGAGTCGCAGGCTCATGAGGAAGTCTCTCTTCAGCGAGATCGTGTTCAAGACGCAATCTCCCCTTGTGTCGATCGAGGCAAGGCGTGGGTCTGCCAGTCTTGATGACTTCGAGTCTATCCTCGAGTGCGCGACGCGTGGCATGACGAAACGCGGCAAGGGTCTGCTTGTCACGATAGACGAGGTCCAGGATGCCTCAAGAGACGACATCCGCGAGATAGCGACAGCCGTGCAGTTCATGATTCGCGAGAACCAGAGCATAGCGCTCGTCTTTGCGGGTATCACGACGGGCGTGCTCGACATCCTTAACGGCAAGTCGGTCACCTTTTTGCGCCGCGCCAAGCCCGAGGAACTCGACGCCATCCCCCTCGACGAGGTGCGCGACTCCCTGCGCGATACGATTGCGAACTCCGGATTCCAGATCGAGGAGGAGGCCCTCGCGCTGGCTACGGACGCCACGCAGGGCTATGCCTATCTCATCCAGCTCGTCGGCTACCACGTATGGCGCACCGCGTGGCTCAGGGGACGGAAGGGCGATGACGCCATCGCGGTTTCAGTTGACGACGCCACGAGGGGCGTCGCTGCGGCACGAGACGAGTTCAAGTCTGCCGTGCTTGAGACCGCCATCACCGGTTTGCCCAAGACGGCAATCGACTTCATCCTTGCGATGAGCGAGACCCGCGATGTCGTCTCCACATCAAAGATCGCCAGCATGCTCAAGAGAACGACCGGCTACCTGAGCCCCTACCGTCGGCAGCTGATATCCCGTCAGGTGATAGAGCAGACGGCGCCCGGATACGTGACGTTCTCAATTCCGCTCATGAAGGAGTATCTCGCTGAGGAGCGCGCGTCGATCCTCTCGCGATACGGGGAATAGGGCCACCGCCCATCCACGTGTGACGACCCGCGTCTCGCGATGGAGACACGAAACGCAGTCGCCTTCGCGAGGGTCGCACTCTCCAATATGGATAGATCAAGACCGCTACTTTAGGTACACTTTAGAGACTTCGTGCATAGAGGTGTAGGTCCTGCGCCATAACACATGGGTCACGCAGACCCACTCGGTCGCAGGAATGGGATGCCCCCACGAATGCGCGGGTGGTGATGCCACCAGCTGACCCGCCCTCTCATGCGAGGTGAGGGGGCGTCGCTCGGAGGCTCGGTCACCCTGCCCCAGACGTCTTTGCAGACCCTGGGGTGCGCAGCGGGGGATGTGCGAGGTTGCGGGCGCCGGGTCCGCAATGCCCGACCGTGCCACTCGGTGGCGCCGAGTGCGCGATGGGCGTGCCACCCGGTGGCATCGAGTGGCACAATATTTTCTGGCAACTGCGCATATGCCGACTTTCGTGCCACTCGGCGACGTCGAGTGCACTGCTTGCGCACCACTCGGTGACATCGAGTGGTGCGCCCGTGAGGTGATACGCCCCAGGGGCCGTTGGAGAGGGAGGTGGCACCGGACGGCAGCGCAAAGGCCGTGGGCCGCTGCCCATGGAGGACCCTTTGGCGACGCGACGGGCAAGCATGACGGCTGAAATCGCAGGAACTAAGGTTCGGCCGGGGGCTGCGGCGCCGCGTCTCCCCGGCATACTCGGAGGGCCTCACCAAAGTGTGCGCTCTCATCATGTCGTGCGGCAAAAGGACCTTTTAGGCGTCCTCGTCCCCCGCTTCGCGTGCGCCCTCCGTTACCACGGAGTAGCCGTTGTCATCGACTATGGCCGCCTGGGAGTTGTCCAGCGGTACCAGATCGAGCTCGTCTTTGTAGGCCCTGATCGTCTCGGCGGTTGCCTCGGCGAAGGGGAACTCTCCGTTGTGGGGAAGCACATACCAGTCGACCAGCCCCATGCCGGCGCAGTCGTCGAGCCCGGGGGCAGCCGCCCTGTCATCCATGACCTGGTTATACTCGATGCTCGGACAGGCGATTATCGCGCCTGCGGACTCCCCGATGTAGGGCATGCCCTGCCGGACCCTCTGTGCGATGAGCTCGACGAGCCCGCTCCTCCTCAGCTCCTGCAGGAGGAAGAAGGTGTTGCCGCCGGACACGCACAGGCAGTCGCAGCCCTCGATGGCCCGCGCGGCCTCGTCGCTCGGGACCGCAGCCACGTCGAGGACCCTCAGACCGTAGCCCATCTCCCGAAGTGCCGCCATCCCCTCGTCGACGTAACTGCGGTATTCCTCCACGTTGGCGGCGGTGGGGACGAACACGATCTCCCTCGGCCTTGCCTTTGAGAGAAACCTTTCGGCGGGGCCCTTTGTGCCCGCCAGGTAGGATGTCAGGAACAGTCTCATCGATATCTCCTTCGCTTGCATGTTTCTGCTCGAGCTTTCGCGGCCCAGGGGCTTGGGGAGACGGCTCCTCTCGGGCTGGGTCTCCTGTCGGCACGAGTCATGATGCGGCGAACTTGCACCAAGGTCGTCACATCCTCTTTGCCCGCACCTCCTTGAGGACGCCCCTCCTGAACCGCGACCAGCTGCCAAAGAACTTCTCGTCGGTCGCAGTTGTGCGCTTGTCTCGGTATCGGAGGGCGGCAAGCTCCACCGTGCAGATGTAGTCTGCTGCCTGCCCGAGCCGGTAGTCAGCCGGTGGCGCCTTCTTGAGGATCACTGCGTTTTTCGAAAGGACGTATTCGACCGCTCCGTGTATCGTGCGAGCTATGGAGTGCTGGCCATCATCGTAGCAGACCTTGATGTCATCGAACCCTTGCAGATATTCGAGATGGTCGAACATGAAGTCCACGAGGGCGCGGCGCATGCCGACCGTGACGTCGTCCGGTGAGGTAAACTCCTTCGTGTTGAGGGCCAGACAAGCATGCCTGATGGGAAGATGCCTGGAGAAGACCCTGGATGACGAGAGGAGGCGCTTTCTCGTCTCCTCGTCCATGCCCTCGTAACCTTTCTTATGGTAGAGCAGTGGGGTTGTGTGCAGCGGAGCGTTTGGCAACCCCTTGTCGCGTAGGGACTGCTCGTATTGCGCTATTGCCTTCCCGAGGGAGTCGCCCTGCTCGTGTAGGATAAGGGCGAGCAGGTAGTACGATCCGTCGAGGCCGTCGCTTCCCGACTCGTCGATGAAGATGCTGAGCTCTCTCAAACACAACTCCCAGAGTGAAAAAAGCCGGGGAAAACGTCCCCGGCACTTGGTAGCCCTCCGCCTGTGCGGCAGTAGCCACCTCTTTTGTACCACAGGTGGGCAGCACTGTCGAGGGGGCGCGGCCGCCATTTCGCGTAAGGTCAGAAGCCTCCTTTCAGCATCTGTGCCCTGCCGTAGGACGTTTAGACCACCGTTGACGTGGGCAGCACCTTGGCCTCTCGCAACACGATGCCAGGCATCTCCGCGTCTTCCCTCGACGCGTTAGCCTGCTGATGACATCGAGGCGAGGACGCGGGGCGTCGTCATGCAGACAGCGGCCTAACCGAGAGTTACGGAGAGACGCACTCTGCGGTCGCGGTGCGACGGAAAGGCGCAGTCTGCGCCTTGGGTCTCACGGAAAAGCGCACTCTAAGTGCATGCCCTCACGGAAAAGTGTAGCCTGCAATTCGCCGGTTGGGCAAAGTGCGTCTTTCTGTGAGGGAGTCGACACAGAATGTGCCTTTCCGTGAGGCGGCCCGACGTTTGCCCAGGTGAGGAAAAGTGCATTCTACGGAAAGGCGCACTCTGCACCCGCAGCCTCACCAAAAGGCGCACTCTGCACCTTGGGTCTCACGGAAAAGTGCAGCCTGCGGTTGCGGTGCAACGGAAAGGCGCAGTCTGCAACCCTGCGGCGCGACGGAAACTCTCTGCTGGACCACCGTCGGCATGACCAGCTTCTCCTCCTAGTAGGGCCAGAGGGGCTGCGGCTTCCTCGCGAGGGCGAGCCGCGTGTGGCCGTGGCCTCCCGTCGCCGCCTGGCCCGACAAGGTGTCCGCCCTGTCGGCGTCCGACCTCCTCGTCTGCTCGTCCCACAGGAACTAGCCGGGGCAGTGGCCGAGCCTCCTCGGTGGGACCTGTCGCCGAGGTCGCCCTCCACGTAGGAGCGCATGCGGGCGGGGTCGTTCGAGGAGTTGCAGATGAAGGCGTCATATCCCGTCTCGTGCAGCAGCGGCTCCACCCGCAGAACGATGACTGAGTGGAAGACGTTGCTCACGTCGGGTGTGACGATGCCCACGGTGTGGGTCTGCTGCTCGCGCAGGCCCTTGGCCGCGAAGTTGGCCACGTAGCCCTGGCTGCGGGCCACCTCCTGCACCATGAGGCGGGTCCTCTTGGACACACGTCCCTTGTCATTGAGCACGTTGGACACCGTGGCCGCGCTGACGCCGGCGATCTTTGCGATGTCGTGGATGGAGGGACCGCGCCTACCCATGGTGGAGCACCCCGCTTCGGTCATCGTGGCTCAGGCTCGTTGGTTAACGATTCATCAGCATGGTATACCTGCAGTGACGCGGTACGTTAGGCTCATCGTTTCATCATAGCGGCACTCGGCGACACGGCGCGCGCCAGAGGCATGACCCAACTTGCCTGGGAGACGAACATCGCGAGAGACGGTCTCTACAGGGCTCTCTCGCCCACGCGCAACCCCTCCTTCGCTACGCCTGCCTTGGGCAAGGGAGCGCCCCAGAGCGGGGACGCCTCCCTGCCTACCTGTTGACGCTCGCCATGCGGTAGTAGGTATAGGGCATCCCTTTGATGGAGATTGAGAGCTGGTGAATGTTCTCGGGACTTGAGCCTCCCGCGAAGACGTCGTCACCGTAGCACCCCTTGACGCGTGCGGTGGTGGCGAGCACGTCGGCGATGCGTGTGCCGCTGCCGGGGTTGCCACCCAGCACGATGAAGTCGGCTCCCATCCCGACGGCCCTCTCCACGTGCTCGGGTGTGGCCAGCATGCCGCCCCGGTCGTAGAGGTCATCCTCGACGTCGGCATCGGTCCCGGGGCAGCCCATGTACACGCCGATGGGACGGCGGCAGAGGGCCCGTAGCTCCTGGTAGCTGAGGCCCTGCAGGCCCAGGTTCTTGCTGTCATCGTCGAAGTTGAAGGTGTTGAGCATCACCATATCGGCCCCAAAGGAGAACATCAGCTCAGAGTTGGTGACGCCCCGCACGAGGTCGGCGCTGGCAAAGAGCAGGTGCTGCCCGCAGATGACTCGTCCCTCGCTCTTGAGGATGGACTCCTTGAGCTGCATGGGCGAGAGCCGGTCTATATCCGTTCCCGCGATGCTGATGAGACGCTTGTGCTTTGTCATGGGTGGTCCTTTCGTGGTGGTTGCTGTTGGCACGTCAACACACGGGAAGCGTCGCCCGCTGGGCGTGTCGTAGCCCCATAGCGCGCCTATGCCCCTGATGCCTCGCGGGCGAGCTCGTGAGGCGGGCGCCGTCCTACGCGCCCGCCACGTCCCCGTCCATCTCGGGCGTGTGACCAAAGAGGAAGGTGAGGATCGCCGTGGCAACGAAGGAGAGGGCCATGGTGACGGCGAAGGCGACGAAGCCCTCTCCCATGAATAGCGGGAACGAGAGGATGCCCACCGGTCCGCCTGCGGTGGTTGCGGCGTTGGTGGCTCCTGCGATGGCACCGGACCTCTCGTTACCTCGGATATCGCCGTGCGCTCAAGGACGCGGGCATGAGGCTTGACAAGAACCTCGTGCTGATCGGCCCGTACAGGCACAGGAGCTACCTTGAGTCCGAGCGTCTGGTGGACGGTCTCCTGGAGGCTGGTTACAGTATGGACGGCGTGGTTGCGGTCGGGGATCGTGTGGCCATAGGATGCTGCAGCTCGCTGCGAAGGCACGGCTATGCCATCGGCAGTGACGTGCGGGTCATAGGTATGGACGACTCCCTGCACTCTCGGATCGCGAGCCCCTCGCTCTCGACGGTGCAGCGCTATCCAAAGCTTCTAGCGTGGGACGCGAGCCTCTGTCTTCTTGCCATGGTCGAGGGAGAGCGGGAGGCGGTGCGCCAGATCATCATTCCCCACAAGATCATCAAGCGCGAGAGCTCCCTCAGAGTCGCGGTGGGACACGAAGGCGGGCAGGGAGAGCGCCTTGGGGGCGAGATGGCTTGAGGGGGCGTTGCTCGCGGCCCCGGCCCCTACCGCTCGGTGGAAGGGCTGCGAGTCAATAAAGGCTCGGCTGCCTCATCCTTGCGACGGGGTGCTCGCTCTCGGCGACGGGACCGTCGTGGCCGTGGAGCCAGCGGAGGTGACTTACAGCTCGGCAAGGACCTCGTCAGTGGCCGCGAGGAAGGCGTCCATCTCGTTGCGCGTGCCGATGGTGACGCGCAACCAGTCGGTGATGCGAGGGGCCGCGTAGTGGCGGCAGAGGACACCGCGCTGCCGGAGACTCTGGTTCCACGCGACGGCGTCGAGCCCGTCTTTGTGGCAGAAGATGAAGTTGGCGTGTGAGTCAAGCACCTCGAAGCCGCAGGCGACGAGTTCGCGCGTGGTACGCCCACGCTCCTTGATCACGGTAGCTACGCACCGGTCAAAGTATGCCTCGTCAGAGAGCGAAGCGATGCCAATCGCCATGGTGGGTGCGCTCAGGTTGAATGGGTTGAAGCAAAACTTGATGTCATTGAGGTCCGAGACGATCTCGGGTGAGGCGATGGCCCAACCGATGTGGGCGCCCGCGAGGTTGCGCGACTTGGACATGGTCTGGACCACAATGAGATTGGGGTTGTCGTCGACGAGGCTGGCGCAGGACTTGCTGCCATAGTCGACGTACGCCTCGTCTACGATCACGAGGCGCTTAGGCCCGGCCTGACAGACGCGCGCCACCTCGCTGGTGGGGATCACGAGGCCGGTGGGCGCGTTGGGGTTGGCGATGACTACGTTCTCCCTGGCCACGCAGAATGCGTCAACATCGAGGGTGAAGTCATCGTGCAGGGCGATCTCGCGAAAGCCCACGCCAAAGGCGTCGCAGTAGTCGCGATAGAAGCCGTAGGTCACGTCGGGAAAGCACACGCGGGCATCGTCGCCAAAGAAGGCGAGGAAGAGGAAGGCGAGCACCTCGTCGGAGCCGTTGCCGCAGAAGACGTGATCAGGCGTGGTGCCAACGGAGCTCGCGATCGACTCGCGGATGGGCATGCAGTGTGGGTCGGCGTAGCGGCCAAGACCTTGGACGAGCCTGGGATCTGCGAGGGCCTCGGCCACCTTGGGCGAGGGCGCGACGCTCGTCTCGTTTGCGTTGAGTTTGACGTAGGCGCGGTCCTTGGGCTGCTCACCCGGCTGGTAGGGATGGATGTCGGCGTAGCGTGCGTTGAGGAACGTGCTGCTCATGTGCTTCTCCCAGTCAGGAGGTCGGGGCTCTCGTGTCTTGTCCGATGGTGCGTCAGGCTTGGCTTGCTGTGCCTGCGCGTGGTCCCTGCGGCCCTACTTCTCGAGGGTGCGGCAGAACCTCGAGATGGCGTTGAGCCCCTCCCTGAGATCATCGGTATTGTCGGAGTAGGCGTAGCCGATCCTCATGCTCCTTGGCTCCTCGAAGGCGTCACCCGGGGTGACGAGGGCGCCGGTGGCCTGGACCATCTGGGTGCAGAAGTCGTAGGAGTCGATGTCGTAGTCGTAGTAGACGAGCGCGACGGTACCGGCCTCGGGCCTCACGAAGGAGAGGTGCGGCTCGGACTCGACCCAGTCGGAGAAAACCTGGAGGTTCTGTTGGACGATGCGGCGACTGCGGCTGAGGATCTCGTCTTTGTGACTGAGGGCGTAGGCGGCGACCTCCTCGTCGAACAGGCCGCAGGAGATGAGGTCGTAGTCGCGGTGGCTGAGCAGGTCGTGGCGGAGCTTTTCGCTCTTGGTGATGCACCAGCCGAGGCGGATGCCGGCGAGCGACCAGACCTTGGACATGGAGCTCACGACGACGGCCCCGTCGTAGAGGTCGATCGGCGAGGTGGTGAAGGCATCAGAGTCTTGGACGAGCAGGCGATAGACCTCATCGAACATCAGCCAGGCATCGTGATCTTTGGCGATGTCGACGATGGCGCGGACCTCCCCCTCGTCGAGTAGGCCACCGGTGGGGTTATTGGGGTTGTTGATGCAGATGACCTTGGTGTCCTCGCCGCAGAGGGCTTCGAGTTTCTCGGGGTCGACGTGGTAGTGCCGGTCCTTCTCAAGATGGAGGATCCTGACGTCGGCACCGCACATCTCAGGGATGGAGTAGAGCTGCTGATAGGTGGGCATGACGGAGACTACGTGGTCACCGGGGCCGCAGAGGGTAGAAAGCACCAGGTGGTTGGCACCGGCGGCGCCGTGGGTGGTGATGACGTGCCCGGGCCTGACGGTCTCGTAGAGATCGCAGATCCCGTCGAGGAATGCGGGGAGGCCCTCGATGTCGCCGTAGGTCAGGCGACGTTCGACGAACGCGTCCAGGAATGCATCGCGGGCCGCACGGCCCGAGCCCTCGGTGCCGTCGCCATCGCAGATGTCAAAGAGCTGGTTGAGGGTCACTGAGTAGGTGCACGTCTCGGCGACGTTGTACCTGCATGTGGTCTCCCATGCGTTCATCCACTGCTCGACCTTGAAGTCCTTGATCTCCATGGGGGCGTTCCTCTCCGTCAGCCGTGGCGGGTGGTGCGAGTGGTTTTGATTGTACCAGAGCTCGGTGCCGGCGCCTGAGGCCGACGTGCCATCGGGGCCAGGACATCGCGATGTGTGGGATAGACGGTTACCGAAAGGTGCCTACTTTCACGCAGGCCCACGCTCGCCGATAATGTCTGAAGGGAGGGATCGGAGGGGTTTGAAGGGAGGAATCGGAGGAGCAATGAAGACGAGGGACATGACTGCGCAAGACTGCCTGGAGCTGCTGCGCGAGATACGCGATGTGACCTTCTCGACGGTCGACGCGCAGGGGCACCCGCAGGCACGCGTCATCGACGTGATGGGCGTGGGTGAGGGGTGCGTAACGTTCTGCACGGCACGCGGCAAGGATTTCTATGCTCAGCTCAGGCATAACCCGCACGTGGCGGTGGTTGGCCTCTCCAAGGACTGGCAGTCGGTGCGCCTTGTGGGCGTGGCACGACGCCTGCCCGATGAGGGACAGCGCGCGGCCATCGATCTTATCTTTGACGACAACCCCTCCATGGAGTCGGTCTACCCGGGCGAGGCGCGCTACATCCTCGAGGCCTTCATGATCGACAGAGGCACCCTCGAGGTCTTCGACCTCGCCAGCGAACCCATCTTTCGAAGGAGCTTCTCTCTTGGCGGCGCTCCGCTGGGCCTGCGGGGATTCCTCATAGCTGACGATTGCGTCGGCTGCGGCACATGCAAGGAGGGCTGCCCGCAGCAGTGCATCGACGAGGGCGAGCCGTACTGGATCAATCAGGAGTCCTGCCTGCACTGCGGGCTCTGCTATGAGAACTGCCCCGTCGGAGCCATCGATCGCCGTTAGCGGGCGCAGACCAAAGGAGGACCATGCCCCAGAACATGTGGAATCTGCTGGTGGAGCGCTCGGGCTGGTTCGCTGGCCTTGCGGGCGAGCATCTGACCCTCTCGGCCATCGCCATCGTGGTGGCCATTGTGGTGGGCGGCCTTGCCGGCCTGCTCATCAGCCAGGCGACCAAGGCCGCGAAGCCCACGCTCGCGGTGGTGAACTTCCTCTACACCATACCGTCCATCTCTATGCTGGGCCTGCTCATCCCCTTCTCGGGCGTGGGCAACGTCACGGCGGTGATCGCGCTCATCATCTATGCGCTTTTGCCCATGGTTCGCAGCACCTACACGGGTCTCACCAACATCGAACCCGGCATCATCGAGGCAGCGCGCGGTATGGGTTCCACCGAGGGCCAGATCATGCGCAAGATTCGCATCCCGCTTGCGATGCCTGTCATCATGAGCGGGATCCGCTCTATGGCCACGATGACCATAGCGCTCACCGGCATCGCCTCGTTCATTGGGGCCGGGGGGCTTGGTGTGGCTATCTACCGAGGTATCACGACCAATAACATGGCCATGACCATGGACGGCTCGCTGTTGGTGGCCATCCTTGCCCTGGTCGTGGACTTCGTGCTTGGCGTCGTGGAGCGTCGCGCGCAGATGCGCAGTGCGAAGGCACGTTGCGCCAACCGGCGTGCGCTCATCGTTGTGGCCGCCATCGTCGTCGCACTTGTGGCAATCGGTCTCGCACGCTCCTGCGCCCCCAGGCGCGCCACCATCCGCGTTGCCACCAAGCCCATGACCGAGCAGTACATCATGGGCAACATGCTCAAGGAGCTTATCGAGCAGGACACCGACCTCAACGTGGACCTCACCACGGGAGTGGGTGGCGGCACGTCCAACATAGCGCCTGCCATGGAGTCGGGCAACTATGACATCTACCCGGAGTATACCGGCACGGCGTGGGCGCAGGTGCTGCACCGCAGCGACCCCTATGACGAGGGGCGCTTTGGCGAGCTTACGGACGCCTACAAGAATGACCTGCACATGAGTTGGGTGGGTATGTACGGGTTCAACGACACCTTTGGTATCGTGGTGCGCAGGGAGGTGGCCGACAGGTACGGTCTGCGCAGCTACAGCGACCTCGCGCGCGTCTCGAGCCAGCTGAGCTTTGGCGCCGAGTACGACTTCTTTGAGCGTGCCGATGGCTACCAGGCGTTTTGCGACGCGTACGGCATGAGCTTCGCGAACACGATAGACCTGGACATCGGCCTCAAGTATCAGGCGCTCGCCGAGGGGCAGATGGACGTGATGGTGGTCTTCACCACCGACGGGCAGCTGAGCGCGGCGGACGCCACAATCCTTACGGACGACCGGGGCTTCTTCCCCTCGTACCTCTGTGGCAACGTGGTGCGCGACCAGGTGCTTGAGGAGCACCCAGAGCTGCGTGCCGTCCTCACCAAGCTCAATGGCACGATCACTGACGGTGACATGGCGCAGATGAACTACGAGGTGGAGAGCGAAGGCCGCCCGCCCGAGGACGTGGCCCGCGAGTATCTTCAGGAGAAGGGACTGCTCTCATGAGCGATGAGAAGCGAGACGTCGCGGCAGGTGTGGACGTGGCGAAGGCAGACGATGTGGCGAAGGCAGACGATGTGGCACGCGGCGCCGCAGGCGTGCCGGCCATTGAGTACCGCCATGTGACCAAGGCCTTCAAGGGCGAGTCGAATGACACGAGCAAGCTCGCGCTCGACGACGTCTCGCTCTCCATAGGCCGCGGGGAGTTCGTTTGCGTCATAGGCTCGTCGGGCGGCGGCAAGACCACGCTGCTCAAGATGGCCAACGGTCTGGTGATGCCCACGTCTGGTGACGTGCTCATTGACGGCAAAAACGTGCGGGACACCGACTTGGTCGAGCTTCGACGCAACATCGGCTACGCCATACAGGGTAGCGTGCTCTTTCCGCACATGACGGTTGAACAGAACATTTCCTATGTGCCCAACCTCTGGAACGGACGCGACCATGAGCGTACCCGTGGGGCCGTGCGCAAGTGGATGGGCATCGTGGGCCTCGACGGTGACCTGCTCGAGCGCTTCCCGGCGGAGCTTTCTGGCGGGCAGCAGCAGCGCGTGGGCATTGCGCGGGCGCTTGCCGCATCGCCTGACATCCTGCTCATGGACGAGCCCTTTGGCGCCGTGGACGAGATCACTCGCGGCCAGCTTCAGTGCGAGATGCGCCGTATCTACGAGAAGACGAGCATCACAGTAATGTTCGTGACGCATGACATACGCGAGGCGCTGCGGCTGGGCACGCGCGTGGCCGTGGTGGACGGAGGGCATGTGCTGCAGTACGCCGAGCCGGCCGAGCTGCTCGCGCACCCCACTGATGGCTTTGTGCAGAGGCTCGTTGCGGGCATCTCGCCAGAGGACCTGGAGTGGAGGAGGATGTAGGCACCCGTGTCGGGCCGTGACGCAAAAAAGACGGGGCTATGACTGAGCGGGCTGTTTTGGCGCCATGCATGCCGTCTCAGCGAGCGGGCCAGTCGGTATCGGTGCGCTGCGCCACGCTGGGGCAGGACGCAGGCGTTTGCCTATGGCAGCCTCCGCATGACATCATGCCGGGGGTAGACTTCCCGTGACGCTCAGGTGGGGCTGAGTCGGTTCTAGAGGGGGTTGCAGCGGCGCTCAATTGCAGTCTTGAGCTGTCAGTTATCACTCTCTGGTACCTGACCTTCCCGTGCGCTCGGACCCGGTGCTCACGCAGGCTCACGAGACCTCCACACCCTCGAATCGAAGAGAACATGCGTTCTTGTCCTGTGCTATGGTAATGGCAAGACACGGCGGCGGACGGAGGGGCGGTGGTCGGATGGCGCAGGCGAGGCGGGACATGGGCGAGCTGAGGCCCATAGACGACCTGA
>ERZ772967.1258-NODE-1258-length-17764-cov-3.878932_pt1 | contig 17764 bp, 9 predicted proteins | sample MGYA00511677_ERZ772967 | MGnify/ENA primary metagenome ERZ772967 (study PRJEB29015, sample SAMEA2737931) | human oral metagenome | biome: human oral; feature: human-associated habitat; material: dental | place: China | collected 2146 ...
GATATGTTTGTCGCTTGCCTCTTCCAGCCGGTAAGCCACAAGCAGCATGACAATACCCGGCCGGGTAAAAAGCTCATCGGCTACATTCTCTCCCTGCTCGTTAAACAGCCCGAAAGAACTGACCTTCGGTACGAATCCCTGTTTAACGAGTCGCGCATCAACGTACGTCCATGTAGAATCATCGGCCGGAACGTCCTCTAATTTAAATTCTTTCGTTTCGCCGTTCTTCTGATAAATAAATACATATTCATCTTGCGGTGCATCGGGTGGAACCTCCATCAGCTTCGGGATATTCGCTCCCACTTTATACGGACGAAAATCGGTAATCGGCAAATGATTGTAATTCCAATAGCAGAAACCGAGACAGAAGAGGTACGAAAAAAGCCCGACAAACCAATACGACCGATACGTATAGAACGATGTCAGTTGCTTGTAATACATCCATGCAAAAACGGCTGCAGCAAGTAGAACGAGGTTCTTATAGAATGTCTGCCAGTTCGTAATGATCCATGCGTCGCCGAAACATCCGCAATCGGGCACGGGATTAAAAACCGCCAGATAAAGCGTGAGCGGCGTCATGAAACTCATGAAGATCAACACGCCGAGTGTCGTCAGCTTACGGTAGACAGCCGTCAACATACACACACCGAGCATAAACTCAACGGCAATGATGTTGAACGACAAGAGCAACTCGAACCACTTGCCGTATTCCATGCCAAATGAGGCGAGATATTCCCCGATCTTAATGGCGGTACCCATCGGGTCTATCGCTTTGACCGTACCGGAAAAGATCAATGTCCCCCCCAATAAAACGCGACAACACTCCGCGATCGTTTTTATGAGAATTCGCTTAGGCATCTTCCCCGAAAGTCAGTTTGATCAATCCGAACAGGGCATAATTCACCATATCCCTATAATTGGAAGCGATTCCTTCCGAAGCGATCACCTTCCCGTCGTGGTCTTCGATCTCCTTCACACGGTTCAGTTTCGTCAGAATAAAGTCGGTGTACGAACTGATGCGCATCCCCCGCCATGCCTCGTCATAATCGTGGTTTTTGGCATACATCAGTGTTTGAATTTCTTTCATATGCGCATCATAAAGTTCCAAAGCCCGATGCACATCGATATCGCACGTATCGACAGCCCCCAATTCAAGCTGTATCAACCCGATCACACCGTAATTCACAATAGCGATAAATTCGGGTCGGATGCCTTCGCCGACTTTACTCACTTTCTTCATCTCAAGGCTCCGGATACGCTTGGCCTTGATGAAAAGCTGATCGGTAATCGACTCGGGACGCATGATACGCCACGAGGGACTGTAGTCCGACAGCTTGGCCTGAAAGACCTCCCGGCATTCTCTGATCACCGCCTCAAATTGTTGTTTGGTATCTGCCATAACTCTACTTTATATAACATCAACATGCCAATTACGGAAGATGCGACATCTTCCGTAATTGGCACAAAACGCTCTTTTCCTCTTCATGAACAACGCAGCGAACGTCCAACTTTCAAGGTCGTCGTCTTCTGTATCTTGTTCAATGTGCACAATTGCTCCACGCTCACCCCGTGACGCCGGGCGATCGCACTCAAGGTGTCCCCTTTCTTCACTCGATGATAAACGGGCGCTTTCAGACGTGCGGCGGTTTTCGTCTTCTTTGCGGCAGTCACCTTCGACTGAGCAGGCGCAACCGTTTGCCTGCTTTCCGTAACCGTAACAGAATTATCCTCCTGTATCCCGTTCTCCGATCCCCGTTTATCATCTTCTTCCGGCAACTGATCGCTTGCAGTATGTTCTGCTATAACCATTTCTTCTGTTTCTTCTTTCACGACATGCTTTGTACTATGCTTTACCGCACGGTAGCAAATCTCCTGCCCTTCATGCAAAGGGTCCGTCGGGCGGATACGGTTCAACTTGCAAAGCGCATCGACCGTCATGCTATGTTGACGCGCAATCGAATAGAGGGTCTCTCCCTGCCGTACACGATGATAAACAGGCTTTTCTTCTTTTGCAACGGCTGTTTCATCCGCTACCGTTTGTTGTGCTGGTTTCAGCCGTGTGGCTTTTTTCGAAACCCTTGCCGATGTTTTCCCGCAACGGAGCGTTTGTCCGACACGCAGCACAGATGTTTTTTTCAATCCGTTCAGACGGCACAGCTCCGTAACGGAAAGACCATGCTTCCGTGCAATGACTCCTAAAGACTCACCTTTCTTCACACGATGATAAACGATATGTTCGGATGTTGAAGTATAGAGATTGTGCCGGTTACGATAAGAGTCTTTATGAAAAACGTAAAAGTCCTGATGAGGAACACCGTTTTCGAAATCGATGATGTGGCTTGGATCAATGGCTTCGCCGAGAAAGCGTGTTTCAAAGTGAAGATGAGGACCTGTAGAACGCCCTGTATTTCCACCGAGAGCAATGGGCTGCCCTGCTTTGACGATCTCATTTTCGGAAACCAAGGGCCTCGACAGATGACCGTAGATCGTTTCGAGGCCGTTGGGATGACGAATCACTAAATAATTTCCGTAACCGCGACGTTCAAAACTCTTGATTCGTACTTTCCCACTGAATGCACTGCGAATCGTATCGCCGACATGGACTTTCAAGTCAATTCCACGGTGCATCCGGCGACGGCGTGGACCATACTTGGAAGTAATCTTCAACTCATTGTCAATAGGAATTACAAAGGTAGAACAATCAATCCTGAACGAATCCGGCATGACAATATCTCTGTCTCTGGTGCGAAAGGGATTTACCCAGCACGTATCCCAATTGGACTGATATAATTCATCGGCTGGAAAAAGAAGGTTTTCTGCTTCAATCAATTCCTCCTGCGTCGCAAATGTAACCGACTCCAATTCTCCCGTTACAATCTTTTTCTTCGTTACATCCACCCGATCCGCAATAAGTTTTGAGACTTTCCGCTCTATCGCAGGAGTTTTTAGTGCCGCAGGGAATTCTCGTTCCTGCTGTTTCTTCCTTCCTACCGGCTGTCCGTACGCTCCAACCGAAAAAAGGGCAAAGCCACATAAAATGCTTACATGTCGTAGTATAGTCATAGTTTATCCACTTCGTTTTTCAACAAAAAGTGTCCAAAGTTCTGTATTTCCAGCCTACCAGCCAAAAAAAATTATCCCAAAACCATGATAAACAGATAAAAATACGTCCTTACAATAGCTCAAATTGTTTATATTTAGCACCATATGATATTTATATGTTTTACAACATATCTCAAAACTTGCATGAATTAAGTTCAATGTTTCGTATTTCCCTGAAGATTTTTTTTCTTTGCCTGTCATATTGCATAAAATATAGCAAAGCAGCAAAGCAGTTAAAGTATAAAAAAGAACACAAAATACGGCACTTATGCTACTTTGCTACATTACTTTTAACGCATGACTATTCATAAGTGCTATGATGCTTTATACGAAAATCGATATTCCCCGATCCCCTGTCCGTTTTGCATACGAACACCGGACGATGCTCTTCGGCTCCTGCTTTGCCGAATCCATCGGGAAGCGTTTATCCGGCAGTCTGTTTCGTGCGGAGATCAATCCTTTCGGTACACTTTATAACCCTGCTTCGGTAGCCATGGCTATTGAACGACTGATAGAGGGAATGACATTCACGTCCGACGATCTGTTTCAGTATGAAGGATTATACCATAGTTTCTTTCATCACAGCTCTTTTTCGTCCGTATCGGCCGATGAGTGCCTGCAACAGATAAACGAACGACTGCAACAGGCTGCGGTTATGTTATCGTCGGCCGACCGTATCATCGTAACTTGGGGAACGGCATACGTCTATCGTTTAAAAGAAACAGGGCAAACGGTGGCTAATTGCCATAAGCTTCCGGAAAAATATTTCGAGCGGGCACGCCTTTCGGTCGAGGAAATCGTTTCACTGTGGGAACCACTGATGGCGAAGTTACAGAAAAAACATCCGTCCCTGCAATGGTTGTTTACGGTCAGTCCGATTCGGCACTGGCGAGACGGAGCACACGAGAACCAGTTAAGTAAAGCGACCTTACACCTTGCTGTCGAGGCATTGCAAGAACGTTTTCCGGTACAGACCGCTTATTTCCCCGCCTACGAACTGATGATGGATGAGTTGCGGGACTATCGTTTTTATGCCGACGATATGTGTCATCCGTCACTAACAGCTATTCAATACATTTGGGAGCGTTTTGTCGAAGTGTGCATGGATGAGCCTGCACGTTGTCTGCTAAAGGAAGCAGAGGAGATTCGCAAAGCACTCGATCATCGGCCGTTTAATCCGCAGAGCGAGGCATACCGGCGATTCCTGACACAAACTTTGTTAAAAATAGACCGTTTCAATGAGAAAATGCCCTACCTTTGTTTCAAGCAAGAACGAAAAGATATAGAACGACTACAAACCGAACAATAATGATGAAGTATAAGATCCAAGAGATTGCCAAAATAATTGGCGCAACAAACCGCACCCTGAACGATAGTATGATCGATCGACTGCTGATCGACAGCCGTATGTTGTCGTTCCCGGAATCGACCCTGTTTTTTGCGTTGAAAACTCAGACCAACGACGGACACCGATATATCCCCGAATTATACCGGCTGGGCGTGCGTAGCTTTGTCGTCCATCATGAGCCGCCGGAAACACGGATGATGCCCGATGCCAATTTCTTGATCGTCCCGAACGTGCTCACAGCAATGCAAATGCTGGCGGCACACCACCGAAAACAATTCGAGATACCGGTGATCGGTGTTACAGGGAGTAACGGTAAGACCATCGTCAAGGAGTTGCTTTACCAATTGCTTCATACGGATTTCAACATTGTCCGTTCACCTCGCAGTTATAACTCGCAGATCGGCGTGCCGCTCTCCGTATGGCAGATGGACGACAAGCATACGTTGGGCATCTTCGAAGCGGGTATCTCACAGCCGGACGAGATGGAGAAGCTGCAACGCATCATTCGTCCGACGATCGGCATGATCACGAATATCGGAGAGGCGCATCAGGAAAATTTCGCTTCATCGACTCAAAAATGTATGGAGAAATTGTCGCTGTTCAGCGATTGCGATATCGTAATCTACAATGCCGACGATGAGTTTATCGCGCACACGCTCGACAAGGCGTGCCTCTCGCATAAGGCTGTAGGCTGGAGCCGCAAAGATTCGGATGCGCCGTTATATATTGAGAAAATATACAAAAAACAGTCTTCGACCGAAATCCACTGTGTGATGCTGAACCTCGAACAAACGTATGAAATTCCGTTTACCGACGATGCTTCGATCGAAGATGTGATTCACTGCATCGCTCTGATGCTGTATCTGAAACCGACGTCACTCAGAAACAGAAAGGTTTTTGCGGGACTGGAGCCGGTGGCCATGCGGTTGGAAGTGAAAGAAGGCATCAACGGATGTCAGCTGATTAACGATACGTACAATTCCGATATTAATTCGCTGGATATCGCGCTCGATTTTCAGCAGAGCCGCCGTGCGGAAAAAGACCTGAAAACGACCGTGATTCTTTCGGACATTCTGCAGTCAGGCATGCTGCCCAAATCATTATACAAAAAAGTCGCAGAGCTGTTCCGCCGTAAGAAAGTAGACCGTATCATCGGGATCGGCCGCGACATGAAGGAATACGGCTCTGCATTCGAGATGCGCGAAAGCGAGTTCTACCTGACAACCGACGAATTTATTCATTCTCCTTCGATGAAAACCTTCCGCGACGAGTTGATTCTGCTGAAAGGTTCACGTGCCTTCCATTTCGAGCGCATCACGGAGCTGTTAGAAAAAAAGGTGCATGAAACGGTGCTTGAGGTAAACTTGGATGCGGTAGTGCACAACTTCAACCATTTCCGTTCAAAACTGCACCGCGACACGAAGATGGTTTGCATGGTCAAAGCCTTCGGGTATGGCGCCGGTTCGTATGAGGTGGCGAAGACATTGCAGGAACATCGTTGCGATTATCTGGCCGTGGCGGTAGCCGACGAGGGCGAGGCGCTGCGCAAAGAAGGAATCTCCATTCCGATCATCGTGATGGATCCGGAATTTAGCAGTTTCAATGTCTTGTTCGAGCGTCAACTGGAGCCGGAGGTGTACAGCTTCCGCCTGCTGGATGCCTTGATGAAAGAAGCCGGACGACGCGGAATCACCTCCTACCCTATTCATATTAAAATCGATACGGGCATGCACCGGCTGGGCTTTCGTCCGTCGGATGTGCGGGAGATTTGCCAACGGCTGGAACAACAAAGTTCACTCGTCGTGCGCTCCGTTTTTTCGCATCTGGTTGGGAGCGACTCGCCCGAACACGACGAATTTACACGGGGACAGATACGCCTCTTCACACAATCGGCCGAAGCCTTGGAAGCAGGATTAGGTTATCCGGTACTCAAACATATTCTCAATTCGGCCGGTATCGAACGTTTCACCGGACATCAGATGGATATGGTTCGCCTCGGCATCTCGCTTTACGGCATCAGCGCCTCGGTCAGCGAGGCGAAGAAGTTACAGCCGGTCAGTTCACTCAAAACAACGATTCTGCAAATCCGCGATGTACCGGCAGGCGATTCGATCGGTTACAGCCGCAAGACATACGCCCAACGCGATTTACGGGTGGCTATTCTTCCCATCGGCTATGCCGACGGTCTTAACCGTCATCTGAGCAACGGGGTGGGCGAAGTCGTTATCAACGGGACGCGCTGCCCGATTGTCGGAAATATCTGCATGGATATTTGCATGGTCGACGTTACGGATGCCGATGCGCAGGAAGGCGACACGGCGATTATCTTCGGCTCCCAACTTCCGGTGACCGAAATTGCCGACAAGCTGGACACGATTCCTTACGAGATTCTGACATCCATCTCGCCGCGTGTCAAGAGGATTTACTATCGCGAATAACGATTCGCCGTCATAGCGGAAGTCATCATCTTCTGCCATTGGCGGTAGCCGAAGACAGGCACAATAGAATAAACAACGTAGGTGACGGCTGTCGGGGTCATTCCTTTCCAGAAATAAAGGGTGGCGGAGACGGCATTCACGATGAGCCAAAACCACCATTGTTCAATATATTTCTGCGCGAGCATCCACATGGCCACGATGCTGAGCACCGTCGTAAACGCATCGCCGAAAGGCACAGGGCTGTCGGTAAACCGGATCAGCACCCATGCGATCAGGGCGAATAACGCACAAAAAACAGCCAGCAGTTTCGGCCAGTAAGTCTTGGGAGTATACCGTATGGCCACTCCCAAGACTGCCGTTTCACCGGATCGAAGGCTTTTCCGTTTGAGGGCAGACTCGCTTTTCCACCACCGGAACCAGCCGTAAGCGCTTGCCACGAAGTAGTAGATGTTGATCCCCATGTCGGCATAGAACTTATTAACAAAATAGATATAGATATAGAAAAGGGGGATTACGACCCCCACCGGCCACAGCCAGATGCTGGCTTTATATTCCAGCCACAGATAGATCAGCATGATTGCGGCTGCAACGATTTCAATCAATTCATATCCCATGTTGTTACATAAAAAAGTTTCTATGTTCTTAGCCATACGGCGTCCGGACGGCGGAACAGCATATTCTTCGCTTAAAATTTCAGCGTTACACGTGCCATCATATTCGTTCCGGCCTGTGCGAAGTACCCGGAATCGGTCATACGTTTACCATCGAGGATATAGCTGTATGTCCAGCCGTTCGTTTCGTACATTTCGTTAAAGAGGTTGCGGATATTCAAGTCGAGTCCGATCTCTTTCATGAAACGGGGACGGAACGTGTATCCGATACGCAGGTCGTTCACAAAATACGGATCCAAACTGCGCAGACGCGATGAGGTATTGTCAAGATACTGCCGACCGACATACGACGACATGAAAGCTGCCGAGAAGCCCCTCCAATGGAAGGCGAAGGTACTTCCAAACGTCAGGTTCGGAGAAAAAGCAATATCGGTCGTACCGAGACTTTGGGAGGTTTGAGGCAAGTCTTTCCCGTTGGCGTCGTATGTATTGACATACTCCGTAAAGTTGCGGATTTTGTTGCTGCTCAACGTCAAGTGTCCGTTCCAGTCGAGCCACGATGCTACTTCTACGTCGCCACTCCACTCGACTCCTATCCGGTAGCTGTCTTTGATGTTCGAGGTCAGTTGCTCTCCGATTTCACTGATTTTACCGGTAAGGATTAACTGATTGTCGTAATCCATATAGTACAGGTTCAGACCGGCACGGAAGATGCTTCCCGTGTACTGATAGCCGGCTTCGTAGTCGTAAAGCGTCTCGTAGGTAGGCTGTGCCGAAGGACCGTTCTCGGTGAAGTTATCGCGGTTCGGCTCGCGATGTGCCACGGCGAACGAAGCATAAGCATGATGACCGTTTCGCTCGAATGAAAGCCCGGCTTTCGGATTGAAGAATGAGAAGGTCTTCTTTACACGTACATTATCACCGGCTTTATCATCGCTTCCGTTGATTTGGTAATCAATGCCGCGATATTGCAGGTCGGCATAGGCACTTAGCGAAGGCAGGAAGCGACAGGTCGCTTTCACATAAGCGTTATAGTCGAGTTTCTCGCCACGGTTGCGGTAATATTCGTGGTTGGGTTTAGGCAGCGCGGCTGAGGTCTTAACCCAGATGACACGTCCGAAGTGATCGCCGATGTAATTGTTGGCCGATGCACCGAAAGAAGCCTGCAACCGGTCGTGCGTATAATTCATGCGGAATAATGCCCCGTAAAAATCGTTTCTCAACCATTTACGACGAACAAGATCGGTCTTCTTGTGAATCTTACCCTTGGCATCTACATAATTGTCGAGCTTGTACGATGCATACTTCGCACCGGCCTTGTAGTCTTCGTAATATCCTTTCCCGTCGGTATAGTGCAGCGTTACGTTCAGGTTCAGTCGGTCACTGAAACGTTGCGTAGCGAGCAAGTGATAATGATGTTGCCAATAGTTATCCGTCTGGTTATCGTAGAATTTCGTTTCGCCGTTCTCCTTATAGGCTCCGCAACTGTTGTATCGACGGTTTGTTTTAAGTTTGGCCGAATCAACCCCATACCATGCCTGATAAGTCACTTCGCTGCTGCCGAAAGTCTGGAATTTGATCATTGTTCCGCCGTTGTAATAAGCGGCCGATCCGTAATACGAATTCATATCCGCCCGGGCGCGTTCGATATACCCGTCGGTCTGCACATTCGAATATCGTGCATCAAACACGAAATGCTCCCAAAGCAGTCCCGTCCCGCCGCAGAAAGTATTCGTAAATGTCCCGAAACTACCGGCCGACGAAACGATTTCGAGGTACGGTTTGAGCGATGGACGCTGAGTCTGCATCGAGACAGTTGCGCCGAAAGCGGCCGCACCATTGGTCGAGGTACCTGCTCCGCGTTGAATCTGAATATTTTCGACCGACGAAGCGAAATCGGGCATGTTCACCCAAAAGACCCCGTGACTCTCCGAATCGTTGACAGGTACACCGTCGACCGTAAAATTGATCCGGTTAGCATCCGTACCGCGCACCCGCATAGATGCGTAGCCTATACCATTCCCACCGTCGGAAGTAACAACGACCGAAGGTGTCTGCATAAATAAATAGGGCAACGACTGCCCGGTATTGTTGGCCCTCAGTTCCGCCGCCGACACATTGCGAAACGCCACGGGCGTCTCTTTCCGCGCCTGCACGGCCGAGACAACCACCTCGTTCAGTTCATACACACTTGTCGAATCGATCCTTTCCTGGGCCATCACCGATACGCCGGACAACAATAAGCCGGCTACTCCATAACAAATCTTCCTCATTTTCTTTTCGTTTTAAATAAAATGGGGAGCTACGAAATATACAGAAAAAAAGAGACAAAAAAACCTACATCTTCCTACGCCGGCATTACCCGGATCAGGTGTAAGGGTATGATCTCAGCCTGTAAAAGTAAGGCACCCCTGTTATATAAATTCGGAGGCAAAGGTAATCATTTTTATCATCAGACGTTCATCTAACCCTGATTTTTCGGGAGCTGACGCATCAAAACCCGATTGAGGACGAGATGCGGTACGGGACGAAGATAATGAGAAATATGCGCGGAAACTTCCGCGCATCGACGGAAGACTTAGCGAGTTTCGCGGAAACTTCCGGAGGCATCCTTACAAAGGCGCTATTTCTCTCTATTTTCAGCCATCTCAACGAGTTGTTCGGAGCGCTGCCTGACCGATTGCCTCCAGAAAGTCTTTATTCTTTTCTACTGGCGCTTTAATCAGTTCCGGAACATTATATGTGTACGTAAACGTATCGTAAAACGCCGGATCTCTCTGCGGAAGCAGAAAAGGTTTTCCGGCACGTCCGGTACGACGGTCGAATGCGGCCAGATAAGGACGCGCCCAAAGTCCGTCCATACGTTTACTGCTAAAAACAAACCAATCACCCGACGAGGCCCATGTATGATAACTGTCCACATCGTTGCTGTTCACTTCGTCAAGCACACGTATCGCTCCGCTTTGCAAATCCATCAGATACAAGTCGCTTTCAGGATGCCAGATCGAGAAGTTCCCGTAATCGAACTGCGTAAACATCAAATATCGTCCGTCGGGCGAAACACGCGGAAAAGAAACGGAACGACCGAAAGCAGACGCCTGATAGACACATTCAAGATCGTACAGGCGTTCCTCTTTTTCGTCGAAACGAATGCGATACAAGTCGTACCGAATACTGTCGAGCGGCATTCCCTGAGCATACGCTGCCGCACGACAAAAATAAAGCGTCGTTCCGTCGGGCGACCAAGCAGGAAAAGTCTCCATATAGTCCCGCGTATAAACGAGCGAGTCGGTGAACATCCTTCGGGTCTGCGTATCGTAAAGTACCAAATCGGCATCAAGGTCGGACACTTCAATCGGTTTCTTGCCCGAAGCGTGAAAGAACTGCTGTATCTCATTCATCGAAAAAGCGATGTAACGTCCTTGCGGATGCCAGACCGGATACGTCGCCCCGTTTTTATACCCTTCCGGTTTGAGGTTCACCTTCTCGGTCTGTCCGTTACGACGGATCAGCGTCCCTCCTTGCTTTCCGCGTATATGCAGCATCATCGTCGCAGGTGAGTTGAGAGTAAACGAATGGCAGTTCACACATTGTTTGCCGAAATCACGGTTTTCCAGCAGCGGAACCTCCTTATACGAAGTCAAATCACGCTGATAGATTCCCATTTCGTTCCACAATTCATATCCGGGATACAGGAGACGATAAACGAGAAAAGGGTCTATCGGATGCTCGGATACCGTGTTGATAATATCCGCATAGCGTATCCACTTTTCTTCTTTCAGCAAACCGATACGAAAGAAAATCTCCTTGCCCTGTGCCTCTTTCAGCAGACTTTTCCATTTTTTTTCAGGGATATGCACCGTCGGATTTTTACTACGAATGAGGATCGTCACGTTTTCCGCATAACCGATCTCCGTCTGATAAGCCTCCGCCGTATCACGGATGACGAAATTGGGCGGAGCTATATTGACGGGAAAGGTAACGCCGGCATAATCGGGATATATCTTCGGCTGTGCTTCACGATGTGCTTCGGGAGCATGATAGGAAACGCATCCGGCAAGCACGCAAGCAATCAGCAACAGAAAGTATGCAATAGATCGAGTATTCATATCGATTGTTTCTAAATTTGTCGTTTAATCACGGATCACTTTAGGCCCGTAAGGGCTGATATAATTGAGGTAAAACCAGTACGTATTCCCAAACTCGGCCTGTAAGGCCTCCATCTGTTCGGCTTGTGCCAGTCGATAGTAACGATCGAAACGACGCTTAGTATCTTCACCGACGGTAAGGCCGGTCATCTCAAACACCTTCTCCCGGCCTACGCCAAGTTCGTAAATATAAAGAGCTTCCTCATAAGTCTGCGGTAAACGAGGATAAGCAAAACGACGCATAAGCGGGAGATTTTGAGCAAACCGCTCCACGTGATTACTCAGCAGCAAATGGCTCATCAGGTATTCAAAAGCCATACGATTGGTCGTATCTTTTTCGCACAAATACTGGAGTTCGGGACCGAGATTCAACACATTGGAAAAACGTGCAGGAATATCGTCGACGTTTGGCAGCGCATTTCGAGGCAACGACGTATCGGACGTACCGGCAAGCTGTTCGAGCCGGAGCGCTTCGTCACGATAGAAGAGCGATTGCTTCAGCAGATTGATAAAACGCCGCGCAACGCGCGGACGACCGTTCGAGAGATTATAACGAGCCAGATTTAGCAGGTGCGGCGCCGTCTCTCCCCACACGACCATCGCCTCGAACTCCCAGCGATGTGCCTCGTTAAGGTAGCCCAATTTTTCATAAAGCAAGTATCCGTATTCGCTCTCACGACTGTTTCCGTCCCACGGAAAATAGAGGCTCTTCACCCCCAATGCCTGCGGATAGTCAAATAAGCGATAAGGCAATGAACCGGTATGATATAATGCCAGATTGTGAAAATAAGCGATCAGGTGATTGCTTCTCCCGCGGTTAAGGTAATTTTCGGTATATTCCAATACTTTGTTCCAATCTTCGGCCTTGGCTGCCTGCTCGGCCTTAAGCATGATACGCTCGCCTACGGAATACGATTTCAAAAAGAACACATAGCCACCTGCCGCGTATACGGTTAGGAAAATTACGGTCAGCCAAATGCGGCCATAACGGCCGACCGGCTGCGGCCAACGGACGATTTTTCGTTGCGGTCTTACAAATAGCAGCAGCAGATTGATCAGTAACAAAAGCAGGAACACCCCCACGACCGTTTTGAGGGAATGATCGACAGACATGGTATAAAAGAAAAGGCAAAGCGAAGGGACAACGGCCGGTTGCAACGGATCTTCCCCTTCGATGAATATTCGGATGATACGGTCTGTTAAAAAATAAACGGAAGCAAGTATAAAAGCCAATATGACACTTCCCGCCGTGGGATTGTAAAAGAATTGAATCACAAAATTCGTGACGTATTCCAGCCAGCCTTCGGAGGCGAAGATCTGTCGCCGGTACGAAGTGGAGTAAAGAAACAGATGATGCTGCTCATGATACGTAATTACGTGCGACAAGGCTCCCCGATAAACCGTAAAATAAACGAGGAAAAGCAGGCTGAACAGAACGTATTTCAAATATTTCATTGTATGGTAAAAAAAGTGAATAAGGCTGCCCTGCAAAAAGAATTGCAGAACAGCCTTTTTATACCGCTTAGGCGGCATTAATTCGGATAACCCGGATTCTGTGTCAGGGCCGGATTCAAATCACGTTCTTCCTGCGGGATGGGATAAACGTAATTATGATCTTCATACTTACTACCGGTCAACTTCACATTCTCTCCTTCGTAGAGAATGCAAATCTTTCCTCCGTCTCCTTCTTTCGCATCGGGCGAATCGACCAGCTTGTATTTCAGCCCGAGGAACGGTTCATTGAGCACTTTTTTGGCAATACCCCAGCGACGAATATCCCACTGACGTTTGCCCCCTTCGAGTGCAAACTCCACGCGCCACTCGTTACGGATACGCTGACGCAGATCGTCCTGTGTCCCGCAATACGTCGGTTTGCTTGCATCCGTCTTTTGCAGCTCGGGCATACCGACACGTTTGCGCACGGCATTCACAGCCTTGAACGCCTCATCATCGAGCGGTGACAACTCATTCTTAGCCTCGGCATACGTGAGCAACACCTCGGCATAACGTATCAATACGGCATCTTTACCCATATCCCAGCCTTTTGACGAAGGATCGATGGACGGATCGAGCCATTTCTGCTGATAGTAACCGGTAGCCGTGGCATCGCCATGCTGACCGATTCCGGTCGGAGCAGCCGATTTCAACGGAGCCACGTTGATGGTCACCCCGTACAGGGTCTCTCCGTGGTGCAGCACATTCACTTCCAGACGCGGGTCGCGCTTCTCAAAAGGCTTTTTCGGATCGTAAAGCGTCGACTTGGCAATCGGAGCACCCTCGATATCTTCAAAAGCATCGACTAAGCTCTGTGTAGGGTTAATACCACCCCATCCTTTCGTCGGGAATGCTTCCCAACCGATCAAAAACCACGAGTTTTCGGCTTCCTTGAATTGTTTAACCAGAATAAATTCCTTGCATCCGTCGGCCTTCTCCCAGAAGAGTTCCTGATACTTGCCGGTATTCTGCTCATCATATAAATTATATTCGTTCAAGTCCATCACTTTCTTCGCGCTTTCGGCAGCCACATCCCATTTCCCATAGTATAAGGCCGCACGTGCCTTCATGGCCAACGCAGCCCCTTTGGTTACGCGACCATATTCCGATGCGCTCCAAGACTTAGGCAAATATTCGATGGCTTTATCGAAATCTTGCATCACCTTTCCGTATACCTCCTCACGGGGAGTCCGCACAATACCTTCCTGATCACTTAACGATAACGGCTTGTCGACGTAAGGGACATCGCCGTAGCTGCGTATCAGATCGAAATACTGGAGTGCGCGGAAGAAATAAGCCTGACCAAGCACGCGATTCTTCTTTTCGCCGTCATAGTTGGGAATAAGATTGACCTTACTGAGCACGATATTCGCTTTACGGATCGCTGCGTAGCTCCCTTTCCATCCGAAATCCTGTGGGTCGTACACTCCTTTCGAAATATTTCCGGCCGCCCATTTGATACCGTGCACCGCATCGTCCGAATTAATCGCATCGTCCACGTCCCAGTAAGGGAGTGAAGTATACAGGTTTGAGACCGCTTTTTCCGCATCGTCGGGCGATCTCCAAAAGCTCTTATCCGATAGTTCTTCAAGGGGATAACGATCCAGATCGACACAGGAAGTCGTTCCCAACGCGGCTATCGCAACAGCAATATATAGATGTGTTATTTTCATTGTTCTTTTTATTTTAAAAAATTTAGAATGTCATTTTCAGTCCCAGTGAAACTTTCTTCACGTTCGAATAAAAAGCTCCTCGCGTATCCGAAGGCGATTCGGGATCTAATCCGTCAAGTCCGGAGAAAGTCAATAAATTCTCACCCGAGACAAAGACCTTCAACCGGTCGATACCTGCTTTGCCAAGCAATTGCTTTGGAAGGGTATAACCAAACGAAATATTTTTCAGACGGACATACGAAGCATCTTGAAGCCAGAACGACGAAACGGCATAGTTCGTCTGTGAGTCTTTGGTGATACGCGGATACGAAGCGTTATGATTCTCCGGCGTCCAGCGGTCGAGGTGTCTTTTGAGTACTTTTCCACTGTTGAAAAAAGAATATGAAGCCTCTCCCGTGTAATAGGCATCGACGTCGAAAGCGCCTTGCCAAAGCATCGAGAAGTCAAAATCTTTATAATAGAGACCCACGTTTAATCCGCCGGTCCAGCTCGGAAAGTTTTTACCGATTACACTACGGTCATCACCGGCAGTGATTTTTCCGTCTTCATTCAGGTCTTTGTATTTAATGTCACCCAGCTTTTCACGTCCTAAACGCTTGGGATGGTTCTTCAACTCTTCTTCGGTATTGAAATAGCCGTCGGCCACAAATCCGTAGAACGAACCGATGGGATGCCCTTCCAGACGCCAGATATTTTCGTTATCCGGATCTTTCCCCTCGGTACCGAACATATTCGTGATTTCGTTCTTTACGTATGCCACATTGAAGTTGACGCTATATCTGAAATCTTTATTGATACGGTTGTTGTAGAAGACACTCAAGTCAAATCCGGTATTCTCCACATTTCCGGCATTCTGCGCCGGAGGATTCATCCCGATCACGCCCTGAACAGGAAGATAAAGCAACATATCGTTTGTACGTTTTTTGTAAAGTGACAGTTCGAAGCCGACCATATTGTTCAGGAATGCAGCTTCAAGGCCTAACTCGTAGTTGGTCACGGTCGCCCATTTCAAGTTTGAATTCACGTAACGCGACTCGTGTACCGTCGAGTAAAGCGTATTGCCGAACATCGTCAAGCGATTTTTAGCATTGTAGGCATACGTCGGAACGGCCGGATAAATATCATCGCTTTTCAACTCTTCATTACCGGTTCTTCCCCACCCCAGACGCAACTTAAGATTGCTGAGCCAGTCGAAGCGATCTTTGATAAATGCTTCTTCCGAGAGTCTCCATCCGGCCGAGAAAGCCGGGAAGAACCCCCAGCGGTTATCTTTCGGGAAACGCGACGAAGCGTCGGCACGCATGTTGGCCTCGAACAGGTATTTGTTCTCGTAGTCATACTGAATACGTCCGAAGTATGAAAGACGCGCCGTTTCATGTCCGCCGTCAAGGTTTTTCTGCGACGAAGCATCGAGCGTATTGAGCGATTCGGGAAGATCATCGCTTCCGCCGCCGGTACGACTCGTTTCGGTGTATCGATACGTATATTCCACCTGTTCGGCACCTGCCAAAAGACCGATCGTATGTTTGTCGAATGTTTTGTTGTAATTAGCCAGTAACTGCGATGTGTACCAGTTCCAGTTATAATAATTATGATATCCTTCGCGCTTACCGGAGTCAAACTTACTATATTCCCAATGTCTTTTGAACTTACGCAGATCACGGGCATCGTGGCGTAGCGAGTAAACCCCTTTGATGCTCAATCCTTCAATCGGAGTCAAGGTAAGGTAAGCTGTTGCATTGAGTTGCTGATCGATCCTGCGGTAAAGTCCCGTGCGTCCCTGATGGGCAACAGGGTTCTTCAGGTTGTTGTAACTGAAATTCCCGTCTTTGTCATAAATCCCTAACGTAGGGGGAATACGGTTCACGTATTGCAGCAATTCCGCAAATCCTTCAAACTCGTCCCGATCCGTTCCGCGATAAGCCGAAGCATTCAATCCGACACTTACCCACTTGTTGATTTTCGAGTCGAGATTGATACGACCATTATACCGGTCATAGCTTTTTTCCTGCGACAATCCGTCCTGAAAAAGATAAGCCAACGAAGCCATATACGTCGTACTTTCCGATCCACCGCTGATCGATACATTGTGTTGCGTTTCGAGCGCTCTCTTTTTCATTACCGCATTATACCAGTCCGTGTCGGGATGTCCGATCGGGTCGGAGCCATCGCGGAATTTCTGGATATCTTTGTCTGAGAACGGCAGCGGAGCATTCGGATTTTCGTTACGTGTAGCTTCGTTATACAACATGGCAAAATCGGCTGCTCCGAGGAAATTGAGTCGGGCGGTAGGGCTTGCCCACGACACTAATCCGGAATAATTGACACGGGCGCTCTGTCCTGCTTTTCCTTTCTTGGTGGTGATCAAGATGACCCCATTGGCAGCCTGCACACCGTAAATAGCCGACGAAGCGGCATCCTTCAAAACAGAAATCGACTCGATATCTTGCGGATCAATCGAGTTCATGCTTCCCGGTACTCCGTCGACAATTACCAACGGACTGGCAGCATTGATCGAGTTCTTACCGCGGATGGTGATCGTTCCCGTCTGGGCGCCCGGCGCACCGGAGTTCTGGATCGTCGTTACTCCCGGCATCGTTCCGGCCAGTGCGGCGGAAACGCTCGCCACCGGACGCGCTTCAAGCGCCTCGGCCTGAAGCGAAGCAACGGACCCCGTTAAGTTCGCCTTCTTTTGTACACCGTAACCTACGACTACGACTTCGTCCAGCACCTTATCGTCAGACCTCATCGTCACGTCGATCGTTGTTCGTCCGGCCACCGCTACCGTTTGGGTTTGCATCCCCATATAGCTGAAGGTAAGTTTGCCTCCGGATGGCACATTCTCCAATACATACTTCCCGTCGATATCGGTAATCGTACCGATCGTGCGGTTACTCTCTACCACAACGGATGCTCCGATAACGGTCAAGCCCGTATCGTCCACCACCGT
>ERZ772967.1261-NODE-1261-length-17753-cov-3.323935_pt1 | contig 17753 bp, 10 predicted proteins | sample MGYA00511677_ERZ772967 | MGnify/ENA primary metagenome ERZ772967 (study PRJEB29015, sample SAMEA2737931) | human oral metagenome | biome: human oral; feature: human-associated habitat; material: dental | place: China | collected 2146 ...
ATTTCAAAACACCGTTCGACCCTCAAAAGGAGCAAATCATACTGCCATGGGAATATACGACGGTCTACAATATCCCAGGAAGTCATAACTTCACAGTAGAGAAAGGTGGGCTCTTTGGCGTTGTCAACAGCGAAAACAAGGTGCTTGTCCCGCTTATATACAAAGACATGATAAGTACCAATAGACCCAATATGCTGGTGATTGAGAAAAACAATCAGTATGGCATCATCAACACCAACAACAAACTGCTATATGGCATGACGGATAATCGTATAGAAGTGTATCGTGACTATTTCGAACTTAAAGTCCCCAAAACGAATAAAACCATTAAGAAATTGGATTATAACCTCAAAGAAATCAAATAAAAAATTAGGTGTTTGGAAATTAATTCGATACGAGTTGTGCCCCAATATGCATCACTTTACACACTAATATGATGCAAATTAGCCAACAATTTGGTGCACTTTATAAACTAATTCAGCACATATTACCATGCAATATGTGCTGAACGTGTACCCATTTACATCAAAATATGGGATAAACTACTATGAATTAAGGGGTTAAGAAACTAACTTTTGCGCGCAATGACATAATCCAAATAGGCTGTTAATGCGGTTTTAATGGCCGCATCCCCTACCCTTTCGTCAATAAACTGCATGCAGGCTGCATGACGTTTAGCCATCTGTTGTTCGGCATATTCAATGCCCCCATGCGCCTTTGTAAACGCCACTAACGAGGCAATTTCAGCTGCATTCACCTCTTGTTGCTTCACTTTATGCGCTAAAGCCAACATCGCTTCGTCGCCAGTCGACTGCAAAGCATAGATAACAGGCAAGGTTAGCTTACCTTCAAGCATATCGTTTCCCGTGGGTTTCCCCACCTCTGTCTCCTCATAATAGTCGAAAATGTCATCGCGAATCTGAAAAATTATGCCCAAGTCCTGCCCAAATTGTCGCGCAGCAACCACTTCATCGTCAGACGCTCCAGCACTCACTGCACCGATAACAGCACACATTTCAAACAAAACGGCCGTCTTTTTCTTAATAATTTCATAGTAGGCTTCCTCGCTAATCTGCGTGTTATCGATGTTGCTCAACTGCAAGATTTCTCCATCAGAAAGCGTCCTTCCTAACTCAGAAAGATAGCGAACAATCAGCTCTGAATGCGTATAGGAAACTGAAAGCAAGGCTGTTGACAGGATATAATCGCCCACTAACACACTCACTTTATTGTCGAAAAGCGCGTTTACACTGGCCTGTCCGCGCCGTTTATTGCTCTCATCAACGACATCATCGTGCACTAAACTGGCCGTATGTAACAGCTCTAAGCCAACCGCAGCATACTGTGTTACTTCGGAAACGATGCCGAAGTTCTTCGCCATCAATAAGGTAAGCATCGGCCGCATGCGCTTTCCGCCACGCTGACGAATATGTTCTAACACGCGTGACAGCAGGCCGTTTTCATGCTTTAACGACCGATTAAAGAGTGTTACAAAATCATTTAATTCCTCGTGAATGGGGCTTTTAATGAGCGATAAATAGTCCATGCGTTCATTTCTTTGTTACAAAAATACGCATTTTCCACGGGAATAATAGGCGTATTAAGGGATAAATGCGTTTTTTTTCGTAATTTTACACCAAACAAGAGAGCAATGAATAAATTATTTTTAATCGATGCCTATGCCCTGATTTTCAGGTCATATTATGCACTTATCCGTGCACCGCGCATCAATTCTAAGGGACTTAACACTTCGGCCATATTAGGATTTGTCAACACCCTGCACGAAATCATCACCAAAGAGCAACCCACTCACCTTGGCGTGGCATTCGATTTGGGCAAGACTTTCCGCCATGAAGCCTACCCACCCTACAAGGCACAACGTGAAGAAACGCCCGAAGCTATCCGACAAAGTGTGCCCATCATTCAGGAAATTCTGCACGCATTTCACATCCCTATCCTGCAAAAAGAGGGGTTTGAAGCTGATGATGTCATTGGCACATTGGCTACAAAAGCCGGTCAGGAAGGCGTGGAAACCTACATGCTTACGCCCGATAAGGACTACGGACAGTTGGTAAAAGACAACGTTTTCATGTATAAACCGCGCCATGGTGGCGGTTATGACATCATCGGTCCGCAACAAATTCAGGCAAAATATGGTGTCGAACGCCCCGAACAAGTCATCGACTTGCTGGCACTTATGGGCGATGCTGTCGACAATTTTCCCGGTTGTCCCGGCGTTGGAGAGAAGACAGCAGTGAAACTTATCAATGCGTTTGGATCGGTTGAAGGTCTGCTTTCAAACACAACTCAACTAAAAGGTAAGATGCGATTGAATGTAGAAGCTGCTACCGAAGATATTAAAATGTCGAAATTTCTGGCAACGATTAAAACCGATGTGCCCATCGAACTACAACTCGATGTTTTGGAAATTCAAAAACCGGATGAAGCAAAACTGCGCGAAATTTTTGCCGAATTAGAATTTAAGACCTTAGCGAATAAAATTTTAAATGGCGGCGCTGAAAAAGCGAAAAACAGCACTTTGCAACCCGATTTATTTGCAAGTATTCCGAGTAATCCATCAGAAAGTACCGAAAAATCGCATTTTGAGAGCATAAAAACCATAAAACACAATTATAAACTTATTGAAAGTCAGGAAGAAGCGCAACAACTTTGTGATTTTCTTAGGACAAAATCATTCATCAGTTTAGACACAGAAACGACCTCAACCCATGCTATTGATGCCGAATTAGTAGGTTTATCATTTTCTAATGCCGAACATGAAGCCTACTATGTAGCCATTCCTTCCGATCGTAAAGAGGCCTTACAATATGTTAATATCTTTAAACCTCTCTACGAAGACCCTGCAATTCTTAAAATTGGTCAGAACATAAAGTATGATTATGAGGTGCTACAAAATTACGACATCACACTAAAAGGCAGAATGTTTGACACGATGTTGGCCCACTATGTGGTGCAACCCGAATTGCGTCATAACATGGATTACATGGCCGAAACACTCTTAAACTATAAGACAATCCACATCGATGAGCTGATAGGTGCGCCGGGAAAGGGACAAAAGTCCATGCGAATGCTCGCCCCCAAGGACGTGTTTGAATATGCATGTGAAGATGCTGACATCACACTTCAACTGAAAAACGTGCTCGAACCACAGCTCAAAGCCACCGGAACCGAGTCGCTTTTCTGGAATATCGAGATGCCTTTAGTACCCGTTTTAGCCGAGATGGAACGCACAGGCGTGCGCCTTGACACCGAAGCACTGCGCGAAACATCGGTCGCTTACACCGAGAGAATGCAGCAAATTGAGCGGGAAATCTACGAAATAGCAGGCGAATCGTTCAACATTTCAAGTCCAAAACAAGTGGGCGACATCCTCTTTGGCAAGCTCAACATCATGGAAAAGCCCAAAAAGACAAAGACAGGCCAGTATGTTACCAATGAAGAAGTGTTGCAATCGCTCAGCAGCAAGAACCCCATCGTGGCGCTTATCTTGGACTATCGCGGCTTAAAGAAACTGCTAAGCACCTATATTGATGCGCTACCGAAGCTCATTAATCCACGCACAGGCCACATCCATACCTCGTTTAATCAGGCACTTACGGCCACAGGGCGCCTCTCTTCGAGCGATCCTAACCTGCAAAATATCCCCGTAAGGAGCGAAGATGGCAAAGAAATTCGCAAATGTTTCATTCCCGAACCCGGCTGCTTGTTCTTTTCAGCTGACTATTCTCAAATCGAACTTCGCATCATGGCGCACCTCAGTGGCGACGAAAACATGCAAGAATCGTTCAGAGAAGGCATAGACATTCATGCGGCTACAGCGGCAAAAATAGCCCACAAGCCCGTTGAAGAGGTAACCCCTTTAGAGCGAAAAAAGGCCAAACAAGCCAATTTTGGCATTATCTATGGCATCACAACCTTTGGGCTTTCGCAACGCATGGGCATTGACAACAAGGAGGCAAAACAGCTCATCGAGGGCTATTTTTCCACCTATCCCAAAGTGAAAGCCTATATGGATCAAGCCATTGCTGAGGCCAAAAAGACAGGTTATGCCGTGACACTATTCGGCCGGAAACGCTATCTTCCCGACATCAATTCGCGCAACAACACCGTGCGAGGTTTTGCCGAACGCAACGCCATCAATGCCCCTATTCAGGGCTCTGAAGCCGACATCATCAAGATAGCGATGATTCATATTGCGGAAAGATTTAAGCAAGAAGGCATCCGTTCGAAGATGATTCTCCAGGTACACGATGAACTTAACTTCTCGGTGTTGCCCGAAGAGAAAGAGAAAGTGGAACGCATTGTGCTCGAAGAAATGCAAAATGCCTACCCCCTCAGTGTGCCCTTGCTGGCCGATGCGGGCTGGGGTGCCAACTGGTTGGAGGCACACTAAGGTGCAACAGGCCAGGAGAGGGCGCCCGAAAGCTGACAGCATGCTTGTTTCTAAGCACCCTCTCCCACCCGATTTCACAGGCACCCAACAGACAAAAGTGCATCCATCACACCACGGCCCACCATCATCAAAGGGCTTATGGCTGCGCGATGCCGCAGAAGAGGATAAGTTATCTTCGCCCGACTACGATGTGATGGCCGCAACAAGTCGGCTACAAACACAAATAAAATGGCATAGATTACCTTGCAATCTATGCCATTTTGCTTGCCAATCTGCACTGTTTTACGCGCTAATTTGCACCATTTTTCACAGTGGTTTATTCTATACAATGTGGCAACCCCCATCAAATCGTGTGGCAGCCTATGCCTGATGGTGCGACAAACGCAATGCCTTTGCAACCATCAAGCAGGCAAACCACGCCGTAACGCACCGTATCACGCCCTAAACCTGATGGTAGAATGTCTCGAAAGGCAGGCGGAACCGTTCACCCCAGACACCGTCTTCAGCCCGTTTTCCGCAGGCAATCACCATGCAAACTTGGCTTCCGCGTGGCAATTTTAACACCTTCTTCACCAACTTATTATCAAAGCCTCCGAGCGGACACGTATCATATCCGGATTCGGCCATAGCCAAAAGAAACGTTTGTATAGCCAAAGAGCAACTCTGATGCACCGTCACACGCATGTCGGTTTCGCTCACATCGCGCAAAATAGGCCGCCTTAGACCGATGCAAAAGGCAAGCAGTTTGCGTACCATGCCCCACACCCGACAGCCACGTGAATAGAGAAACGGCATGAGTTTCGCGTAATATTGCGTCACTTTTTGGACACGCTTCTCCTGTTTTTCGGCCGGTGCCGTGCGCTTAATATGCTCCATCTCGTGTGCCAAAACGGCCTTAGCATGCGCCTTATAGCGGTCTTGCCGCGTAACAAACACCACAAACTGGTCGGCCGACTGTGCCGCAAGCTGATCCAAACAAGCATGCGCCAACTGGCCTTTCAAGGCACTGTCCGTGACATGATAGGCCTCCCAAAGCTGCATATTCGAACTCGTTGGCGCCAATGTGGCCAACTTCACACACGCTTCCACACGCGAAGGGTCGATGGATTGTGTTTCATCAAAATGACGAACTGCACGCCGATAATTTAAAAGTTCTGTTAAACTCATATCCAATAAAATAATTCATTTATCCTATTTACAATGGTCTTGTGCACCGCTTGGGATGCAACAAAACAACTTCTCTGTTGCAAAAGTAGGTAATAAATCATAAAAAAGCAGCTTTTTCTACAATTTTTAGGCTAAAAATTAGGAAGCGATTGATATTTTTGGTAGGTTTGCCTTGTAGAAAAAAACATTAGACAAAAAGGAAAAAGAAATTGACGTAAACAACAATGTTGCAGCTTTGTGGCAACGATGGAGCATGGGAACGCCATCGGTTGCACCTTGGAAGGATTACACTTTCAGGTCAGAAGCCCAAAGGAAAGCAAGTATTTGATTCCTCACGGAAACAAGAACGAAACAGGTATTGGCTCAAACATATAGGTAAAAAGAAGCTGGATGCAGGAGAAAAGAACCCCGAGACAAGCGCATAAACTTGTTCCGGGGGTTCTGATTGTGTGCATCTGATGCCCACCATGCGGCACAACGACATGGATCCTAATCGGGCATTACGGTGCAAAGTTGTGCCACCTGCTGCTCAAAGTCAGCCTTATCAAGGGCCTTTGAACGAATGGCCGAACGATAGTTATAAATGGTTTGCGATGAATAGAACAGCAGATTGGCGATTTCTGCACTCTCGGTTACGCCCAAACGCACCAAGGCCATGATGCGTTGTTCGGTGGTCATGGTGTGTTTATCGACCTGAAAAATCTGACCTTCGGGGCGCAAAAGTGCATTCAATTCAGTAGGGAAAGTGGGGTAGAGGTCGAGGAAAGCCTTGTCAAAACGCGAAAGAAAGATGGTTGCATCCTCTTCAGAAAGGCGATCAGAAGAGAGCTGTGTGAGCAGTTCTTGCGCCTGGTTGGCCTTAATCTTCCGCTTCACTAAGGTCTGTTGTTTCTTCAATCGGTTGATGAAACGTGAACAAAGGCCTATATAAAGCTTCACCAACCCTTCACGCTTTTTATTGGTCACCATCAATCTCTCGTTCAGTTCGTGCAACTGTTCGTTGAGCATGCTCTGCCGTTCGTTCATCTCTGACAGCCGATGATTAGATACTTGCAGCTTTTTTCGGCTATGGGTGAGGCGATGGTTTTGCCTGAAAATGAAGGCGATAGAGACGAAAAGAAAGATGGCAAAAAGCGAAATGACCAACAGACTGTTGCGAAAAAAGCTGTTTGTTTGCTGCAACTGGCGCTGGTAACTGTTGACAATGACGGGCAAACGATTAGACACTTCGATGATGCGCAAGCGGCTATTATAGAATTTTGCATTGTTGAGTGAGATGTTAATGTAGCGCTGTGCATCCTCAATCGCTAAGGTTCCTTCGCCATGTTCAAGCGTGTACATCGCCAAGTTTTGCAAGGCCATGTTCTCCATTGTGAGACTCTTTGCATCGCTGATACACGCCATAAGAAGATAGTTTTCATAATTATCTGTGTCGCCGGCAGCATTATAATTGCAAGCTAAAGCAAAACAAGCCATGGCATGTATGCGTGTATCTTCGGGCATCGTAGCAACGCTTTGCAGATAATATTTCCGTGCCTCTAAGGGATTGTTGAGGATATACCCGCTATATTCGCCCATGTAATAGCTATAGCGTTTATCGTGCTTATCCAAGAAAAGCATCGCGAGAACCAGGTTTTTCCGCCCCAATTCGCGATACCGGGGCGCATAAACAGCGTCATTACAATAATCAGCCCAATAGATATAAATGTGGAAAAGTGTCAGATAATAACTAAATTTCAACGTGGCAGAGAGCGTGGAAGGCTCAAGCAAACCGATACTTTCGAGGGCCTGACTATAAAGGCCGCCGATAGAAAGCAGGTCGGCTTTCTGAATGATGTTTTGGGCATAATAGCCCGTTTGCCCCTCGTGCTTCGCATATTCAATGCTTCGATCGATATATTTCATGGCCGAATCAAATTGAAACACATAATAGTTTTGATAGAGCTGATTATAGAGTTGCAGCCGTTGTTGCACGCGTTGCTCGTGCTGTAGCTGCACCTTCAGGCGCTCAATATGCTGCTCACGCGCCTTTAAATAATAGGGTTGCTGTGCCAAAACACTATTTAAGCGGGCTAATTGTGTGGAGCGATTGCCTGCATGAACTGCTGAAGTGAAACTCAAAAGAGCACAAAGAAACAACTGTTTTACCATTGATTTTCCATTGATTAAATGCAAAGATAAACAATTATAAGGAATATATACATCTACTTGTATATATATTTGAAACATTTTTCTATATTGATAATCAGTATTTTATAATTGACAAGAGATATTAAACATCTACTTCTACACTACTTACTGGCGCAATACGGTGAAAAAACATTATCTTTGTCACAACAAAAATTATTAAAGTAAAACCTAAATTTACGATTATGCCAAATTCAATTAATCGGCAAACAAGATTATTTCTTGTGATTCTCTTTGCGCTATGTATGCCACTTTGTGGTTTTGCACAAGGCGCATTCAACGTAGAAGGCGTGATTAAAGATGCGTCCGGAGAGCCCATTATCGGTGCAAATGTAGTCGAAAATGGAACGCAAAACGGTACGGTGTCTGACATCAACGGTGTCTTTACGCTGAAAGTAAAAAATGGTAACGCGGTGTTGAAAGTATCTTATATAGGATATGTAACACAGACGATTAACATTAAAGGACAAAGTAAAGTTAATGTAACATTAAAGGAAGACGCTGCCAATTTGGGCGAAGTCGTGGTCATTGGTTATGGCACAATGGATAAGAAGGAATTAACTTCTGCCATCTCACATGTATCATCTAAGGACTTCACTAAGATTGCAACGGTGGACCCTTCGATGATGATTCAGGGCAAAGTTCCTGGTGTAAGCATCACGAATACGGGTGCGGGTGACCCCAATAATCAAGCCAGTATTCAAGTGAGAGGTGTGTCATCGCGTGCCGCAGGCTTAGGACCTTTGATTGTGATTGATGGCGTCCCCGGCGGCAATCTCACCAATATCAACCCCAATGATATTGAGAGTTTCGACATTTTAAAGGACGGAGCAGCCAGTGCTATCTATGGTACACGCGGATCAAACGGTGTAATTTTGGTAACCACGAAAAAGGGATCGCGCGACGGAAACCTGCATACTTCTTATAATGGAACCGTGTCTTTCGATGTCATTAAGAAAGAGTTAGACATGCTTGATGCCGATGAATACCGTGCCAATCGCATTGCTTCTGGTAGCGGTTATGACTTAGGTGCATCGACAGATTGGATGAAAGAGGTGAGCCGTGTGGGCGTTCGCACGCAACATACGCTGACACTTAGCGGTGGAAACGCAAAGTCAAACTACCGCGCTTCGGTGGACTATCGTGATGCAAAAGGTATTGACAAATACTCCGGTCGTCAGGAATATGGTGGACGTATTGCGCTGAATCATACCACGAAGAGCGGATTGATAACATTCAATTTGAATATCGCTCCGCGCATAGCTTATCGCAAAAATGCACAATGGGACGTGTTCCGCAATGCCGTAGAAGCTAATCCTACGACACCAATTCATGATCTTCAGAATCCCACTTTATATTATAACTTCAAGGGACAACCCGCCAGTTACAACCCTGTTGAGATGCTTAATCTTGAGAAGCACACTGGCACAACGAAATTATTAGATTGGGATGGAACGGTGAAATTAAATCTCTTCCCACTCCTTTTGAAAGATTCGGGCAAGCAAGTGCTCACTACTCAGTTGACATTTGCCGACCATCAGTATGATAATTACAACCAATGGTTCCGCCCATCAACCAGCACATTGGCTATCAATGGCGGCCATTCTGGGGAAGCTAAACAAGATTATTCGAAATCGTCGCTGCACAGTTTGGAGTGGATTACGAACTACAGCAACTCTTTTGGTGACCACAATCTCAAGGTAATGGTGGGCTATTCTTACCAGTATGACAAGTATTCTGGCTTGAATGCAGAGAACAAAGACTTTCCAAACAATGCGCTACAAGACAACAATCTCGGCACAGGTACCTATGCAAAAGAAGAAGGTGAGGTTGGAATGGGTAGCTATATGAACGATGCTAAGCTAATAGCTTTCTTCGGACGCATTAGCTATGACTGGAAAGGGCGCTACATGTTGACCGCTTCTTTGCGCCATGAAGGGTCGTCAAAGTTTGGTAAAAACCACAAATGGGGTAACTTTCCTGCCGTTAGTATCGGCTGGAGAATCTCGGATGAACCCTTTATGCAAGGCACAAAGAGTTGGCTAACTGACTTGAAGTTGCGTGCAGACTATGGCGTAACGGGCAATCAGAACTTCGACAGTTACAAATCGTTGAACACCATGTCGGGCTTCGGTTATTATATGTATAATGGCAAATACTATCAAGTTTGGGGCCCAGGAAAGAATGTAAACCCTGACCTTCGTTGGGAAAAAGGTAAGAACTGGAACATCGGTTTGGACTGGACGTTGCTCAAAGGAACGCTCTATGGCTCATTCAACTATTACAACAGACGGCAACAAGACTTGTTAGGTGACTATAAAGTATCTATTCCTCCTTACTTGTTTGACCAGACATTTGTAAACGTTGGTACGATGCGTAACAGCGGATTTGAGTTCGATATTACTTGGAATGCCATTAAAACAAAGGACTTTAGTTACACCGTTAACGTCATAGGTTCTACCATGAGCAACAAGTTTGTGGACTTCAGTAACTCACAGTTTGTCGGTCAAAACTACTACGATGTGGTTAGTCCTGAGGACCCATATCCATTCCATACGCTGCAAAGAATTGAGAAAGGAAAGCGCATTGGCAACTTCTATATGTTGAAATATGCCGGCGTTGACAAGCAAGGACGATGGATTGTTTATGACAAAAACGGCGACCTTGTGCTAGCAGATAACGCTACTGACGACGACAGACAGTATGTAGGCAATGGACTTCCGCAGTTTACTGGCTCCATGACACATACATTCCGTTACAAAAACTGGGACGCATCGTTGTTCTTCCAAACCGCTTTGGGCTTCAAAATCTTCAACATTCATGATTTTTATTATGGCACAAAGAACTTCCAAGGCAACGTAATGGACAAGGCATACAGCAAAAACTTGCTGGTTTCTCAGAACCCCATTGTGTGTGATTACTTCTTAGAACCGGGCGATTATCTCAAACTTTCGTCCATCAATTTAGGCTACTCTTTGAACCTAAATAAGAAATATATCGATGCTATCCGCATCTATGCAACCGTAAGTAACCTGTTCACTATCACAAAGTTCTCGGGCATTGACCCATCAAACTATCAGGTAAACGGATTAAATCCGGGTGCAACTAGGTCACGCACTTACTATCCTTCTACGCGTCAATTCATGCTTGGCATGCAATTAGACTTCTAAAATAAATCAACTTTTATCAGACGATTATGAAAAAGAGTATTAAATATGTAGCGTCGATGCTGCTGGCTTTCAGCCTTGTTGGGTGCACCGATTTAGGCGAAACGCTCTACGATCAGATTGACTCTAACAACTATTATAACACCAAGGAAGACGTCATTCGCTCCGTCTTCCGCCCATTTGAACACGGTTTTTGGAGCGTTCAGAGTCGCCAAGTGCTCAATGAGGAGACCGCAGACCAATTAATTACGCCCACAAGAGAAGACTGGTGGGACGACGGAGGACGCTGGGCTCGCCTGCATAGGCATAAATGGTTGGTCACAAACGGTGAGGCACAAGCCGAATATAACGGCTGTTTCCAAGGCATTATGCAAGCAAACTTGGTCATTGAAGACCTCGATAAGCTCAGCGCTTCGCAATTTGGTTTCTCCGATGCAGAGTTCAATAACCTCAAAGCACAGAACAGAGTGTTGCGCGCTTGGTTCTATTTACGCCTCTTAGATGCATTCCGTCATGTTCCATTTGCTACGAGTTATTATGATTTAAGCAAGAATATTCAAACGCAAGTTCCCCCCAAACAAATCTACGATTTCATTGAGAGCGAACTGAAAAATGCCATCCCCCTGTTGGCCCAGAAAACCACTTTGGGCGGCAATCAGAACCATCAAGGATCGTGGACACAAGCAGCTGCAGCCGCCTTGTTGGTGAGATTGTATCTCAATGCCAAGGTTTACATTGGCGAAGACCACTACAATGACTGCGCAACGGTGGCACAAGCCATCCTCAATGGCACTTATGGCACCTATCAGATTGGCAGCCGTTGGGACGAAGCTTTCGATTGGAACAACCAAACCAGCGACGAGGTTATCTTTGCATTCCCCGGTTCTGAAGGCTATTCTCACTGGCATTATGGTGGCGATATGTATTGGTGGTCGGTACCATCTAAAGCCAACGAGTGGCTGAAGGACACCAAAAACAAGCAAGGTTCACACAACATCAAATACTCGGCATCGCCCAGTTTGCGTCCCAATGGCACAGCTTACACCTTTGAACTCGGCCGTCCGATTGCCCGTTTCAAACAATATCCCTCAGACTATCGTTTGCAGAAATACACCAATTTGGGCAACAACAAGCGCGAAGGTATGTTTGTCTATGGCAAGATTGCCTACCAAGATGCCAACGGAAACACCGTTTATTTGAAAGACCACAACGGCAAATTCACGCTCGATTTGCGCGATGCTGTCGGCAAGTTTGGCGCAACAGATGGTTCGCAATGGCTATCAACCAGCGAGAGTTCTTTAGAGAATGGCGACGACAATTCGGGATGGATGTTTGCGAAATATCCCCTCTATTCCGACCAAGAGAAAGGCATGTTGGAGGCCGATTACTGCGAAATCCGTCTGCCCGAAATCATCTATAGCTTGGCCGAATGCAAGCTCCGCGCAGGCGATACCACAGGTGCTGCGCAACTGTTGAATTCCGTTCGCAAACGCAACTATCCTGCTTCCGACTGGTCAACCGTGCTTTATGCACCCGCAGGCAGTGCCACACTCGACATGAACGAGATGCTCTTTGAATGGGGACGCGAATTCTTTGCCGAAGGACGCCGCCGTGTCGACCTCATCCGCTTTGGCAAATTCCAAGATGCTTGGTGGGATAAGGAAGCCGATTCTGACAAGCATACCGAGATATTCCCCTTCCATACGGACATCATTGGGGCTGCACGGGGCAACATAAAGCAGAACCCCGGCTACGGAGAATAAAATTAATTCAACAGCACAAAAGGTCTTATGCAACAATGATTCAGAAGAAAATCAACCGCAAAGGAGAGGGCACAAGCAATCCTTTCCTAAGCCGTTGAGCATCAACGCAATAAAGATTGGAAAATAAAAGCATGCAGATTATTGCGCAAAATGGTGCAGTTTCACACGCAATATGCACGCTATTACAGCTCAAAATGCTATCTTTTACAAATCCTTTCCGCGTCATTTGCCATTCCGCTTCGGCCGCTTAAAGCAATCATTGATGCAAAGACCCTCATAAAAAAATATTGATGATATGAAGAAACTATTTCAATATGCAGCCTATGCACTGCTTGCCTTGGTTGCACCCACGGCACTTCAATCGTGCAACGACGACAAAGATATTGTCGTTATCGAAGGCGAATTGCCTTTAAAGTTAAATCATCTCTACATGGTTGGCGATGCAACTCCGGCCGGATGGAACATTGGTGCGCCAACAGAAATGACGCTATCGCCCAACGACAAATTCATTTTCACCTACGAAGGCAAGCTCAAAGTGGGCGAAATGAAATTGCCTTTAACCAAAGGAGACTGGGGTGGAACCTTTATTTTTGCGCCCGAAAGCGGCACCGAAATCAATGAAAATGGTGTGGCAAAAGATGGCATTGAGGTGCGCAAAGAGAATGGAAACGATGCCAAATGGAAAGTGACAAAGGCGGGCATGTATAAGGTTTTAATCAACCTTCGCAGCTATAAAATTCAAGTAACCTATAATGGTCCTGAGCCCGTTACGCCCATCGTCTCTACAAAATTAGGTATGATTGGCAGTGCAGCTCCTTGCGGATGGACCGACAATGAAAGCAATGTTACGATGTTTACCAAGACATCTGACACGCCACTTCAATACACTTACACCGGTCATCTCAACACAGGCGAGTTGAAATTGGTGTACAGTGGCACCACAGTTGCAGGCTATGCCGGTCCTTATCTGCAAGCACCCGACGCCGGTGTAACACTCAATCACACGGGCGTTTCGAAGCAAGGCATGGAAATAGGCGGTGCCGATAACAAGTGGAATGTGACCGAAGCGGGAACCTATAAGGTGGTATTCGACCTCACCAAACGTGAAATCAAGGTTGAATCGTTCCAACCCTAAGTGCAATTCAACAAACAGAATAGGGGAGGGGAGACCCACTTTATAATAAGATGTAAGGGCTTTCGCCACCCTCCCCACCCAACATCAACCAAAAATGAAGAAAACATTTATACCCTACATGGCAGCAATCTGTCTCTTGACAAGCTGCAACAACAACGAATGGGATGTGACAAGCGACCTTAGTGTCGACAAAGTTGATCCCACAATAGGACTTACTCCGCTTGCAGAAGCACCCAATATGGATCATGCTCCCTTATATTGGAGCGTGTATGGCGCGCTGCGTCAGCAGGAGAAAGATAATTCTTTTCCCAACATCTTCACCGAAACCGATTGGGATAACGCCATTGATTATGTGGCCAACAACTTGAAATCCCACGGCTATGACATGCTCGTGACCGACGGATTTGCCTCCATGAGTGGCGATAACGGCTATATGACGCGCTACAGTCACACGCAAAAAAGCGACAATTCTCCCGAGGTACAACTGTCAACTATCATTAGCAAACTCCATGCAAAAGGGTTGAAATTGGGAGTCTATGACAGCCCCTTTTGGCTGCATTATACCAATGCCGATGCCATAATTCCCGGCACAGACAACATCACTGTGGGCAGTTTGCGCTACGATCCCAAGAAAGATAAAGACGTAAAGCACCCTGCAAAGAACGATTATTTCAGCTGGGTGGTGACCGATCATCCTGGTGCTGAGCAATATTTTGAAGGCTTCTTCAAACATTATTCGGATATGGGTGTGAGGTTTATCCGCATGGATTTCCTCTCATGGTATGAGGATGGCATGAACTATACCGACATCATTGATAAAGGTTATGGCCGCGAACGCTATGTGAAGGGCATGCAATGGATTAACAAATATGCACAGAAATATGGCATATACGTGTCGCTTGTGATGCCACATCTCAAGAATAATGCCATCATTGAGAAGTATGCGGGCAACATGATTCGCATTGATGCCGACGCATTGGAAGGCGGATGGTATCGCTTTTCCGAAAACAATCGCGGCAGTTTGCGTGGCGGATGGCCCAATTCCGAGAATGCTTTCGATGGCTTTATCAACTGGTCTAAGATTTCAGGTCGCAAGAAAGTGCGTCTCGATGGCGACTTCATTCGCATCGGAAGCTATGCCGATGACAATGAAAAGATGAGCGTAGTGTCGCTGCCTTTGATGGCAGGTGGCCCCATTTCCGTCACCGATATGCCCACAGGACACGACTTAACGTTCTTCCAAAACGACGAGATGCTCGCTCTACAAAAGGATGGTTTCGTTGGAAAACCATTGGAAAGGAACCTCTGGTCGGTAGATGGTGAGCTGTGGTATGGCTCAATGAAGGACGGATCTTGGGTCATTGGACTCTTCAATCGAGAGAAGAATGCCGACACACGCAAGCTCGATTTAAACCAAATCGGTTTGCATGACACTTACAATGTACGCGACTTATGGGAACATAGCAATAAGGGAACGGTCAAAGGTACTATCGAAGCAAACGTTCCTGCGCATGGATGTAAGATCTATAAACTTACTAAAGCTAACTAAATTTTGTATAGGATCATAACAGATAAGATATGAAAAAGAAAGTTTTTAGCACTGCATTTGCAGCCATTTTCTTGGCTTTGCCCGCGTCACTTGACGCACAAACGGTGACATCGCCTAATGGAAACATCGTCGTAACGTTCTCACTTCAAAACGGAGGCGTGCCTACTTATGAGATGACCTATAAGAAAAAACCGGTCATCTTGCCGTCACATTTGGGTTTAGAACTCAAGAAAGACAAGCACGTAAGCAAAGGAATGAATGAGACAAATCTCATGGATGGCTTCACAGAAACAGCTCATAAGACCACCACTTTCGATGAAACTTGGAAGCCAGTGTGGGGAGAAACGGCCACCATCCGCAATCATTACAACGAACTTGAGGTAGACCTCAACCAACCAGAGAGCAAGAGAAACATCGTTATTCGTTTCAGAGTGTACAACGATGGCATGGGGTTCCGCTATGAATTTCCGCAACAAAACGAGCTGAACTATTTCATTGTGTCGCGTGAACGCACGCAGTTTGCCATGGCAGGTGACCATACTGCCTACTGGATTCCAGGCGATTACGACACCCAGGAATACGAGTCTGTCATCTCAAAGCTGTCAGAAATCCGCGGAAAGATGAAAGAAGCTGTGACCGAAAACTCATCACAAACTCCCTTTTCACCCACAGGTGTGCAGACATCTTTGCAGTTAAAGACCAATGATGGCCTCTACATCAACCTGCATGAAGCCGCATTAATCAACTATCCTGCCATGCATCTCAACCTCGATGACAAGAACTTTGTCTTCGAAAGTTGGCTCACTCCCGACGCAGTTGGCAACAAAGCCTACGTCCAAACGCCATTCAATACACCATGGCGTACCGTGATGGTGAGCGACGATGCACGCGATATGTTGGCCAGCAACCTTATCTTAAACCTCAACGAACCCTGCAAAATTAAGGACACAAGCTGGATACATCCCACGAAATATTGTGGTGTTTGGTGGGAAATGATTGCGGGAGGCAAGCCCTGGGCCTACACCTTTGATGTGCCTTCTGTGCACCTTGGTGTGACCGATTACACCAAAGTGAAGCCCAATGGCATTCATCCGGCCAACACAGCCAATGTGAAACGCTACATCGATTTTGCTGCAAAGAATGGTTTTCAGCAAGTGCTTGTCGAAGGATGGAACATTGGTTGGGAAGATTGGTTTGGTCATTGGAAGGATAATGTCTTCGACTTTGTCACCCCATATCCCGACTTTGACATCAAAGAACTCAACGAATACGCACACAGTAAGGGCGTAAAGCTCATGATGCATCACGAGACTTCGGCCTCAACTGACAACTATGAACGTCGCATAGACGCGGCATACGACCTCATGAAGAAGTATGGTTACGATGCCGTTAAGAGTGGTTACGTAGGCGATATTATCCCTCGTGGCGAGCATCATTACAGTCAAAACACCAACAATCACTACCTGCGTGCCATCCAAAAGGCAGCAGAAAAGCATATTATGGTGAATGCACACGAGGCCGTTCGCCCCACAGGTTTGTGCCGAACCTATCCTAACTTGGTCGGAAACGAGAGCGCACGCGGCACCGAATACGAAGCTTTTGGCGGCAATGCACCCTATCATACGCTCATTCTTCCATTCACTCGTCTGCAAGGAGGCCCAATGGATTACACGCCAGGTATCTTAGAAACCAAGATGAACAAGTGGTGTGACAACCAAAGTTACGTACACACTACGCTCGTAGGGCAATTAGCTTTATACCTCACCATGTACAGTCCATTGCAGATGGCAGCCGACCTTCCCGAGAATTATGAGAAATATAACGATGCATTCCAATTCATTCGCGACGTGGCTTGCGACTGGGATGACTCGAAATATCTTGAGGCTGAACCTGCAAAGTATATCACAGTAGCACGTAAAACCAAAGGAACCAACAACTGGTTTGTAGGTGGAAAGTGCGATGCCGACGGCCATTTGTCGACCATCAAATTCGACTTCCTCGACAAAGGACGCACCTATACGGCCACCATCTATGCGGATGCGGCCAACGCTCACTACGATAAAAATCCGGCAGCCTATACCATTACGAAGCGAAAGATTAAGAAAGGCGACACCCTTAAGCTGAAAGAAGCGCCCGGAGGTGGCTTTGCTATTAGCCTCATCGCTAACAAATAACCCCTCAAACAACATAAGAACAACGAAGCAGGAATGCGGTTCTATACCCACATTCCTGCTTTTTTCATGCCCTTTTTGCTGCAAACCATGCTATCGATGGTCGCAATATGCCCTCAAAGGCCCTTTAAATGCCCGCTAAAAGGCGATTAACCTCCCCCAGCAGCATCCCCATAAAGAAAGGTGAGAACGCAGCCCTA
>ERZ772967.1270-NODE-1270-length-17691-cov-3.989113_pt1 | contig 17691 bp, 16 predicted proteins | sample MGYA00511677_ERZ772967 | MGnify/ENA primary metagenome ERZ772967 (study PRJEB29015, sample SAMEA2737931) | human oral metagenome | biome: human oral; feature: human-associated habitat; material: dental | place: China | collected 2146 ...
CTGAGTCCACAGTCGATCTTAAAATTTCTTCTTCGTCGTTTCCGCTTTCATTGGAAAATCAATCGATCTATATAATTGCCGATCCCAATATAAGAATCAGCAACCGATGAAGCTTTTTTATCTGATAAGGAAGTATGCTTTTTTTCGCTTTCTTATTTTTTCATTTGTTATCGGCGGTATATTAGTTAGCATCGTTTTCTTTTCCGGATATACTCTTCGTGCTGGCACCATCGCTGCCGTATCCCCTCAAGTGACCGTACCGGGAGAGCGGGTTACCATCGTAGGTAAAAATTTCGGACATAAATCTATTCATTCATGGTTGATGCTCGGAAATACCAAAGTTAAATCGGACAGTTGTATTGAATGGACGGATACGAAGATTATTTTTGAAGCGCCGGATACTCTCTATGAGGATATGCTCTATGTAGTAACTAAGAACAAGCAAGGTAATGCCGTTATGGTGGTTAATCAGGCTGTTCTTCCGGTTAACTCAAAGCGTGCGGCAAATGAAAATCTTCCGTTCATCGATTCTTTAGAAGCCGATTCCGGCAATGTAGGTGATCTTATTTCCATTCACGGTAAAAATTTCGGGCATACGCGGAATAATTCGGTTGTCGTGTTTACAGGCACGCAGAATACGGTCTATGGGCAAAATGCTGCAAAAGAAGCAATGTTGACCGGCTCGGAATGCAGCGAATCCGACTTTGATTATGAGTTCTGGAGTGATCGTGAGCTGCAAATACGGGTGCCTGATGCTGCGGACACGGGAAATGTCGTGATTATTACGGATGCGGGCATGAGTAATCCCGTAGCATTCCGGTTAAAAAATAAATACGGTACTAAAACCTATACCGATATAAGAACGTATCGCCTTGTTTCCGAGGTGGAGATTTCCGATTTTCTGGCAGAAGCGCCGAATACCTTCTTTTTACAGATACCGTTTCCTCAGAGAACGGAAACACAACGTACCGTTGCGGTTAGTTCCGTTCAACCGGAGCCGTTTGTTCCGGCATATCAAGGTGCCAGTATTTACCGCTTTTACAATGTCGATTCCGGCAGTAAAATACAAATACGACAGGAATACAGCGTATCTCGCAGCAGGGTAGAAACGAATGTCAATGCCTCTTCTCTCAGAAGAACTGAGCAAAATAATCCGCTGTTATATGCTGCATATACCGAATCCGACGATTTCCTTCCTGCAGATAATCCCGTTATTAAAAGAATATGCCGGCAGATTATCGGCTCCGAAACGAATCCGTATAATAAAGCGCGGCGTATCTACACCTTTTTAATCTCCGAGATAAAAGCACGGGAAAGCAGCGCGGCAGATGCCGGAAGGTCTATTCTTACTGCTTTAGAGAAAAAAAACGGCGGTGCGTATGATCTTGCGCTGTTGTTTTGTACGCTTGCCCGCGCTGCAGGGGTACCGGCTGTTCCGACTGCCGGTTTGTTAGTTGATCCGCAACAAAAAGCGGTACTACATTGGTGGGCGGAATTTTATGTAAACGGCTTCGGCTGGGTTCCCGTCGATCCGGCGCTTGCATCCGCGGTGCCCTTTGATACCGGTGTCGCCGATAAAGGCCGATGGTATTTCGGTAATTTGGATGCGTATCATATTGCTTTCTCGCGCGGATATCAAACCCAAGCGCCTATGTTGCCGAACGGTAAAACCACTGAAAAAGTTCGCAGCTATGCTTTCCGGTCTATTTGGGAAGAAGCAACGCCGAATATCAGCGGTTACAGTGCGCTCTGGCGTCTACCTAAGATAACGAGCGTTTATTAATTGAGAATTTGCTTGCCCTGTAACTGCCGTCGTTTTTAATTGTTATACTTTAGAGCATCTTTAAAAACTCGGTTAGATTTTTAGAGACACCAAGCGATGCTTGTTTAAGTCATTATATTGTAATGACTTAGGTGAAACATCGTAAATAAGCTTAGGGGAAACGGGGCTGTCTAAAAACTGAAAGCCTATCGGCTTTTTCTGTAAGGAAATTATTCATTATATCCGCTAAAGCGGATTGCGAAACAGTTTTTGGACAGCTTCCTTAAGCTTTAGATGCGATGTTTAAAATTAAGTCGTTGCTGTATAAAGACTTAATTTTAAACTCGTCGGGGGTCTTCCGAAAGTAACCAACTTTTGGGACATCCCCGTTCCTTCTATACGATTTTTAAGACAATAATGATTTAAATATGGATGAGGAGAAGCTTTATGGTACGAGTCTTATCGGTAGGCGGCTCAATTGTCGTGCCTCAGCAACCTGATGAATTTTTTTTGAGGGATTTTGCTTCCCACATACGCAGATGGCTCAGCGTATCGGCAGATCGAAAGTTGATTTTGGTTGTCGGCGGCGGAGGCCCTGCTCGAATGTATCAACAAGCATATAGAAAGATTACAGATAATACGCCTTCAAACGATGAGGCCGATTGGATTGGTATTATGGCAACCCGGCTTAATGCACAGCTTTTAAAGGCAATTTTCTCGGATATATGTCTCAATCCTGTTGTCTACGACCCAACAGCGGTCGAACTCTTTTCCGGGCAGGTATTGATCGCTGCCGGCTGGAAACCGGGCTTTTCTACCGACAATGACGCGGTGTTATTGGCTGAACGCTTTTCTGCAAAGCAAGTGATTAACCTTTCCAATATCGAAAAAGTATATTCCGACGACCCCAAGAAAAATCCCGATGCAAAGCCGATCGATACTATCTCATGGGAGCAATTCATTCGGCTGGTCGGTACGGAATGGATACCCGGAAAAAATGTTCCTTTTGATCCGGTTGCAAGCCTGCGCGCTCAAAAAGCCGGAATACAGGTAATCTGTGCAGGTGGTTCCGATTTGAATAATCTGGATAACATCTTAAACGATCGCCCCTTTAACGGTACAACGATAGGGTAGGCGTATGGATTACTACGAGATTTTGGGAGTTTCTAAAGCCGCTTCCGACGAAGAAATAAAAAAAGCATATCGTGCGAAAGCGTTACAATATCACCCCGATAAAAATCAGGGGAATGCGGCGGCCGAAGAAATGTTCAAAAAGATAAATGAAGCATATTCCGTTTTGTCGGATTCTAAGAGACGCGCCGATTACGATATAGGCGGCACGACAGCGCAACAATACGGAACGTATACTCAGTATGCACGGCAAAATCCCTTTACCTATAATCCGTTTGCACAAGATGACGATAATACGATGTTCGGCAGGTCGTATAGCTGGACTTTTTACCGTTCTCCGGAACAGGAAACGGAACCCGTTTCGCGCCGACGGGGATTAGGTTCATTGCTTGCAGGTATTTTATATCTGTGGCTCGGGCTGCTGAGCTTTCGAGCTGCATATATCTTCGGTTTTTTAGGGCTTTTTATCGGTATCCCGCTGCTTGTGAAAGGCGTTAGAAACCTTAAAATAGCGTTTATATCGTTTTTTAAAAGCGGCAGCCGCTAACGTTCACGGAAAATAATCCGCCCTCTATTCAAGTCATAAGGGGAAAGTGCGACCTTCACACTGTCGCCGGGAACAATGCGGATAAAATGTTTGCGCATCTTTCCCGATAAATGCGCTAAAATGATATGACCGTTTTTTAATTCAACACGAAACATTGTATTCGGAAGGGATTCCTTTACGATTCCTTCAACTTCAATTGCCTCTTCTTTAGCCACAATTCCTCCAAAATAAAATATCGCAAAAAAAATTTAAATAAATCTTCTAAAAATTTCAGTTTTTAAAGATTTTTAGTTGCTTTTTTACTAAAATAACGCATATAATTGTAGAATCTATTCATTAGTTTGTCAACTAATGAGAGGAGTTATAAAATAGATGGAAAAAGATTTTTATCAAGAAATGAAGCAATCTTTGCATAATTACCGTGCCGAGATTGTCAAGACATTCGTAGCAAACAACGAGAGTTTCAAACAGATTATTGAATCGGTCGATCCTAAAGATTTTGGAGACATCGCTTCGGAAGATACCGATCGGAAAATGCTGGAGAGCATGAGCGAAAAGGATGCCAAACGAATGCAGTTAATTGAATCGGCTCTTGCTCGTATTGAACAAGGAAAGTACGGTAAGTGTATTAAATGCGGGAAAAAAATCCCGGAAGATCGGTTGCGGGCTATTCCTTATGCATTGATGTGTATCGAATGCCAAACCGAAACGGAACGAAAAAAACGCTAGTGCAGAGCGCATTATGTATTCTGCAAAGTAATTAAGAAAAATACTCCGGTGGAATTGCCTTGAAGGAGATGTCATGCAAAAAATTTTTTTATTTATAGCAGACGGTTTTGAAGAAGTTGAAGCGGTTACGCCGCTCGATTATTTACGCCGATGCGGAGCTGATTTAACATTAGTGGGACTCGGTACAAAGGTTATCCGCTCATCCCGCGGATTAGCCGTTACTTGTGACCTTACGTTATCCGAGCTGATAGAAACCGGTAACGAGGCAAAAAAAAATGCTGTTCGGTTAGCGGCCGATACCGCGTTGGTAATAGTGCCTGGAGGCATTCCTAATAGCCGTACGCTCCACGGAAGTGCTGAACTGCAATATTTTATAACTGAGGTAGAAAAAAAAGGCGGATTAATCGCAGCAATTTGTGCGGCTCCAGCGCTTGTACTTGGAGAATGGGGCTTACTGAAAGGGAAGCAATTTACCTGTTATCCGGGAATGGGAATAGACTTACCGACAAAACCGGTAACAGGGGCACGAGTTCTTCGAGATGGACAATTTATTACTGCGTGCGGAGCCGGAGCTGCTGAAGAGTTCGCGTTTGCATTGGTAGAAGCTTTGTACGGCGAAAAGAAACTTGATGAGCTTAAAAACTCGATCGTCGCCCGATAGATACGGTATCGGTATATTGATATATTATAGATAAAGTATAATGGTGATAAACGGCTATAAAGATTGGAAAGAGGCTATGTTACGGCTCCCCGAACGGACATTTTTTGTTTTAATGCGCTTATATCTCGGAGAAATTAAAACGCCTTTTAATAAACAACGCCTTGTGGAGAAGATAGGCGGATTTTTATCAAAGCCCGATACACAGCAAGCCATAATCGAAAGCCTTGATCGCCTTGACATACTGATTTTAACAGCCGTCTATACACTGCCGATAACCACGCGCGGTGCATTGCTGATATTTTTATCTTCCGAAACTTCTTTACAGACGCGGTTGGCCAATCTGGAAGAGCGGCTTATGCTCTACCGTACCGATTATTCCGCTGAAGATGACATAATAGGGCGAAGCTATAGAATTAATCCGTTTTTATGTAAAGCTGTCGAACCCTTGTTGGATTCTCATTCGCTTTTTTTACCGCAACAGGAGGTAAAGCCTCGGAGCGGAACCGTTTTTTGTGATGACATTGTATTGGCGGGTCTCTATACTTTTTTCTTAAAAGAAACGAATGTACTGAAGATAAACGGCTCTTTTAAGGTGAGCGCGGAAAAACAGTTGAAAACGGTATTTCAAGATAGTGCAACGGATATCAACTGCTTTAAAACCTTGTGTGCCGGCTTACAAAACCTCGGTTTACTGATGCGGGAGGAAGCGAATCTTATTCCGCAGCAAGGCAGATGGGAAACGTTTTTTAAGCAAAAAACTTTTGACCGGAAGATGTATATTGCCGCGGCTATATACGGTCAGGTGCGCAGGGAGAGTATGCAAAAACGGGCACAGTTCTTTTCCGATTTTTTATCATTACTTGATCCTTGCGGGGTGTACGATGATATTGTATTGAAGCGTTTTTTTGATTTTTTATTCCAACGTTTACATATCGAGACGAACGGCGATATGCCGATTTTCCCCGATATGACACCCGAAGATGAAGTCAATATCCTCAATATGCTCAAAACGATGAAGTTTTTACTGCCTGTCGGGGAATACTGGCAGTTGAACATGGCTGTATTTAATCAAGAATCGGTCGGGCAGCCCTTGATTGCCGCGCCTTCATTTGAGATTACGATGCTGCCCTTTACTGCTCTTGACCGAATATTTCCGGTACTCAACTGCATGGAACCGATGGCTATTTTGACAACCGGTAGATTTACCGTCACACGGGCAGCCTGTTTACGCTGTTTTGAACGGTGCAACACCGATAAAACATTAATAGCTTTGCTTGAAGATGCTTCCGGCGGAACGCTTCCGCAGAATATTAAAGTCAGTATTTCGGAATGGTACCTGCAATGTACTGCCGTAGGCTTGTACTACGGATTTGTGATAACCGTTGCGGAAGACAAGCGGAAACTTTTTAAACAAAATGCAGGATTGCAGAATATTATCCATAAGGAACTGGCCGATGGTGTTTATCTGATAAAGCAGATGAATTTAGATTCGGTACGTACCATGATCAAATCAGCCGGTTTGGATGTCACGTTTTATATTCCCGGCAATACCAGCCGCAATCCTGCTTCCGGTTGCTTTACTTCTATTGAACAACGACAATCACTTTTCGTCGATTCTTATGCAAAGACAAAAAAACGGCAGATTTTTCACTTTGAGCAGGAAGAATGCTATGCTGAGCATATTCGGAAGCTTCAAGACATTGTGGATACAATGCCGATCGATCAGTATAATAAGCAAGCCCTTAAAGACAAAATTGCCAAAAAACTTATTATCACCGAAAAACAACTGAATGGAATGCCGATAGACAACGAAGTTCGGGAAGTTTCAGGGCTTGATTTTTTAGGGAAAATTCACCTTGCGGAAACCGCGATTGCCGATAATAGTCGTTTGGAGATATCGATCGATGGAGCGGAAGGACGCAGAACAATTATGGGGAAACCCATTACAATTGAAAAAACGGAAGACGATGCGATATTACTGATGCAGGAAACGGATACGCAATATAAAGAAAAAGTTTCTATTGCCGGTATCATAAAGATGAGGGCATTTCGCGATTCATTTTTTTCCTAATTCGGAAAGCAGATTCAAACTTTTTAAAAAAAATCCGATATTGTAAGCGATATGTCGGATTTTTCTGTGGATTGAGGAGGTTTTAAAACGATGGCTGCGTCGTTCATATTAGCGCCGTCTTTATTGAGTGCAGACTTTTCACGGCTTGCCGAAGAATTGCATTTTATTGAAGCAAACGGAGGGCAATGGGTGCATCTTGATGTGATGGACGGAGCCTTTGTACCGAATTTAACATTCGGTGCTCCCGTTGTGCGCAGTTTACGGAGTAAAAGCGCCCTTCCTTTTGATGTGCATTTAATGGTTGCCCGCCCTCAGGATTTTGTAAAAGATTTTGCAGCAGCGGGTGGCGATTATTTTACGTTTCATATTGAAGCGGTAGTGCATGCACATCGACTTATTACGGAAATCCGTGCAGCGGGCATGAAGCCCGGTGTCAGTATTGTGCCGTCAACCCCTGTACATCTTTTGGACGAGGTGTTACCTTTTGTCGATTTGGTGTTGGTGATGACAGTTAATCCGGGCTTCGGCGGGCAAACAATGATTCCCGGGTGTCTTGAAAAGATTAAGAAGCTGTGTGAATACCGTGAAAAATACGGTTACCGTTATTTGATTTCCGTTGACGGCGGCGTTAATGCGGAAACACTTCCGGCTGTATGCAGTGCCGGAGCCGATGTCGTCGTTTCAGGATCCTCTTTTTTTTCCGGAGATATAAAGAAATGAAAAAAAATTTATTAACGATTTGCTTTGTGTGTTTGAGTATATGCAGCATCTTTGCCGACAACAATGATTTAGTGGCCGGATTGGATGCATACAGCCGCAACGATTGGACTACAGCGACGGAATCATTTGAGAAGGCGCTTACTGCTGCTAAACCGCAAGATCGAATCGAAGCGTTGTATTGGTTGGTAATGTCCGAAACTTCCGCACAAAATTATCGACATGCTTTGAACTATGCCGATGCATTTTTGGAAAACGCTTCCGAAGATGAACGTGCCGCCGAGGTGAGTTATCAAAAGGGGCGGATCTTGCATTTGTCAGGTAACTATGAAAAATCATCGGATATTCTCTACCGGTTTATAGAAGACTATCCCGAGCATCCCAAGGTTCCCTCCGCTTATTACTGGATAGGTGAAAATTTTTATGCAGTCGAAAATTATACCGAGGCTCGTAAGATTTTTAACGAAGTTGTCGTTAACTATCCTCAATCGGGGAAGGTGAATGAAGCTCGATATAAAATCGTAATGATCGACCAACAGTCTGTTCGGGATGAACTCTTGCGTATGGCGAGCAAAGTAAATGCGACCTCTGCTTCTACCGATTCCCAATCAGCTAAACCGGTATCGGAACCGAAAACTGATGAAGCTGAAACAGCCGTTGCTTTAGAGAACAGTGCAGAAACTGCAAGCCTTGCCGATGATGGTGCTTTAATTGAAGAACAAAAACAACGGAACGAAGAAATTATCGGCCGCTTAACGGCATTGGAAGAAAAATTTGATGAACTTACGGTAATGCTGTCGCAAATCGCTGAAGAGCGTGAAAATCAACATATACGGGAACAGCAGCAAAAAGAACAGGAAGAAGTCGAACGACTTCACCTTGAAGAACGCCGTCGGGAGTTGGCGGAATTAAAACAGCGCACCAAAACTTTGGAAAAACTCTATGAACAGCGTATGAAAGGAGCAAAATAATGCGGACACTTAATAAAAAACTAATGCTATTATGCCTCGCAGTATGCTTGTTGAGCGGATTGTTTGCAACGGAAAATACCGTGGAGATGATCAGCGATCCGTTAAAGCTGGTTATTTACCCCAAGACAGGGAATTTTTGTTTGTATCATTTAAAGGTCGAGGATGCACGGGAGTATGAACCGTTGTATGACGATCGCTCTCAATCTTCCGTAAATATATATTCGATACTCTTTAACGGAAACATATTCCATCTTAATAATAAAAGCGGAAGAAAAATTATTATCAGTCAATCAAAAGACGAAATAACGGTTATGTTCCAGCTCAGTATGGATTTTTTAGCAACACAGACATTTTCGTTCGTACCTTCAAAACAACGCTCAACGGGAAAACTTTTAAGAGTAGTAACGGAAATTCAAAATATTTCGGGTGATATTGCGGATATCGGTTTAAAGGCGGTATTTGATACGTCATTAGGCGAAAAAAATCTTATTCCGCTTTATACGGATTTGCGGAGTGAGATCGGTGCGGAACTGATGCTGCAGCCGGTATTGGAAAAAGATTCGGTTGTTTTTTCGGCTGATAGAGGGTATGCGTGCCTGTTCTTTTTACGAAATGAGTATATGACAGTGCCGACTTCCGTGTATGTTGCAAATTGGGAACGGTTGGTAACACGGAAATGGCTGCCTTCTTACGTGAGCGGCCGCTCGTTCCGTAAATACGGTTCTACCGATCCCGGACTTTTATATGTATGGTCGGAACAAAAAGTACCTAATAAAGCAACGCTTACCGTTACCAACTGTATCGGTTTTTATGATTACCGGAATGCTGCCGAAACAGTAACGGCATATTCGGCTTATACTCAAGCAGCCGCAGAGGAAACTGTCCGATCTGTCGGCAAACCGGTAGGTAATTTGACTGTTACCACAATATATCGAAACACTCCGGAAACTCAGTCGGCTGCTTCCGCGCCTAAAACACAGGTCCCCGCTGTTTCCGAACCGGCTGCTACTGCGGAACAAACTCCTACAGCTCAACCTGCCGAGGAGAAACCGTCTTTGCAGTCGGAAAAAAACGAAGAACCTAAAAAAGATTATCGGTATGTACAGGAATTGTTGGATAAAATTGCGGAACTTGAGCAATCTTCCGATAAATTGTCCATGGAAGAAATCAAAAAATTACGTACGGAAGTAGACGAAGCAATAGAGGCTATGCAGGAAGAATAATGCCGTCATCGATTCTTGAACAAGCAAAAAAACAATTTGCAAAGGGAAATTATCAACAGGTCATCAGCTTATTGGAACCTCACGTTACACAGTATGTTGTGTCGGGAAATACAAAAGATGTCCTGTATAATGCTTCATTTAACAAATCGTTTCCGTTTTATTTGTACTTAGGACTTGCTTGTTTACATACCGGCGATATCGGCGGTGCCGTTGATTATCTCGCTTGCGCACGGAAAATTAAGTTGACTGATCCCGATTTGCTGTGTGCGCAAGCTGTTTTGTTTTTACGGCGCGGCGATACCGTACGTGCTATTGACTATTATCTGGAAGCAATTGAGTATAACCCCAACCATGAATTGGCTCGCAGCGGATTGGAGTTTATCAGAACTCATAATACGCCGGAAGCGATAGGAGAGGCCGTTCAATCGGGTGAAATAAAAAAATTTTATCCACGCCCCGGAGTGCAGCCCTATATTAAGAAAAGAGCGGTTCTTTTTGCCGGACTTGCGGCAGCTGTGCTTATCGCGGTGATTGCCGTGCCGGTAGTGCTGAAATTCTCACTATCGCTGCGGATGCGGAGTAACAATCGGGCTGATTTGTCGGCATTGACTTTAGTATCGGACGAAAAAGCCCGTCCGATCGATACAAGCGGAAGCTATCGGTATACTCTTTCTGAAAAAGAAGTGTTGGCTGCATATCGAAATGCGCAGAAATACTTTCAGGATTCGCGGGATAATTTGGCTCAGATTGAGGTGAACCGTATTTTGTCTTCGAACGCTGCTCACTCGATTAAACAAAAAGCACGGCTGTTGATGGACTATTTTTCAACGCCGGGGTTTGATACCGTTCGGGATATTCCTGTCTACAGTGATGTGCGTGCGGATATTCCGCTGTATCTCGATTGCTGGACAATTTGGTCGGGTGTTGCAACCAACGTACAGTCTAACGGAGAAAATACGAGCTTTGATCTTTTAGTAGGCTATGATGACCGTATTCAACTGGAAGGGGTTGTACCGATATTTTGTAATTTTTCTATTCGGATAGATTCGGAGCGCCCCATCGAAGTATTGGGAAAAATTCAGCAGCGGGGGGGGGGCCTCTTTTTAAAAGCATCCGGTATTCATCAAAGCCAAGTACCGGCAAACAAAAAATAAAAGCGTACCCATGAAAACGGTAATTTTTAGAGGTACCGATAATTAATCGGAGTAGAGAAGATATGTATACGGCGGAAAAAGTACGGATAGGAGGAAAGGGAGACGTTCGATGTCTCGAACTCGGCAGCAATGCTCCCATCGCTATTCAGACTATGTGGAAACAGCCGCTGCATAAAGATAGATTACAGGAAACGGTACGGAGAATAGCCGAATTGGAACAGCTCGGCTGCGATATTCTCCGGTTTGCAGTACCGGATACCGAAAGCGCCGAGGCCTTTGTGAAGCTTACCGGAATGACGCCGATGCCGCTTGTTGCGGATATTCATTTTGACTACCGGCTTGCGCTGCGCTGTATGGACGGTTGTGCTGCAAAGATACGCATCAATCCGGGAAATATCGGAACGGAAGATCGGGTGAACACTGTCATTAAAAAGGCACAGGATACCGGTACGGCACTTCGCATCGGCGTCAACAGCGGCTCTCTTCCTGTCGATATACGGAATCGTATGGAACAGGAAATTCGTGAGGGGCGCAATGCGGAGGAGGCGAGGGCTGCTGCGTTGGTAGCGGGGGCGCAGCGGGAAGCGGCGCTTTTTGATAAACACGGCTTTAAGCAGTATCTCGTATCGATGAAAGCATCGTCGGTAAAGGAGACTGTTCTTGCCAATGAGCTGTTTGCCGCCCGGTCTGCTGTGCCGCTCCATTTAGGTGTTACGGAGGCCGGCCCTTTGGTTTCGGGGATTGTCAAAAGCACTATCGCGTTTTCGCAGCTGTTGGAACGGAATATCGGCGCTACCGTGCGAGTAAGTCTTTCCGATACTATGGAAAACGAGGTTATTGCAGCGCGGGAAATCTTGACGGAGTGCGGAAAACGGCAGGGCGGTATCAGGCTGGTGTCGTGCCCTCGCTGCGGCCGCAACGGATTTGATGTCCACGGTTTTGTCACTCGCTGGCAGCATCGGCTTTTTGCCGAAAAAAAAGACCTAACTGTTGCAGTGATGGGATGTGTTGTCAACGGGCCCGGGGAAGGAAGGTTTGCCGATATCGGTATTACCGGCGCAGAAAACTTTATCCTGCTGTTTAAGCGGGGCGTTATCGTACAGCGTATCGATGTACAGGGATTGACGGAAACTGAAAGAAATGCGGCGATCGATGCGGCTTTTGAAAAGGAGCTGAAGAGTTTATGAAAAAAATTGCAATAATATGTTTTACCGTTTTTATAAGTACGGTTCCGTATGCGCAAAGAATATCGGTCGAATCGGTCGACTATCCGTGGCATCTGCTTGAACAAGGAAAAGTTGCCTATGAGGGACGGGAATTCGGTAAGGCGCTCTTGCTATTTAGGCAAGCGCGTGAAATGCGTAAGACACAGGTAGCAGCTCAGTATGATTATTTGTTTTCAGCTCTTAAAGCTCCTCAGGTAAGAGCGGCCGGGGATCTTATCTCGGATGTATACCGGGTGTTGGAAAACCGACAGGATTATGAAGCATGTGCAATCTTGGATAGGATTTTTCTTACACATCCGCCGACCTATTTTGATAAATCGATTTCTGCATTACTTACATGGTTTAATATGAGCGGTGTCTATCCCGAATGCGATTATCTCATCGGAAAGGTCTATGAACTTGAAGGAGAACTTAGGCAGTCCCGCCGATTTTATCAGTCGGCATGGGAAGCGCGTGAATTTTTATATATCCCCGATATGCGGTTTGAAATTATTTATTCGCTCGCACAAATTTCCGGTTTGTTAAAACAGTATGATGATCAAGAAAAATATCTTCTCCTCATTTTAACGGAAGATTCCGTATACGGAACAACCAATGTCGAAAGCGCAACACTTCGAGCCATGATCCATACGATTAAAAACGAACAGACGGTCGAAAAGTTTTTCTCGTTGTACCGCCATCATAATGATATAGCGCTGCGTGCTTATATTGAATTGACCGATATTTACCTGCGTGCCGAAGAATATGATCGTGCATTCCGAACAGCCCTGCTCGGAGCTGATATTGCAGTTACGTATTTGAGCGATACATTGAAAAGAGTTGATTTTATGTATACGTACAGCGATTTTTCGGATTTATTGTTGAGGATCGGTATGAATAACGAAGTTCTTCAATTGACGGAAACTAAGCAAATTTGGAATGTCTTTTTACAGTTTGCCGATTTGCTGTATCGGCAAGGCTTCGTCGTACAGGCGAGTGATCTCTATCATAAATTAGCGGAAAACTGCCCCTCTTTTACGTATGCAAAGGAAGCCTCCTACAAACTTTCGCAGATATTTTAGGACTCCTTTAAGGTCAGAAGTTTTTAGCAGAACCTTTTAACCCCCTTTACATGAAAAAACTGTCGCATGGGCGTATGGGTAAACGTTGGAGGTAAACGGTGAATATACACGACTACGGATTTTATCGAGTGGCGGCGGTAGTCCCTTCTTGTACGGTCGGTAATTGTGCAGGAAATGCCGAACGGATTATCGGAGCATTACGAAAAAGCGCCGAAATGGGAGCTGATATCGCAGTATTTCCCGCACTGGCTGTTACTTCGGCAAGCTGCGGTACCCTTTTTGGGCAGCAAGCGTTATTGAATGCGGCGGAAGACCGGCTTGCGTATATCGTCCGGCAAACTGCAATGGATCCTATTATCGGTGTAGTCGGCTTTCCATTCTTTTTTGAAGGCAGTATCTACAGTGCCGCTGCCGTATTCGGTAGAGGTATTATCTACGGAATTGTACCGTTGGACGGAAGTGCACATTCCCGTGTATTTTCTCTTTATAGCGGAAAAGAATCTTCGATGATTGTTACCGCTTTGCAGAATACTGCCGTTCCGTTCGGTTCCGATTTACTATTTGAGGTGGAAAAGAGCCGGTTTTCGTTTACAATCGGCAGCGGGCACATATTGAGAAATCAAAATGGGGCAGGGTGTAAGGATGAGGATATCCTCACAGCGAAACGGCTTGGCTGCGCCTCGCTTTATATCGAACCGCTTGCACAGGCTTCTTATGCAGGCTCTTTTACGGAACTGTGCCGCAGTGCAGCCTCCCGCTCCAAGCAGGAAAGCAATACCGTTCTCTTTGTAAATGCCGGATGGGGAGAGTCTACAACCGATACCGCCTGTGCCGGTGAGCGCGGTATTTACGAAAACGGCGAGCTGCTTGCTGCGGCTAACGGCTTTGAACTGTCTGCCTTTAATAAAACCGGGGATTCCGCTTTTACCGGTTATGAAGGTGAAGCGAGTATTACCTTTGCGGATATGGATTGCGAAGCGCCTTGCATTATAGGACGTATTTCCCCTGTTTGCCGCCGCATTAGCATACCTGTTATTCCTTCTCGCGGGCTGTTGTTGGTTCGTCCGCGCAATCCTAATCCATTCATTCCACTCGCAGTGCAAAATAATGAACAGGCATGGGAAAGTTTTTTTTCGCAGGTAACGGAACTTCAAGCACGAGGACTGGCTAAGCGGATGCATCATACCGGTTGTACAAAAACCGTAGTAGGGATTTCAGGCGGCTTAGATTCTACATTAGCACTCTTTATTGCAGTTCTTGCGGCTCGAATACTCCATCAAAATGCCGATTCGGTTACGGCAATTACGATGCCCGGTTTCGGGACCACGGATAGAACCAAGTCCAATGCGCTCAAACTTGCAGACTTGCTCGGTTGTACCGCTTTGACAATTCCGATCGAAAAGTCGATATTGCAGCATTTTGCAGATATCGGGCATCCCGTCGACTTATGTAATACCGTCTATGAAAACGCACAGGCTCGTGAACGTACTCAAATTCTGATGGATAAGGCTAATCAACTCGGTGCACTTCTTGTCGGAACCGGAGATCTTTCCGAATCGGCGCTTGGTTGGGAAACGTATAACGGCGATCACATGTCGATGTATAATGTCAATTCCGGTATTCCTAAAACAATGCTGCGCCATTGCATCCGGTATGTTGCTGCATATCCGGCCGTCTTTTTGCCGGATAGTGAGGCACATTTCGAGTTTCGAGCCATTGTTCGAGACATCCTGGATACGCCGATCAGTCCCGAACTGTTACCGGCACAAAAACAAGTCATTACGCAGAAAACCGAGGACATACTCGGTCCTTATGAACTGCATGATTTCTTTTTATATTATCTTTTGCATACGGATTTTAGCCCCGCAAAAATTCTTCTGCTTGCAGAGCATTGTTTTTCTACGGAACAGCGGTACAACCGTCAACAGATACTCGGCTGTATGCGTATTTTTTACCGGCGTCTTTTTTCTCAACAGTTTAAACGTTCTTGTGCTCCCGATGGAATACAGGTAGGATTCGGCAGTTTTTCTCCGCGCGGATCATGGCCAATGCCGAGCGATATGTATGCTGACGTATGGCTTTCCGAACTTGAAAAGTTGTCTGAGGTGTGATACATTGCTTCAATGTTTCAAACAATTGCAGTGTGGATAGGCCATTATATTTCCTATTTTCCGTTGGTTATTTTTATTAGCCTATTGCTTGGAGGCTTTAACCTGCCGATTTCGGAAGATATAATTGTTATTACTGCTGCTTTGCTCTGTAAACAAGAAAAGGCATCTATTCCTATCTTTTACGCTGCCCTCTATTTCGGAGCGGTGGTAAGCGATTACCTTGTTTTTTTTTGGGGATGGCTTTTGGGACGCGGCAGAATTTCAGAGAGATTCTTTTCTAAGCTTATAAGCGAAAATAATATTAATCGTATTTCCCATGCGCTTAAACGGCATGGCGTTTTTACCTTTCTATTCGGGCGTTTTATCCCTTTTGGTGTACGCAATATTATTTCAATGACATCAGGCTTTGTCGATTTTCCTTTTTATCAATTTGCTTTTTTTGACGCTATCGCAGCGGCTTGTAATATTTCGGCACTTTTTTGGCTCGTGTATTTTCTCGGGCTCAAAGGAAGTCATTTTATGAAGATTATCGGGGTTGTGCTTTTATTGTTTTTTATCGGGTTTAGTATTTATATTTTGCGGTCGGATAAATTTTTTGTACCTTCGCAAAAGGAACGCAGTATTGACTAAAGCTTATCGATTTTTTCGCGATGGATATCGATTGGTAAACAGGGAGACTGTATGAATAAATTTGCAATTATCGGCTTGGGTGCGTTCGGTGTTCGCATGTTGGAAGAATTGCTCCTTTTTACCGACGAAGTTATTATTATTGATAAAGATCCCAATCTTATTAAAAAATACGAAAATAAAACGGTTAAAGGATATACCGTGAATATTATCGATGAAGAAAGTCTCCGCAAAAGCATCCCTCAAAGAATCGGTACGGCTATTGTCGATCTGGGCGGGAGAATCGAACTTTCGCTGATGGTAACCAAATATTTAAAGCAGCTTGGTATTAAAGAAATTGTCGTAAAAGCCGAAACCGACCAACATGAGCATCTACTGTTGATGGTCGGGGCAACCAAGGTGATTTTTCCCGACCGTGAAGCGGCAAAGCGGGTTATGCCGATGTTGGCATCAACTTTGTTATTGAATTTTATGCCGATTTCAGCGGATCTTGCATTGGCAGAGGTAAGCATCAATGAAAAATATGTCGGTATGACTCTTCTTGAGGCGAATCTGCGGAAAGAACTTGGTCTTAATGTCGTTGCGGTACGAAAGTGCGATTCTGAAAGTTTTGAATTTATTGAACCGGATTATCGTTTTGCCGCTGATGATATTCTCCTCTTAGCAGGCTCGGAAGATCACATCTTTATCTTTTCTCATCATAAAGAAGATTTACATAAAAAAGAACATACAAGTTTTTTCCGTATGCTTTTTCCGCGCTTTCATTTTTAGATTTTTCTTTCTCTAAATTTCAATCTCATTCATTTTCCGTTCTGCATAAGGCCAAAAGAAATGTGCCATAATACCGCTTGCAAGCAGCGGAATACCGCTAAAACACAGCAAATAGCATTGCTGCGGCATAGACGTCAGCGTTGCTGCCGTTACGGTGATGCTTAAAAGCAGCAGGTCGGAAAACAGTATGATGATATTGTTCAGATTATGCTTGACTGCCGCTGCGGGCGTATCCCAGTGGAGCTTTGGGTGGGCGGTATCCAGCATCAGCGCAAGCAGGTTACAGAACAGGGCGAGCGAGAGTGCAATTATAAATGCGGTGATGGTTGTCAGCGGCGTTAGCGAAAAAAGAAGCGCGATGCCGCCTACGCCGATGATGGGGACGGTGCTGCCCAGTATTTCGGCCAAACGGCGCAGGACGAGATTGCTTTTTTCGCGCACCGGCAGGCCGCTGAGGCCGCCTTGTTCTTGGGCGAGCGGATGGTTGCCCAAGGCTGTTTTGTCGATGGTGGTGTTGGTGGCGATGATGCCGTCCATTTCGACGTTTTGCACCACATGGGCGATGTCGGCGATTTGCGTTTCGTCCAGGTCGGGCGCGATTTTGACTGCCAGCGGCACATAGCGGCCGTGGGATGCGGCCAGTTGCGCCTGTTTGTCTTTCAGCGCGGTCAGCAGGGCGGTCAGTTCGTCGCCGCCCTGTAGGGCGCGCAGGTTTTTGGTGTTGGGCGAGGAAATATTGACGGTGATGTAGTCGGCATGGGCGTAGGCCTTTTCCAGACAGATTAAATAGTCGTCGGCGGCGTTTTCAATCGGGGTAACGGCGTTTTTGCCGATGTTGATGCCCAGTATGCCTCGGTACGCGCTTTTTTCGATGTTGCGAATGGCTGCGTCGATGCCGTGGTTGTTGAAACCCATGCGGTTGACGACGG
>ERZ772967.1275-NODE-1275-length-17670-cov-80.945160_pt1 | contig 17670 bp, 14 predicted proteins | sample MGYA00511677_ERZ772967 | MGnify/ENA primary metagenome ERZ772967 (study PRJEB29015, sample SAMEA2737931) | human oral metagenome | biome: human oral; feature: human-associated habitat; material: dental | place: China | collected 2146 ...
ACCGCAGAACCCGCCCCACCACAAAACGCGACACCAACCTAAACCGCTGAACCACAGGGGTCAGACCAGCGTCCCCTTCTACCCGCGGTCCGTCCGCTGATCCAGCACGCTCACGGCCGCAACCCCGAGACGGAACGCTCACGAGGATGCCGGCCGACGGACCGATGTTGCGGTCACGGCGGCCCAAGGTGTTCCGGATTGTGCTCGGATCGCACGTCGACACTCCCGGTGGCCGGGCGACGTCGCGTTCGACGTCTGACAGACTGGCCTCTATGTCGACCCCTCCGACTCCCACTCCGCCGGCCGCGTCCGGGTCTCCTCCGCAGCGGTCGGGGAACCGCACCGTCGTCGTCCTGCTTATTGTCGTGGCGCTTCTCGTGGCCGTTATCGTCGCCCTTCTGCTGACCCGCGGCAAGTCGGGCCCGTCGGCGACGGAGGCGTCGTCGTCTCCTCCGACATCGTCGGCCGCGCCGCCGCCGTCAGCAGCGGAGCCCGGCACTTCTCCGACGGCGGAGCCGACGCCGGAGAGGACGTCTGCGCCGACGTTGACGGATTCTCAGTCTTTGGAGATCGCGCACAATGAGATCACTCGTGACCCGGACGATCCTCGCGCCCAGGGGTCGGTGGATGCGCCGGTGGTCATGGTGTTGTATTCCGATTTCGCCTGCCCGTACTGCACGGTCTTCGCCCAGGAGGTCGAGCCCCAGCTGGAAGATCTGGTGGCTGATGGTATGTTGCGCATTGAGTGGCGTGATCTGGCGCAGATCACTGAGACGTCTCCGTTGGCCGCTCAGGCGGGGATCGCCGCTGGAAATCAGGGAAAGTTCTGGGAGTTCCATGACGTCGTCTACGCCGCTGCCGATCCTCAGGCCCATCCTGATTACACCGAGGACTCGCTTGTGGACTTCGCCCAGCAGGCGGGCGTCCCCGACCTCGACCGCTTCCGTGCGGACATGAATGACCCCGCCACTGCTTCTGCGGTTTCCGAGGCGACGAATCATGCTCATTCTCTCGGCATCCAGGGGACGCCTTTCCTCATTATCAATGACGCTGTCATCGCAGGGTATCGTCCGGTCGACTACGTACGGGCTACGATCGCCGAGCAGGCGACCAATGCCTCCTGAAGTTCTGTTCTTGATGCCGGTCATCAACAGGACCGAGGAAGCTTAGCGATCCGCTATCGTAATTCTCCCGTCGAGTGAGGGGATTGTTTCCACCGGCCGGTTTCAACAACAACAGTTCAGACGCGCTCGATCCCAATTCAGGTCAAGGCAGGTGCGAGTTCGAAGGCCGTGTGAGCGCGGTCTCAGCCATGCGGTCCCGGTGTCGCGGGCCTGCGGGTCGCCGCCGTCAAGAGCGGATGGGCTGGCAGCGGATGCGCCGGAACCTGAGATACTTCAACGGTCTCACACCCCGCCGGCGGGCGCCGGCACCACCCCGAGGAGCAACGATGGCACTGAGTATTGGCGTAGACGTCGGCGGCACGAAGATCGCAGCGGGGGTGGTCGATGAGGACGGCGCGGTTCTCGCCACACTGCACAGGCGGTCACCGGCCACCGCCCGCAACGCCATCTTCACCACCATCGCCGACGTGGTCAACGAACTCGCCGTCCACTACGACGCCCCCACCATCGGCGTCGGCGCCGCCGGCTTCACCTCCTCGGATCGCAACACCATGGTCCACGGCACCAACCTCGACTGGACCGGGGCGCGCATCGCCGACGAAGTCGCCGAGCGCACCGGCAAGCGTGTCGTCGTCGAGAACGACGCCAACGCCGCCGGCTGGGCCGAGGCCCGGTTCGGCGCCGCGGCGGGCAAGGCCAACGTCCTCGTCATCACCCTGGGCACCGGCGTGGGCGGTGCCGTCATCATCGACGGCCGCCTCGTGCGCGGCGCCGCCGGCTTCGCCGCCGAAGTCGGCCACATCACCATCGTCCCCGACGGGCGCCCCTGCGGTTGCGGCCTGCGAGGGTGCCTGGAGCGCTACGGCTCGGGCACCGCCTTGGGTGTCAACGGCTGGGAGCTGGCCACATTCCGCCCCGACTACGCCGCCCGCATCATCGAACTCTCCGGCGGGGATGCCAACAGGATCTCCGGCAAGGCCGTCACCGCCGCCGCCCGCGAGGACGATCCCGCCGCCCTGGAGTGCTACGCCCGCCTGGGCGACGCCCTGGGCATCGGCCTGGCCGACCTGTGCGCCGTTCTCGATCCCGAGGTCATCGTGCTCGCCGGCGGCCTGACTGAGGCCGGTGACATCCTTCTGACGCCCGTGCGCAAGAGCTTCACCCAGCACCTGACCGCCCGCATCCACCGCCCCGCCATCCCCGTAATCATCTCCAGCGCCGGGCAGGAGGCCGGCCTCATCGGCGCCGCCGATCTCGCTCGACAGGACTGACCCGCCCGGATCCGCCGCCCCCCCTAAGATCCGACGAGCAGCCGCCGCGTCGCCCCCCGACGAATATGCTCACTTATCCGCCGAGGCTGTAGTGTGCGCGGAGCACGGCTCCGGTTCGGGGCCGGGAGAGGAACGAGTGTGTCCGCATCCACGATCAGCCGCAGGGCCGTCATCGCAGTCCTGGGAACAGCTGGAGCAGGCGCGATTTTGAGCGCCGCCGCCTGCGGGCACGGATCCTCCGGCCGCGCGCCCACCGCCGCCGACTCCGCAACCGGCGTGGCGAGCCCGACGCCTCCGGCCTCGAACGCACCCGACGTCGTCGATCCGGCGGACCTGCCGTCCTACGACTACGAGGGACGCGACCTGGCCGTCATCAGCCAGGGGGAAGCCATGGCGGGCCGCCTCTACGTGCCCGCCATCGCCGACCCTGTCCCACTGATCATCTGCTCCCACGGGCTCGTCGGTTCCATCCACGATCTCGACTCAGTGGCCCAGACCCTCGCCGGACTGGGACTGGCCTCCTACTGCTTCGCCTTCCGCAATGGCGGCCCTGAAGCCGGAGACACCACGCGCATGTCCGTCATGACCGAAGTCGCCGACCTCGAGGCCGTCGTGGCCGCCGCCCGCTCCGCCGCCGACGGCTGGGAGGCCGTTGACCCTCGGCGAATCGTTCTGCAGGGCGTCAGCCAGGGCGGAACGGTCAGCACCATCACCGCCGCCCGCCACCCGGAGGAGATAGCGGGACTGGCGCTGTGGTACCCGGCCTTCTCCATCACCGAGGACCTCCACCACGTCTTCACCTCCCTGGACGAGGTTCCCCAGTCCGTCACCCTCGGGGGATACAGCCTGGGCCGCATCTACGCCGAGGACATGTGGGACTACGACGTGTACGCCGATATGGGCCGCTATCCCTCACCGGTCCTCATCGTCCACGGCACCGCCGACCCCACCGCGCCCATCAGTTACTCCGAGCGGGCCGTGCGCACCTTCCCCGATGCCGAGCTCGTCACCATCGACGGCGCGGGCCACGGTTTCTCGGGGCAGGCGTGGGACCGGGCCATGGGAGGCACGACCGCCTACCTGCAGCGGATCGGCATGCTGGACGACTGAGCCCCGGGGGGCGGACCGACCGACAGACTGCCCGGCTCGGTCGCCCGGCCGAAGCCGAGCGGCCCGAGGCGGGCCGCCCGACCCGCCTCGCCTTCGTCACGCCGCCCGATCGGGGCGGCGTGACGAAGGCGATGACGGCGCGAATCGCTCACTCCTCGCGCTGGAAGGACATAGTGGCGGCGTAGGTCTTCTCCGTGGGCCAGCGGCTGGTGACCGCCTTGGCCCGGGTGTAGAACCGGACGCCCTCGGGGCCATGGATGTGGGTGTCACCCAGGAGCGACTCCTTCCACCCGCCGAAGGAGTAGTAGGCCACCGGGGTGGGGATCGGCACGTTGATGCCCACCATGCCGGCCTCGACGTCGAGTTCGAAGCGGCGGGCCACACCGCCGTCGTTGGTGAAGACGGCAGCGCCGTTGCCGAACGGCGAGGAGTTGACCTGCCTGATGGCCTCCTCGTAGGTGTCGGCGTGGACGATCGCCAGGACCGGGCCGAAGACCTCCTCGGTGTAGAGCGAGGACTCCAGCGGGACGTTGTCGACGATGGTCGGGCCGAGGAAGTGGCCCTTCTCATGGCCGGGGATGACCAGCGGGCGACCATCGAGGACGATCTCGGCGCCCTTGGCCTCGGCGTCGTCGATGAGACCGACGATGAACTTCTTGGACTTGGCGTCGATGACCGGCCCCATCTCGACGCCCTCGTCCATGCCGTAGCCGACCTTGATCCTCTCGGCGTGGGCCTTGACGCGGCGGGCCAGATCCGGACCGCAGCCGCCGACGGCGACAACGACTGGCAGGGCCATGCAGCGCTCGCCGGCGGCGCCGAAAGCGGCGGCGGAGATGTGCTGGGCGGCGAAGTCCAGATCGGAGTCGGGCATGACGATGGCGTGGTTGTTCGCCCCGCCCAGCGCCTGAACGCGCTTGCCGTGGGTGATGCCCGTGTTCTGGACGATGTGAGCCACGGGGGTGGAACCCACGAAGGAGATGGCGTCAATACCGGGATGCTCGAGCACTTTGGAGACCATGGTGCGGTTGCCGGAGACGACGTTGAAGACGCCGTCGGGCAGACCCGCCTTCTTGTAGAGCTCGGCGGTCAGCAGGGCGGCCGACGGGGTGGCGGAGGCCGGCTTGAGGATGAAGGCGTTGCCGGTGGCGATGGCCAGCGGGTGCATCCACATCGGCACCATCGCCGGGAAGTTGAAGGGGCAGATGCCGGCGACCACGCCCACGGGCTGGCGGAGCGTGTGGATGTCCACGCCGGTGGACACGTCGAAGGAGTACTCGCCCTTGAGAGCCGCATTGATGGCGGTGGCGAAGTCGAGGGTCTCGCGACCGCGCTGGATCTCGCCGACGGCGTCGGAGTAGTTCTTGCCGTGCTCGGCCACGATCATGCGAGCCATCTCGTCCTGATGGTCCAGGACGAGCTGACGCATGCGGAACATGATGGCCGTGCGCTTGGCCAGCGGCACCCGGGCCCACTCCTTCTGGGCGCGACGGGCGACGTCGACCGCGTGATCGAGATCGGCGTCCGAGGCCTGGAGAAGCTCCGCCTCGATATCGCCCGTGCCCGGGTTCTCCACCTCGAAGCGCCCGGTGGGGCTGCCCTCGTAGTACTGGCCGTTGATCCAGTGGGGAATCGTCTTCATTCGCACTCTCCTCGCACCCTCCGGGCGTCTTCGTCGACAGTCGCGCGACCGGACATCCGCGACGAGGACCAGCATAGGGCCTTCCTGTCACTTTGTCATTACATATATCGTGATATTCACTCGTCGTTCACGCGCCGGACGACCGACTCCCGCACGTCGGCGCCATCCAGATCGAGCTCCTCGACGACATCGGGGTCGAGCTCGTCGGGCCGCAGCACCGGATTGTCACCGGCCGACAGGAAGATGCTCACCCAGCGCGAGCGGTCGTCGGAGTCGATGAGCATGCATTTGACGAACAGCGTCAGCGGCACCGCCAAGATCGCCCCGAGCGCACCGATGACCTGGCTCCACAGGAGCAGGGACAGGAAGGTCGTCGTCGTGTTCAGACCCACGGCGTCACCGGTGAACTTAGGCTGAATGAGGGACTGGATGACGAAGTTGAGAACGGAGTAGATGACGATCACCCACAGGGCCGTCCACGGCCCCGAGTCCACCAGGGCCAGCAGAGCCGGCGGAATGACGCCGATGAAGAAGCCGATATTGGGGATGTAGTTCGTGATGAACGACAGCACGCCCCATGTCACCGCCATGGGCACCCCGAGCAGGCCCAGAGCGACGGCGTCGAGCACCGCCACGATCAGGCCGAAGATCGTCGAGACCAGCCAGTAGGAGCGCACCGCTCCGGCGAAGTCCGCGAGCGCGGCGGCGATGCCGGGCTTGAGGATCGTCAGCGCCCGGGCGCGCGCCTCAATGCGGGACATGTCGAACATGAGGAAGATGACCGTCAGCGCCATGACGCTGAGGATGGAGCCGAGGCTGCTGATCTGGGAGAGGAGCCCCTGAGCCACCATGACGATGCGGCTCGTGTCCACCGCCTTCGAGATCTGGTCGAACAGTGAGGACCAGTCCACGCCGAAGCGCTCCAGGAGGGTCTGCGAGTTATGCCAGATCGTCTGGAACTTGGCCGTGTAATCGGGCAGGGTGTCGATGAGCTGGATGACGGCCACGCCCAGAGCCGCGAACATCGCCAGCACGAAGGCGTAGATGAGGAGGATCGCGCCGATGGCGGACACCGGTCGGGGCACGTGGTGACGGCTGGCCAGGCTCACCAGGGGGCGGACGGTGATGACCAGTGTGAGGGCGAAGAAGGCGGGCCCGATCAGGTCGCGCGCGCAGTAGACACCGACGCCACTGATGACGAGGGTGGCGATGGTGATCGCGATGGACTCGCCCTGAAGTCGACCAGTGGTTGCGGACTCGTGTCCTCGGGCGGGTGCACAGGTGTCACTCATGGGCGCATCCTCCCACGGGGAGGCGGTCGCCCCGCCGCGCCCGCCCCCTGCACGGCGCGTTCCGTCGGCGGACGGGGCGAGCCGTCCTGTGCGCGAGGTGTGGGAACGATCAGAGAGGCGAACCGGCCGATGGAGAAGGCGGGCGAGGATCTGATGGGCGCCGGTGATCCGGCGACCAGCCCCGCGGGCTCTCAAGGCAGCTCGGCGCCTTTGCCGAGCCGGGTCGATCTTACGCGTCCGGCTCGAGTCCCGTTACGGGGCCGCCGCCCACCCGACCGCTCCCGTCCGACTCACGCTCGGGATTGGTCGTTCACCGCAGGTGGTCGGCCAGCCAGGGATCGACGACGGCGTAGAACCCGTCGGGTCGACTGCGCCGCACGTCGTGGGCGGCCCCCGGCACGAGCGCCGTCGTCACGTGCGGGTTCGCGATTCGCTTCACGACCTCCAGTCCCTCAGGCCCCACGCGCGCCGCGCCGGGCCGGTCGCCGGTGACCAGGAGCGCGGGGACGGCCAGTGCCGCCATCGTCTCCGCCCACTCGGCCTCCGGGGCGACGACGCCGGTGCGCAGCAGCGCGGGGTCCATGCGCTGGCCGGCCCACACCCCTACGACCGCCTCGGAGTCGGGAATCTCGGCGTCGGCCAGCGCCCGCCTCACCGCTGCGGGCGGATCGGCGAGCTCGGCGGCGCGGGCCCGTTCGCGCGCGGCCCCGCGGGCCAGCAGCTCGGCCGGGCTGCGGGAGCCGTAACGGGCCGGGTCCGCCAGTACGACGCCGGTGAGCAGCTCGGGGCGGCGCGCCGCGACCACCATGGCGGTGGCCGCACCCATGGAGTGGCCGATGACGACGGGCGGGTCGGTTGCGGGCAGCCCCAGGGCGCGCCGACCGCGGTCCTGGACGAGGAGATCCTCCAGGACCGCGACGGCGTCGTCGACGAGGACCTCACCGGCGCGCTCCAGCTCCTGCGGCGCCCAGCGCGGTGACAGACCGTGGCCGCGGGCGTCGACGGCGACCACCCGGTAGCCCAGGGCGGTCCAGTGGTCGATGGCGTCTGTCTGGGAGAGCGCCGACGCCGTGATCCCGTGGAGGAGCACCAGGGTGGGGGCGTCGACGAGCCCGGCGGTGATGCGGGCGAGAGGATGACTCATGCCCTCATCCTGCCCCTCCGTCCGGTCCTACGTCCTGTGGTCGCGCGTGCCCGCGGCCGTCGCAACCGGCGGGAGCCGCGACGCCATCGGATCACATCGGATCAGGAATGGCCTCCGCGCCCGCACAGCTCGATGAGAAGAACGCCCGAGACGACCAGACCTATGCCGGTGATCACGGCGAACGACATTCTCTCCGAGAACACCAACCAGCCGACGACCGCCGTGGCGGCCACCCCCAGACCCGCCCACACGGCGTATGACTCCGCCAGCGGCGCACCGTGACGCAACGCGGCGAAGAAGAGGGCGAACGACGCCCCGTACCCGCAGACGGCGATCACCCACCAGATCCACGCCGCCGCGGCGGCCGTCGCAGCGCGCAGTGAGCTCGTCGCCAGCACCTCGGCGCCGATGGCGGTCAGCAAGAACCAGATGTGCATGCAGATGACTATACCGGACGTCCGGTATCACAATGTCGTCCATCCCGTCGAACGCTCCGCGTTCGTCGCGCAGGCCCTTGCCCGGCCCCGCAGTACCTGTAGGCTGAGATTGGAAAGCACGTCGCAAGGGGAAGCAGGAGGAGGGCGATTCGGTGCCGGAGTCTCAGCAGACCCTCACTCGTGACAGGATCCTCGACGCGGCGCAGAGAGTCCTGGTCCGCGATGGAGGGGATCGCCTGACGATCGCGTCCGTGGCCGAGGAGGCGCGTATCAGTAAGGGCGGCCTCTTCTACCACTTCGCGTCGAAGCAGGAACTCGTCGAGGGGCTGATCGAGAGGTACACCCAGGAGTTCGATCGTCTCCTCGAGGCGGCGGACGGCTCTCCGGGCTCGGCCGTCGAGGCCTACATCCAGTCGGCGAGCAGGTCCGACGGCCCGGCGTCCCGAGGGGTGATAGCGATGCTCGCCGCCGTCATCGTCAACTCGGAGGCGCTGGGGCTCCTGCGCCGGAAGTACGACGGCTGGAACGAGCGCCTGCACTCCGACGGAATTCCGCCTCACGTCGTCTCCACTGTGCGCTACGCCGTGGACGGGCTCTGGTTGGCCGACACGTTGCAACTCGCCGCCCCCAGCCAGAACTCCCGTGCCAAGACCATCGAGCTCCTCAAGGAGATGGTCAGGCCCTACCGGAAGGGCTGAACGGACCGACTGGTCCGGCGGGGCCGGTCGGGTCGAGCGGCGTCGGAGCAGACCGGATCAGACCGGATCCATGTCCGGTCGACTACCGGTGAGGATCCTCACGGAGGAGTGTCCCGCACACAACGCACGGAACGATCATCAGCATGATATTCGGCGCCCACCACCCGAGGTTGATGTCCCCGTAGAGCGCCCAGAAGGACACGGCCATGAGTCCCGCGCAGAAAGTGAGGGTCAGCCCGATTATCAGGATCTCCCTCCCGAACGGCCGCCCCCTGCCGACGAGGTGCGTCCCCCAGCAACCGAGCGTCGCGGCTAGGGAGTCCAGGGGGAGGAAGGACCAGTTCCAGGCCTGGATGGTGGCGTCCTCGTAGTCCTTGAAAGCTTTGTCGAGCGGAATGAGATGCATCGCGGTCGCCGCCCAGTAGGCCATCAAGCAGACATCCACGACCACGAGCACGACCCTGGCGTGACGCATCATCCCTCCCGATTCGTGCGATGATCCTCGCGCAGGACCTCATTCCCGAAAGGCCCGGCGGGCCTTCCCTGGTGCGGCGACCGAAGCCGACGAGGACCTCCCGAGGCGCGTTCGACGACAACTATACCGGTCGTCCGGTTTACTTGTGAATGTGGGTCGGCCCACAGGTCTATGCTGACGACATGAGCGAGCGGAGCACGCACCGGATGAACGTGGAATCCTTCAACCTCGACCACACGCGGGTCGTCGCGCCCTTCGTGCGCATCGCCGACCGCAAACGCCTGCCGGGCGGCGACGAGCTGGTCAAGTACGACGTGCGCTTCTGCCAGCCCAATCGCGAGCACCTGGAGATGACGGCGGTTCACTCCATCGAGCACCTGACCGCCGAGCTCATGAGGAATCACACCGACCGGCTCATCGACTGGGGTCCGATGGGCTGCCAGACCGGCTTCTACGCCCTGACCCTGGGTCTGGAGCCGGCCGAGTTCCTGCCGTTGCTGGAGGCGACCTTCCGCGACATCCTGACGGCCACCGAGGTGCCCGCCGCCAACGAGGTGCAGTGCGGCTGGGGCGCCAACCACTCTTTGGAGGCCGCACAGGCGGCCGTGCGGGACTTCCTCGCGGCGCGCGATGAGTGGTCCGTCGTCGAGATCGACATGCCGAGCCGAGATTGACGGCGGCGACGTCGATCTCGTGCCGAAATGTTGATCTCGACGACGGGGCGCCGGGGCGGGAGCGATGCGCACCCGCTCAGGCGCCCTGCGGCTCGGCGAGCTCGCGCCGCAGCGCTTCGACCGATGTGCTCCGTCGACGTCGTACCGCCAGGGTCATGGCCAGAGCCGAGGCCGCGGCCCACGCCAGGAGGACCGCCGTGGCGGCACTCACGCCCTCGCCGACCGTACCCAGCATGAGGCCCGACAGCGCCGAATGGAGCACGCCGACAGGTGCCACCAGAAGCGCACCGCTCGCCCGCGCCGCACTTCCGCCCAGAACCAGCACGCCCTGAGCGACGAGGGCCAGGAGGGAGACCGCCGCCCCTCCGCGCGGCCCGAAGACCGCCATGAGGGCCGCGTGCAGCACTGTCATCGCGACCGCGCCGACGGCGGTCAGCAGCACGGCTGGTCCGACGGACCCCGTACGGGCCCCGGCCAGAACGACGACGCCGATCAGCACGGGCGCCTGAACCAGGGCCAGACCGACGGCCGGCTTCAGCGAAGCGCCGGCAAGACGAGCCGGACTCATCGGGGCCTCGACCCGGCGCCGGGTCATCAGCCCCAGCCCGGAGACGACGACGAGCGCTCCGATCCACGAAGCGATGGCGATGGCGGCGGGGGCCGCCGAGGTCTCCGGTCGGGCGGAACCCGCCGCGCTCGTATCGACGCTGACCGGCTGAGCCAGCGCGGCGGCCAGGTCGGCGGCCTGCTGATCGGTGTAGGAGGGGACGGAATCCTCAGCGGTGCTCAGTCCGGTGGACAGGTCGTCGGCTCCGGTGGACAGGGTGCTCGCCCCGTCAGACAGCTGGGTGGCGCCGGAGGACAGGCTGCTCACGCCGTCGGACAAAGTGGTGGCTCCATCGGCCGCCGAGGTGGTGCCGGGGGCGAGCGAGGACGCGCCCGTCTCGAGTCGGGACAGGCCCTGGGAGAGGGCGTCGGCGCCGCCGGACAGTCGGGTGGCCCCGGTGGACAGACTGCTCGCGCCCGACGACAACTGCGACGTGCCGTCCGCGAGCGTGCTGGCGCCGTTGGACAGACTGTTCGCTCCGGTGGACAGCCGCGAGGTCCCGCCCGACAGGCTGCTCGCGCCCGACGACAGGGTGGAGGCGCTCGACGACAGAGTACTGGCCCCGCCCGACAGGGTGCTGGCCCCGCTGGACAGATTCGAGGCGCCGGCCGTCAGGTTGGAGCCCTGGCTGACGAGGGTGTTGAGGACTCCGGCCAGGGTTGCGCTGGAGGGGTCGGTCGGGTCGTAGACGTCGGTGGAGCCGCCCAGACCGGTGCTGACGGCGGAGGCGGCGTCGGACAGGATCTCCGACTGGTCGGACAGCGCTCCCAGGGCGCCGACCACGGTCGTCGGGTCGGTGGACGAGGGGTCGGTGCCGATCGCCTTCGATAGCCCGGACGCGCCAGTGGCGACCTCGGAAGCGCCCGAGGTGAGCCCGGCGCGCGGGGAACCTGGGGCTGTCGAACTCAGGGTGTTGAGAACACCGAGCACGGTGGCCCGCGACCCGTCGGTGTTGGCACCCGTGGCGGGGTCGTAGACGTCGGTGCTCCGGCCCATGCCGGCCGTGCTCGCCGCCAGGTACTGGCAGGTGGCGTCCTGCTCGCCGTGGTCGGAGACGCACTGCCGGTAGGCGGTCTCCAGCCCCGTGCCGGCCTGATTCGCCTGAGAGGCCAGGGTGTCGACGCCGGAGGTGTAGGAGTCGATGCCGCCCTCCAGCCGGTTCGCCCCGTCGGCGAGCGAGGACGCGCCCGTCACCAGGTTCGTGCCCGTGGCCGGATCCGTCGCGGTCAGCCTCTGGTGCAGCTGGTCGACGCCGGAGGTGTAGGAGTCCACGCCGCCCGCCAGCTGGGCCGCGCCGTCGACCAGGGAGGCGGCGGCGCCGTTCTGGGGGACGGTCAGGGCATCGCGGGCCCCGGTGACGCCGGTGACGTAGGAGTCCACACCGGTGGAGAGGTTCGAAGTGCCGGTAGCCAGGGTGCTCGCACCGGAGTCCACCGTGGCCGCGCCGTCGGCCAGCGTCGAAGCTCCGGACGACAGACTCGACGCACCCGAATCCACCGAATCCGCGCCGTCGGCCAGCGTCGAAGCTCCGGACGACAGACTCGACGCACCCGAATCCACCGAATCCGCACCATCGGCCAACGTCGAAGCCCCCGACGACAAACTCGACGCACCGTCGGACAGGTCCGCGGCCCCCGAGGAGGCCGAGGAGGTCCCGTCGGTCAGCTCGTCGGCGCCCGACTCCAGCCGGTTCAGCCCGTCCGCCAGCGTCGTGGCGCCCTGGGAGGCCTGGTCGGCGCCGGTGCTCAGGTCGTCGGCGCCCGACTCCAGGGAGTCCGCACCGGTGGACAGTCGATCGGCACCGCCGGCCGCCCGGCCGAGCTGATCCTTCATGTCGCTCAGCGACGTCAGCGACGCGTTGAGGTAGGCGACGGAGACGGTCGTGCCCAGGGAGGCGGCGGCCGCGGAGACGATCTCCTGACTGGCGGCACCGACCTCGGGGGAGGCGGTGCCGTTGGTCTGGACGTCGACGGTGGCGTCGCTCGGGGTGCCGCCGAGGGTGTCGACGACGGCCTGGCTGAAGCCTTCGGGGATGGTGATGACAACGTCGTACGTACCATCGGACAGACCCTGAGCGGCGGCGTCGGCCGTCACGACCGAGTAGTCCAGGGTGTCGGTGGTGGCGCCGGTGGAGGAGGAGGCGGTCAGAGCCGCGTCGGGGTCGGTCAAGCGGCCGAGCAGCAGTCGGCCGGCGGGCATGGTGGTGCCGTCGGAGGTGGTGGCGGGCGAGTCGAGATTGACGACGGCCGCGGGGATGGAGGCCGCCTTCGCCTTGGGCGCGGTCGCGGCGGAGACGACCATGAAGCCGGCGAGCGCCGGGACGAGAATGACGAGGATGGCCAGAATAATGGAGCGTCGTGTCATGAGGAGACCTCGGTTCCTTCGATTCCTTCCGGGGTGGGCCGGGTCCGGCGCGCGCGCCGGACCGTGCTCGGGGCGTTCGGGGCATCCGGGCCGCCCGGAGTGTCGGGGCTGTACGGGCCGTCGAGGCCGGCGATGCCCGGGTCGCCGGGGCTCTCGCCCTCGGACGGCGATCGGTCGGCCTGCGCCGGGGCCACGGCGCGGCGCTCGGGGGCGCGGCGGGTGTGCGCCGATCCGTCGGAGGCGATGTCGACGATCGAAGCGGGATCGACGTCGACGGGTGCGACCGAGGGCATGTCGGCGCCGCCGGTAACGACGACGGCGACGCCGCCGGCAGCGAGCTCGGCCACGCGCTGCCAGCGCCTGCCGCCGGGATCGTCGACGACGACAATGCGCACGTGCGGGGCGACATCGTCGTCGTAGGCGTGCACGGAGGTGGTGACGGTCTGGATGAAAGCGGTGCCGTCGGGCAGCACGTGGCCGTCGACGACGAGGACGCCGCTCGTCGGCTGGAGGCGCCCGCCGATGGCGGCGGCCAGCGCCCGGCGGGCCAGCGGGGTGGCGGCGCGCACGAGGGCGACCTCACCGGGAGCTACCGTCAGGTCCAGGTCGCGTACGGCTGCGCCGACGGCGTCGGCGAGGGTGACCGCCCGGGCGCGCAGGACGACATCACCGTGGGCGGCCGTCCACCTCTCATGCTCGAGGGTGCGCTCGAGCCCCTCGCCCTCGACGTCGATGACCGGAAGCTGGCGCTCCAGCCACCGGGGCAGCCACCAGGCCCTGGGCCCCAGGGCGGCCATGACCGCGGGGATGAGAGTCATGCGCACGATGAAGGCATCCGCGGCGATGCCCGCGGTCAGGGCGACGGCGATGGGTTTGACGTAGACGTTGTGACTGGGGACGAAAGCGGCGAAAACGCCGGTCATGATGAGAGCGGCGGCGCCGACGACGACCGCGGAGCCGGTGAAGCCCGACTCGACGGCGCGTCGGGCGTCATCAGGACGGCCCTGGCCGCGGATCCACTCCTCACGCATGCGCGAGACGAGGAACACCTCGTAGTCCATGGCCAGGCCGAAGAGCACGCCCATGACGATGACGGGCATGAAGGAGATGACCGCGCCGGTCCTGGACACGCCGAGGGCGTCGGCCATCCAGCCCCACCCCCATACCGCTCCGGCGGCGCCCATGCCCGCGGACAGGGAGAGCACGTAGCCGAGCGTAGCCGTCAGCGGCACCGCCACCGAGCGGAAGACGATCATGAGCAGGACGACGGACAACCCGACCACGACGATCCCGAACGGCAGCAGCGCCGCGTTCAGAGAGGTCGACACGTCGATGGCGACGGCGGTCTGCCCGGTGACCATGACATCGGTGATGCCGTACCGATCCTCGTAATAGGTGGCGCGGGAGCGGATGGCGCGCACCAGGTCCATGGTCTGCTCGTCGGCCTGCCCGGCGTCGGGGCGGATCTGGACGAGTCCCAGCGAGCCGTCCTCATTGGGGGTGGCCAGGGCGATGGAGGCGACACCGGGCAGAGAGCTGAGGTCGTCGGCAAGGTCGTCGACGACGCCGACGGGATCGGTGGTGGTGACGATGTCGGCGATGACAATGATGGGCGAGTTGTAGCCGGGGCCGTAGACCCGGGCGATGGCGTCGTAGGTCTCGCGCTGCTCGGTGCCCTTGTTGGCGAAGCCGTCGTCGGTCAGAGCCAGGTGCAGACTCCTGGCGGGGACGGCCGCCGTCCCCAGGATCACGACGACGACGGCGATGGTGGCCCACGGACGGCGGGTCACCAGGCCCACCCAGCGCCGGGAGGCGGGGGAGCGGGCGGCGGTCCGGCCGCGCCCGGCACGGCGGCCACCGCGCCGGGCCCCGATGTCGCGACGGTCGGCGCTGCGGCCGCCGGTCCCGACGCGTCGACGACTCGGACGCATCCGAGTGCCGGCCACGCCGATGAGGGCGGGCACGACGCTCAGGGCGACCGCGACGGCGACCGCCACCACGGCGGCGCTGGCCACGCCCATGACGGTCAGGAAGGGGATGCGGGCCACGGACAAGCCGCACAGGGCGAGGATGACGGTGGTGCCCGCGAAGACGACAGCGGACCCGGAGGTGGCTACAGCCCGTCCGGCGGCCTCATCGGGGGCCACGCCGTCGGCGAGGTACTCGCGGGCGCGGGAGATGATGAACAGGGCGTAGTCGATGCCGACGGCCAGGCCGATCATGACGGCCAGCACCGGGGTGGTGGAGTTGATGGAGGTCGCGCTGGCGGCCAGCAGGATGCCGAGCATGCCGACTCCGACGCCGATGAAGGCCGCCACCAGCGGGGCGCCGGCGGCCACGACCGAACCGAAGGTGGCCAGCAGGACGACGGCCGCGATCCCGACGCCGATGAGCTCGGTGGGGCCCAGCCCGATATCGGCGCTCTCGCCGATGGTACCGCCGAGCTGGATGGACAGATCGGGGTCGCCCGCCTCAGTGGCGGCGACGAGCTCGTCGAGAGCCTCGGACAGAGTAGCGGCCTTGTCCGTCTGCCCGGAGGTCATGCTGCCCACGGAGATGTCGGCCTGGATCTGGATTAGAACGTGGGCGCCGTCGTCCGAGACGGTGGAAGCGGTGGCCGGGGTGCTGCCGGAGGCGTCCGAGCCGAAGGGCTGGGAGACCAGGGCGACGCCGTCGAGGTCGGAGGCGGCCTGGACGAAGCCGTCGACGGCGTCGCGGTGGTTCTCGATGTCACCGTCGTCGGCGGTGATGAGGACCTGTTCGGAGGTGCCGGCCGCTTGGGGGAGGCGCTGGGCGAGGATGTCCAGACCCGTCATGGACTCGGTGCCGGAGATGGTGAAGGTGTTGTTGAGCTTGCCGCCGGTCAGCACGACGGCACCACCGAGCATGAGGATGATGAGGAGCCAGGCAGCCAGCACCCGGACGGCGTGTTCGGCGCACCAGCGGCCGAACCTGTACAGGAGTGCGGACACCCGGGATCCTTTCACATGTCGCGACGACGAGGCGGAAACAAGTTCAGTACAGGAACGTACTCGATACACTTCTGTATGAAAAATTCAGATGGTGTGAGCCCACTTACCACCGCTGCCCGGTAGCATCGGTTCTAGCACTCGCCGTGCCGCCCTGACCGTCCTGATCGTCGACCCGAGACACCTGGAGTCCGCCATGCCGCCTACCGCGCGCCGCGCCACTCGCGAGTCCCGCAGCGGGCGCGGTCTGCGCAAGAGGGAGAACACCCGGGCTCGCCTGCGGGAGGCCGCGGCCGAGGTGATCATGGCCAAGGGGATGGAGGGCGCCCGCATCGACGACGTCGTCAGGCGAGCCGGTTTTACCCGGGGCGCCTTCTACTCCAACTACTCCTCGCTGGACGAGGTCCTCAACGAGGCGATCGTCGAGCGCCTGGCGGCGATGGTTGAACGGATCGAAGCCGCCGCCGACGCCATTGAAGGGGAGCCCACGATCGACTCGCTCATGGAGATGCTGGACTCGCTGCGCTCTGAGGCCCGCGTCATGTACATCATCTGCACTGAGCACATGCTCCATCGGATGCGCCATCCCGATTCGCCGCAGGTTCCCGCGGCCGGCCGTCGGGTCCTGGACACGGCCATCGCAGGCTGCGTCGAGTCCCTGCTGGCGCGGATGGGCAGGCGGCCGGTGGTAGCCGCGCAGGGCATCGGCGACGCCGTGTGCTTGTTCTTCCTCGACTCTCTGGCCGAGGAGGCGACGGGGATGACGATCGCGGGCCACGACGCCGACGACCCACGGGCCTACCTGCGGCACATCATCGGGGCGATCATCATGGCGCTGTCCGCTCCCGTGACCGAGGGCGGCGCCGAGGCGAGCTGATGGCGCGGGAATGGTGCGGGTCGGCGGGGTGCGGGCGCGGACCGGCGGGGCGCACCCGACCGCTGCGGGCGGCACCCGCATAGGCTCAGGGTCATGAGCACGACTCCCGCATCTTCCCATCCCCGCCCGGTCGCCGCCGTCGTCGCCGTCGCCATGCCCGAGGAGGCCCGGCCGTTTTTGAAGGCTCTGCCCCGCTCCGACGCCGCCGAGCCCGTGGCACTGCACGGTGACGCCGAGGCGATCGCGCTCGTTGCGTCCAGTCCAGCCGGCAGCACAGTGCAGGGCGTCGGTCCGCGCGAGCTGCTCCTCGTGCGCAGCGGCATCGGACTGGTGGCGGCCGCCAGCGCCCTGGCCACCGCACTCACCCGGGTGACGCCCGACGTCGTCGTCTCGGCGGGCACGACGGGCGGGCTCGGGCTCGACGTCGAGGTCGGGGACGTGTGCGCCTCGACGGCCCTGGCCTTCACCGATGCCGACGCCACCGCCTTCGGCTACGCCTACGGGCAGACGCCGGGCCAGCCGGCCGTCTTCGAGGCGGATGCGGCACTGCTGACGCGGGTGGAGGAGGTCGGGCCCGCCGCGCTGGCGGGGGCGACGCCGTCGTCGGGTTCGGCGCGCATTCGCGTTGGCCGGATGCTGGCGGGGAATTCGTTCGTCACGGCGGCGACGGCGGGCCGAGTGCGCAAGCTGTTCCCGCGGGCGGTGAGCACGGACATGGAGTCGACGGCGTTGGCGCAGGTGGCCGCGGGCGCCGGGGTCCCGTTCGTCTCGATCCGCGGCGTCTCCGACCTGTGCGGACCGCGGGCCGGGCAGGACTTCCACATCGGCGTCGACGAAGCCGCCGCTCGCAGCGCCGCCGTCGTCCTGGCGGTCCTGGGCGGAACGCGCTGACGCGGCGACCCCTCACTCATCCTCTTCGTCGTGTCTTAGGTGGTCAGGGCCCAGGGAATGGCTTCGTCCAGATACCAGGTCCAAAAGGCGCGGCG
>ERZ772967.1276-NODE-1276-length-17652-cov-19.602773_pt1 | contig 17652 bp, 8 predicted proteins | sample MGYA00511677_ERZ772967 | MGnify/ENA primary metagenome ERZ772967 (study PRJEB29015, sample SAMEA2737931) | human oral metagenome | biome: human oral; feature: human-associated habitat; material: dental | place: China | collected 2146 ...
TCGCCGACCTCGTTGGACGCGACGGTGAGGTTCTCGAGGCCGTTCAGGAGCTGACTCGCCTCGCGGTCCAGGCGCGCACCGGCAACCGCTCCCGGCTCATGCTCGACATCAACGGCTACCGCGCCGATCGACGTACCGAGCTGACCAAGGTGGCTCAGGAGGCGGTCACCAAGGTCCTCACCTCGGGAGAGGCCGTCAGCCTCGAGCCGATGAACCCCTTCGAGCGCAAGGTGTGCCACGACGTCGTCGCTGCCGCCGGACTGGTCTCCGAGTCCGAGGGCGCCGAGCCGCACCGCTACGTCGTGGTCCTGCCCGCCGATGAGGAGGGCGTGGACGACGCCGCCGAGGACGTGGCCGACGACGCCGCTTCGGAGCAGGCCTGAGCATGAGTGAGGAGCAGCGGGCCCAGGTGGAGGAGCCGACGGCGGAGATGCGGGAGATCTTCGGGGTCTCCTTCTCCGCGGCGGAGCACTTCGCGCAGATGCTCGCTGAGGAGGGTGAGCTGCGCGGTCTCGTGGGGCCGCGCGAGCTTCCCCGCCTGTGGAGCCGGCACATCGTCAACTCGGCGGCCGTGGTTCCCTTCCTGCCGGCCCGGGGAAGCGTGGCCGACGTGGGATCCGGGGCCGGCTTCCCCGGCATTGTCGTCGCGCTGCTGCGCCCCGACCTCGACGTGACGCTCATTGAGACGATGGAGCGACGTACTCAGTGGCTCTCCGACGTCGTCGAGGAGCTGGATCTGGACAATGTGACCATCCGGCGGGCCCGGGCTGAGGAGGTCAAGGACCGCTATGACGTGGTGACGGCTCGCGCGGTGGCGAACCTGTCCAAGCTCGTGCGGCTGACGGCGCCCTTGCTCCGACCGGGGGGCGCCCTGCTGGCTCTCAAGGGCATGAGGGCGCAGGATGAGGTCGACGACGCCAAGTATGTCATTAAGAAGGCGAAATTATCAGTCGCGACCGTTCATGAAGTCGTCACTGCCGGCGACGAAACGACGGCTGTGGTTGAGATTCGTCGCCCGAAGAGCCGTTGAGATACGGCGCGCGTTCGGTGTAACGCGTAAGGATCGACCTGCTCGCGTAGACTCGTAACTGCCCGACTGGCTCGGGCCGTTGGGTCGCCGTCCGAGGAGAAGCAGGTTTGTCCGGATCGTCTATCTTCGATCAGCTCCAGGCCGAGCACCTCGCGTTAGACGAGGTAGCGGGTGGAGAGTTCCCACATCCCGAGCGGACTCGTGTCATCGCAGTCGCCAATCAGAAAGGCGGCGTTGGAAAGACGTCGACCGCGGTGAATCTTGCGGCGGCTTTAGCTGAAGGTGGGTTGCACGTTCTACTCATCGATGCTGACTCTCAAGGTAATGCCTCCACTGCACTGGGGGTGGAGCATGATGAGGACAGCGCCTCCATTTACGACGTCCTCGTTGACGCCATGCCGATCAAGGATGTCGTCGCCAAGACGCGATTCTGCGAGTCCCTGTGGTGTGTGCCTGCGACTATTGACGTGGCTGCGGTTGAGATTGAGCTCATCTCCACTGCTGAGCGTGAGTCACGTCTGCGGCGTGCGTTGGTGGACTACCTGGTTTCACGTGAAACGGATGGTCTGGAGCCCCTCGACTACGTCATCATTGACTGCCCGCCGAGCCTCGGCATTATGACGATCAATGCCTTCGTCGCTGCTGACGAGGTTCTTATTCCGATGCAGGCCGAGTACTACGCTCTCGAAGGTCTCGCCCTGCTGACGCGCTCCATTGACAGGATCGCGCGGATTCACAATCCGGGACTGGGAGTCTCCATGATTGTGCTCACCATGTTTGATGGACGAACCACCCTGGCCCGTGAGGTGGAGTCCGAAGTTCGTTCCTATTTCCCTGATGCGACGCTGGACACCAAGGTGCCACGTTCCATCCGTGTTGCCGAGGCCCCCTCCTTCGGTGCTCCTGTGGTGTTCTGGGATCCCCGGTCCACCGGCGCAATTGCGTACAAGAAAATGGCTCGTGAGGTCGCTCTGCGGGGCGCTCCCCGAATTGAAGGCGAGGAAGCCTGATGGCTCAGAAACGGCGCGGACTGGGACGAGGTCTGCAGGCGCTGATTCCCGAGGCGCAGAAGGAGAAAGTGCCTGCTGCGTCTCGTCCTTCCGATGTGTTCTTCCCCGACTCGCGGAAGGACGAGTCGCGTGATGAGGATGCGGCCTCCCAGGCCAAGCATGACGCTCCAGAGCCCGAGCCGGCCTCCGAGGCGCGCAGTACTCGCGATCTGACCGCCACTCTCCTGGCACCGTCTCAGCGGAAGCGTGGATCCAAGAGTCGCTCGACTCGTTCAACGACCGCATCCAAGACAGGTGCTCAGAACAAGCAGACGAAGCCGGTTTCACGTGAAACCACGCCAGATTCGACGACCGATGCGAAGGTGACGGAGAAGAAGACCGCGAAGAAGTCGTCTTCCGCCGGCTCCCCGAAGCGGAGTGCATCGGCCGCACCGAAGCGAGCCACCAAGAAGGCGACGAAGGCAACGCCCGTAGCGGTGGAGAAGCCTTCACATGAGGCTTCGACGGTTGAAGACGTCCAGGAGGAGAGTGCTTCGACGTCGGTTCCTCAAGCGGAATCAACGCCGACGCCAGTGGTCCCCGATGTTTCACGTGAAACGGAGGAGGAGCAGCCTGTGGTTGCCGATCATGGGAACTCCGATGCCGAGGAGGAGAGGACCGAGGAGGACCTGGCGGCGGCCTCGGCTGACGCTGGAACTGAGACGTCCGAAGGGACCGATGCCGAGGAGGAGACGGCGGATACAGGCGCCGATGATCTCGTTCCTGTCCCCGGTGCCCGCTTCGCTGAGATCCCGGTGGGGCTGATCCATCCGAATCCCCGTCAGCCCCGTCAGGTCTTCGACGAAGAGGACATCGCCGAGCTGGCGGCCTCGATCGCTGAAGTGGGTCTGCTGCAGCCGATCGTGGTGCGCCAGGTTCCGACTGCTCCGGGAGAGGAGCTTCGGTATGAGCTCATTATGGGTGAGCGGCGTCTTCGCGCTTCCAAGAAAGCCGGATTGGAGACGATTCCGGCGGTCGTTCGGGATACGGACGACGTCGACCTGCTGCGTGACGCACTGCTGGAGAACCTGCACCGCGTCCAGCTCAACCCCTTGGAAGAGGCCGCGGCCTACCAGCAGCTGCTGGAGGACTTCCAGTGCACTCACGCGGAGCTCTCCGAGCGGATCGCCCGGTCTCGTTCCCAGATCTCCAACACGCTGCGTCTCATGAAGCTGCCGCCGCTGGTGCAGCGTCGGCTTGCCGCGAATGTCATTTCAGCCGGACATGCTCGTGCGCTTCTGGGCCTTCCCAATGCGGCGGAGATGGAACGACTCGCTCAGCGTGTGGTTGCCGAGGGACTGTCAGTGCGCGCCACGGAGGAGCTGGTCGCGCTGCATGAGGAGCCTGAGCCCGGACCGGACCAGCCAAGGGTCTTACGTGCTCGCAGCACACCTCTCCCGGCGCTTTCAACCCGGCTGTCCGATGCCTTTGACACTCGCGTCAAGGTGACCCGTGGAGCGAAGAAAGGGCGCATCACCATTGAGTTCGCGGGCGATGAGGACCTCGCTCGTCTGGTCGACGCGCTGGCTCCGGGAACGTCTCTTGACGAGGAGTAGCCTGCGCTGATCCTTCGAGCATGGTGGGGCCGAGACACTCAGTGTCTCGGCCCCACCGCCGTTCTTGCTGAATCACCATTGATGGGGAGACATGGATGGACGACGGCTGTGTTTCACGTGAAACAGAGCGGTACTCATCGGTGATCCAATAATGTGGGGTGAACTCAGGGCTTCACCCACGGTGCTGAACGTTGATTTCGTCGGTCCAGGGTTTCACGTGAAGCATGTGGACACCGAGTGATACGTCATTGCTGAGACACATGGACACCCGCGAACGGTTGGCTGGCCGAGGTGGGAGTGATGCGTCCTCTCATGACGTCTGAGAGCTTGGGAGGTCATCGCATCTGAGACGTTGCTGAGAATGGTGCTTGCCGCTTTCGTGAAGCGTGCATGAGCCCTGACCCATGCCTCCCGCCACTCGCAGAGTGGGTCGACCTGGGGAGGGGGCGGCACCGGTGTCGGCCTATCTCCTTGGGCCGCTGCGGGGATGCCGAAAAGGCCAAGTAGGTGAGCGCTGTCGACTCGGGCCGAGAACGCAGGGCCTCGCCTCCATGAACCGGCAACGTCGATCAAGTACTCGGCTCGGCGTCTGCAGCGCTGACCACAACGGTCCTGCCGTCATAGTGAGAAGGGAGCGTCGCTGGAATACGAGCTCTGTTTCACGTGAATCCAGCGTTGGCCACTGGTTCGCGGCGTAGAAACGGTATCGGTGTGAGCTCCGTGAACGTCAATGCTTCGTCAGAAGCTGTCGTTGGCTCAGCCCCAGATGATGAACAACCGTCCCCACGCTCCTATCCGAGGAGCGTCTGAGAAGTGAGGAGACCAGGAATGGACAGGTCCTAGCACTCCCAAGGTTTCACGTGAAACACGGGAAGGGGTTGTCGCGATACCACGGAGACTGTGTTGCGCGTCCGTATCGAGGTGTAGCGGTGTTGGTCGACGCGGTTCTCAGGTGTCACTAGAGGAGCGCGTATGACAAGGAGCAGAGTCACGACGCCTCCCGCGCGGCGTTGTATAGGCGACGGCTCGGATGAGGCTATACGCGTATGCGCTCTTCAGAGTCGTTGCCAGGTCCGCTCGGAACCGGCGTGGGTCGCTCGCATGGATTCACGGATACGGTCAATGTCGGCCTCGTCAACGGCTCAAGAACGGGGTCGTTGGGTTCTGAAGTGCCGGGCACGTCGTCATGAGCCGATGCATCGTCGATTGCTCCGGCACGTCGGTTCCGACGGTTATGGGGAGCCTGCAGATTCCCGCGGTTTCACGTGAAACCGCGGGTCGACGTTCTTCCCCTCCCCGTGGGGTAGGGGTGGTGCTCTGCGGGGCATCGCAGCTTCATCGTGGCCCGACAGATCGGCGGCAGGAGATTGCGGCTTCTCAGTGGGACTCACAACCGCGGCGAGATAGTGCCCTCGATTCGTCAGCCATGAACGGCAGATGAGGGCGCACAAGGGAACTCATACGGATTACTCGGGATCGCCGGTTTCACGTGAAGCCGGCCGGGAGATGATGGAGGATAGTTCTCGTCGAGGTTCCTCTAATCGACGTGCTGCGCGCACGTAGCCGATGAGGTGTCGGTCATGGCATCTCAGCCCCTTCCCCGGGGGAGGCGTTGGTTCGCTTTCCAACGGTGGGGATTGCTTGTGTCTCCTACGTCCCCTGTAGTGCTTTGGTTGGTGCACCAGGCGCGGCGTCGAGGGTGGAGTTCTGCATGGTGGGCAGTGCTGAGGCGTGGATGGGGCTCCTGGCTACTCACAGGCCTGCTGGGCGTGCCACTCAGCGACAAGAGCGGCACCGTGCCTACCTATCCTGGGAGTGCAGTCCGCGGGGGTGACGTCGGCGCTCTGCCATGACGCCCACACCATGCTCGTGAGTCGGTTTCACGTGAAACCAATGGTGAAGCGTCCGACGGCAATGTTTCGTGAGACGTCTGCAGACGTCTCCGAGACGCTGAAGGCGTGATTCCAAGCTGCTGGCTGAGACGTGATGGCCTCTCCCTTCTCGGAGGCAGGTAGGGCATATGCCGTAGCACGTGAGGACCAACCTGATGCCGATTCTCTGTGCCCGGTAGCGGTCTTCCGTTGAGTAGGTCGTGCCCGGTGGGGTGGAAGACGTCCTGCTGCCGTGGAAGAACGTGGTAGATGCATCGGCTTTGGTCGGGGCGGACCGAGTGCTGCGCGTTGGAGATACACGGCGAATCTGATTGCGACAATGTGTGCCTCCGGACTGACGTGGACGGTATGGTGGCGTTCCCCGGGGGCTGGGCCGGTTTCACGTGAAACCGGAAGAGAACCGGCTGAGGCCTGCTCTCGCTCATCATCTTCCTTGTCCGCATGATGTCAGTACACATGTGGTTTGCAGCGCGCGAGTGACAGCCGGCCTACCAGCCTCTTACCGGGGAGGGGATAACGCCGGTATCTCGCCAGGGACGAGGATGACGCGTTACTCGCCATTCTTAGTGGCGTGACGTTCAGGAGCTCAGTGCGAGGCGCGGGGGTTGTGCCGAGCGTTGCCGCTTGGTCCTGAGGACAGGAGCAAGCCGCTGGGCTCCTCCGGCCGAACCGAGCATGTACATGAGTGCTTCACTTGTGCCGGGCATGTTTCACGTGAAACCTCGGCGATTCACTGAAGAGTCGCTTTCGTCCGGATTCGGCCAGCGGACGTCACGGCAGTACACACGGGAGTTCATACTGGCGTGCGATGACGGGATGCTTAGGTGTCCCCCAGGGGAGGTATCGCTCGTCCCCGAGCAACGAATACGGTGAGAGGGTCCCACACACGCTCCGACTTGAGGAACAGAAGTCTGCCGTGCGCCTAGTCGCATGCGCCGAGTGCCGGTGCTCGGCGCGGAGCCATGCAGCAGGTGGCTCGACTCCTTCACTTGGATTGTGAATGCGTCGCCTCCGCATCGGTGCATGAGGTCGACCCCGTGGACGCTATAGCGGAGTCCTGACCGTGCTGACGCTATACCAACGCAATGGCTCGGAGCACGTTTCACGTGAAACCACGAGATGAACAGGGTAGGTGACACGTCGAGCGTATCGATTCAAGACGGCAGCCTGGAACGCATACAGATCGATCGGAACTACGAAAGGTATCGCGCTGATCGACCGGACGCGCGGGAGAATCGGAGTGGATGCTCCAGATACCGAGGACATCGGTGTTGAACTCGTTCGTCAGGCTTCGTAGGCAGGCACTGGAACCTCTGGCGCCTTTGGAGCCCTTCCCCAACTGTTCCGCAAGGGGTCGTCACCCGGGTTCGCCCACCCGCCATCGGGGCAGGAGGAACGGAGGACGGTGATCGCCATCGTGTACTAGCAACGCGCCGCTCGGTATGGTGCGTAACGCTGGGGAGCAGGGCCGGGGCTGCAATGAACATGAGCGTGATCCATCCGAACCCGATCTATGGTGACGGCACCTGTTGGCTTGGAGTACCCCTACTCCTACTCCGGGGATGACTGCCCCTGATGAGAACCGTCGGGTGTCAGACCGAGCCGGGCCGTACCCGGATAAGCGGCCACCATTTCAGTTGGCATCGGGCCCCTCTCCCGTCATGAAGCCGATGCACGTATGCGCAGGAAACGAGTAAGGCTGCGGCCGACGGCAAGTTTCACGTGAAACCAAGGGAAGCAAATGGAACTTGGTGGTGGGTGGCGGTGTGTATCCGAGTTGTCCCTGCGTCGATCTCGCCGTTGGCAACGCCCCGTGCCGACGATGAAAGCCGATTCGCGTCCGGCCCTCCTGACGCCAGCTCTCCTGTGTCGCCTTGTAACAGCTGCGCGGCCCTCATCATCGCAACGCTGGGCAGACCAGCTGCGTCACCGCGCTTCAGGTCCTCCCCGGGCTCTCTCGCGGCACACGATGAACTGGTGAATGGGAGAAGGGTGCGTCCTCAGTGGACGTGACTGAGGCACGCTAACTGGTCGTTGGGCGCAGCAGACGCCTGGTTTCACGTGAAACATGATCGCGCTGCGTTGAGCTTGCGTGCTCCGTTTCCCGATTTTCCGGCGCCTCTGTCTGCGCGATGACGTCCATACCTGTGACCTTTTGGGCGGCATTGTCTACCGTGCTTTGCGCTCGAAGCACATCAACGAGGGTGGCTGCGCCTTGCTTTCAAAGCACGCCGCTCCCCAAGCGAAGGATCTGTAGAAGCCCATCCCTCGGCGCGGGATGCGAAAGGCTCATACGCAGGTTTCACGTGAAACGGCCAGGATTCCGTATGTCCCGACACTCTGTCCTTCCAGTGCGATACCAGCACCGATCGTTCTGGCGGAATATCGAGGCAGGTCCGAGTGACGCCAACCCCTACCCCGTTCCGAGAGCAGCCTGCCTCGACGATTGTGCTGCAAATGTGTTCCACCAGGGCAATGACGCACGCACACCGCATCCGGTTTCACGTGAAACCGCAGGCTCTCCGGTTGCTCATAATGGAGCATCGTTGAGAGGAAGACGTCGATGGTGGTATCCGTTCGACGCCCTGCGGACCGTCACGTGAATACAACGGTGGCTCCACTCATGTCGAGTGGAGCCACCGTTTCACGTGAAACCGAGCCGGCGTTACGGATGAACCAGCGGGTTCCTCACCAACGCGTCATACAGGTCATCCAAGGAGCCCTCGGCCTCTGCGGCAATGGGCAGCAGGGAGGTCTCCGTCATTCCCGGAATGACGTTGACGTCGATGAACCAGGGAGTCCCCTCGTCATCGAGAATGAGGTCGGTGCGCGAGAGGTTGCCCAGCCCGAGAGTGGTGTGAACCGTGATAGCCGTCGTCTTCACCTTCTCGATGACCGCCTCATCCAGCCGAGCAGGCACGAAGTACTCCGAACGGCCCGGGTTGTACCGTGCATCAAAGTCATACTGCCCGTCGGTGACGACCTCAACAGGGGGAAGTGCGCGTGGCCCCTCTCCTGTGTCGACGACAGAGACCGCCAGCTCCGTCCCGGCGACGTAACGCTCGATCAGGGCGCGCTCGTCGTAGGCGAAGCACGCCACCATCGCGGAGCGCAGCTCGTCCGCCGTCGATGCGTAAGAGACACCAAGGCCGGAGCCTCCCTGATGCGGTTTCACCACCACTGGCAGCCCCAGATGACCTGCCACGACGGTGAGAACGTCCTGGGCCCCTAGTTGACTGAAATAGGACTGTGGAAGCGTCAACGAATCAGGAGTAATCACTCCTCCGGTGCGAACACTCGCCTTGGCCGTTGGTTTGAAGGAGGCCCGCTGGCAGCCGTCGGAGTGCGTGCCGACATACGGCAGTCCCAGGGAGATGAGGACGTTCTGAAGCCCCCCGTCCTCCCCGGGGCCGCCGTGAACCAAGGGCCACACGACGTCGGGCCCGAAGGTCTTGAGTGATCCAATGGTGCGTGCGTCGATGTCCAGGACGAGGACGGTGTGCCCGAGGTGCTTGAGTACCTGGGCGACGCGATGCCCCGAGCGCAAGGAGATGTCGCGCTCATGGCTCAATCCGCCGGCGAGGACAGCGATACGGAGTGGAGACTGGTTCATCGTCAACCTCAGATCTGGTCGGGTGCGGGCGCGTGGACGCCCTCGGACGGATGGGGACTGTGGGTGGGCCCGAACAGGCTCAGCAGCTCGAGATCGCGGGTCACGACACCGGACAGCCGGCGCACCCCTTCACGGATATCGGCGGGCTCGGGATAGCAGAAGGACAGTCGCAGGTGGTCCTGCCCCGCCCTGCCGCCGGCGTAGAAGGCTGTCCCGGAGACGTAGGCGACCAGGTTCGTGACCGCGCGTGGCAGCATGTCCTTGGCGTCGAGTCCCTCAGGAAGCCCGACCCACACGTAGAAGCCGCCGTCGGGCACGTTCCAGTGGCACATGGGCAGGAACTCCTCCAGCGCCGCGACCATGGCGTCGCGCCGCTCCTGGTACATGGCCCGGAAGTCCACAATCTGCTGCTTCCAGTCGAACTGCTCCAGGTACATGGAGATTGAGAACTGACCCACCGACGACGGGCACAGGATCGCCGCCTCAGAGGCCAGCTTCATCTTCTCCCGCACGGCCGGCGGGGCCACCGCCCAGCCCACGCGGTAACCCGGAGCGAAGATCTTGGAGAAGGAACCCAGATAGACGACGTCGTCGGGCGCGAGGGTCTTGAGTGCGGTGTAGGTCTGCCCCTCGAAGCCCAGAAGACCGTAGGGGTTGTCCTCCACGATGAGGATGTGGTGGCGTCGGCAGATCTCAACGACCTGCCGGCGACGCTCCTCGGTGAGTGTCACTCCGGCGGGGTTATGAAAGTTGGGGAGGCAGTAGAAGAACTTGATACGGCGGCCTTCTCGTTCGAGGCGGGCGATCGTCTCCTCCAGAGCCTCCGGGACGACGCCCCCGGCATCAATGGGCACCTGCTGCACATCGGCCTGGTAGGTCGCGAAGATCGATAGTGAGCCGACGTAGGTGGGCGCCTCGGTCAGCACGACGTCGCCGGGGTCGACGAAGAGCTCGGTGACGATGTCGACGGCCTGCTGAGAGCCGGTGGTGACGATGACGTCCTCCGGATCGGCCCTGATCCCTTCCAGGGCCATGACCTCGGTGATCTGCTCGCGCAGCCGCGGCAGTCCCTGCCCGTTCCCGTACTGCAGCGCCCGGCCGCCGTCCTCGCGGATCATGCGTGCCGTGGCTTCCGCCAGACGCTCCAGCGGGAGGTCCTTGAGGTTGGGCATGCCGCCGGCCAGGGAGACGACCTCGGGTCGGGAGGCGACGGCGAACAGGGACCGCGTCTCCGAGGCACGCAGTCCGTGGGCTCGTGCCGCATAGCTGTCCAGCCATGGGTCGAGTCGGTTGCCCTTCACCTGGTTACTGCTCTCACTCACCTGCGGTCCTTCCTTGGTCGCCACTGATGCGTCTGTGGACCTAAGTCTGCCACGGACCCAGCTGTGCTCAGCAGTCGTCGTGGGCAGGAGTATTCGGCGGTGTTTCACGTGAAACACGTTCATCACCTCGTCGTGGTGACGGCGCGCGCCGGACAAGTGCGCGCCGCGCATCGTGGGTACGATGCGCGGCGCGGTGAGAATCTGGACCCTTGCGGGCCGATCTCGGTCAGCGGTTCAGGGCCCGCTCCTCGATGAGGACGCGCAGGGGAGCCTCCTGGTTGTCGATCGTCTCGACCTTCTGGGGCCGGGCGAGCAGGTCGGCGACGACGTCGGGGGTCTCCGGTTCGCTCCCGAGCGCCTCGGCCACCGTCTGCGGGAACTTCGCGGCTTTGGCGGTCTCCATGACGAGCGTGGGAAAACCGGGCTCCATGACGCGCAGGGCGACCGTGACGCCGTCGGCCGTGTGCGGGTCGATGAGCCGGCCGGAGCGCTCCTTGACGCTGCGGATGGCCTCCAGCCGGTCGGCGTGCGTGGATGTGCCGGCCATGAAGCCGAACTCCTCGCGCAGGCGCGGGAGCTGATCGCGCAGGTCGAGTGTGCCGGTTGTCTCCAGCTCTGCCCAGCGCTGCACGAAGACCTCGGGCCCCAGCAGTGCCCAGATGAAGCGCTCCAGGTTGGAGGCCTTCGAGATGTCCATCGACGGGCTGGAGGTGGCCAGGGTGTCCTCCGCGGAACGGGGGCGGTAGATGCCGGTGGTGAAGAACTCCTCGAGCACGTTGTTCTCATTGGTGGCCAGCATGAGGCGGCGGATCGGCACCCCCATGGACCGGGCCAGGAAGCCGGCGTAGATATTGCCGAAGTTGCCCGAGGGCACGCACACGTCGATCTGGTAGCCGGTGCGGCGCCCCTCCTCCACGGTGTCGGTGACCCTCAGCCAGGACCACACGTAGTAGACGGCCTGCGCTGCGATCCGGCCGATGTTGATGGAGTTGACGGCGCCCAGGTGATGAGCGGCCTTGAACTCCGCGTCGTTGCTCAGCGCCTTGACCAGCGCCTGGCAGTCGTCGAAGACGCCGCGCACCGCGATGTTGTGGATGTTGGCATCCTGGAGGGTGTACATCTGGGCGCGCTGCACCGGACTCATCCGGCCGGCCGGCGAGAGCATGAAGACGCTGACGCCCTCCTGCCCTTTGAAGGCGTGCTCGGCCGCAGAACCGGTGTCGCCGGAGGTGGCACCCAGGATGTTGAGCACCTGTCCGTGCTTGGCCAGCACATAGGGAATCGCCTGCCCCAGGAACTGCATGGCCAGGTCCTTGAAGGCCATCGTCGGTCCCTCGGACAGGCCCACGAGGGTCAGGCCGTCGGCGACCTCGTCAAGCCCGGTGACAGGGACGACCGGCTGCGGGAACCGCTGCGGGCCATAGGCGGCTCGGGTGAGCTCCGCCAGGTCCTCCCGGGGAATGTCGGTGGCGAACAGGCCGATGACCTCCGTGGCCAGGTCGGCGTAGCCCAAGGGCCTCCAGGCCTCAATCTGCTCGAGGCTCAGGGCGGGCAGCCGGCTGGGAACCGCCAGGCCACCGTCGGGCGCCAGGCCCGCCACAAGAACGTCCGTGAACCCCGCTGCCGCCATCTGGCCACGGGTGGAGATGTACTGGGTGTGCTGCATGTGCCGCCTTCTTGCCGTGTCGCATGCCCTGGTGCCGCGTGCGAATCCGGTGCGATTCTACGGGGCCGTGACGGCGGGTGACAGGTGCGGCGTCAGATGCTGTGTCAGATACGGCCTCGCTGAGGTGACGGACCGCCCAATGACGGAACCAGACATCAGACAACCGTTGGGACAGGACATCGGCCCCACCGGGACGCTGCGAGGGGCGGCTCGGTGGGGCCGATGCGTGAGAGTCGGAAGACAGGGTGGGGGTCCCGGCCTCAGGCCAGGACCTTCTCCACCTCGGCCTTGAAGGATGCCTTGGGGCGCGAGCCGGCGAACTGGTGGAAGACTTCGCCGTCGCGCACCACCGCGAAGGTCGGGATGGAACGCACGCCGTAGGAGCGGGCCGTGGCCGGGTTGGCGTCCACATCCACCTTGACGAACTTGACCTTGTCACCGAAGTCGGCGGCGACCTCGTCCACGATCGGCGCCATCTGGCGGCAGGGGCCGCACCACTGGGCCCAGAAGTCGACGACGACGGGCACCTCGGACTTGAGGACCTCCTCCTCGAAGGTGGCGTCGGTGACGGCGAGAGCCTCGGACATGATTGTTCTCCTCGAACGTTGTGGATGGGTGAGTCAGAAGACGGGGCCGGCGATGCGACGTCGGCGGAGCCGACCCCGCCCTGCGCTGAGTGGAGGCAGCCGGCCCTCAGGCCTGCAGAGTGGTCAGGTAGTGCTCGGCGTCCAGGGCCGCGCGGCAGCCGGAACCGGCCGCCGTGATCGCCTGCTGGTAGGTGGGGTCGGCGACGTCACCGCAGGCGAAGACCCCGGGGATGCGGGTGCGCTGAGAAGGCGCTTCAACCTTGATGTAGCCGGCCTCGTCGAGCTCGAGGACGTCGGCGACGAGCTCGCTGCGCGGCACCTGTCCAATGGCGACGAACAGACCCGTGGCCTCGAGCCGGCGGCGGTCCCCGGTGACGGTGTCCTCCAGGGTGACGCCGGTCAGCGAGTCCTCACCGTCGAGCTCGACGACTCGTGAGTTCCAGGCGAAGGAGATCTTCGGGTCCTCCTGGGCGCGCTTGGCCATGACGGCCGAGGCGCGCAGCTCATCGCGGCGGTGGACCACCGTCACGGAGCAGGCGAAGCGGGTCAGGAAGGTGGCCTCCTCCATGGCCGAGTCCCCACCACCGACGACGACGATGTCCTGGTCCTTGAAGAAGAACCCGTCGCAGGTGGCGCAGTAGGACACGCCGTGCCCGGAGAGGCGGTCCTCCCCATCGATGCCCAGGTGCCGGTACTCCGAGCCGGTGGAGATGATGACCGTACGGGCCTCGTAGACGTCGTCAGAGGTGGTGATGCGCTTGACGTCGCCCTCCAGCTCGAGGGCGGTGACGTCCTCATAGCGGATGTCGGCGCCGAAGCGTTCGGCCTGCTCCTGCATCTGGGTCATGAGCTCAGGACCCATGATGCCTTCGACGAAGCCGGGGTAGTTCTCCACCTCGGTGGTGTTCATCAAGGCACCGCCGGCAGTCACCGAACCGGCCAGGATGACCGGATTGAGCTGGGCGCGGGCCGCGTAGATGGCGGCTGTGTAGCCGGCGGGACCGGAGCCGACGATGACGACGTCGTGAATCATGACTCTCCTGACGAGCGAATAGGGGCCGCAGTGCGCGACTACCTGAGGTAACTGGTGACCAGTACGGACTGTTCCCAGGGAAAGTCCTATTTGATTGTGACCTCAGTCACTGTTGCCTTGTAGGGGAACTCGGTGGGATCACTGTTCTTGGGCAACTGGGTCACCCTGATGACGATGGTGTCGACCTCCTGCGGGTTGTCGACCTTGAAAGTGGTGCTTCCCGAGGTGAAGGCGCCCTCGGCAAGGACCGTACCGCCGCCCGCGTTGCTGAGGTCCGTGGCGCGGATCTCAAGCCGCCCGCCCTCGTTAGTTCCCTGCAAGTCGATCTCAGAGACCTTGGCACGGCTCTTGAGCTTGATCTCGATGTCGATCGGCTGGACCAGGTCCGGACTGCCGGTGTTGTGAGAGAACCAGGGGCGGCTGGTGTCGCCGTCACTGAGGTACTTCTGGTTGTTGTCCGCCTGAGTACTCAGGTTGTTGGCAACGCTCACGCCGGCGATCTCGGGCTTGGCCGCAGGCGGCTGGGGCGCGGGCTGCTGTCCGCCCCCGCCGCCGTTCTCCTGGGCACTTGCCGAGGGGACGGTGTCAGCGGCCGCACGGTCCTTGTCCGCGAAGGGGATGCCGATCGTCTGGTACACGATGTAGCTGGCCACCACGAGCAAGACGATGACCATGAGGAAGAAGGTGACCAGGACCGAGCTGGTCGTGCGCTGCTCGCGGCGAGCGGCCTCGGGGTCGACCTCCTCGTCCTCGTCGTCATCGAAGGCCGGGAAGCTGCCGGTGAAGGGCTCGGCCGGGACCGGCGCCGGCCCGGGAACGGTCTCGGAGGCGGTTGACAGGACGTTCGGGATCGGGTTCGTCGGCCCGGTGACTTGGACGTAGACGTCGTCGGACTGCTTCTGCGCAGCCGCCGACTCCGGCTGCTGCGGATCGGGGGCCTGCGTGGCCGGTGCTGTAGCAGCCGAGGCCGTCTCGATGACGGAGGTCTGCTCGGCAGGTGTCTCGGAGGCGGTGGGCACGACGGACGGTGTCGGCTCCGGCTGAACCGGTGCGGGTGCCGTCTGCCCCGCCGGTGCGCTGACCGTGGCGCTCTTGCCCGCACCGCTGCGCCGCAGCCGGTCCAGGACTCCGCGCGCCGCGTTGGCGACACCGGCTCCCGCAGCACTGACGGCGGCCGAGGCACCCGCAGCGCCACCATTGCCACCAGTGGCGCCGCTGCTCGACGAGGGGTGCTGGGACGAGGGGCGCTGCGCCGGCCCGGACTCGTGGTAACCGGCCACCTGGTCCCAGGTGCCTAGTGAGCGCGCCACCTCAGCTGCGGAGATGGGGGGCTGGCTGCTCCAGGTGCGTTCGCACAGCTCATCCAGGACCGGGTCGATTCCCGGCACGAGCGTGGAGGGCTTGACCGGGACTCCGCCCAGTCGAGGTGCGGAGGGAATGCCGGGGCGCTTGCCCGGCCACCGGCCGGTCAGGCCGTAGTAGAGGATCTCCACCAGGGAGCGGGCGTCGGCACGGTCGGCGGCCGACGGGTCATGGCCGGCGACCCGGCTCTCCAGATCGAGGGCGGCGGCCTCAATGCCCAGGCCGCTGACCTTCACCGTTCCGTCGGGGAGGACGCGGATGGACTCCGGCGACAGGTTGAGGTGGTGCAGTCCCCGGCGAGCACCGGCGTCGAGCGCCTGCGCGGTCTCACCGATGATGGCGCGGGCCTGCGTCGGGGGCATGCCCCGGGAGACCAAGGAGGAGAAGGTCCGTCCGGTCAGAGGCTCGGTGACGATGACGGAGGGTTCGGCGCGCTCGACGTCGTAGACCTGCTGGAGACGCTGGTCCTCGACCAGCACCGCCCTGCTGGCCGACTCCAGGACGTTGTCGCGATGAAGCGTCGCGTCGGTGAGAACCAGGATCGTGACGTCTCGATCCAGGATCGTGTCAACGCCACGGTGCCTGACAATGCGCGGCAGCGTGGTGGACAGCGTACCCAGGAGTCCGTAGCGACCACTGCCGATCGGCGTCGCCTCCGACATGCGTCTCCTTCCTTGAGATGGTTGTCCATCTGAACCAGTTGACCCCATCGTAACTGTCTGCGGGCTCCAGACCGGGGTGATGTGGCCGGTGTGGGCAGAGCTGTGTGACGGGTGGGCGGCGGAGCGTCCTGTGGCCCCCCGCGACGGGGGAATACTGGCCGGCAGCGCCGGCGGGATACTCCCGGGTGCGTTGGCTGGGACGTGCCCCGGGGTGGGCCAGTGGTGGGAGGAGCCGGCTGCGGCATCGGCGCTCGGGGGCGGCGGTGCGGCCGCGGCCTGCGAGGGTGCCGGTGGCGGCGGTGCGAGATGCTGGAAGGGCTGCCCGTTGTGAGAGTGGCCCGCCACGGCCTGAGAGGGGTGGCCGCCCGCGGGCTGGGACCCCATTTGACCCGGCTGTCCCCAGGGGTGGGTCTGGGCCTGAGCCGGCGGCGGCGGGGCGGGCGGAATCGCTTGAGCACCCCCGGAGGTGTAGCCAACAGCACCATGCGCCGTCGTCCCCGTTGAAAGACCGGAGGGGCCTGAGGCCGCCTGAGCCGGTGGCGGTGGGGGCGCAGGCGCCTGGACGGCAGGCATCTGAGCGGTCGCCTGTGTCTGCGGCTGCGCCGGTGACAACCAGGCCGCCGCCGCCAGGACCGCTCGCCCGGGCGCGCCGGGCAGACGCCGACCGAGCGTGGACAGGATCCGCGAGAAGGGCCGGAAGGCGACCGTGATCTCCTCGATCCGGACAATGCGCCCCATCAGCAGGTAGATGAGCGACATGACGGTGGCGACGACGGCGATGTGTCCGAGTGCCGCGGTCATGTTGGCCAGGGAGGAGTCGGCGTCGATGTCACCGAGGAGCGCGTTGAGCAGGATCCCGACGACGACCGCGGGCGCCACCGCCATGATGAGACGCAGGTGGGTGGTGACGATCTTGCGGCCGTCGAGGCTGGGCAGGTGGGAGCGCATCATGGGGATGACCACCACGCAGCCCCCGATCTGGCTGATCGTGTTGGCCGCGCCCGCCCAGGTCATCCAGTGGTTGGCCGGGGCGACGAAGTAGGCCAGGACGCACAGGATCACGGGGATGACGCCGACGACGACGTCGGCCAGCAGCAGCCGCTTGGTATCGGAGTAGGCCAGCATCACCCGCTGGGTCCCGAACCAGATCCCCTGCGGGACGATGCCCAGCGCCAGAGCGATGAGCATGGGGGCGCTGGCCTGGGCCTCGGGCAGGGAGATCGAGGGGGTGAAGAGCTGCAGGGCCGGAACGGCCAGGACGCAGATGCCCGCGGTGGCCAGCACCGTGAAGACACCCGCCGAGCGCAGTCCCAGGGAGAGGTCCTCGCGCACGCCGGCCGCATCCCCGGCCGCGGCCTTCTCACTCATCCGGGTGAACAGGGCCGTGATGATGGAGGTGACCACGAGGGACTGGGGCAGCATGTACACCAGGTAGGCGTTGAGCCACATGGTCGTGGAGGGCACGATGACGTTCGCGTACTCGGGCTGCTCGGAGGCCGTCACCGCGTAGGAGCCCAGGTTGGACGTGATCCAGTTGCTCAGGCTGGCCACCCCCACCCCGGCCAGCGCCCACAGGGCCACCTTGACGGTCTTGCCCAGCCCCAGGCCCCGCACCCCGAAGATGATGCGCGGCCGGAACCCGGAGCGCACCAGGGGGATGTAGAGGATCAGCGCCTGGACCGCGATGCCCAGGGTCGTCGTCGCCCCGATGAGAGTGATCCGGCCCCAGTCCCAGACCTCTGCGCTTTCACCGGTGGTGTAGCGGCCGTAGATATGGAGGTAGAACAGGATCGAGGCGATCGAGATGATGTTGTTGAGCACCGGCGACCACATGTAGGGCCCGAAGCTCGAGCGGGCGTTGAGCACCTGCCCCCACAGGG
>ERZ772967.1278-NODE-1278-length-17616-cov-4.635214_pt1 | contig 17616 bp, 14 predicted proteins | sample MGYA00511677_ERZ772967 | MGnify/ENA primary metagenome ERZ772967 (study PRJEB29015, sample SAMEA2737931) | human oral metagenome | biome: human oral; feature: human-associated habitat; material: dental | place: China | collected 2146 ...
CCACTGTAGCCTGTTATCGTAAATAAATTTTCCGCATTGACGTAGGTACGGAGTTTTTGGATTTTATTTCGGAACCAGTGGCTTGGGAAAGTATACCCGACTTGTATGTTGCGCATGCGGAAGAAGGAGCCGTTTTCAAGGAAACGGTCGCTGGACGGACGCGTATTTTGGTTGGGATCATCCCAAACCAACCGTGGATGAGAGGCTCCGGGATTATCCGGGGTCCAGTAGTCCAAAGTAGTACTCAAAAAATTAGTTCCTTTATTCACACCTTCCAACTCCAAACGTGTGCCGTTATAAATCTTGTTACCAAATACTCCCTGGAATCCTAACAATACGTCGAAACCTTTCCATGCTGCATTAAGATTTAGCCCCATGGTTACTGTCGGGAATGGACTGCCGCAATATACACGGTCGCTGTCTGTGATTTTCCCGTCATTATTGGTGTCCTTAAAATGTATATCACCCGGTTTGGCATTAGGCTGAATCAACTTTCCGTCTTTGGTATAGGCTGATACTTCCGCTTCGTTTTGGAATAATCCATCGGTAGGAATCAGCCAGAAACCGCCAATAGGATAGCCGGCCAATGTACGGGTTGTAGGTACATTGGTGCGATTCTTTCCACCTTCGATTACTTGATTGGCATCACCCATTGCCACAACTTCGTTTGTCATGGCATTACCGGTTAATGTCGCTCCATAAGAGAAGTCTTTGTTGAGAAGGTCATTCCAGCTGATAGTCCATTCGACTCCTGTATTCTTTATTTTTCCGGCATTACGCACCGGATCATTTGCTCCACCGGTCGAAACAGGAATGGGCACAGTCAGAAGAATGTCTTTTGTGTCTTTCCGATACCAATCTCCGGTCAGCATTAAGCGGGAGTTAAAGAAAGCGAGGTCCACTCCAATATTTCTCATAGCGGTTGATTCCCATTGAATGGCTGGATTGGCGAAATCCTTTGGAAAGGCGCCGCTGTATAGTCCTCCGTTTCCGTCCGGATAATTGATATTGGAAGTGATGACACTTGTATACATGTAGTTTTCTATTTCTTGATTACCCAAGATACCCAATCCACCTCTGATTTTAAATTGGTCTAGCCAGTTTCGTGTATTTTTCATGAAACGCTCTTCGGCTACATTCCAGCCAACCGATACGGAAGGAAAATGCCCGTAGCGATTGTTCTTGGCAAATTTTGAAGAACCGTCTCGGCGGTAGGTCGCAGTAATCAAATAACGGTTATCATATGAGTAGAATATGCGTGAGATAACAGAAGTCAGCGCACTCTCATTCTTTGAAGTATTGTTCATGCGGTCTTGAGTGGCTGCTCCTACTTCGTGGATACCATCAGGTAAACCTTTGCCGGAGGCCATGATATAACGAGTACAATATCGCTGGTAGGAGTAACCTAATAAGGCGCTGAGTTTATGTTTTTCAAAATTCCGGTCGAATGACAAAAGATGCTCAATAAGGAAGTTGTTGTGATTATAGCGATACTCCTGCATATTGGAAACCATATTGTTACGCAGACCGAAGTCAAAAACATTCTCGTAGGCCGTACTCCTTTCAAAAGAGAGGTCCGGTGTAGCGTTCAGGCGGTATTTCAGTCCGAACGGTAATTTCATTTCGGCATATAGATTAATATAAGCACTATAGGTATTTGAAGTACGACAGGTTAAATTTTCATCTAAAATACCCAATGGGTTAGGGATGTCGGTAGCGTCGCCAAATACCTTGCCATAGCCTCCCTTATCATTTTCTGGGTCAAATTTCCGTAAGGAAGGAATGGATTGAAGAATGATTCCAAGGAAACCTCCACGTGCAAAACCGTATAAAGGGTTGTTTTGATGGGCACTGAATACAACGTTGTTGCCGAATATGAAAAGTCCTCGTTTATACTCGGACTTGAATTGTATATTGTATCGTTCATAGTTTGTTCCTTTTATGGTACCATCCTGATTCATAGATCCTAATCCGGCATAATAAGTGAAGTGCTTCGTTCCTCCACGAATGGTGACATTATAATTCTGCATTAATGCGGTTCTCATCATGACATCTTGCCAATCATTGTCTTCTTTGATATTCTGGCTCATCTCCAGTGGGGAAGCGCCGATTGTTTGGCGAGAAATAGTTGTCAGACGCGACCACTCATTGGCATTCAACAGGTCCAGATACTTGGATGGAGTTTGTATTCCGATATTTGCGGAAACATCGATAATGGGCTTACCCTCCGTGTTTGAGCCGGATTGGGTAGTCACAATAATCACGCCATTGGCTGCGCGTGAACCGTAAATCGCAGCGGAGGAAGCATCTTTCAGAATGTCAATGTTTGCAATGTCATTCGGATTCAAATGATCTATGCTGTTCATATACATTCCGTCAACGATATAAAGAGGAGTGGCGTTATTCAAAGTACCGATGCCGCGAATCATAATACGCACACCTGCTCCCGGAGCACCACCTTGCGACACAATATCCACTCCGGCTATTTTGCCTTGCAGTGCCTGTCCGATATTTGTGTTACTTTGGGTCGTCAGTTTTTCGCTGTTGATGTTGGCTACAGCGCCTGTCAAGTCAGCTTTCTTTTGTACACCATATCCTATCACGACTACTTCATCAAGATTTTTCGTATCTTCCTTTAGCAGAATTTGGATGTTCTTTTGATTGCCTATCGTTACTTCCTGCGTAAGATAACCTATGTAGGAAATCTCTATAATGGATTGAGATTGAATATCTATGGTGAATTTGCCTTCTACATCCGTGATCGTACCGTTCGCTGGGTTTGCTTTCTCGACCACATTGGCTCCGATAATCGGTTCGCCCTGTAGGTCCGATACTTTTCCCGTGATGTGTTTTGTCAGTTGTGGCGTTGTAACCGCATCGGAAGAAGGTGTGTTGGCCTTGTACAATACGATGTGTTTGTCGTTAATTGTATAATTCACGTTTTGTCCGGCAAACATCTCATCAAGCACATCGGTTATCAGACGATTCTTGACTTTGACAGAAATTTTTCTTGCGGCCTCGATCTGCGTCGAGTTATATGTGAAATAAAAATCACTTTTCTGCTCGATGACCGACAGGATTTCTCGCACGGTCGCATCTTTCATTTCGAACGACAACCGTACTGACTGCGAATACGAAAGATTCGCCATGACCTGTAACGTGCCGAGTAGCCAAAAAAGTACGATACATCTCATGATCATCAGACTCTTTCGGGGCCATGAAGTTGTTTTTTGTTCATTACCCGTATTGTTTTTCGTGTAAAAGTTCATACATTTGTAATTGATTAATGAATAATATTTTGCTTGTCAACAATGTTATTTAATGAATCGGAACCGGAGATGTTGCCGCATTTCCGGTTTTTTTATGCTTCCGTTTTTCTCATAGGCACATCATTTTTTTATGGTTATTATTTCGATGATTCCGTCGTTCAGTTTCCTGTAATCCAGTTGCCGTGTTTCTTTTAGCAGAAACAGTACTTGCTCCAGCGAATCCGTCTCACGGAAATGACAGGTGTATGTATCATTGGTCGACAGCGGATTACGTATTTGTATCCGTACACCGAAACGACGTTCCAGACTCTTCGTGATCTCCGAAAGCGGTTGTTCCACGAAGTACAGTTCGCCGCGTATCCACGACCGGGTCTGTTCGGTATCTACATTTTCAGTCAGCACCCATCCTTCTTGTTCGGAATACGAGATTTGCTCGTTTGGCTTCAACATCGCCCGATAGCCCGCGTCTATCGACGAGACTTGTACGCTTCCTTCCGCCAGAGTGACTACGACCTTCTCTTCGGGATAAGTTTTCATGCAGAATTTCGTACCTTTCACTTCAACGTACATCCGGTCGGACTGTACCACAAAGGGCTTGTCGGTATCATGGGCTACCTCGAAGAACGCTTCTCCGATGAGAGAAACCAGTCGGTTTTTTTCTCCAAAGGCCGACGGGTAGGACAATGTGCTTCCCGCATTCAACCAGACTTTCGTCCCATCCGAAAGAAGTAGTGAGGCGCGCTGCCCGACGGGTACTTCGATGGTATTCATGGCGAGGGGAGGCGTCTTGCTCCGTAACAGATAATATCCGTTTACGGCCAACCATCCCGCAAACAGGATCGCAGCTGCGTACCTCAAAAAAACGGGAATCTTCCGTTGTTTATCTTGGGTATCGGGTAACGAGCGACGGCTAATCCTCGACAGGAACCGGCGATACGATCGTTTAATCTCCTGTTCGTCCGAAAAACGCAGTTCATCTTTCAAACTCCACAAGTGTTCCATTTCATACAGCCAATCGGCATGAGCAGGATCAACCGCCGCCCACCGGTCAATGCTCTTTAGCTCTTCGGCCGAGCATTGCTTCATCAAAAACCGTATCAGCAGTTGTTCGTTCATCATTTGTTTTCTACGCTTGTAAAAAGAAGACAACCGAACGGCTCCGGACTACGTGCCCGAAAACGAGAAAAAAATCAAAACATGTTGTAAAACATAAACAGCATGGTCGGCACGTGCCGCAGTTTGTTGCGGAGAAAAGTCAGTGCTGCATGGATATGGCCTTCGACTGTGCGTGGCGAGATTTGCATCCTTGCGGCCACCTCCTTATGGCTCATATTCCGGTAATAACATAGTCGAAAAGCTTCGGCGCATTTTGGAGGTAGTTGGTTCACCGATTGCTCAATCGTTTCGAGTAAATCTTTGTCTATCAACTGACGCAACTGGTCACTCATCTCCAATTGACGATCCCAGTAGGTCTTACGCGCTTCGGCCAGGCGCATCCGTTCTTCGTATGCTTCGACGACGGTCTGATGACGCAGCCGGTTCAGGCAGTCGTTTTGCAACCATTTGAAAAGAAACGAATAAATGTTGTCCGCTTGTATCAAATGCTTTCGCTCCCAGTACGAAGTGAATACATCCTGTGTCAGGTCTTCGGCCGTCTCTTCGTCGACAAAGCGGCATGCCAGCGCTTTGAGTTTCGGGTAGAGAAAGGCAAAAAAGTCGCGGAAGGCATCGGGATCTCCCTGCTTCACTTTCTCGAGATCGATTTTCGGTTTTTGCATTTTCATGGTATATCATCAAAGGCTGTCTTCCGACCTATGGCTTGGGAGGGTAGTCGATATTATAATGCAACCCTCGGCTCTCTTTGCGTTCCATCGCCTGACGCATAATAAGATATCCCACATTAATCATGTTTCGCAGTTCGCAGATGTCGCGTGAAGCAACGGAGCGTTTGAAAAGACTCTCCGTCTCTTCGTAAAGAATATCGAGTCGTGTCCATGCTCTCTTCAAGCGCAGGTTGGAACGGACAATCCCGACGTAGGTCGACATAATCTGCCCTACTTCCTTCAGACTCTGGGTAATCAAGACCATCTCTTCAGGCGAGCGGACGCCTTCGTCATTCCAGGCCGGGATATTTTTCTGATGATCAAGCGATGCAATCAGACCGACGGAATGCTTGGCCGCCGCATCGGCATAGACTACAGCTTCGATCAATGAGTTGGATGCTAATCGATTGCCTCCGTGAAGGCCGGTGCAGGCGCATTCTCCTACCGCATACAGGCGCGCGATGGAAGAGCAGGCATGTTGATCTACCTCAATACCGCCGCAGAGGTAATGGGCTGCCGGAGCCACCGGAATATATTCTTTGGTGATGTCGATACCCAATCCTTTACAATGCTCGTAGATGTTCGGGAAGTGCTTTTTCGTGGCCTCCGCATCCTTGTGGGTAACATCAAGGTAGACATGCTCGTCGCCACGGTTTTTCATTTCGTTGTCAATCGCCCGCGCGACGATGTCGCGTGGGGCGAGCGACTGACGAGGGTCGTAGCGTTCCATGAATTCTTTCCCGTCGAGGGTACGCAGGATGGCCCCGTAGCCGCGCATGGCTTCCGTGATCAGAAATGACGGGCGATCCCCCGGATGATAGAAGGCCGTCGGATGGAACTGAACGAACTCCATGTCCTTGACGGTGCCTTTCGCACGGTAGACCATCGCAATGCCGTCGCCCGTGGCCACGAGCGGATTGGTCGTGGTTTGATACACCGCACCGATGCCTCCCGTAGCCATCAGCGTCACTTTCGACAGGAAAGTGCCGATCCGTCCCGTAACCATATCCATGATATAGGCGCCGTAGCAGGCGATGTCCGGTGTCTGGCGTGTCACCGTCATGCCCAAATGGTGCTGTGTCAGGAGCTCAATCGCAAAATGATGTTCGTAGACCGTAATGTTCGGATGACGTTTTACCGCACGGATCAAGCTGGCTTGAATCTCCGCTCCGGTACTGTCTTTATGGTGCAGGATCCGCGATTCCGAATGGCCGCCCTCCTTGTGCAGGTCGAAATTCCCTTTTTCGTCTTTGTCGAAATCTACGCCCCAGCTGATCAGCTCTTCAATTTGAGCGGGTGCTTCACGCACCACCTTTTCGACGGCCGAACGGTCGCTCATGAAATCGCCTGCAATCATCGTATCTTCGATGTGTTTTTCAAAGTTATCGACCAACAGGTTCGTCACCGATGCCACCCCGCCTTGCGCAAAAAACGTGTTCGTCTCTTCTAATCCGGACTTACATACGATGGCCACCTTGCCTCTCGGAGCTACTTTCAGCGCAAAGCTCATGCCGGCTATCCCTGCACCGATCACTAAAAAATCATATTTCTTTACCATCTTATATACGGTTTTCGACCGACAAAGATAAGAAACTGTTTCTATTTTTTATCGGTTGTTTTTCCATCATTATTACTACCTTTGTCCGCACAAAAACCGGAGGAAAGAAGTGAGAGCAGATGGAGAACGAACTTTTTGAAGGATATGTCGGAGTCGGATTCGATTATAGCCGACATATTCACGACATCCTGTTTATGATGATGCTGGGGCTTATTGTGATCTTCTCGGCCATTTTTCGCATATTCTATCCGCTTATCCGGAAGATGATCCGAAGTCTGTTGTCTATCAGAGAGCGCCAGAACCTGTTCGAAACATCCATGAGGAAAAATCTCTTTTTCAAGGCTTTCATGAAGTTCCAGATGTTGTTTCTGTGTACGGGCTTCTTCTATTTGCTCGTCTTGGAGGGTGGATATGTGCGAGTCGATCATCTCGGGGCGGCCCTCCTGCTGATGGGAGCTCTGCTCGTGGCGATCTATGTCTACTACCTGATTAAACAGGGTCTCTATGCGCTCTATGGACAGGCATTTAGCCAAGACGATAAGTATAGCCTCTGGCGGAATGGCTATCACTCCCTGTCCTACATATGGGGTGCTTTACTCTATTTTCCAACATTCTGGCTGCTCTTTGACCGACAACATATTCTCTGTATTCTGATACTTTATCTTGTGCTTTACATCCTCTATCGTATTGCTTTTGCTTACACAACTATTCGTATCTTTTATAATAAAAATACAGGGTTTTTGTTTTTAAGTTCGTACCTTTGCGCCCAAGAAATTATACCCTTGTTATTCATATACGAAGGTTTGAATTATTTGCATAACAATATTGATACAAGTACTTTATGGCATTGAGTATTAAGAAGCTTCTGGTCTCGCAACCTAAACCCACGTCGGAGAAATCGCCTTACTTCGACATTGCTGAAAAATATGGAGTCGACATTGATTTTCGTCCGTTTATCAAAGTAGAGCCATTGACAGCAAAAGAATTCAGACAGCAACGAGTCGCCATACTCGATTACAGCGCAGTGATTTTTACGGCACGTACGGCCATTGATCATTTTTTTCGCTTGTGCAAAGAAATGAGAATCACGGTTCCGGAAACGATGAAATATTTCTGTATGACCGAAACGATTGCGGTCTATCTGCAAAAATATATTATCTATCGCAAACGCAAGGTTTTTTACGGACAAAGCGGCAAGATGGGAGATTTGATTACCCTCATCGGCAAGCACTCCAAAGAAAAATATTTGTTGCCGGTGTCCGATATTCATAAAGAGGATTTGACGACCGTGCTTGACACGAAAAAGATCGTCTATAAAACGGCGGTGATGTATCGGACCGTGAGTAACGACTTCAATAAAGATGAAAAATTTGATTACGATATGCTCTTGTTTTTCAGTCCTTCGGGTATTACGTCACTGATGAAGAACTTCCCGAAGTTCAAACAGAAGGATATTCGTATCGGGTGTTTTGGGCCGACGACGGCCAAGGCCGCTGTCGAGGCCGGGCTTCGGCTCGATGTTGAAGCGCCCACCCCCGAAGCGCCTTCCATGACAGCGGCCCTCGAACAATATCTGAAGAAAGAGCTGGGTAACGGCAAAAAGAATGCAAATCGCTGAAAAAAAGCGATTCCTCAAGCGTGAGCGTCTGACGTTGCAAAACGATATCGAGCAGCTTTTTGAAAAAGGACAGGCTTTTATGGCATACCCCCTGAGGGTCGTCTACGTGTCTGGCGCAGCGCAGAATAAGGTCGTGCCGGGCTTGTCTGTTTTAGTGGGCGCACCTAAAAAACGAATCAGGCAGGCTGCGTCGCGTAACCGAGTCAAGCGCCTTATACGTGAAGCGTATCGCCTGAATAAAGGAGCGCTCTTTGAGGCTTGCAGGCAATCCGGGAAATACATACACATTGCTTTTATGTACGTAAGTAACGACATTCGTACGTATACGGAGATGGAAAAGGCAGTCAGAAAAGCCTTGGATAGGATCCGGAAAAAAGAGATATGCTCCGACGTTTGCTGACGAATCTGCTGCTTATTCCGGTCTACTTTTACCGGTATTGCGTTTCGCCTCTGACGCCGGGCAGTTGCCGCTACACACCTACCTGTTCCGAGTATGCCGTGCAGGCGCTTAAGAAACACGGTCCCTTCAAGGGCTTATGGCTTACCCTGAAGCGGATCTTCCGTTGTCACCCTTGGGGGGGGGGCGGATACGATCCGGTCCCTTAACCCTCCTGATCTTCTCGTGATGAAGTATTATGATATCCATACGCATCAAATTTCTCAAGAGCAGAACGAGAACGCTGTCTTCAGCCTCGATTTACGGGCGCCGTTCAAACTCCATCCTGACCGGCTCTACGCGGCCGGTATCCACCCCTGGTATGCCGATGACAAGCAGTGGGAAGTCTTGAAGAAATGGATATCGCATCCCCGGATCGTTCTCGTTGGCGAAGCCGGATTGGATCGGTTGGCACTCACGCCTCCCAATATTCAGGAAGAACTTTTCATCCGGCAGATAGGGCTCTCGGAAGAAGCAGGCAAGCCTCTCATCATTCATTGTGTCAAGGCATGGGATGAGCTGCTCCGCATCCGTCGCATCACACATCCTGTTATGCCATGGATTATTCATGGGTTTCGCGGTAAAAAACAATTAGCCGAACAACTCTTGGGAAGAGGTTTTTATCTTTCTTTCGGAGCACACTACCATCCCGAGGCACTCCAAGCCGCATGGACGGCAGGCCGTCTTCTGCTCGAAACCGACGACAGTCCCATCCATATCGGCTGCCTCTACCGAGAAGTGGCCGAAGAACTTCAAATTACGGAAGCACTTCTTTCTCAAACGGTAGGAAGTATTTTCATTCCCTTGATTACTTCTCCGGTACCATAGAGTTTGCCGGGCTCATCAGCATCTCCTGCGCATTTGAACGGTTTTCTTGAGAGATGAGGCAGCCATGTTATGCCAGTGTGTACTTATTGGCCTCTAAAGCATATAAAATTTTTTTTGTAAGTTTGCACGAAATATTTATATCGAAGATGGCCAAGCGAATCAAGGTGATAAAATGCCCGCAATGCGGCAGTACGAAGGCAAAAGAGTTACGCACCGATCATTATCAATGTAAGAGCTGTTATACGGAGTTCTTTATTGACAGTGATGATATCAATATTCTGCATAAGTATGACAGTCCTTTAGGTGATTTAAATAAAGTAAATACCAAACGCATACTCGCAGGCATAGCTATTGTGGTCTCTATTTTTATTTTCTTTGGAGTCTTCTCCAATCTCTTTTTACAGAAATCATCCTTTGATTATGCTCCTCCGAGTCTTCCGGTCAAAATAGAAGAAAAAGAAGTTGTTTTCTGGGACAGGATTCACAAATTCAAGGGATTTGCCAATGCAACGGACGAAGGTACAATACTTGTTATCGGCACCAGAGAAACCAAAAAGGGATATTCCGTATCCGATAAAAAACAATCGTATTACGGTATTTATCAGGCTGTCGACGGGAAAGAAATCTTAGTTCAGCCGATAAGAAGCCTGGAAGAAACCGAAATATCCAATACGGATGTAAAATTGTTTGAAAACGGAGATATTTATGCCATTATCAACAAAAAGAAACTTTTTAAATTGAATCGCGCGACGTATGAACTTGAAGAGATCATTTTTGAAGCACTGAATTTTCCCGACCTTGCCAAAGGGGTTTACGAAATTAAATTTGCATACGACGGCGATGGTTTCAAGGTGGTGAATGAGTTGGGCAAAGAATTGTATTATTACCCCATAATCAATAAAGTTTTCGGGGAAGACATGCTTTATAAGATGCTTCCCAGAAAAACGCCCGAGGCCCGGAAAAAAGTCGCATTTCAGTTCACATGCAACTCCGATTTCTTTCCCGACGAGAAAATACAATTAATCCGGTATGATTATTGGCAACAAATCGGATATCCTACCGATATACCTCGTTTTGCATGGACGAAAGACTTCGGAGGATCGGGGATTTTTACCGAAAGTTCTCCCTATCGGAAGGTACTCGTATTACCTTATATCGCGGAAATGTCACGATTGATTTCATACCGTGACTTTACTCCCGACCGCGATTATATCTCGGGAACGGTTTGGGCTTATGATGACAGCCAAGTGCTGATTTCGTTCAAACCGAGCCTCTCTGGGAACAGTATTATACAGCTGCTTGATGCTGAGACGGCAGCCATTAAATGGACAAAGCCGGCAGATATGGACTATCTGCTCAGTGAAGATGTCGTTAAGGTGAAAGAAGGATATCTGTTTACGGCGAATAAAGAATCCTGGTTATTCGACACGCAAAACAGAGAGGGCGTATATATCAAGTGGAAATTCGATAATTAACATGAAAATATCAATGATGTAGGTTGTAAAAAAACAGATATGAACTTTTTAAAGATTTTCAACAATCAACTCTCAAGAGTCATCCGGTGGGAAAATTCGAATCCCGGAATTCTTTGGTATAAATATCCGCATAAACGGGATGAAATCATCAATGCAAGTAAACTCATCGTAGCCCCCGGGCAGGGCTGTCTGCTGGTGTATGAAGGGCAAATTGCAGATATAATCGAGAACGAAGGGATATTCAATCTCAAAACGGATAACCATCCTTTCGTCACAACCCTCTCGAAACTCCGGCAAAATTTCGAAAGCGAACATAAGCTGGCGATTTATTTTTATCGCAAAGCTCAAACACTCAACCAGCCCTGGGGAACGTCCTCTCCGATTAAATTTACCGACAACGAGTATAAAATCCCGGTGGAATTGGGTTTAAACGGTAATTTTTCATACCGGATAACGAATCCGAAATTCTTTTTCACGGAAATAACAGGCAGTCGCGACGAGCTTCAAACCGGGGAGATGAGTAAGATTATTACGGAACGCATTCTGCAACTTATTGCGAACGTCATTCACGAGAAAAAATATTCATATATCGAAATCGACGGGCATATCGCTGATATGGCAAACGAAGTGGCCGGGAAAATCAACGATGAGTACGGTCTTCTCGGACTGCAACTTACCGATTTCCGGATTGAAGGCACCCAATTCGACGAACAAACGCAGGCGAGAATCGCCCGTGTAGCAGACATTTCGGCTGACGTGAAAGCTGCCGAACAGGCAGGGTTGAGCTATGTCGAACTCGAGAAATTACGTGCTTTGCGGGATGCCGCCCGTAATGAAGGGGGATTGGCCGGAGCCGGGCTGCAGCTTGGTGTCGGTATGGAAATAGGAAAAAAAATCAACGAACAAACCGACAACTTTCTGTCGGCCGGCAACACTGCGGTAACCGAAAAACTACGTAAACTCAAAATCCTGTTAGACGAAAAAATCATCACACAGGAAGATTACGATGCAAAAAAGCGGGAACTGTTAAGCCAATGGTGAAATAATTAATTATTAGAGAATGAGATATATTATCGGAACGATTGCAGTGGCATTAATCCTTTGTACGGCAGCCTTTTTCACCTTAGAACTTTGGGGAATTGAAAATCCCGTTACTCTTGCTCAACTTCAAAAAGGGTTTAAAACGGTAATAATTATTGGGATAACATCGATCTTATTGCTTATCGTCATCCCTTTCTTTTTCAAAAACAATGAGAGAGGGTATGATCGAACGAAGGGGAATGTAGCCAAGCCGAAAATAGGGCAGGGCAAACAATAGCGCTTCGTACTCATCTGCGTGTCTCATTGCCAATGATATCTGGTTATGAGTTCTGCTCTGAAACAGAATCAGGGCAGGTAATCTCCCTTTGCACCCTCTTTTTGCATGCCTTCCCTTGTCCGTAAAAATACATCGCTCTCCAATCCGGCAAAGCCGTGAAAATACCCTTTTCTTTGCTTTTCTCGGAATCGGCCTGAAATGAAAAATCATATATTTATATGATTGACAAGCATCATTTGTCTGCTTAATTTTGACAACGAAAATATCAATATTAAAACAGATTATGATGAAAACAAAGTTGATTTCGTTCGGTTGTCTGTTAGGGATTATGCTGGCGACCGGATCATGCAAAGAGACACTTCAAGATGCGCTCAGTAAAGAAATTTCCGTCAAGAACCGCGAAATAGTGTTCGATGTACAACCTTCGGCGCTCTCTCAGACCGACGCCGATGGACAAGATGTTCCGGAGTTACTCTCAGGCGCGACGGAAGAGGTGCTCTACGACGGCATACTGAATGTGAACGTAGCCGCCGAACTGGAAAAAAACGGACTTTCGTTCGAGAACCTCAAGTCGTTTATCATCACGCAGGGAACCCTCGAACTCGTTACTCCGCAAGGGTTTGATCTGAATACGTTCCGGACGGCCAAACTCTATTTCGATAATCGAACAGCCCTGGTCGCTAAGGCCGACGTGGTAGACGCTGCCGCGCGCAAGGTACGATTTACCATTATCAACGGCGAACTCCTCGACAAGCTCAAAGATGACAAGTTGCACCTGATCCTCACCGGTATCCGGCCCAACGTCGTTGTGCGTCTCAAGCTCGTCATGGACTACAAAGCCAAGGTGAGTTTGATTAAATAAAAGTCCCAAGGGCGTTTACATGTTGAGTTGTTTGATTATTCGCTGAATGCATATTAGAATGACGAATTATGAATGCCTCCTCTTTGTCATTCCGAACGCTTCCTCTTTGTCATTCCGAACGCAGTGAGGAATCCCGCGGAGGGAAAGGAAAAGATTCATCGCTTCGCTCTGAATGACAAGGGAAGTGAAAAGTGAGAAACGAATAGTGAAAAGTGAAGAGAATTGTTGAGGTATTGAGTTGTTGTGGGGGGGCGGTTGGGCGCATTCCCATTTCGGTACGCCGCGTAGGGGCGAACCTCTGTGTTCGCCCGTCATGACGTTGATATGAACATCCCCCCAGCCCCCCCTTCAAAGGGGGGAAGAGCGCAGTGAAGGAGGATGTAGAGCTGACGGCTGAATGCTGAATGCTGTAAGAGCCCTGAAAGGGCGTGTTAATTCAGCCCAATGCGCAGCATTGGGAAAACAAGGCAACCCCTCAGCGGAGGGCTGGAAGCCTGAATGAAACCTTGCGAACCCCTTTGCGAACCTTGCGGTTTATTCTTTACCGCAAAGAACGCAAGGGTAAACGCAAAGAACACCAATAACCGCGTTTGTCATTCCGAACACCGTGAGGAATCTCACTTGGAGAAGGAAAAAGATTCATCACTTCGCTCTGAATGACAAAAGAAGGAAATAAAATAGTAAAGAATGACAATTAATAAAAGAATAACAATTAATAAATGATTATGACACGAATTAAACAGATTTCCATTTGGCTCATTGCCCTCATGGGACTGATTACGGCCCTCGGCGCTGCGGCGCAAAACAGCGGCAACACCGGACCGCTCCGATGGGAATACAATGCCGGTACCAATACCCTTTCCATCACCGGAACAGGCGCCATGCCGAACTATGCATTTACAGACGATCAGCCTTGGAAAGCTTTCCGAAGCGGAATCAAAACCGTAATTATCGGGGATAACGTTACCACAATCGGAGAGCTTGCCTTTGCTGCTTGCAAGGCGCTGCAAAACGTAACGCTCGGAAGCCGTGTGCAGACAATCGAAGTCTCTGCCTTTGGTACTTGCTGGGCACTGCAAAGCATCTCCTTTCCGGCCAGCGTTACCACAATTGGAAAGGAAGCCTTTCTCAATTGCAGGGTGCTGCAAAGCGTCTCTTTTTCCGACGGACTTACCACAATCGGAAAGCTTGCCTTTGGTTCTTGCCATGCACTGCAAAGCATCACCCTTCCGGCCAGCGTTACCACAATCGAAGAGCTTGCCTTTTCCTTTTGCAAGGCGCTTCAGCAAGTAACCGTAGCATGGGATACGCCGCTTGCCGTGCCGGACAATGCCTTCAATGGAATCAATACCGCCAACGTGCCACTAAAGGTTCCCAAAGGCAAAGAGGCAGCGTATCAGGCGACCCCTGTCTGGAAAAGCTTTAAGATCAACAGCCCCCCCGTGCCGGGCAACGGCGGAAAGCTGACCGTTACAGACGTCACCAGCAATGGCTTTACCGTCAGCTGGGAGAAGGCTACCGACTCCGAAACGCCACAGGAAAATCTGATATACAAGGTGTATTGCAAAGGGGGAGGCGGTTTACTCTTATTTAAACCGACAGATTTGAAAGCTACGCTTACGGACAAAGCCTCGTATACGATAACGGGCCTCGGCGGTGGCATAACCATTATCAATCCAGCTTTGGATAAAGGATACGATGTCAACGTTGAAGTGGAAGACGAAGACGGCAGCAGCGCCTGGTATAATGAGGAAAACGTAAAACTTGCTTCGGCCACGGTTGCTGTCACGGGTGTTACGGTCGCTCCGGCCGCGCTGACGCTGGAAGTGGGACAGACCGGCGCGCTGACGGCTACGGTCGCTCCCGCCACGGCTACGAACAAAGCGGTAACATGGACGAGCAGCGCCCCCGCCATCGCTACGGTCGATGCCTCGGGAACGGTCAAGGGCATAGCCCCCGGCACCGCCACCATCACCGTCAAAACGGCCGACGGCGGCAAGACGGCCACCTGCGCCGTAACGGTCAAAGAGGCCGCAGCACCGCCCGTCAAAGTAACGGGTATCACGCTTAACTATAGCTCGATCACCGTCAACGGCGATCTGGAACGGGTGCAGCTTATCGCTACGGTCGCTCCCGCCACGGCTACGGACCAATCGCTCACGTGGACGAGCAGTGACGCGTCGGTAGCTTCGGTCGACGGAGCCGGATTAGTGACGATTCGCAAGAAAGGCAAAGCGACGGTCACCGCCAAGGCCAACGACGGCAGCGGTGTCTCAGCCTCGTGCCTCTTCGACGTGATCCGCACCGTAGCCAACGAAACGATCGATGGCCTGCGTATCTACGCTGCCGACGGCGCGCTGCGCCTCGCCCTGCCCGCACCCGAGACGGTACATATATATAATGTAGAAGGTTCCCTCGTGAAAACGCTCATCCTCCCCGCCGGCGACCATGTACAGCCGCTGCCCTCCGGCGTGTATGTGGTGCGGGTTGGAGAACACGTAACGAAGGTGATGGTGAAGTGAAAAGTGAAAAATGAAGAGTGAAGAGTAGTCAGCGTTCAGCAGAATGACGAATTACGAATTACGAATTACGAAAGCTTCCTCTTTGTCATTCCGAACGTCTCCTCTTTGTCATTCCGAACGCAGTGAGGAATCTCGTGAGGAAAAGGAAAAAGATTCTTCGCTTACGCTCTGAATGACAAGGGAAGTGAAAAGTGAGAAACGAATAGTGAAAAGTGAAGAGAATTGTTGAGGTATTGAGTTGTTGTGGGGGGGCGGTTGGGCGCATTCCCATTTCGGTACGCCGCGTAGGGGCGAACCTCTGTGTTCGCCCGTCATGACGTTGATATGAACATCCCCCCAGCCCCCCCTTCAAAGGGGGGAAGAGCGCAGTGAAGGAGGATGTAGAGCTGACGGCTGAATGCTGAATGCTGTAAGAGCCCTGAAAGGGCGTGTTAATTCAGCCCAATGCGCAGCATTGGGAAAACAAGGCAACCCCTCAGCGGAGGGCTGGAAGCCTGAATGAAACCTTGCGAACCCCTTTGCGAACCTTGCGGTTTATTCTTTACCGCAAAGAACGCAAGGGTAAACGCAAAGAACACCAATAACCGCGTTTGTCATTCCGAACACCGTGAGGAATCTCACTTGGAGAAGGAAAAAGATTCATCACTTCGCTCTGAATGACAAAAGAAGGAAATAAAATAGTAAAGAATGACAATTAATAAAAGAATAACAATTAATAAACGATTATGATACGGACAAAACAAATTTCCATTTGGCTCATTGCCCTCATGGGGCTGATGATTGCCACCGGTGCCGTACAGGCGGAAGATTACGATTTCAAGCACAACGGGCTGTACTATAAAAGAATCAAGAAAATCAATGACGTTACTTATGAAGTCAAGGTCATGTCTGAATTATCTACGTCAATAAACTACTCCCCCAGATATTCCCCCGGCAATATACCTACGGGAAACATTACCATCCCGATAAGTTTTACCCGGACAATGGGAGTTTCTACTCACACTTACATCGTTACGGAGATCGGAGACTACGCTTTCACCGGATGTGACGGTATAACGAGTGTTTCGATCCCCGGCAACGTAACAACAATCGGAGAGTGGGCTTTCTACAATTGCAAGGGCATAACGAGTGTTACGATCCCAAACAGTGTAACAGCAATTGGAGAAGTGGCTTTTGCCTACTGCAAAGGCATAACGAGTGTCTCTATTCCCAGCAGCATAACAACAATTGAACAGAGGACTTTTGAGGGGTGCTCCGCCCTGAAAAGCATTACCCTACCTAACAGCATACAAGAGATCGGAAATGGGGTTTTTTATTGTTGCTACGCCCTGTCGGAAATCGATATTCCCAGCAGCGTAACAACAATTGGAAAGAATATTCTTTGGGGGTGCATATCCCTGAAAACGGTCACTGTCCATTGGGATACGCCGCTTGCTGTGCCGGACAATGCCTTCGATGGAATCATCAATACCGCCAACGTGACGCTAAAGGTACCCGCCGGCAAAGAAGATGCGTATCGGGCGGCCGCCGTCTGGAAAGACTTTAAGATCACTGATCCCGCTCCCGACGTAACCCCTCCCGTGCCGGGCGACGGCGGAAAACTGTTTGTCTACATTACCCATAAAGAGTTCGACCCGACATGGAAGGCGGCTACCGATAATGTAACACCTAAAGAAAAACTCGAGTACACGCTCTTCTGGAAAAAAACATCGGAAGGCGTCTGGAATCAAAGGAATGTGGCGTGGAATTCCGTCTTCCATACCGTAGAAGCCGACGCCAACACCGAATATGAGGTGTATGTGCGTGTGAAGGACGAAGCCGGCAACTATGCCGACTATAACAAGGAGACGTTCAAAACCCTCTCCTCCCCACCTCCCGTGCCGGGCAACGGCGGAAAGCTGACCGTT